>Ga0335079_10001359_pt1 | contig 27742 bp, 27 predicted proteins | sample Lox_Sample_33_FD_206719 | JGI IMG/M metagenome (GOLD analysis project Ga0335079, IMG submission 206719) | Soil microbial communities from Loxahatchee National Wildlife Refuge, Florida, United States - Lox_Sample_3.3 | ecosystem: Environmental > Terrestrial > Soil > Wetlands | place: USA...
GATCTATCCTGTCAGCAGCTTCAGTTCCTCGATCCGCGAATGAGCCGGGCCGAGCTTTTAGCTGTTTCTTCTCTCAAAGACATTCATGGGTAATCACCTTCTAAACTGATTTCTCATGATTCATACCACAATCCCTTCCCGCTCCACCCCCTCCAAGAACTGTGACTGGATCGCTTTGAGGTGCTCGAGGTGTTGCTGACTGATGACCTGAATCGACAGAACCATTCCGTGTTCCAGTTCGAGTTGGTAGCCCGACTCGCGAATCCGATCACCGAGCTTCCAGTCCTCAGATCGAAAACCACCTGGATATCAATATCCGATTCTTTGCTCGCGTCTCCACGAGCCTTAGAACCAAAGAGAGTCAATCGCACCAGTTCACCAGGATATTGTTCCTCTATGGTTTTCTTGAATGCCTCAACAACATGTTTCTCTTTAGCCGTCAGTTTCCTCATTCCACCGTCACGCTCTTGGCGAGGTTTCGGGGTTGATCGACGTCGCAGCCGCGAAGTACGGCGACGTGGTAGGCCAGCAGCTGCATCGGGACGGAAAGAACGACCGGCGTCAACAGAGAAGGCGCCGGGGGAACCCGAATCACCTGGTCGGTCTTCGTGTCGATCTCTTGATCCCCTTTCGTGGCCACGGCGATGATGATGCCTCCACGGGCTTTCACCTCCATCACGTTGCTCAGAACCTTCTCGTAGACCTTGTCTTTGGGCGCCAAGACCACCACCGGCATGTTCTCATCGACCAGGGCGATCGGGCCGTGTTTCATTTCACCCGCCGGGTAGCCTTCGGCATGGATATAGGACAATTCTTTCAGCTTCAGCGCGCCCTCCAGAGCGACCGGGTAATTGATCCCGCGGCCCAGATACAGAAAATCCCGATACTTGAAAAATTGCCGTGCCAATTCCGAAATCGCCTGATCCTGTTTTAGCGTCTCCTCGATCAACAGGGGAAGATGTTGCAGGTCTTCCAAAAGCTTCGTTGCGCGCGAAGGACTCGGGATTTTTCGCATCGTCCCGAGATGAAAAGCCAGCAGGTAGAGGGCGGTTAACTGGGCCGTAAACGTTTTGGTGGCCGCCACGCCGATCTCGGGTCCGGCGTGAGTATACACCACCCCATGGGCTTCCCGGGCCATCGTGCTCCCGACCACGTTGCAGATCGAAATCACTCTCGCGCCCTTGCCCTTGGCTTCCTTGACGGCGGCCAGGGTATCGGCCGTTTCCCCCGACTGGGAAATGGCGATCAAAAGCGAGCGACGGTCCAGGACCGGATCACGGTAGCGGAACTCCGATCCGATGTCAACTTCGACCGGGATACGGGCCAGTTCCTCGATCATGAACTTGCCGATGAGGGCCGCATGCCACGATGTTCCACAGGCGACGAGCGAAATCTTGCGGAGATCTTCCGCCTCCGCCGCCGTCAGGCCGATTTCGGGCAGAGCCACCTCGTCTCGTTCAAGAAAGACGCGGCCACGGAAGGTGTCCAAAACGGCCTGCGGCTGTTCATGGATTTCTTTCAGCATGAAATGTTTGTAGCCGCCCCGCTCGGCCATGACCGGATTCCACGAAACGGTCTCTATCCGTTTCTCTTTCGGCCGTCCCGCCGCATCCTTAACCGTGATTCCCTTCGGGGTCAACACGGCCATCTCGCCGTCGTCCAACAGAATGATGTTTCGTGTATGGTTCAAGATAGCCGGTATGTCCGAGGCGATGAAATATTGCCCTTCGGCGGTACCGGCGACCAGCGGACAGCCCTCCCGGGCCGCGATCAGAAGATCGGGCTCTTTTTCGGAAAGGACACAGATGGCGTAAGCGCCGCGAACCTCCTTTAAAGCCGAACGGACAGCCTCTTCGAACCCCTTGCTCCGGCCCATCTGCCGGTCGATGAGATGAACGATCACCTCGGTATCCGTTTCGGACTGAAAGGTACGGCCCTCCGCCTGAAGTTCGTGCTTGAGCGCAAGATAGTTCTCGATAATGCCGTTGTGCACCAAAACCAGCGGTCCGACCCGATGGGGGTGGGCGTTCTCTTCCGAGGGCCGCCCGTGGGTGGCCCATCGCGTATGCCCGATGCCGATTCGACCGGAGGGCGCCTTTCCGGACAGGGCCGCTTCAAGATTCGCCAGCTTTCCCACCGACCGACACACCTCGATGCGGCCGTGTTGAAGATAGGCGATCCCGGCCGAATCATAACCCCGATACTCCAAGCGCCGAAGTCCTTCGATCAGAATGGGGACCACGTCTTGATTGCCGATGTAACCGATAATACCGCACATGGATATATCCCTTATCGATTTATTTTCTTTTTTGTCTTTCTTTTCTTCGCCCAATCCTTCTTGGTTACTTGCCTGGCCCGGGCCAGGACCAGGGAATCCGCAGGGACATCCTTGGTGATGGTGGATCCGGCAGCGATGACCGCCCCTCGGCCGATTCGGACGGGCGCGATGAGCTGGGTGTCGCTTCCCACGAAGACGCGGTCTTCAATAATCGTTTGGTGCTTGTTGACCCCGTCATAGTTGCAGGTAATCGTTCCCGCCCCTATATTGACCTCTTTCCCGATCACGGCGTCTCCCAGATAGGTCAGGTGGTTCGCCTTGGATCCCTCCCCCATGTCGGTCTTCTTGGTTTCTACGAAATTGCCGATCTTGGCCCGTTTATGAAGGATCGTCCCTGAACGAAGATGTGCGAACGGTCCCACCGTCGCGCCTTCTTCCAGCACCGAATCGACCAGGATGCAGGAATCCATCACCGTCACGCCGGTCCCCAGCCGAGAATCGGTGATCCTTGTGTGCGAATGGATGACACAGTCCTCTCCGATTCGACTGGCGCCTTCCAGCCGGACATTGGGATGAATCAGGGTATCTTGTCCGATCGTCACGTCCGCGTCGATCCAGGCTGTTCGGGGGTCCAGGAGGGTTACGCCTTCGAGCATATGCCGCTCCGCAATTCTCCTATGGACGGCCCGTTCGATTCGAGCCAGATCCACGCGGGTATTGATGCCCGCCACTTCTTCCGAATTTTCCGCATGGACCACGCCCAATTTAAGACCCTGCCGGACCGCAATTTGAACGATATCGGTTAAATAGTATTCCTGTTGCGAATTGTCGGATTTTAACTCTTTTAATGCCGAATACAAGAATGGGGCGTTCGCCACATAAAAACCGGTGTTGATCTCGCGGACGCTCCGCTGCGCCGGCGTTGCATCCCCCTCCTCCACAATGGAGACCAAATCACCATCCGGATTCCGAAGGACACGGCCGTAGCCTTTTGGATCCGATATCGTTGCGGTCAGAAGCGTCAACTCGGCGCCCCGTTCCCGATGGGTCCGCAACATGGACTGAAGCGTTTCGATTGTAATCAACGGCACATCGGCATTTAAAATGAGAACCGGTCCCTGGAAATCGGCCAGGGTCGCCTGTGTCTGCAGAACGGCATGTCCCGTCCCCCGCGGCCTGCCCTGATGAACGATCTCCGCAGGCTGATTCTCCAGGATCCGCTCCACCGCCTCGGCTTGGTGCGCCACCACCACGAGGATCCTGTTGGACGGCAGCCGCCGGGCGGTCTCCATGGAATAGAGAATCATGGGCCGACCCGCGATCGAATGAAGCACTTTTGCCCGCTTGGATTTCATCCTTTTACCCAGGCCGGCGGCCAAAATCACGGTGGCGATCCTCATCTTCGCCGCCTCCCGGCCCGGATCGGATTCACGATCCATAAAGTTGTGATAATATAGTTCTGGGTGTCGTTCTCCGGAAATTTCATCGAGTCCATTAGAATACAATGTTAAATAATACTCATTTTCCTTAATTCTTGCAAGCGTTTATTTGTATTTTGGGGAGGAGTTGGTATCATAATATTCGATGATAAATAACGGGAGCCGCGTGATCTTTTTCGAATTGGCCCTATACGGGATCAGAAATTTCACTCAACTTACCCGGCTGGCTTTCAAACCCGGTCTTAATCTTATTCAGGGCGCGAACGGCAGCGGGAAAAGCACGATTTGCGACGTCCTACTTGCCGTTCTCTCACCCATTTCGGATCGTTCGGTCCAAAGTTTTCGACCACAAAAACCCTCCGACGCCTGCCAGGCCGGATTGATCTTCAAGACGAAAGGTGAGCGGATCTATCGGCTTATTCGAGACTTCGCCGGCCGCAAAAGCAGCCTGTCCGAATTGGATTCGTCGAACAAATTTCATATTACGACGCAGGAGGAAGAGCCAATCGCAAAGTTCCTGACGGATGAGATGGGCGGTCTTCCTCTTAACGCGTTTGAAGGGCTTTTTACGATGAGGGGGAGTTGGATGCCATCGGCACGGGCCGTTGTAGAAACCCGTTTGGACCATCAGGCAAGCTCGCCGGTCTTGGGCTCCTCCCCCGCCCTTGCCGCCGAAACAAACACCATGCCCCAGGACAGGACACAGAAACAGAAACGGTTAAAGGAACTCAAAGCGTTCTTGGCCCAAGGGGATCAACTGGCGGCCATGGAAGATCAACTCTCCGACCTGCAGGCTCGTTCCGCGGAAGCGAAGCGACGTCTGAGAATGGTCACGGAAAAGACGGCCGAACTTTCACGATTGATGCAACAGGGGACCGGATTTGAATCCCTTCGCGACCTTCCCGAGGACTATCACCTCATTCTCGAAACTTCGGCCCAGCAAGAACATCTTAAAAACGAACAGCTGACCACGATCGCCGAGGATGAAGAATTCGTGAAACAGGATTTGGCGGCCATTCCGAATCAGCCGTTCTTTCTCACGAAATTTTTTATCGCCGGGGGAGTGTTGGTCTTGGCCGCGCTCATTCTGATGGGCGCCCTGAGCCTCGGAAATCTTTTCCAGAATCTGATGATGGTCATGCTCCTGGCCGGCGCCGGTCTGATGGGTTATGCCGGTTATCTGGATTTTGGAAAGATGAACAAACGAAAGGCGCTTGAGCTGAAATCCCGGGAAGCCGAACGACAACGGGCCCGGGTCGAGGCCACGTTCAAGAAAGAAAATGCCGCGTGTATGGATCTGCTGAAAAAAACCGGCTCCGCCGATGTGGCGAGCCTCAAAGAGAAGATCCGTAATTACGAGCGTTTTGCCCAGGCCCGTCGGGAACTGGAATCGCAACGGGATCAGTTTCTTGGCAAGAAGACGCCGGAAGAATTGCAGAACGACGTGGATACGCTGTCGCGGCAGATCTCCGATCTCGAATCCAAACTCAAGAGTTCCTCGACGTTGCCGTCGGATATCTACCTGATCCAGGAGGAAGTCCGCATCCTGGAACAAGATTTGGCCGTGTCGTCTTCGGCCGATCCAAAACCGAAACTCGATCCGCTGCCGAAAGTTGCCGGATCGGATGCGTCCGGACGTCCCGGATTTTCCAAAGAAGGAGGCGATTTCCTTTCGGGTCCACTCCACACCGGGATTCGAACCGCGGGGGTGCAATCCCTACTCCTGGATCGCCGTTCGGAACTAAACGCCCAAGCGGCCCGCTTGATCGAAAAAACGGGCGGGGCGCCCGAGGCGGTGATCGTCGTAAACGAGCAACTGCAGCCGGCGCTGACCACCCGGACAAAGACACCCGTCCCATGGGAAGTATTAAGCTCCGGGCAACAGGACATTTGCCATTTCATGCTTCAGCTCGCTGTCGCCCAGATCCTTTCATCATCCCACCCATTTCCCCTCATCCTTGATAACCCGCTGCCCGTTCTGGATCCCCCGCATCAGCAGATGGTACTGGACATTTTGCGGGAAATCGCGCAGAATAGACAGGTTCTTTTGCTTTCTTCGGCGGCGTATCCCAGCCGAACAAGCGACAACCTCATCCAACTTAAATAGGGACAAAGACTGCCTTTGCTTCGGGCAACCGAGGGGGCATCCCTATCCAATAATCGAATCAGGAACACGACATCGAAATGCGTGGCTTCTTCATCACGTTCGAGGGCATCGAGGGCAGCGGGAAAAGCACTCAGATCGAGATTCTGGCCCATCACTTGCTCCGTGAAGGACACAAGGTCGTAACCACCCGGGAACCCGGCGGGACCGCATTCGGTGAACAGATCCGCAGGGTATTATTGAGCATCAAGAACCGCCGATTGGATACGCGGGCCGAACTCTTTCTGTATTTGGCCAGCCGGACCCAACATCTTGAAGAAGTGATCCTACCCGCTCTAAAAAAAGGGACGATCGTCTTGTGTGATCGATTCTCGGACGCGACCCTCGCCTATCAGGGTTTCGGCCGCCGGCTCGACATGAATATCGTCCGGGCGGCGGTGGACTACGCGGCCAAGGGGCTGATTCCCGATCTGACCTTGCTTCTGGACCTGGATGTCGGCGTGGGACTGAATCGTGTCAGGGATCGCGGAAGGAGCAACCGCATGGACCGAGAACAGCGTGAGTTCCATCAACGCGTTCGGGCGGGCTATCGTCGTTTGGCCCGAACGGAACCCGGACGCATCAAGATCGTGGAGGCCTCGCAAACCCCGGAGGACGTGGCCAAGGATGTTAAAATGATGGTGGACCGGCGCTTGGTCCGCCGCCCGGTCGCCAAACAGAACGAACGAGGGTTTCATGTCGTCCGAAGCCGGTTTTGAAACGATCGTGGGACATGCCCATGCCAAAGCCGTCCTAACAGCGGCTCTGGCGAACGACCGAGTCGCGCATGCTTATTTGTTCCATGGAGCAGCGCATATCGGGAAATTTCTGACGGCCGCGACCTTTGCCAAGATGGGTCTATGTCCCCATCCTAAGGCAGGCTCGGCCTCCGGCCTTTCGACGCTGGCCTCCTGCGGTCAATGCCGGTCCTGTCTGGCCGTGGATTCAGGAAGCCACCCCGATTTCCGGGAGGTGCGACCGGACGGCAGCCAAATCAAGATCGGACAGATTCGCGAATTGCAGGACGCGATTGCCTTCAAACCTTTGATCGGTTCACGGAAATGGTTTCTGGTTGACAAGGCCGACGCGATGAATCCCGAGGCGGCGAACGGTTTTCTGAAAACTTTGGAGGAGCCTCCGGACCACAGCGTTCTGATCCTGATCTCGGCCCGACCGCAAACCCTGCTGCCGACGATCCTTTCCCGCTGCCAGGCCGTCCGCTTCGGTCCGGCGCCGCTGCCGGAGCTGACGCAGTGGCTCCAGAGGCGACGGGGCCTCGGTCCGAAGGAGGCGATCGTGTTGGCCGCGCTGGCCATGGGAAGAATCGGGATCGCGGCCGAGGCCGATCCGGCGGTCTTGAAAAGCGAACGAGATCGGGTTCTCGATGCCCTTTCCAAGGAGCGGCTTGAAGATCCGGCCGAACTTTTTAATCAGCCCGACGAGTTGGCCGCGACGCCGGAGCAACTCGCACGATCGCTGGACACCATCGAAGTCTGGCTCCGAGACGTCCTGATCGCCCGGCACGATCCCGATCCGACCCTTCTCATCAATCAGGATGTCCCGGAAAGAATTACGACCTGGAGCCGTGCCGTCTCAACCGATTCGGTGCTGGAAACGATGACGCTGATCCATCACCTCCGGCGGGCCGCTCCCCGAAATCTCAATCACGCGCTCGTGTTGGAGACGGTGCTTTTGAAACTTCGCGACGCGGTGATCGGCGAATCGGCCGCAGACTCGAAGCCGAACTGAGCGGAACTCATCCGGACATGAAATCGTCCCGCAGAAAAACACCCTCGCCAAAACGCAAGACCTTCTATATCACGACGCCGATTTATTACGTCAACGACGTTCCCCACATTGGGCATGCCTATACCACGATCGCGGCCGATGTCCTGGCCCGATACAAACGGCTCCGGGGTTACGACGTTTTTTTTCTGACCGGGACGGATGAACACGGGCAAAAAGTCCAGCAGGCCGCCTCCAAACAGGGCCTGGATCCTCAGACGCACGCCGATCGGATGGTCGTGGCGTTTAAAGAGCTTTGGAAACGCCTGACGATCTCGAACGACGACTTTGTTCGTACGACGGAGGAACGCCATAAGCGGGTCGTGCAGGAAGTCCTTCGGCGGCTGAGAAAGAGTGAGGTTCTCTACAAGGCGTCTTATCAGGGCTGGTACTGCCTGCCGGATGAACGGTTCTGGGCGGATGACGAAGTGGTCGAAGGAAAATGTCCCGAATGCGGCCGACCGGTGGAACGGATCTCGGAGTCGAACTACTTCTTCAAAATGAGCGCTTACCGGGATCGTTTAATGCGACACATCCGAAAATATCCCGGATTCATCCGGCCCGAAAACCGTCGAAACGAGGTGTTGGGTTTTCTGGACCGGCCGCTTGAGGATCTTTGCATCTCCCGCCCGAGGGCCCGACTTGCGTGGGGTATCCCGTTTCCCTTTGATCCGGACTATGTCACGTACGTCTGGGTGGATGCGCTGGTCAATTATATCTCGGTTCCCGGCTACGGCACGGATAAACGGCGCTTTGCGAAGTGGTGGCCGGCCGATGTCCATCTGGTCGGAAAGGATATCCTGACCACGCATGCCGTTTATTGGTCGACGCTTCTCATGGCGCTGGGGCTCGATCTGCCGAAAACCTTGTTCGCGCACGGCTGGTGGACCGTCGATGGTGAGAAGATGTCCAAAAGCCGCGGCAACGTCGTCGACCCGAACACCATGGCGGCCGAGTACGGAACGGACGCCTTCCGTTATTTTCTGCTGCGGGAGGTCCCGTTCGGACAGGATGGAAACTTTTCAAAAATGGCCGTGACGGCCCGCTACAACAGCGAGCTGGCCAATGATTTGGGCAACCTTTTTTCCCGCACCCTCACGATGATCGAACGATATTCGGGCGGTGCCGTCCCCAAGAACCATCCCAAAGCGCGCCAAGCGGAGGATCGTCGCCTGGCCGCACTGGCGCGGTCGTTGTATCGCACGGCAGGAAAAGAAATGGAACGCTTCGCGTTTCATCGCGCGCTGCGCGAGATCTGGACGCTCGTGGATTTTGCCAACCGCTATGTCGAAAGAACCGCGCCCTGGGATCTGGCGAAGGATCCAAAGAACCGTGCCCGATTGGATGCGGTTCTGTATCATCTGGCCGAAACGCTGCGGATCCTGGCGATTCATCTGTTTCCGTTCATGCCAGGGACGGCCCAACGCATGACGACGGAGCTGGGCTGGACGACCTCGCTGGAACGGGTCCTGAAACCGCGGGACTATCATTGGGGAAGGCTTAAGCCGGGCCGACCCATTCAGAAGGGCAAGCTTCTGTTCCCTCGCATTGAAACACCGCGAACCGTTCCGGAACGAGAAACGGCCGCGCCTCAAAAACTTTCAAAGGAGACCGCCATGGAATCGACACAGACCGCACCATCCTTTGTTTCAATTGATGAGTTCCGGAGGCTTGATCTTCGCGTCGGCCGGATCATTACGGCCGAAAAGATCGCGGGAGCCGACAAACTGTTAAAACTCTCGGTTTCGATCGGCGCCGAAACAAGACAGGTCGTTGCCGGAATCGCGACCAAATACGGACCCGAACAGCTCATCGGCCGATCGATTATCCTGGTGGCTAATCTGAAGCCGGCCGTCATCCGGGGAATCGAATCGCAGGGGATGATCCTGGCGGCGGGCGACAAGGCGGTCGAGGCCCTGGCGACCTTCATGGAACCGGTTGATCCCGGAACGCGTGTGAAATAATTACGGCCTTTCCTTCCATTTATTGACTTGACTAATCCTCGCGACAGCCGTTACAATTATCATCTTTTTGCGCCGGTATCTTATAAAAGAGACGGCCCGTATGAAATGGCGAGTCAATGATCAGGAGGAATACAATGGCGGTTTTAATCAGGCGTTACAAATTGGCCACGGGCCAGACCAAAGAGGATCGAATTACGGAACCGGACCGGATCGAGCGATATCTGGGGATGTTTGAACGCGAGGATGTCAAACAGCTTCAATCGGGTCAAAAGGTGGTGATCGAGAAGGATGAGTGGCAACTCATTCCCTGAAATCCATCGCCGATTCATGCCGAATAACCGGCGGGAGCCGGACTGGATCTTGGGATGTTTTGGGTTTATAATCATTCTATGAATCGGCGCCAGTTCCTATCGGGAATATTTTTCTTGATCACCGGCGCCGTGATCCCCCGCAACGGGTTCGGGAAGAGTGACGTGCAGGAAAAAATCGAAAAGATTCATAAGACGGACGACGAATGGCGAAAAATGCTGACGCCGGAGCAGTTTTACATCCTGCGCGAAGAAGGCACGGAGCGGCCGTTCACAAGTCCCCTTCTTGAGGAAAAACGGAAAGGCCGCTATGTTTGCGCGGGCTGCGAACTGGAGCTGTTCACCTCCGATATGAAATTCGACAGCGGCACAGGCTGGCCGAGCTTCTTTAGGACCATCGAAGGTCGGGTTGAAACCCAACGCGATTTTAAATTGCTTCTGCCCCGCACGGAGTATCACTGCGCCCGCTGCGGCGGCCACCAGGGTCACGTGTTCAACGACGGTCCACCGCCCACAGGCCAGCGTTGGTGCAATAACGGTCTCGCCCTGGATTTTATTGCCGACAAGGCTGAGGGATAGCAGTCGGTCGCACCTAAAAAATCCCGCGCTGTTTGGCGAACAGGAACAACGCCAACAGAAGGGCCGCTTTTAACAACATCCGATACACTAGCCCGGACAGCTTCATCACCCGTCTTTCTCATCGATGCATGGGGAGCTTAGTCGCCCGCGGACGGGTCAGTGATGGTCGTGTTCCCGCCGAACACAATAAGGTCCCTCGCAGCCTTTCAGATCCACTGTGGGATCACGCTCGGGCGGAATCCGGAACCGGGTTTGCGTTTCATAAATCGGCCGGACGACCTGATGAGCGTCAAACTCAAAATCCAGGATCGTCGTTTCCTTGGATGAAATCGTGACCTGTTTCTGAATCGGCTTCATGTGGGGATGCCAAGCAATGACGTTGTAGGTTCCCGGAGGTAAATTCTCAATTCTAAACTCCCCGCCTGTTTTCGTCTTTGCAAAATAAGGGTTGTCGACGACCCAGGCCCAGGTCTGCATGTATTCGTGCATCTCGCAAATAATTTGGGCAATTTGCTGGCCGTCTTCGAGATTAACGTAGCCGCTGTTGGCCTTGTAGGAGACCGGAACCGGGAAGCTTAAAACACGATTGCCTTTTTCCGGTTGGTAGACCTGGGCGGCATGACTGACCGGATCACGGTTGACCACGGACAGCAGGGAATGATTCCGGATCACGGTAAGCAACGGGTGAACATGAACCAATTGACCATGATGAAACGCGAACTGTTCACTCTCCGGAACATCGGCGGGATGAAACATACAATTCACTGTTACCAGCTCCGTATCGTGAGAGCGAAAAGCTTTTCCCTTTGGGACGTTCTGAACCGCGACGACCGCGTCCTGCAGTCCTCCGGCTGTGTCCGCGTTGAATTCCCGCAGAAGGACCAGTCCTTCCCCGTTCGATATCTTTTTGCAAAAATCACCGAAGGGATACAGGGCCATCGGAAATACCCGAGGCTCCGGAACCGGACCGCGCAGCGTAACTTTGCCCGAGATCGTCCCGCCGTTCTTCACATCGACCGCTTCGTAGGGCAAGGCGATGGAACTCCACGCCAAATAGACCGTCACGGCCAGGGATAATCGTATATGCCATTGCATGGACGTTGTCATCGCTTACAAGCGCCCCAGTTCACCTTTCACTTGCTGGGCAAGCTCATGATCCGGATGCGCGCTGATCAATTGCGTCCAGACCTGTTTTGCGCCGACCGGGTCCTGTTTGGACTGGAGCAGGATCAACCCCTTGTTATACAACGCCTCCGGGTAGTCCTTCTGCATGGCCAGGATTTGATCCAACTGTTTGATGGCCTCATCCGGTTTTTGCATAAAGATATAGCAGTTCGCCAGGCTCAAACGGGCATTGACGTTCTTCGGGTCCGATTTCAAGGCCCGATCGTAGTATTCCTGCGACTTCTCGAAGCGCTGAATCATGAAATTGGCGTTGGCAAGGCCGAGCAGGGCATCGACATTGTTCGGTTCTTGGTCGATCTTCTTTTTATCGGCTTGAATCGTTTCCATGGAAAACTTGCTTTGATCGAAAGGTACGATGTAAAGCGACAACTGCTGCGGTTGCGCGGGAGGCGGTGGAGGCGGCGCGGTCTGTTGTGCGATCGGCGGCGTTGTGTATGACGGAGCCGATGGAGGGGAAGAACTGTTTTGATTGCAAGCCGCCAGAACACCGGCCGTGAGAAAGAGGAATGGGATATAAAGAATTCTAACGATCTTCTTCATTTCGATCTCCTTCGCAACCGTGAAATAGACCCTCGATAGCCGCAAGGTACCAGTTTTACCCGAAAATTTCAAGGTCTGTTTCCTTGAAAATTACCGCGGGCTCCGGTACAATCCAAGCGGGGTGCCTGAAAGGCCAAACACAACCGATGCTGATCGACAGCCACGCTCATCTCAATGACCCGGTCTACGACGCCGACCGCGACGACGTGATCCGGCGGGCCGGTGAGGCCGGGGTCGGGGCGATCGTTACCATCGGCTGTGATCTTGAAAGCAGCCGTCGAGCCGTTGAACTGGCCGATCGGTATAAAATGATTTATGCCACGATCGGTGTTCATCCGCACGAGGTCAAACTTGTGGACGACACGACCCTGACCGAGCTTCAGAAATTGGCCGCTCATAAGAAGGTGATCGGTTTCGGTGAGATCGGGCTGGATTATTTTTATCTGCACTCCCCCAGGGAAACCCAACAACGGCGGTTCCGGCAGCAGATCGCGCAGGCCAAGATGCTCGGCCTGCCCATCGTGGTCCATTCCCGGGATGCGAAATCCGACACGTTGTCCATCCTCAAGGAGGAAAGGGTTGAAAACATCGGTGGCGTGATGCATTGCTTCACGGGGGATCTGGAAATGGCCCGGATCGCCATGGAGATGAATTTTTACATCTCGTTCGCCGGCGTGTTGACTTTTACAAATGCGACGGCCGTTCGGGAGGTGGCCCGGGCTCTTCCGATGGATCGCATCCTGCTCGAAACCGACTGCCCCTATCTTTCCCCCGTTCCCAACCGTGGCCGGCGGAATGAGCCGGCTTATATCCGTTACACCGCGGAGGTTCTGGCTCGGCTGCATCCCGATCAGACGCCGGAGTCGATTATGAACGTCACGGCCGAAAACGCCGCAAGATTGTTTAAAATCAAAATTTGATATTTCATGAGTCGTGATGTCGTTGTTTGAGCTTAGCCTGATATACTCCGGGATTGTTCCTAACTGCCCGCCAATATTGACTCATTTCGACTTTCATGCTACGGTAATAGGCATATGAGCGCGCCGGTCCACTTTGGAAAATATCTTTTGATCGAAAAAGTCGGCACGGGCGGCATGGCCGAGCTTTTCATGGCCAAACAGACCGGCCTCAAGGGCTTCGAAAAGGTGATGGCCATCAAGCGCATTCTTCCCCACCTCACCGAGGACCCTGAATTTGTTTCAATGTTTATCAATGAAGCCAAACTCGCCGCGCTCCTGACCCATCAAAACATCGTTCAGATCTTCGATCTCGGTCATGTCGAAAATTCATATTTCATTGCGATGGAATTCGTCATGGGGAAGGATTTGCGGACGATTCTCCAACGCGCGAAGGCGCTCAATCTCCCGCTGTCCATCAGCCACGCTCTCATGATCATCACCAAGATCTGCGCCGGACTGGACTATGCCCACCGGAAAAAAGATCTGACCGGTCGGGACTTGAACATCGTTCATCGCGACATCAGCCCCCAGAACATCTTGGTTTCCTACGAAGGCGAAGTAAAACTGGTTGACTTTGGAATCGCAAAGGCCGCGTCCCAGAGTTCCGAAACGCGCACCGGTATTCTGAAAGGTAAGCTGTCCTATATGGCGCCCGAACAGGCGCGGGGCCAGGAAGTGGATCGGCGTGCGGATATTTTTGCGGTGGGAATCTTGCTCTACGAAACCCTCACCGGACATAAACTCTTCAAGGGCGACAACGACTTCAACACCCTGGAAAAAGTCCGGGAGGCCAAGGTGGAACCGCCTCCGACCTCGCTCAATAAACAAATGGCGCCGGAACTTGAGGCGATTATCCTCAAATCGCTGGCGAAAGACCCGGATCATCGCTTCCAGTCGGCCTCCGAGTTGCAGACCGCGCTTGAGGATCATATGTCCCAGAAAGGTTACGACTTCAGCACGGTCCGCTTGGCGCAATATCTTCAGGCCCTTTTTCAACACGACATCGAACAGGACGGCCGGCGATTTCAGATGGCCAACGGCTCGGCCGTCTCCGAGAATATCGAGGACCGGAGCACCGTCGTTCGACGACGTTACTCGCCGGACGTCGCCCATGAATCAACGCCTTCCCGGCCGAGCGGCCGGCTCCGAACGCCGACTCCTCCGCGAAACCTACCGGCCGAAGCTTCCGTGTTTCGCATGATGATCCTGACCGTGATGCTGGTCATGGGTGCGGCCACCTTGCTATCGATGGTCAATCCGCCTTTTCTCCAGACCTTGGCCCAGACCTCGCCGGAAGTCCGGGCGGCCGTCCTTCGATTGTCCCAATGGCCAGGCCTCACGCTGGATTGGGCCCACCATATCCTTCGTGCCGCGGCCGGTTCACCGGACACCGTATCCGTGACCGCAACCCGTCCTCAACCCGTTCCGGAAACGGTTTCCTCCCAAGTCGTCTCGTCTGCACCCCCGGCGGAGGTCGATTCGCCCGGTTCGCCTTCGACTCCCGGCTCCCATTCCCAGGAGACCGTGAACGCGCCGACCGGTATTACCGAGGAGCCGGATCGGAAGCTGACCCAGCGGGAAAAGGAAGAGGTTCACAGGCTTCTTAATGATGCAAGAGCGGCTTATGATCAACACCGATTGGACGATGTGGAACGATTGCTCCGACGGATCATGGATCTGGATTCCAATGTCCCGGTCGTCTACCATCTTCTGGGTACGATTACGCTGGAGCGAAAGGATCCGGACGGGGCGATTCGTATTTTCGAGGAGGCCTCGCGAAAATTTCCGGATTTTCCGATCTTGCATTACGATCTTGGGTTCTTGTATTTTAAGCAAGGCGTCGTTTCACTGGCCAAAGACGAGTTGCAAAAGGCCTTGACCTTAAACCCGGCGGCGCCCATGGCCGATCGTGCGCGGATCGTGTTGCACGACATGAAACAGTTTTCCGACCGGCAGGGAATCCGGCCCTCCCCGACCGATGCGGGATCGGACCATCCGACCGACACGGCGTCCTCCCCTTCGGAATCAAGCGAGACCCGTCCATGAAAGTCGTGTGCGACGCCTGTCACACGATTTATGACCTGCCGGAAGGCAAGGAAGGCGTCCTCGGCTGCCCGTACTGCGAGAACGTCAATCGGCCCCAGCAGGAACGCCCGGCCGCGACCGCGGCCCCTCCCCGTATGGATCCATCGGACCACGGCAAAACGATGCTGGGACCCATGGACGGGCAATTGTCCGATGAGACCACGGCCGTTCGTCAAGCCGTCGCCGGAAAAATGATCGGTCTTGGGGTAAACCTGGAAGGGACCCTCATTGTATTAGAGGGCGAAGGCAAGGGAAAACGAATCGCGCTGACAAAAAGTCGGATGACCTTCGGTCGAAAACAGGCCGATGTTATCCTCACCGACCCGGAGGCTTCCCGCCAGCATTGCGCCCTGCTGCTCTACGGCGACTTTGCCGTGGTGAAGGATTTGGGCAGCGCCAACGGGACGAAAGTGAACCACCGCATCGTGAAAGAAGGTTTACTTAAATCGGGAGATACGATCCAGATCGGCACCACTGTTTTCCAATTCATGTTATCGTCCAAAACCGCCCAATCCGTAAGCCGTTGAAGAATCCTCCCCGCACAGACAGAGGGCTTCGACCCGAATGGAACCATGTTTTAAATTCAATCGATCACCCCGCCGCCAGAGGCGGGAATGACCCCCGATGTGCGGTTTCAAGTCGGAATTCATAAAATGCACTTCTCGAAACGTTCCATCTTCGCGCTAGGATCGGGGATCCTGCTGATCCTGTCTCAAGCCGGGCTTGCGGCTTGTGAAAAGAAACCCGTCGATATGGTCGCGATCCCGGCCGGTGAATTCTTAATGGGGACGGATGAAGTAGACGCCGATAACGAGGCGCTGGACTACGGACTGCCGCATCCCTGGTATGAGGACGAGCATCCGCTGCATCGTGTGAATCTGCCTCCGTTCTATATCGACAAGTATGAGGTGACCAATGAAAAATACAAATTATTCCTCACCCAGATGAAACACCCGCCGCCCGAGGACTGGAAGAACGGGATTTATCCGGAAGGCCGGGCCCAATTTCCGGTCGCTTATGTCAGTTGGTTCGATGCGGAGGAATACTGTCGCTGGGCCGGGAAACGTCTGCCGACGGAAGAAGAATGGGAGAAAACCGCCCGCGGACCGGATCATTACAAATACCCGTGGGGTAACTTCTTCAATCCGGACCTGGCCAACATTTCCCATGGGCCCGTGATGACCGCGTCCTCCGTTGCGGTCGGACAGTATGAAGGCGGCAAGAGTCCCTACGGGGTCTACGACATGATTGGGAATGTCTGGGAATGGACGGGAAGCTGGTATCGGCCTTACCCCGGGAATGAGGCGCGAAATGAAAACTTCGGGCAGGTTTTTCGCGTGACCCGCGGCCTATCCTTCATGGGTATCGGGCATTATCCCCCGGATACTTATAAAAAGGTCGCTTCGATCGTCGCCCGGGCTTCGTTTCGTTCATACGATTATCCCACGTCACGTCTGGCGGATGTCGGCTTCCGGTGCGCCCGGTCGGGAAAATAAGTGGCGTCTAAATTGTCATCCATGAATAAAAACCTGATCGGGATCGCGGCCGGCGCGGCGGTTTCTGCGATCATTCTGATTTTTTTAGCCCTATGGCCCCTTTCCAACGGGCCCGAAACATTTATTCCTCAAGACAACCCTGCCGTTCCGCCGCCGATAACAACGGAACCTGCTCCGTCCGCCGCACCGCAGACGACACCGCCCGAACTTCAGCCAGAGGATCTGGGAACCGACGAGCCCAGCGCAACGGATTCGAAACCGGCAGAAGATATTGGAACGGGTTCCACGGAGGAGGTTGAAACAAACCGCGGTATTCCGAAACAACTCGAGCCCGCAAGGCCCACCGCTACTGAAAAGGAACATACGAAATCGGATCGGGAAACCGGACGCATCGCCGCCGCTCCATCGCCGCCTCCCCCGCTGATCGGTCCATCCGACCTGGAAGAGATCCATTCGCTATTGTTGCGTTTGAAGACCGCATATGAGGGGAAGGATATTTCGACAATAAAACAATTATTGGTTTTATCCGAAGACCAGGAAGGAATTCTAAAAAATATCTTTGAGTCTTATAAGACCATTCGGTCTGATATCGAAGCGGTAAAGATTATGCCGGACCGGGTGACGAGCGCCATATTAATCACCTCTCTGGACAACGAGAGAGGCAATCTTGTGATTCCCGGACCTCGGTGGGAAAGACAGTCCGTCCGGATCACTCCGAAGAACAACCGTTGGAACCAAGCCACCCTTGATCCGGAGGGCTTTAAAGCGTCCCAAACGGGTCCGGTCGACATCATTGCGCCCACGATTATCCATTCCCTTCCTGCCTACACGGCCAAGCCCGGGGAACCGGCCACGATCTCGGCTACAATCACGGATAACGTCAAAGTGACCCAAGCCACGCTTCGTTTTCGGGCGCAAGGGGAACGGAACTATGAATCGATCCGAATGTCCGAGCGACCGGACCACATTTTCAACGCCCCTATTCCGGGGTCGATGATCAAGGCGAACAGCACCAGCGTCGAGTATTACATCGAGGCGAAGGACGCGCAGGGCAACTTGTCCTTCGAAGGCCGCCCAACCGCTCCCATGGTCATCGCCGTTGTTCCAACCCCGTCCGAATGACCTTCATGGAAAGAGCCCGTTTTTAGAAGCAGGATGGCGCCCTCTATTTGGATTCAGACATGCGAATGTGAATCTGAAGAACGGTGGCCCCGATCCGTATCTTGTCTTTATCCTTCAGCAGTTCATCTTTGATCTGAAAATCGTTGAGGAAGGTGCCGGATGCGCTGTTCAAATCCCGAAGCACCACCACATCGTTATAGACTTCGATCGCGCAATGCAGTTTAGAAACAGCCGGATCTTGAAGATCCACATCCACGCCGTCGCGGCCAAAGGTAACGCGGCTTTTCTTGGAAAGAATAAAGGCATGGCCGACATCGACGCCTTCCAGGATCTGAAGCCCGATCTTTCGGTCCGTTGGAAGAACCATGGCTTTTCCCTGGATCGACTTCTCGATTGGATTCATAGTTTATTCAATCGAAGACGCTTTCGGCGTTCCTGTTTTGACAGCCGCCGCGGATTCCCTTTCTTTTCCATCTTGGCGGGTGTGGCGTCTTTTTCCCCCGTCGGCAGATCCTCATCCGGATGGCCGCTCACGGCTCGCGCCAACCGTCCCACGAATTCGCCGCAAGAAACCGCCACCCCGCCGGCCGTTAGGACATGACGGGCCACCTCCCGGTCCGAGGAAACCACCAGACAGGCGCCACCCAATTCATCGGCCATTCGCGCGATCACCTGGTCCGCCCTCTCGCCGTGCCGCGAGAAAACGACCTCGATTCCCCGGCGGAGTTCGCCGTGTTCGTCCGGCCAGCCGGACCGCCAGGCGTCAAAGACAACTGTGACCGCATGGCCCTTGACCGCCCGATAACGGGCCAGCCGGTCGATTAAGTCCTCGCGCCGGGCCTCGATATCTCCGTACAGCCCCTTTTCGCTCCCGATAAAATTGTACCCGTCCACGATGACGCGGATTCCCATAAGCATCCAAGATAATCCAGGCCCGAAAGAAAGTCAATCCGGACATATTGACAACATCGACGCGGTGGGTTAAATTGTGGACGATGGGACCAGACCTGTCGTACCCAAGAGAACGCGTGGTCCGATGGACACTCCTTTTTGCAATCGGCTGGACCATGCTGTTGTCCGCCCCGCCCTCCAAAGCCGCAGGGCGAGGCCCTGAAAAGCTCTTCAACGCCGGAGTGAACTGCCAGAATCGTCTGCTCGACTCACCCAAGCGACAGAAGTTCCGCCATAATTGGGAAACCTGCATCAAGAAGTTCAATATCCTTTTAATCCAATATCCTAAAAGTCCGCTCGTGGAGAAGTCGCTGTTTACTCTGGGCGAATTGTATAGTGGACTGTATCGCAATTCCCAAAACCCGAAGGACGAGGATAAATCCCGGCAATACTATCGGGAGCTGATTGCAGACTACCCCGAGGGTCTTTCCGCGCGGGAGGCCCAAAAACGTCTGGTCGATCCCCAAAACCCGGAAGAACGGACTTCGATCGCCACGGTTCAAAATATCCGGCACTGGGTTTATTCCGATTATACCCGGCTGGTTCTGGACCTGGACCGTGACGTCGCCTACCGGAGGAATCAGCCGGAGGATGGCGAAGTTCTGCGGATCACGCTCAACAAAACGCGTTTATCCCCGGAAGCCAGAAAAGATCTGGCCGATCTGAACGACGGCCTGCTTCAGCGCGTCACCCTGCGACCGTCCGTGGCCGACGGCATCCAAGTGATCATCAACCTTAAAAATCTCAAGGAAACGCCTAAGATCATTCCCTTGAGCAATCCGGAGCGATTGGTGATCGATCTCTTCGGTCCGAATCCAACGGATCATTCGGACCGGCCCGACCCCCCAAACGAATCCTTTACGAAGACATCGAGCGGTCATGGAACCGTCGCCCAAGCCCAGCCGATGGACGTTAAGACGATTGTGATTGATCCCGGTCACGGCGGAAAAGATCCCGGAGCGATTGGGAGAAACGGCCTGACCGAGAAGGATGTTGTCCTGGATATCGGGTTAAGGCTGCGCAGCCTCATTCGGGAGCGTTTGGGTAAGAAGGTCATCATGACACGGGAGGACGACACCTTTATCCCGTTGGACGATCGGACCCTGATCGCCAATTCGAACAAAGCCGATTTGTTTGTCTCAATCCATGTCAACTCGCATCCCCGACGAGGGACCCGCGGCGTGGAAATCTATCACCTTGGACAGTCATCCGATCGGCACGCCATGGCCGTGGCCGCCCGCGAGAACAATGTTTCAATGCAATCGCTGGACAACCTGGATCGGACCGTAAAACAGATTCTGTTCGATCTGGGTCGCGACTATAACATGGAACAGTCCCAGAACCTCGCCTTTTTCACACGCCAGTCCTTCCGGACCACGCTGGAAAACCGATACAACTACACGGTCGTCGATCATGGCGTAAAACGGGCGCCCTTCTACGTCCTGTTGAATTCCAATATGCCCAGCATCCTGGCCGAAGTCTCCTTCATCAGCAACCCGACGGAGGAACAACTCCTCCAAAAGCGCGAATACCGCCAAGCCATCGCCGAATCGCTGTTTCAGGGAATCCGCGCCTATCTGAACACGCTCAAGCCGATTTCGTGATCCATGCCGAATATCAAGCTGGTGGTTGAGTATGACGGTTCACGGTATCACGGCTGGCAGCGTCAACCCCGTCTCCCGACTGTTCAGGGGACCCTGGAGGACGCCATTGCCGTCATCGCCCAAAAACGGGCGACGCTGATCGGAGCCGGCCGGACCGATGCGGGCGTCCACGCTCAGGGCCAGGTGGCCAATTTCAAAATCGATACCCGCCTCACCCCCGAGACCTGGATGCGGGCCCTGAACAGCCTCATTCCCGATGATGTCGTCATCGTCAGCGCACAAAAAGTCTCAAGCCGTTTTCACGCCCGCTTTTCGGCCATCGGGAAAATATACCGCTATAGAATTATAAACCGACGATATGCCCCGGCCATCGGCCGTCAGTACGTTTGGACCGTTTACGAACCTTTAAACATCCGTCACATGAAATCGGCCGCGCGGGCCCTCATCGGCAAACATGACTTTTCTTCGTTTCAGAGGTCCGATCCTTCAAAAGATCGCACAAAGGGGGGAAAACGGACGGCGTTCTGTCATATCCGCCGCCTGGATCTCGTCAAACGAAATGATAACCTGGTCATCACAATTGAAGCCGATCGATTTTTACAACACATGGTCCGGACGATCGTGGGAACCTTGGTGGAAGTGGGAAGGGGTCGGAGAAGCCCGAGGGAGATGTCCCGCCTGCTTGAAAAAAAAGACCGCCGATTCGGCGGTCGGACGGCCCCCGCACAGGGCCTTTGTCTGGCGCAAGTAAAATATAATGATCTTCTTTAGATATCCTTCATTATCGATCCCCCATTGTTGGCTTCTGGGTCCGCTCGCCCAGGGCTTCTTCCAGGCGTTTCTTTAATTCAAGGATCATTCGTTCCTGCGCTTCCAGCCGCTCCGCGATGGGATCCGGAATGTTCCCGTGGTCCATCTGGACCTCCGGCGCTTCTTCCGTCAGGGTCTTGATGATTTTCCCGGGGACTCCGACAACGGTGGCATGAGCCGGCACGGATCGGAGCACGACCGAGTTGGCCCCGATTTTCACATGATCCCCGATCATGATGGCTCCCAGAACTTTGGCCCCCGCGCCCACCACCACATGGTTCCCCAACGTGGGATGGCGTTTTCCCCGATCCTTCCCGGTTCCGCCGATCGTCACGCCCTGAAACAGCGTTACGTCGTCGCCGATCTCGGCCGTTTCACCGATGACCACGCCCATTCCGTGATCGATGAAAAAGCCGGAGCCGATGCGGGCGGCGGGATGGATCTCAATTCCGGTGAACCAGCGGGCCAGAGTCGCGAGCAACCTCGGAAGCACCGGAATGTTCCACGACCGGAGCCGATGGGCGATCCGGTGGCTCAGAATCGCATGAAACCCGGCATAGGTCAGCAAAACTTCCACGCGGTTGGTGGCGGCCGGATCGCGTTCAAAGACGACCTGAAAATCTCGTCGGATGGTATCCAACATGATTAGACTCGAACGATCGTGCAGACGGCCTGGGCCGCGATGCTTTCACCGCGTCCGATCGAATCCAGTCCCTCGGCCGATTTCGCTTTTATATTCACCGCTCCCTCCTCCACCGTGATCGTCTTGGCAAGCCGGGTCCGCATCTCGTCCAGATACGGCGTCAGTCTCGGCGCCTGCGCGATGACGATCGTATCAATATGGAGAATGGCGAACCCGCCCGCCCGCAATCGGTCGCACACTTTTTCCAGAAGAAGAAGGCTGGAGATGCCCTTGTACTGCGGGTCGGTGTCCGGAAAATGGCGGCCGAGATCTCCCTCCGCGGCGGCCCCCAGCAGAGCATCGGAGATGGCGTGGCAGAGGACGTCGGCATCCGAATGGCCCGCCAGCCCCTTGGAATACGGGATTTCAACCCCTCCGATGATCAGCGGTCGTTTTTCTTGCAACGGATGGATGTCGTATCCGATCCCTGTGCGGATCTGCGGGAATATCATCTCTTCGCTCTTTTGTGTTCGGACCGACGGATCCGAATGATCTTTTCCGCCAGAGCCAGGTCGTCCATCGTAGTTATTTTGATGTTGTCCCAGGTCCCTTCGACCACCTGCACGGGATAACCCAATCGCTCCACGAGACTGGAATCGTCCGTGCTGACGATCCCATCAACATACGCCTTTGAGTAAGCCTCGATCAAGATATTCTTTGGAAATACCTGAGGCGTCTGGGCCAAATACATCCGGGTGCGGTCCGGCGTGCGTTCGACCCTTCCATCGTCATGAACATATTTCGGCGTATCCTTTATCTGCAATGCCGCGATGGCCCCTTGCCCTTTCTCGGAGGCATGAATAACCCTTTTGAGCAATTCGGGAGAAAGAAAGGGACGAACACCGTCATGCACGACCACGCGGACCGCCTCGGCGGAAATCGCGGACAGGGCCCGATAGACCGAATCCTGACGGGTTGCCCCGCCTGAAACGGTCCGGGTCACTTTCTTCAAGCCGTAAGGCTCAAGCAGTTCTTCCCGACATTGTTCCACGTGACCTTGGGGAACGACGAGGCAGACTTCGTGAATCAACGGCGAAGCCTCAAACACCTTCAGGGTATGAACAAGAATGGGAACGCCATCGAGCAACAGAAATTGTTTCGGAGTGGACCGCCCCATCCTTCGGCCGCTGCCGGCCGCCGGAATGACCGCCGCGACCCGGGAGGTCATGCCGCCGTTCCCCCGGAAGGCGGCGTAAAGACCCTATGCGTGTTCCCGTGTGACATGGACCTCTTCTTTCTCTTTCTCGCTCCCCTCGCGAAGCCGTGTGAAAATCATTCGCCCGGCGGTTGTCTGCAGGACGCTGGTCACGACCACGTCGATATTTTTTCCGATCAATCGCTTGGCGTTGTCCACCACAATCATTGTTCCATCGTCCAGATAGGCCACGCCCTGCCCCGCCTCCTTGCCCTCCTTGAGGATGAAGACGCGGAGAACCTCTCCGGGCAACACCACCGGCTTCAACGAGTTGGACAACTCGTTGATATTCAGAACGCGAACCCCTTGGAGCTCCGCCACTTTGTTGAGGTTCAGATCATTGGTAATGATCTTGGCGTCTATTTCCTTGCCGAGCGCCACGAGCTTAGCATCCACGTTACGGATGTGAGGGAAGTCGTTTTCCACGATGCGGACATCGATATCCACCATTTTTTGAATCCGGTGAAGAACATCCAACCCTCGCCTTCCCCGGGCCCGCTTCAGGGAATCCGAGGAGTCCGCAATATGCTGGAGTTCATGAAGAATGAATTGCGGAATGATAAATGTTCCCTCGAGAAATCCGGTTTCGCATAAATCCGCAATCCGTCCTTCAATAATCACACTGGTATCGAGGATCTTGTTACTGGGCTCGCTCGGACCCGTTCGGACCCACGCGCTGGACCTCCGTACTTGCAACTCCCCGCCGATTTTCCTCCCGATCGTAACCCCTAAATAGCCGAAAAGCAGCAGGAGAAACAACTGGACCGGTAGACGAACGGATGAAAAGTCCGGAAGCATAGAATTTGCCGTAAAGCCGATCGCGCCGGCCGCCACAATTCCGATGAGTAATCCCGCCGTCGATCCAAGAACAATGCCCGACGGAACCCGACGAATCGCCTGTTCGATAAGGAGACCCGAAGCCGCTGTCAGAAGCCCTCCCATGATGCCGATAAGATAAAATTCGTTGACTTCCAACCCGCGACCAAAAAGGAATAAGCCGGCCAACCCGCATAAGAATAAAAAGATGATCCGTATGACCATAATGGCCTCCGTTTCAGCCCCGGCCCAAAGAAGGAACAGGGCAGTTGATTTCCCTTAATAATCATAGCATCTCGCCTTAGGTCCGTCAATCGACCCGGGCACCTATCGCCGGCCGGTCAGACCTTTTTCCTCCAGTTGCCTGTGGAGATTCGCCAAGGATGCTTCGGCCGCCTGCCGTCCTCGCTGAAGAAGCTCGCGGCTCCGTCCGAGATCCGTCAGGCCGATTCCGGAAACGTTAACACTTAACAAGAAATCGGCCTTTCGCCCTTCTTCTTCTGCATTTTTCCGAGCCCAAAGCGACGCCATACGGGTCGCGATCTGGATCATGTTGCGGGGCGGACCCTTTTCATCCATCCCCCCGAAATTCACATCCACCGCAATCACGAAATCCGCCGCCAACTCCTCCCGGACAGCCAGGACGGGGATCTGGCTGACGAACCCTCCGTCCACCAGCAGTCGGCCTTCATAGGCCGTCGGTTTAAAAATAACCGGGAGACTGCAGCTCGCCTGAACCGCTTTCACAACAGAGCCTTCTCGAATCACGACTTTCTTTCCCGTGGATATTTCTGTTGCGACAACCGCAAGCGGGATCTCCAGTTGATCAAATGTCAGATTTCCGAGAAATCGATGCATAAACCGCCCGATCCGATCACTGCTGAATAACCCCTGCCGTGAGATCACCGGTTGCGTCACATGCCACCAGTTTAAGCGACTGACCCGCCGGATCATTTCTTCAACCGTGTACCGACCGGACGCATAGAACGCTCCCGCCACGCTTCCCCCGCTGGTTCCGGCTACAACGCGAATCGGTATTCCAGCATTTACCAACACGTCCAACACACCGAGATGGGCAATGCAGCGGGCCGCACCGCCACTCAAAGCAATACCGATTCTGGCCACGATCTATCGGATCCCCTCTTTATATAAAATCACAAAGCGTTTTTGCGCGCACGGTCCATCGATTAAAAGAGTTTTCAAAACAAAAAAATCCTCTTGCGAGGACTTTTTTGCACGCGAACACCGGTCGTGCTTTCAATGAACCACTTAAGGTTTAAGCGCAAAATATGAATTCCTTCCCTGCCGGTTGATCAGAAACAAAACCGTATCCTGCTTTTTTATCCTGGCCGCAATGCGATTATAATCCTTTACCGACTTAACCGGTTGCCGATTCATTTCGACGATCAAATCACCTTCCCGAAGGCCGGCATCCGCGGCGGTGCTGCCCTGATCAATCTGAGTGATGATGACGCCTTTGTCGGATTTAGACAGACCGTAGCGTTGAACCATGTTGGCCGTAAGATCGTGCACCTGCATTCCGGACAAGGCAGTACTGGTCTCTTCATCCGGGGCTGCGGATGATTCCTCCTCCTGTCCGCGAGCGACCTCTTTCGGCTGCTCCGCGATTAGGATGTCCAACTCCTTCTCCTTTTTATCCCGGATGATGCCGACCTTCACCGTTTTTCCAACCGGAGTTTGGGCGACATGGTTGCGGAGTGTTCCGGTATTCTCGACCGGCTTGCCATCGTATGAAATGATGACGTCACCCTGTTGAAGGCCGGCCTTGGCCGCGGGGCTGTTTTCCAGAACATCGGTCACCAACGCGCCATGGGCCTCCGGCAAGGCGAACTGCTTGGCCAATTCCGGGGAAACCTCCTGGATGGAGACGCCCAACCATCCCCGGACCACTTTACCGGTCTTAACCAAGCTATCCATAACGGACTTCGTCATATTGCTGGGAACCGCAAACCCGACTCCCATGTATCCCCCGCTCTGACTAAAAATGGCCGTATTGATCCCGATCAGTTCGCCGCGAACATTGACGAGGGCTCCTCCCGAGTTCCCCGGATTGATGGCGGCATCGGTCTGAATGAAATCTTCGTATTCCGCAATCCCGACGTTTGCCCGTCCGACGGCGCTGACGATCCCCATCGTAACGGTTTGATTCAGGCCGAAGGGATTGCCGATGGCCAGAACGTACTCGCCAACCTGCAGTTTATCGGAATCGCCCCAAGGGATGACGGGCAGGTCCTTGGCATTGATCTTGACGACCGCGATATCGGTTTTCGGATCGGTGCCGACCACCTTGCCCTTGAACTCCCGCTTATCGCCCAAAAGCACCTTGATCTCGTCCGCCTTGGCCACGACGTGGTTATTGGTTACGATCAGGCCGTTGGGATCGACGATCACACCCGATCCCAGACTCTGCTCCCGTTGTTCCCGAGGGACCTCAAACTGTCGAGAGAATTCGTCTCCAAAAAATTGACGGAAGAACGGGTCTTGAAAGAAGGGCGTCATGGGTGTCCCCGAAGGACTCTTAATCACGCGGGTAGTCGAAATATTGACGACGGCCGGCGTTGCGGCCTTGGCCACCGCGACAAAACCCTGATCCGCTGGTGAAGCGGCGATACTCTCCGCCATACGCGGCGGAGATGAAGACGGCGCGGATGAACTGGATAGCCCAAACGGCAACCGACCTTCATTGGCCGAAAGGATCAATCCAACGACAACGCCCAGACTTAAGAAAATGCCGGCCACCAATCCTGTCAGGAAAATTTTATGCCCAATTAATCTCTTTATCATCGCCCTTCTCCTAATAAAGTAATTCGTCCTTGCTTGCATACAAATTATAATAAATCGCAAACGGAAAAGTAAAGTTCTGTTGACAAGCCAAACCGCCATCTCTTATACTAAAACCAAGTAAACGAGCGATAAAGGGAAAGACAATGGACACACACGAGCCAGAAACGCTCAAATTATTGATCCGTGAACTGACTCAATTGATCAATGCCGTGCTGATGCAGAGCCCCGAGCTTCGGTCGGCCATTCAGGGTATTGAGGAAAAGGGATATCAAGTGGATTTGATGCTGGCCTCCTTGACCCGTATCCAAAAGAAGGATGCCGAGAACACGTCGGAGACTTTCAAACCTGGACCGACCGAGACCGATCAGGAGTTCCTCAAGACCCTTCGAATCCGTTGGGACGGCCTATCCAACTCTTAACACATCCACGACTCATCGAAAAAGCGATTGACAACTTCTTCTCCCCTCTGTTATTTTAACCCCCCGTGCCGAGATAGCTCAGTCGGTAGAGCAGAGGCCTGAAAAGCCTTGTGTCGGCAGTTCGATTCTGCCTCTCGGCACCATGTATTTCCACTCCGGACAGCCATCGGTCAATCGCGGGCCTTGCCGCGGCTCACCTTATTGTCGGTTCCGTTGAAGAACCCTGTCTGAAAACCCCGTGAAATTAGAGTAAACCACCGCGCCCTGCCGACTTGACCGGGTTCGTTTAGCCGCTATACTTGAATAGAGAATTTATCCTTGATTCAAACACCGCAAACGCGGTCTGTCACAAACCCGATTTCCAGCATTGTCTGAACCGAGATCATCGAGAACGACGGTCAACTTCCCGTTCAGGTGACAAGGGATAAATGATTACGCAGGTATTTGATCTCTCGAACTATACCTTCAGCGTTTATGCCATCCCAACATTCCTGACCACAGCCGCGATCTTCCTTCTGGGGATTGTCGTCCTAACCCGCGAACGAGGCGGCCGGGTGGGATGGCTGTTTTTCGTTTT
>Ga0335079_10001362_pt1 | contig 27721 bp, 29 predicted proteins | sample Lox_Sample_33_FD_206719 | JGI IMG/M metagenome (GOLD analysis project Ga0335079, IMG submission 206719) | Soil microbial communities from Loxahatchee National Wildlife Refuge, Florida, United States - Lox_Sample_3.3 | ecosystem: Environmental > Terrestrial > Soil > Wetlands | place: USA...
AGCACCGAAGCACGGTTATCAGCTAATGAAAGAGCTCAGCGGGCGGCTTGGCGAACAGTATCAATCCAGCGCCGGCACTGTCTATCCAGCGCTGAAGCAACTTCAAAAAGAAGGGCTGATCGTGTCCCGCACTGAACAGGGGCGCCATGTCTACCGGTTGACGGGTGAAGGCAGGCGCGTGGTTCGCGGCGAAGCACGATATATCGAAGAGATCTGGTCGCGCGTTTCGGCATTTCAAGCAAGCGGCCGGACACCCGGACCGCAGGCCGCGGTGATCGCCAGCCCGCTGCAGGAAGTCATTGCGGCCGGCCTGCTCGCGGCCCGATGGAGTGCCGGCGATTCCGACCGCGAAGATCGCGTGCGCGCCATTCTCCGCGATACGGCCGCCAAATTACGCACTCTGATTAATAAGGAAGGATCATGAGCGCATCCGCTGCCGCGCCGTTTACGATCGAGCAATGCCGCCGCTTTTACGCCGACGAAATCCGTGCGGTCGCGAATCTCACGCAACCACGACTGGTGGAGGCTTTCGCGCGGGTGCCCCGAGAGAAATTCCTCGGCGCCGCGCCGTGGCAGATTGCCGGCGAGATGTATCTGCAGCAGGGCGCCTATCGCGAGACAAGCGACCCGCGTGACGTCTATCACAACGTCGTGATTGCCCTCAAGCGGTCTCAAAATCTGAACAACGGCCAGCCGGGTGCGCTGGCGAGCTGGATATCGGCGCTCAATCTGGCCGAAGGCCACCGCGTCTTCCACGTCGGCTGCGGGACCGGTTACTACACCGCGATTCTGGGCGAGGCGGTCGGCCCGGCGGGGGCCGTCGTGGCCGCCGAAGTCGATCCCGATCTGGCAGCGCAAGCTGCCGAAGCGCTGCGCGGTTACGGCAACATTACTGTGCATTCCGGCGACGGCGCTACGATCGATCCGGGACTATGCGACGCCATCTTCATCAATGCCGGTGTCACTCATCCGCATAGCGCCTGGCTCCAGAGCCTCAAAGACGGCGGCCGCATGGTCTTGCCGCTTACGGTCCCGATGGGCCCCGGAATCGGAAAAGGTTTGATGGTGCGAGTCACTCGACAGGGCGATCGCTTTCGGGCGGAAGTGGTTTCGATGGTCGCGATCTATTCCAGCGCCAGCGTACGCGACCCGGCCATCGAGACTCTGCTGAACAAGGCTTTCGAATCGCGCGATCTGCTCAAGCTGAAATCCATCCGGGTGGATGCTCACGAGCCCACGGCCGCCTGTCTGGTTCACTCAGCGGCATTGTGCCTGAGCTCGGAGGCTGTGGATGGGGGCTGAGGCTACAATACAAGCGGTTCGGTGCGATGCGATCCCCTAGGACTTGGCCAACGATTGGATCTGCGCCCGGACGGTGTCGGCTTCAGCCGTCATACCGGCGCGTTCGTAGAGTTCGGCGGCAGCCTTCCAGACGGACTGCGCGGTGGAGCTTTCTCCGCGGTCGCGGTAGATCGCGCCCAGCCGCTGGTAGTTCACCGCCATCGCGGGCGGATGACGCAGCCTCTCGTTGATCTTCAGCGAGCGCTGTTGCATGTGTTCCGCTTCTTCCAGCCGGCGTTGCCGGTGGTAAACAACGCCCAGATCGGTCATGGTGCGAGCCAGGCCCTCCAGATCATCGAGCTCGTCATTGATCTGCAGCGCTTGCTTCAGCCATTGTTCCGCTTGGGTCAAGTCACCCCGGTCGAGGCTAAGTAAGCCGAGGTGTCCGGCGTTGGCGGCAATGCCGCCCGCGCGGCCGAGCTCCTGTTCCAAATCCAGGGCCTTTCGATAATAGTCGGCCGCACCATCCAGATCGCCGCGGGCTTGGCGGACAGAGCCGAGGTGCATGTAGTCCCTGGCTGCCCCATCCGTCCACCGGTTGCTCTCATTGATTTCGAGAGCGCGTTTCAGCTCAGTTTCCGCAAGATCCAACTGGTTGCGGCGGCGGTAGATCAGACCCAAGGCGCCGGAGTCCTTCGCCGCATTACGAAGTCCTCCGAGCTTGGTATCGATATCCAAGGCTTGGGCAAACAGGGGTTCGGCGCGATCGAGCTCGCCGCGCGAGAGGTGTATGTTGCCGAGAGCCCGGAGATCCTCCGCCTTGCCATCGTGCCGGCCGAGCTTCTCGTCGATGGCCAGAGCGCGCTGGGCATTCTCTAACGCGCGGTCGAATTCCCCCTGATTGAGGGAAAGCAGCGCAAGGTTCCGCAGCGCGTCGGCGGCAGCAGCATCGAGCGGCCCGGCGATAGCTTGGGCCCGTTCGTACATCGCCCGCGCCTGCACCACCAGCCCTGCACTGCGCAGAAAATCGCCGTAGCGGAGAAAGGCTTCCGGATCGTTTCCAGGGGCGATGGCCTTGGCAAAGGTCACTTCCGCATCGGTCAGCTTTCCTTCGGAAGCCAGCCTCTGCGCTTCGATCACCAGGTCCGATGCCATCTCGCCTCCATCATCGCAGATCCTTACGGCGTCACGCCCCGGTGGCGGCGCCGCCAGTCGCCCAGGTGATTCCGCAGACGCGTCTCAAACGCCGCGAGGCTATCGAAACGGGTGAAAAGCAGTTCGCGACTGGCTTCCAGGCTTGCTCGGAAGCCGAGCACTTTTTGGAGTTGGGCGCCGGGATCGCTCACTCGTCGTGGGTCGACCTCCTTAAAGAAAATGGCGATATCCCGCATGGTCTGGTTTTGAAAACATTGACGAGCGATGTGAAACTCCTCTTCGGTACCCGAAGTATACGGCCCGCCTGCAGAGGGCGCCGTTCCCCAGCGGTCGTGCAACACGAGCACGAAATAATCGCACCGGCGCACCATGGCATTGATCAACTCCTGCGGGCGGCCCATGCCGGCGCGGGCCAGTTCCCATCCCACCGGAACAAACAGGGCGCCGTCATCCAAGGCGTCCGATTCGTTGTAATCGTTAATGACCTGGCGAAACGTCTGCCGTTCGTCGTCCAGCCCGCCGGGGCTGGCAATGAAGATCCGGTAAGCGGTCACAGCCGACGGCATTTTTCGTATTGTAGCCACGCGCGCGGGGCCGCAGCGTCGAGCCGCTGCTGAACAAAGCCCTCGAATCGCGCGAACTCCTCAAGCTGAAATCCGTTCGCGTGGACGCTCACGAAGCGGCGGCCACTTGACTGGTTCACGCGCCGGGAGTTTGCTTGAGCGCGGAGCCGGTCTGAGCCGGTTTGAGCCTTGATCGCGGTTCCGGCGCGGACTATAATCAGCCAACCTCGTCGCAGGAGGGTTTATGGCTGGAACCGCGATCGGACTCATCGTCAACCAGTGGCAAACGCAGTTTGCAGGCAGGCTGGTCACTCCGGCCGACTCTTCCTACGAATCATCGCGCCGCATCTGGAATGGCATGATTGACAAGAAGCCTGCGCTCATCGCGCGATGCGCTTCTGCCTCCGACGTCCGGGCGGCGGTGAAACTGGCGCGCGCCGAGCAATTGCCGGTCAGCATTCGCGGTGGCGGGCACGCCGTGGCGGGAACCGCGGTTTGTGATGGCGGACTGATGATCGACCTTTCTCCCATGAAAGAGATTCGGGTGGACGCCGCGGAACGGCAGGCGACGGCCGCACCCGGCGTGGTTTGGGGTGAGTTCGACCGGGCGACACAAGCGCACGGATTGGCGACCACCGGAGGAACTGTCACGCACACCGGCATCGCCGGGCTGACGCTGGGCGGCGGGATCGGGTACCTGATGGGCAAGCATGGCTTTGCCTGCGACAACCTGCTGGCGGTGGACATCGTGACCGCCGACGGCGAAATGCTCACGGCCAGCCCCGAGCAGAATCCGGATCTGTTCTGGGCGGTGCGAGGCGCCGGCGCGAACTTCGGGGTGGTCACCTCCTTCCGGTACCGGCTTCACCCGTTGGGAACCGTGCTTGCCGGCATGCTGCTGCACCCGCGCGGGCGCGCCGCAGAACTGATCGCATTTTATCGGGAATTTCTCGGCGGCTGTCCCGAAGAACTCTTTACCGCGATCGGGTTTCTCAACGCGCCGGACGGCACGCCTCTGGTCGCAATTCTTGCGGTCTGGACGGGGGCGCAGGCGGAGGGCGAACGGGTGCTGGCGCCGCTGCGGCAGTTCGGTCCGCCGGTGGCCGATCTCATCCGGCCCGTGGCTTACACCGAAGCGCAAAGCATGCTGGACAGTGCGTTTCCGGTCGGCGACCGGTACTATTGGAAATCGAATTTCGTCATCGAACTCACGCCGCCGCTGGCGAATGTGGTAACGGACGGGGCAGCGGCGATGGCCTCGCCGCTCTCGATGGTCCTGCTGCTCGAAATCAAGGGCGCGATGCAGCGGCAGTCCAGGGACGCCATGGCGTTCGACCACCGCGACGCCAATTTCGAGCTTTCGATCGTCGCCCGTTGGACCGACCCCGCGGCCGACGATGCCAATATCCGCTGGGCGCGCGAGGTCTGGAGCGCGGCCCAGCCATTTGTATCGCCGGCGGTGTACTCGAACCACTTGACGGCGGATGAAGGCCAGGATCGCGTGCGCGCCGCTTACGGCGCCGGCAAATACGGAAAGTTGGCGGCCCTCAAAACGAAATATGACCCCGGCAATTTCTTTCGGCTGAATCACAACATCACGCCTTACGCGTCATGATTCGCTGACGCTCATCGAGCGCGCCAAGCCGAGGCGTACAATACAAGCATGTCCGCAACCTTGAAGATCGCCGGCCGGGAGTTCCGTTCGCGTCTCGTGGTCGGCACGGGCAAGTATCGAACCTTTCAGGAAATGCAGCGCTGCCACGAGGCGTCGGGCGCCGACATGGTGACGGTGGCGGTGCGGCGCGTCAACCTCAGCGACCGCTCCAAGGAATCGCTGCTCGATTCCATCGATCGCGACAAGATTTTTATCCTTCCCAATACCGCGGGTTGCTACACCGCCGACGACGCCATCCGCACCGCGATGCTGGCGCGCGAAGTGGGCCTCTCGAACTGGATCAAGCTCGAGGTGATCGGCGACGAGAAGACGCTGTTTCCGGATAACGAAGGTCTGCTCGAAGCGACGCGTGTGCTAGTCAAGGAAGGATTCGTGGTGTTGCCGTACACCAACGATGACGTGGTCAACGCGCGCAAGCTGATCGATGCCGGCGCCGCGGCGGTGATGCCGCTGGCCGCGCCCATCGGCTCCGGGATGGGGGTCCAGAATCCGGCGACGCTGCGCATTATGCGCGAAATGATCACCTCGGTTCCGATGATCGTGGATGCGGGCGTGGGCACTGCTTCCGATGCCGCGGTGGCGATGGAGTTGGGAGCCGATGGCGTCCTCATGAATACGGCCATCGCTGCCGCGGAAGACTCAGTCCAAATGGCGCGGGCGATGAAGCTGGCGGTTGAAGCCGGCCGCCTGGCGTACGAGGCCGGACGCATGCCGAAGAAGCTCTACGCCACCGCCAGCAGCCCACTGGCCGGGGTGGTCGGTAGCTAGAGCTTTTCCACGAACCTGCGCGGCGCTAGAATCGCGTTCGAGAGAAGTTCCGATGGTCCGCTCGCAAGGCGCGCCGTTTGGCAAAGCCTGGTTGTGGCTCTGCCTCGCGTTGCTGCTGCATGTCAGCGACGAGGCGCTCACCGGTTTTCTCGAAGTCTACAACCCGATCGTGATCGCGGTGCGGCAGCGAATCCCCTGGTTGCCGCTGCCCACCTTCGAATTCCACGTCTGGCTCGGCGGGCTACTGCTCGCGGTGGCCGTGCTGCTGTTGCTCACGCGGTTTGCCTCCCGCGGAGCGGCCTGGCTGCGACCGTTGGCCTACCTGTTCGCCGGGCTGATGATCGTTAATGCGCTGGGGCATGCCGCCGGTGCGATGGGCGCCCGCTGGCTTCCCGTGCCGCCTCCGCGACTGATGCCAGGCCTGGTCTCGTCACCGCTGTTGCTGGCGGGGTCGATCTATCTGCTTTGGCAACTGCGAGCGCGTCCGGCTAGACCTACGCCTGCCCCTGCGCCAGCGGCCCGATGACAGGCAGCACCACGGTCTTACCTTGATATGTGCTGACGATCATGTAAATCCACAGAGCCAGGAAGGCGAGCCATACCAGAGTCAGCAAGAGCCCGAGGTGGATCGCGACGAGCACGACATTGAGCACGAACCAGACCACGATCCAGGCGATGTTGAGGAAGATCGCCTGCATGGCGTGGAAACGGATCGCGCGGTTTTTGTTATAGGGCTCGAGGACGAGAAAGAGGATGCCGGTGATCAGCAGCCCGAGGTAGCACAGCGCGCCAGCAAGGTTGTCGGTGAGACCCGCTGCCGCGGGAGGCGGTAGTGGGTTGGGACCAGCCGGGCTGGGGCCGGTGGGACCCGCACCGGGCGGCGCCGCGGCACCCACGGGCGTTCCGCATTTCGCGCAGAACCGGCCCTCTACTTCGGCTCCACAATTCGCACAGTACGGCATGGCACCTCCCCATCGGTTTAGGCTAGCGCCCCGGCGGACCTAACGCCACCAGAGGGACGATGGCTCCGATGACGCCTCCGACGATCAAAGCCGGGTTTCCGGCGCCGAGAAACGAAACCAGCAGCCCAACCAGCGAACCGATTCCTGCGCCCACCACCGCGAGCATGATCCTTTTCGCCATAAACGGGAACACTTCCACGATAGCGCAGCCTGCGAAAATCGTAGATATGAAGGCCTGCGTCCTGCCCGCTCCAGCACCGATCGATGGCAACCCGTTGCGGGTCGTGGACGTGCCGAGGCCGCGGCCTGAAGGCCGGCAGGTGCTGGTCCGCATCCGTGCGTGCGCCGTATGCAGGACCGACCTGCACGTGGTGGAAGGCGAGCTGCCCGTGCGCAAGAGCCCCATCATTCCCGGGCATCAGGTGGTGGGCACGGTGGAGGAGTGCGGGCCGGAGGCGTCGCGCTTTCGTCCCGGCGCGCGTGTCGGTATTCCGTGGCTGCACCGGACCTGCGGCGTCTGCGAATTCTGCCGCTCCGGCCGCGAGAATCTCTGCGAGAATCCCGAGTTCACCGGCTGGACCGCTGACGGCGGCTACGCCGAATTCGCCGTGGCTCCCGAAGACTTTATCTATGGGCTGCCGGAAGGCTTCCCCGATCTGCACGTCGCGCCGCTGTTATGCGCGGGCATCATCGGCTTCCGCACCTTACGACTGTCGGGCATCGAGCGCGGCGGCCGTCTCGGGATGTACGGCTTTGGCGCAGCAGCGCATGTGGCGATCCAGGTGGCACGGTACTGGGGAATCGAGGTGTACGCGATTACGCGCGATGAGCGTCATCGCCGGCTGGCGCTCGATCTGGGCGCGGTATGGGCCGGCGGCTCCGACGACCAGCCCCCGGCATTGCTCGATGCCGCACTGATCTTCGCACCCGCCGGCGAACTGGTGATCTCGGCATTGCGCGCGCTCAAGCGCGGCGGCACGGTCGCTTTGGGCGGCATCCACATGAGCCCGATTCCGCAGCTCGATTACAACTTGCTGTATTGGGAGCGCGTGGTGCGCAGCGTGGCCAATAACACCCGGCGCGACGGCGAAGATTTTCTGAAGATCGCGGCGGCCATCCCGATCCAAACCGAGATTCGCGAGTTTGGGCTGGAGGAAGCCAACGAGGCGCTGCGCGCGCTGAAGAACGACGCCATCCGCGGCGCGGCGGTGCTGCGGGTGTAGGGCAGGCATAGCCTGCCGCGGGTTGGCAACCCTCCTACGCGTTGGCTCGCCAGAGCGTCCAGCCGTCGACCGGCTCGGCTCCTTGGGATTTGTAGAAATCGATCGCGGGCTGGTTCCAGTCGATCACGATCCACTCGATGCGCGCGCAGTGGCGCTCGCGGGCGATGGTCCGGATTTCCTCGAATAGCGCCTTGCCGATGCCGCGCCCGCGCAGCTCCGGCCGGACGAACAGGTCTTCCAGAAACAGGCCGCGCTTGCCGCGCCATGACGAGAAGTTGTGGAAGAACAGGGCATAGCCGGCTACTTCGTCGCGCCACATCGCCACGCGCGCTTCCACCGCCGGATGCGGCCCGAACAGCGCGTCGCGCAGCAGGTCTTCCGTCAGGGGGACGGCGCCCGGCGCTGCCTTCTCGTATTCGGCGAGTGCGTGGATCAGGGAGACGATGACGGGGACATCCGCGGCCACGGCGGCCCGGATCTTCAACTCCGCGCTCATCGAGCTTAGGCGTGCCGCTTGGCTTTGCCCTTCTTGAATTTCGGCGCTTTGTATTTCTGCGCTTTGTACGAGACCTTGCTCTTCTTCGTGCGCGCCTCGGCGGTCGCGGTCAGCCCGCAGGCGACAGCTAAAGCCAAGGCGATTGTGCGAATCCTCATACTCTCCCTATCCTATTCTGACTGGCACGAATCCTCAAGGTATCGCTTTAGTTAACTTTATGCAGCCCCGTGGGTGAGCCATTGATACATACGGAGAAAGCTGAAGGCCGTCAGCAGGACGCAGATCGCGGCCACCACCTGCCAGAACTTCTCCTGCCATGAGCCTTCCACCCGTTGCAGCCCGGCGACGTAAGCCACGCCGAAGCCACCGGCGAGGCCGCCGATGTGCGCGGCGTTGTCGATCTGCAAGCCTGGGAGGATGCCGATAATCAGCATATAGATGACCCAGCGGATGTACTGGCCGCGGATGGCGGCCCCTATGGCGCTGCGGTGGTGGATGCCGAAGGCGATCATGGCGCCGATCAGCCCCATCAAGCCGGCCGAGGCGCCGATCGACAGATACGGGTTCCACATCGTGCTGAAGATGAACCCGAGGACGCTGCCCACGAAGTAGATGACCAGGTAGCGTGCGGTCCCGTAGACCGTCTCCACTTGCGCGCCGACGTCGAACAACACCCACATGTTCATCCCGATGTGCAGCAGTCCGCCATGGAGGAACCCGGCGGTCACCAGCCGCCAATATTGCCCTCCTAGGATATAAGCGCGGAATTTGGCGCCGAAATCGAGGAGCGTCTCGGGGTCGAGGTTGAGGAACGCCTGGTTGTTGCCCGCTCGCGAACTGGCGATGACCGTGCCCAGATACAGCCCGACGTTGATCAGCAGGATGACCACGGTGGTGAACTGGGCGTGGGAGATCATCCCGCCGAGGATCGGGCCGGGCGAGCGGCGGTCGATGGCGCGGGCCCCCACTTCCGCGTTGCAATAGGGGCAGACGCGGTCTTTGGTGGTGATGAACGCGCGGCAATGCGGGCACATCCGGCGGGTTTCCATCTGGTTCATTTTACAACCCGTTCGCCGCGGACCCGCAGACGCCATTCTGTTACAATCGAAGGTCCCGCGATCATGAAAACGGAGCGCGAGCATCGCGACGACATCGTGCAGGTCGGCCGCCTGGTGTTTGAGAAAGGATGGGTGGCGGCCAATGACGGCAACCTCAGCGTTCTTCTCGACCCGGAACGGATCCTCGCGACGCCCACCGGCATGTGCAAGGGCATGATGCACGCCGACGACCTGATCGTGCTCGACCGCCAGGGCCGCAAGATTTCCGGCAAGCGCGAGAAGACCACCGAAATCAACATGCATCTGACGATTTACGATCTGCGGCCCGACATTCGCGCGGTGGTGCATGCGCATCCGCCCGTGGCGACGGGATTTGCCACCGCCGGAAGGGCGCTCGATCTGGCGCTGCTGCCGGAGGTGATCATCTCGTTCGGATGCGTCCCGGTGGCGGCGTACGGGCTGCCTGGAACGCACGAGCTGACCGCGCCGATGCGGCCGCTGATCCCGAAGCACGACGCCCTGCTGATGGCCAACCACGGGGCCGTCTGCTATGGAGAGGATTTGTACCAGGCGTATTTCCGGATGGAGACGGTGGAGCACTCGGCGCGCATCCAACTGGTGGCGGAGTTGCTCGGCGGCCCCAACGTGCTGCCGCGCGCCGAGGTGAACAAGCTGCTCGATTCGCGCTCGCGCTACGGCGTGAAGGCGCGGTCGAGCGGGGAGCCGAATTGCCCGGTGGTGGCCGAGGAATATGACGACGAGCGCGTGACCGTCACGCGCGCCGAGCTGATCGGACTGGTGGACGAAGCCTTGCGGGCTCGCGGGCTGGCGTAAAGTCAGGTAGCGCCGGCGATCTTGTCGCCGGCCTGGAGAGAACAACGATGGGTGAAGCGTTAGGAATGATCGAGACACGCGGGCTGGTGGCGATGATCGAAGCCGCCGATGCCATGGTGAAGGCCGCCAAGGTCACGCTCATTGGCTGGGAAAAGATCGGCTCGGGTTACGTCACCGCGATGGTGCGCGGCGACGTGGCGGCGGTGCGCGCGGCCACCGATGCCGGCGCGGCCGCGGCGCGGCGGGTGGGCGAGCTGATCGCGGTCCACGTCATCCCGCGGCCGCATCAGAGCCTGGAAGACGTGCTGCCAATCGGCAAATCGCAGGCCGCTGCGAAATAGCGTCATGATTCTGGCGCGCGTCGTAGGCACGGTGGTGGCCACGCGAAAAGATCCCCGCCTGGAAGGCAAGAAGCTGCTCATTCTCAAGCCGGTCTCGCCGGAAGGCAAGGACGAGGCTGGATACGTGGTCGCGGTCGATTCCGTCGGCGCGGGCTACCGCGAGCGCGTCATCGCCGTCTCGGGCAGCTCGGCGCGCATGGCCGAAGGCTGCAAGGATACGCCGGTCGATACCGCGATCATCGGGATTGTCGACGACGTGCGCCTGGATTGACCGATGTTTCTCGGCCGAGTCGTGGGCTGCGTCTGGGCTACGGCCAAGAACCCGTCATTCGAGGGCCTGCGATTTTTGCTGGTGCAGCCGCTCACTCCCGAATTGAAGAATACCGGCAAACGCCTGATCTGCGCCGATTCGACCGGCGCGGGAGCGGGCGAACTGGTCTACTGGGTGCGCGGCCGCGAAGCCAGCATGCCGTTTCTGCCGCGCGAGGTGCCGGCGGACGCGACCATCGTGGGGATCGTCGATGAAGTTCAGGTGAAGCGGCCATGCTGATCGGGCGCGTGATCGGTGAACTGGTCGCCACGCAGAAGCACCCCAGCCACGAAGGCCGCAAGGTGCTGATCGTGCAACCGCTCAATCTGGATGGAAGCGATCGTGGCGACGCCGTGCTGGCGCTCGACGCCGTCGATGCCGGGATCGGCGACCGTATCCTGCTCGCCACCGACGGCTGGGCCGCGTCCCATGCCGTGGGCCGCCCGCAATCGCCCATCGACATGGCCGTGATCGGGTTTATCGACGAGGTGGACGTGATTCCGGGCGTTTCCTAAAGTTCTCCGTCGCCCTGCCGATTATTTCGGCGTGAGGTGGCATGCCATCGGTTGAAACAACCTATTTCGGGGCGATCTCCTACGATCCCGAATCCATCGTGGAATTCCCCAAAGGCCTGCCCGGCTTTGACGAACGCCGCCGTTTCGTGGCGCTGCAGTTCGACGACAGCCGGCCGCTGGTGTTCCTGCAAAGTCTCGAGGATCCGGGTCTTTGCTTTATCACGCTCCCAGTGCTGGCAGCAGATCCGCACTATCAATTGCGGGTGAGCAACGAAGATCGCGAGTTGGTCGACCTGGCCGTAGGCCGGCCTCTGCGCATCGGCGACGATGTGCTTTGTCTGGCGGTGGTGTCGATTCGCGAGGACGGCCCGACCGCGAACCTGCTCGGACCGCTGGTGGTGAACCTGCGGAACCGCAAGGCGGTTCAGGCGGTGGCGGCCGAGTCCGGCTATTCGCACCAGCATCAGCTGGTGGCGCAAGAGGCGCCCGTATGCTCATGATGGCGCGGCGTGAGGGCGAGACGATTCTGATTGGCGATGACATTGAAGTAGTGATCGCGCACATCGGGCGTTCGCGGGTGAAGGTGGGGATCCGGGCGCCTCGGGAGCTGACGGTAATGGCGCGGGAAGTCAAGCTGGTGCGCGATGAAAACCTGGCCGCCTCCTCCCGAAGTGATAAGGCGCTCTCCCATCTGCTGAAGCAGTTGCGGCCCGCCGCCTCAAGCTCTCCGGTTCCAAGCCGATGAGGCAGGTGACCGGCAAGAAGCCGGAACTCATCGTCTGAAAGGATTTCACGATGTCTTTTTCAATTCAAACCAACGCAAACTCTCTCATCGCGCAGGAGAACCTGCGCGTCAACAGTAACTTCCAATCGCAGACCATCCGGCGCTTGACGTCGGGCTACCGCATCAACCAGTCCGGTGACGACGCGGCCGGCTTGGCGGTCGCCAACAAGTTTCGCAGCGACACCGCCGAACTGACGCAGGGCGTGCGCAACGCCAATGACGGCGTGAGCCAGCTGCAGATTGCCGACGGCGGCATGAGCAACATTTCGAAGATGCTCGACCGGCTGAAGACCCTGGCCGCGCAATCCGGTTCGGCCACGTTCACCGGCGACCGCAACGTGTTGAACAGTGAGTTCAGCACGCTGGTTGGTGAAATTGACCGCCAGGCGCAGTCGATCGGATTGAACACGGGCGGCAACTTCGCCAAGTCGCTGAGTGTATATCTCGGCGGCGGCACGGGCGCGACCAATGCTGCACTGATTGCCAACGGCACGGTGACCATGGACCTCTCGGCAGCTACCGTGGATGCCCAGAGTTTGTCCTTGAAGGGTGTGCAGGCCGTCAACAGCTCTGTGACCAGCGGGTTTAATCTCGCTTCCTCCGCCGGCAACAGCGTGCAGAACATCGTCACCAATGGAAACAATCTGTTAAGCCTGGCGACTCCCAATACGACGGTCTTTAAGTTCATGGGACCGGGCTTCTCCGATGCCAACGGCATCGCGGTGGGAGTAAATGTCAGCGGCGTGGCCGATTCCACCAGCCTGGTGAACGCCATCAATGCCGCGATTCAATCGGCCGGCAACGGCAGCACCGGCACCGCCGCGGCGTTGAAGGCAGCCAACATCACGGCCAGCATTTCCACCAGTTCGGCCGGCGTCCAGACGCTGGCGTTCAATTCGCCCAACTCGGCCTTCCAGGTGGAAGCCGGCGACCTGATGTCCAACGCGCTACTCGGCAACACCGTCAGCTCGACCAATGCGCAAGGTAACGCCATGACATACACGGTGACGGCCACCTCCTCCGGTGTGGCGGTTACCGGTACGCCCACCATCAACGTCCGGATCGTCGGGGCTAGCCTCTCGAGCCCGGTCGATCTCACCGTCAGCGGCGCAGCCAACGACACCCAGGGGTCGTTGTTCGTGAAATTGCAGGCGGCCCTCTCGGCGAACTCCACGCTGGTGGCGGCCGGTTTCACCACGGACAGCGCCAGCATCGTCAAGAACACCAAGGGTGAGGCGTTCCGGGTCGAAGTGACCGGCGATGCCAACGGCACCATGGGTTTTGGCGCGTTCCTGACCGGCGCGGCCAACGGTGACTACAGCACCTATACGGCGGCGTCCACCATCGGCACCGACACGACGGCCGGTAACCTGGATTTCAACTTCTCCTTTGCCGGCGCAGGCGCGAATCGTGTGCGAGTCGCGGTGCTGGCCACCGATACCGCGACCACGGTCGCTACCAACCTCAACGCCGCGCTCGCGGCTGACTCGACCCTCGACAACACGGATATCCAGGCGACGGTGGTGGGCGGCAAAATCAAGCTCAGCTCCGCTTCGGGCACGATGTTCCGCCTGGCAGTCACCTCCTCGGGCGGTTCGTGGGGCTTCGACACAGCGGCAGTCACGACGGCGCAAGGCGGCTACGGCACCGCCGCGGCCACGGCGGGGCTCTCGTTCTCCAGCTATACCCCGAACGGCGTTTACGAAGTCGCTACCTCCGGCGGTGTGGCCACCAACCTGGCGTGGGCCAACCTTCGTTTCGCGGGCGATACGCAGTCGGTCACGATCAACGCCGACGACGCCACCGGCGGCACGCACATGAAGACGATCACGTTGACCAACAATTCGACCACGCAGAACGGGAACGACATCAATGCGGCGATCAAGGCCATCAACACCGCTTTGCAGACTTCCAACGATTCCACTCTGCAGAAGATCGTGGCGGTGAAGGTGCTCGATAGCGGCGCTGAAAAGATTAATTTCGTCAGCACCCTACCGAAGTTCTCAGTGGCGCTTGGAACCGACGCCGGCTTGCCTTCCCCGATCGGCATGGGCACTGCGGCCCAGCAGGGCACCAGCATGGCTGCCTACCAGGTCGGCTCGGGCAGCGCGCTCGACATCAGCACGCAGCTCGGCGCCTCCACGGCGGTCACGGCCATCACCAGCGCGGTCCGCGCGCTCGGCGTCGCCCAAGCCGCGGTCGGCAAAAGCCAGAACCAGCTCGGTTACGCGATTGGTCTGGCGCAATCGCAGATCAGCAGCTTTTCTTCGGCGGAATCTCAGTTGCGCGATGCCGATATCGCGGCCGAAGCGGCGAACCTCACTAAGGCCTCGGTGTTGCAGCAGGCGACCATGGCAGCCATGGCGCAGGCCAATACCGCGCCGCAAGCGGTACTGACCCTGCTCAGAACCTAACCGTTAACTTGAACCTGGCCGGTAGAGGCTGAGCCTCCGCCGGCCAGGACTCTTCGCAGCCCATTTCCGTTTTTCCGTTGGCTAAATTCCCGCCAGACTTCCGCCGATAACCCCTGCAGATGCGACGGCACGTTCTTCGACCCGGTAGTCGCGTCGTTGTCCAGCCAGCCGCGGACCCGCCGTGGATGGACGCCGCCTTTCAACTTGCAGTGAAATGCCAGTGCAACGGCCTCACCGAACAAGCCCAGCAGCTCTATGCAAGGATCCTGCTGGCCCGGCCCACGCACGCCTCGGCGCTGCATAACCTCGGCATCCTGGCCAACCAGGCGGAAGACCACCGCATGGCCGTGGACCTATTCGAGCGCGCCGTCGCCGTCCGGCCGCGAAGCGCGGACTTCCACGCTTCCCTGGCGGCCGCTTTGATGAGCTCCGGTGAGATGGAGCGTGCAGAGAGGGAGTTTCATGCCGCGTTGCGTCTCGACCCGGGATGTGTCGAGGCGCTGTTCAACTCAGCGCGGCTGCTGGAGAGCCAGGGGAAACTCCAGGAAGCCAGCACGCGGCTGCACGCAATTCTGAAGATCGAGTCCAATCATCGGGAAGCTCTGACCCGGCTCGGCCAGTTGTACCGGTCTTGTGCATTCGATGCTGTAGGGGGCGCCGAACCCGAGCGCGTGGCCGCTCTTTATCGCGCCGGCAATCTGCACCAATTGCAGGGCGGCCTGGGCGAAGCCATCGCGTGTTTTGAAAAGGCCCTGGCCCTTGATCCGCATTACGCCGACGCGCGCAACGATCTGGGCAACGCGTACCTTTCGGTTGGCCGCGTGAGTGAAGCAACCGCCTGCTTCGAGCGGGGCATCCGCGAGAACCCGGCAGCGGGAACCTTGTACGCCAACCTCGCCAACGTCTGCAAGGAGCAGGGCGATCACCTTCGCGCCGAGATGCTGTTGCGGCGGGCCATCGAGCTCGATCCCGCGCAGCCGCTCATGCGCATCAATCTGGCGAACGTACTACTCGCTACCAACCGGGTAACTGCCGCGGTCGAAGTTCTCGAGGAGTCGATTGCCCTGGCGCCTCATCTGGCGGACGCGCATTGCATGTTGGGGGTCGCGCTCACGAGGCAAGGCCGCCTCGAACAGGCGGGGGCCTGTGCTGAGCGTGCGCTGGCTCTCGAATCCAAGTCGGAGGAAGCCCACCAGATGGCGGTCTTCATGCTTCACTACAGCCCGGAGCTGAATGCCACGCAACTCGCGACCGCGCACCGGAAGTGGGCGGAACGTTTCGCCGACCCGCTCTTTCCATCGTCGCGCCGCCATCCCAACTTTCCCGATCCCGAGCGAATGCTCCGCGTGGGCTATGTCTCCGCCGACTTTCACCACCATCCGATCGCCTATTTCATCGATCCGGTGCTGACCGCACGGGACCGTAGCCGGACGGACGTCTTCTGTTACGCGAGAGGAAAAGTGGATGAGTGGACCGAGCGGATTCGCAGTAACGGTCAGGCGTGGAGACAGACCGACCGGCTCGGCGACGCGGAGTTGGCCCAGTTGATCGAAGACGACGGGATCGACATCCTGGTGGACCTTTCCGGATTCACGCGAGGCCACCGGCTGTCGACGTTTGCGCGCAAGCCGGCGCCGGTGCAGGTGAGCTGGCTGGGGTACTTCAACACCACCGGTATGCGGGCGATGGATTACCTGATCGTGGATTCGCAACTGGCGCCTCCGGAGGAAGCGGCGCCGTTTGTCGAAGAGCCGCTGCGCCTGCCGGGCTGTTATCTGACCTATGCGATTCCGCCGTATGCGCCGGCCGTCGCTCCCGCGCCGTTCCTCCGCCAGGGGCACATTACCTTCGGCTGTTTCAACGCCCTGTCGAAGGCGGGGTTCCACGTTGTGGAAGCGTGGGCGGAGATCCTGCGGCGCAATCCATCGGCGCGTCTGGTCATGAAGAACCACACTTTTGCCGATGAAGAGACACGCGGTCTCTATCGGGAACGGTTCGATCGTTGCGGCGTTGCCCGCGAGCGGGTTGATTTGCGGGGGCCCTCTTCGCATGCCGAGTTGCTCGGCCATTACGCGGAGGTAGATATCGCGCTCGATCCTTTCCCTTACAACGGGGGAACCACCACGTGCGAGGCGCTCGCCATGGGGGTGCCGGTGATTACCGTGCGGGGGGACCGGTTTGTGAGCCGCGTGGGGGCGACCATTCTGCACCATGCCGGCCTGGATTCGCTGATTGCGCGAGACGAAGCCGAATACATCGAGAAGGCCGTGGAACTGGCCGCACAACCCGAACCGATCGCAGAAATGCGAGCCGGTATGCGTGCCCGGCTGGCTTGTTCCACTCTGTGCGACACCGTTGGATTTACGAGGAACCTGGAAAATGCCTACCGTACGATTTGGCGCCGCTGGTGCGCGCTCCAGAAAGGCCGCTGAAGCGGCCGCCGCTCTCGCCCGGAAACTGGTGCCGGCGACCTGTGCAGCATGCGGCCACCACGTCGCCGCGCCGTTCTATTCCGGCCGGCAGCCGCTGGCCACGCTGGGCTGGCCGCGCACCGAGGCGCAAGCGCGCGAAATGCGAGCCTTGCCGCTCAATTTCGTCCGCTGCACCTCCTGCGGTCACGTCTTTAACGCCTCGTTCGACTACGCCCAGGTTCCGTACTCGGAGATGCCCAACCTGATGTTCAACCGCGGCGGGCTGTGGTCGCAATTTCTTCGCGAGATCGCCGGCGAAATTATCCGCCGCCTGCCTCCCACACCGATCGTGGTCGAGATCGGCTATGGCGATGGAGCGTTTCTCGATACCCTCGCGTCTCTTTGTCCCGGTGGACGCTTCATCGGATTCGATCCGCACGGCGCCCCGGCGCCCGAAGGGTCGCGCCTCGAATTGCGCCGCGAACTGTTCGAACCCGGCGAGCATGTCGCGACGCTCCGGCCGGATCTGATCGTCAGCCGCCACGTTATGGAACACCTTAGCGATCCACTTGGGTTCATTCAGCACATGGCGTTGGCCAGCGCCTGTCTGGAGCGCAGCCCGCTGATGTACCTCGAAGTCCCGTGCATTGACCGCGCGCTCGCCACTGGCCGGACCGAGGATTTTTACTACGAACACAACTCGCACTTCACCACGGCCAGTTTCTGCCGCATGTTGGACCGCAGCGGGGCGCATCTGGAGACGCTGGGGCATGGTTACGACTCCGAAGTGGTCTACGCGTTTGTCCGCCTGGATGCGCGGACAGAGTTGATCCGCAATGGTCTCGCGGCGCTTCGATTTCGCGCGCAGGCCGCACGCTCGCGGAAAAGGATCGGGGCGCAGCTCGCCGCTCTCGCGGATTCCGGCAAACGGGTCGCGATCTGGGGCGGGACGGGCAAATCGGCCGCGTTCCTCAATGCGCACGCGGTGGACGCGAAGCGGTTTCCGTACGTTGTGGATTCCGACATTGCAAAAGTCGGCACCTATGTTCCGGGTACCGGCCAACGGATTCAATTTCGGGACCAGTTGCGAAGCGCGCCGGCGGACGTGATCATAATCCCCTGCCAATGGCGGGCGGCGGACATCGTGCGCGAGATTCACGAGCACGGCATCCGCTATGAATCGATCCTGATTGACCATCAAGGGGAGTTGGTCGATTACTTTTCCGCGGCCCATCCCTACGGCAAGTCTGCGGATAATGGCGCTGCGGATCTAGCGCGCCTCAGCGCGGCGCTCGAGGCCTCTCAAGTTCCTCTCGGTCGGGACGATAAGGCAAATCGAGGATAGGAGTGTATGGGCACAACCAGCAATGCGATCTTCACCGGTAGCAGCCAGTTCTCCCAGGATCTCCAGAGCGAGGTGACGCGGCTGGTCAGCTTGGCCTCTCTGCCGATCACGCAGATGAAGAACGATCTGACGAACCTGCAGAACCAATCCACCGCGCTCACCGGCCTCGATTCGCAATTCGCCAGCTTGCAAACGGCCGTTCAACAGATTCAGGACGCCATGGGCGGTTCGGCGTTCGAAGCCACGGTGTCGGACCCGACCAAGCTGAGTGTGAGCCTGGGCGATGGAGCCATGGAGGGAGTCTACTCCGTGGATGTGGTGAGCGCCGGCTCGTACGGCACGAGCATGACAACCAACGCCTGGAATTCCACCGGGCCGCACACGTACCAGTTGACGCTCGATAGTGGAACCACTACGTATGCCATCACTCCAACCGACAACAGCATCGCCAGCGTGGCTGCCGCCATCAATAACCAATACAGCGACAAGGTGCGGGCCATCGTGGTGAACGTGGGGTCGACCTCCACTCCCGACTACCGCATTTCGTTGCAGGCTGTGGCCCTGGGCACCGGAACACCAGACATCCTGGACAATGGCTCGAGTCTGCAGACCGGGACGGCCGGCGCGCAGGCTCAATACATTGTCAATGGTTCCGGCAACACGGTCACCAGCACGTCGCGCAGCGTTTCGATCGCGAACGGCGTCACGGTGAATCTGCTGGCCGGAGATTCCGGCAAGCCGGTCGACATCACGGTAACGCGCTCCACTTCCGCCCTGAGCGATGCGCTTTCGACGTTTGCCACCGCCTACAATGCCGCGGTGGATGAAGTCGACAAGCAACACGGAACCAGCGCCGGCGCGCTAACCGGCGAAACGGTGGTGAACGATCTGTCCCAGACCTTGAGCGCAATCGCCACGTATACCTCGCCCGGCAGCGCTATCAGCGGTCTGGCGGATCTGGGGTTGAGTCTGGATAAAAACGGCCAGATGACGTTCAGCCCGACTACCCTCATGTCGGCGGATCTAAGCAACTCTTCCGCGGTGGCCTCATTCATTGGCTCGGCGACCAGTGGCGGCTTCCTGCAAACAGCGATCGACACCCTGAGCAGTTTGCTGGATCCCGTCACCGGCACCCTCAAAACCGGCGAAACCGATGTGCAGAACCAGATCACGGATACCAATACGCGGATCAATACCAAGCAGGACCAGGTGGACCAGCTTCAGCAGCAACTCCTCGAGCAGATGTCGGCGGCCGATGCGCTGATCGCTTCGATGGAACAGCAGTACGGCTACATCAGCGGTATGTTCCAGGCCATGCAGGTTGCCGACCAGCAGTACAAATAATCGCTCATGCACGCCGCCGCCGAGTACATTCGCGAGGCCATCCGGCGCGAGCAGTATCGGGAAGCGCTGGCCCAGTGGAACGACTATGCGCGGCAACTGCAGCAAGCCGTGGATGCGGGCGCGCTCGCGCCGGATCAGATGGAGGAGGCGCGCCGGCTGTATGAGTGGGCGCGTCCAATCCTGCTCGCCTGCGCGGCGCAGTTGCGGGAGCGCGTGCGCGAACTAGAGGTGGCTTCCGCGTACAGCCGGCGGCCCGAGAAGCGGCCCAGCCGCATCGACGCCCGATTGTAAGTTATGGCTTGAGGGTCGGCGGCTCGCCGCTCATGGCCTCGGCCGAGAGAACGACCACGTCCACGCGGCGGTTGTGCGCACGGCCTTGCTCAGTTTCATTGGTGTCGACCGGCGCATTCTCGGCAAAGCCCGCCACCGACATGCGTTGGGAGGGAAACTGGTAGCGCTCGCGGAGCAGCTCCAGCATCGCGATGCTGCGCGCCACCGACAGCTCCCAATTACTCGCGAAACGGGCATTGTGGATGGGGACCGAATCGGTGTGGCCTTCCAGGCGGAGTGGGTTTGGCAGCTTGCTGACCTCGCGCGCGATCTTCTCGATGATGGGATAGCCGGCAGAATTGATGGCATTATCGCCGGAGGCGAAGAAGGCGGCTTCCCGCAGGCTGATGACGAGCCCGCGCTTGTCCACGGTGACGGTAAGTTTGCCGCTCTTCAGCTCTTCTTCCAGGCCGCGGCGGAGCGCCTCCAGAGATTTCATCAGGTCCTCTTTGCTGGCGGGACCCGGCTTGCCGCTGTCCGGCAGGTCCAATTTCGGAAGCGCCGGACCGGGCGTTCCCGGGACATCGGGCGGAGGGGCGTGCACGCGGGAATCGCCCTTTCCGGCCGGAGGAACGTGCGAATGGCTTAGGATGCCGGTAATGGCGGCGGTAAGCTGGCCGTGTTCCAAGGCCTCGCGCACCGCTTCAGCGACCATTTTTTGTTTGGTTTTGTCTTTTTGCGCGGTGGCGAACATCACCACGAAGAACGCAAACAGGAGGGTGATGAAATCGGCATACGACACCAGCCACCGTTCATGGTTCTCGTGATGGGCGGCCTTGTGCCTCTTCACGCTAATCTCCCGCCGAAGCGGGCTGCGGCGCTCCAGACTTTCCCGGCTCCGGCGCCGCGGCCGCGGCTTTGGGTTTCGCGGCGGGCTCCTGATTGAATGCTTCGAGCTTGAGACGGATCAGGGTCGGGTTCAGACCCTCGACGATGGCGGCGACTCCCTCGAGAATCATCTCCTTGATCACGCGCGTCCGGTGGATGCGGGCGCGCATTTTATTCGCCGCCGGCAAGAAGAAGATATTGGCCGAGCCGACGCCATACACGGTGGCGACGAACGCGACGGCGATGCCGTGCCCGACTTCTTTGATGTCGTCCAAGTGCTTCATGACCTGGATCAGGCCCATGACAGCCCCGATAATTCCGATGGTGGGCGCATATCCGCCGGCGGCTTCCCAGACCTTCGCCTCCGCTTCGGCGTTTTGCTCGGAGAGTTCCACGTCCGTGCCCATCATGTTTCGGATTTCGTTTAAGTCGGTTCCATCCACCGCGAGATTGAGGGCCTTACGCAGGAAGGGATCGGGCAGTTGGGCGGCCTCGTTCTCAAGGCTCACAATCCCGTTCTTGCGCGCCTTGGTGGCCATATGGAGCAGCGTCTCGATGGTGGCGGCCGGAGACGTATTCTTCTCGAAAAAGATCTCTTTCAGCCCTTTGACGGCCCGAAGGAACACGGGGAGGGGGCTGGTGACCAGCACGGCGCCGATCGTACCGCCGAAGACGATCATGGCGGCGGTGGCCTGTGCCACATCTTGTATACTGCCCTTCTCGAGCAACAACCCGCCCAATATGCCGGAGAGCGCCAGGGCGATGCCGCCGAGCGTGGCGAGATCCGGTTTTGTTCCGCCACCTTTCGGAGCGGATTTCTCCGCTGCTTTGGCTGTTTCGCCGGATGCCGCTGGAGGGGAAGTTGTGGTTTCCGCCATCAGTCCTCACCTTGGATGCTGGGACGCTCCCAGATGCGGCGGCGAAATTCGACGATGCGGGTAACCACGTCATCGGCCGCCTCCAGCACGCGGAAAACCTGGCCGGTGGTCATCACGATGACTGTATCCGGAGTGGTATCGATATGTTCGATCAGGTCGGAATTGAGGACCACCGGGGCATGGTTCAGCCGCGTGAGCCGGATCATGGGAACTCCGTTCTTCATATCGGCTGGTTGGGCGACCTCCGTTAGGCTTCCAACTAACTGTCCGATAAGAACTTCAGGCGATCGAAATGGGTGCGACAGAGACCCGGGAAGAAGAACGAGACGAGGTGCTGGAGAGCATTCGCGAGGAGTTGCAAAGACCCTCCGCCGGCTGGCCGGCAATCGAAGCCTGCCTATGCCTGCTCGATCACCTCACGGCGCCGCCCCCGGCTAGGACTGCTGGCGCTCGAGCTCGTCAAGCAGACCGGAAAGCTGCGGAGCCAGCTCGGTGCGGCCACCGAACCGCCAGGCGTTGTAGGTGGCGGTGAACTTGGTGACCGTGCCGCCGAGACCGGTCTTCGGAAGCGAAGCCGCGAACTCGGCGGGGGTGAACCATGCCGGTTTCTGATATCCGTGCCGGCGCACGACGTGCAGCATGCGATTGTAGAGCAGGGTGGCGTCGCTCAGGGCTGCCTGGCCGCGCCGCACTCGGCGCACGCGCCGCCGGACCCGGAGAATCCGGAGTAAGCCGGGCGCGGCGATCCAGAAGATGGCACCCATTGCCAGCAAAATTCCGCCAGCCGGGCCGAAGCGGCGGACCGATCTCCCGATCCGCTCCCCGTCGACTGCGGCGAGCCAATCGAACCAGCGAATGCCCATGCGGCGGGCTCCCTGCTGCATGCGGTCGGCCAGCGTGCCTTGGCGGTTGACGTCATAGCTGACCACCCAGTCGCGCCAGAACGTCTGCGCCGCATCTACATACAGTCCGATGCGCGTCAGCAGGGCAAAGCTGGGATTGGGGTCTGGCGGGGTCGGATCGAATGTGATCCATCCGTAACCGGGGATCCACCCTTCCACCCAGCTATGAGCATCGGAAGCGCGCACTACCCACAGCTCGGAGATGGGGTTGTAGATGCCGCTCTGAAATCCAGTGACCAGCCGCGCGGGTATGCCCAGCGTCCGCAGCATCACCGTCATGGCCGATGCGAAGTACTCGCAGTAGCCTTTCTTGCGGGTGAAGAGGAAATAGGCGAGCGGATCCTGCACTTCCTGGCGCGGCAGTTCAAGGGTGTAGCCGAAATCGCTTCGCAGATGCCGTTCGATGGCGCGGGCGCGTTCGAGGTCCGAGGCGGCATGCGCGGCGAAAGTGTGCGCCAACTCCGGAATACGCGGGTCCAACTGCTTGTCGGGCAACTGCAGGTAGCGGTGGCGGTCGATCAAGCCCATAACCAGGGCCGGACTCACGGGCGGAGAACTCTCGGGCGGTTCTTCCAAGCGGCTGTACGCGTCGTAGCGGAAGCCGGGCGGCGGGAGTTGCGGCAGGCGATAACTGCCAGTGCTCGTGCGCAGGACCAGGGGCAGCCGGAGATCGAGCGTCTCGGGGACGCCGGCGAAGAATAAGGCGTCTGTGTCCACGGCGTCCAACTCCACGTGATAGCCGAGATGGCGCTCGGAGGGGATGGCTCCGGGAGAGGTCAGCTTGGCGTGGCCGCCCTCCATGATGACGGCCTCGGCGCTGGGGTTGGGGTTGGACCAGCGTTTGCCATCGAAGTCCGTGAGCGCGGCTCCGCGCCATTTCAAACTGGCGACGGTTTCGCGGCTGAAAATCCGGACGTGCATGATGGGGCGCGAGCTGATTTTGATTTCACCGATGTCCCCGAGCGTTACCTCGTTGGAAAACCCCGGCAGATGGACCGGGTGCGCCGCCAGGCGTGAAAGCGCGGCGTCGGCGGTTCGCGGCAGAACAAAGAACAAGCCGGCGGTCAGAGCAAGAATACCCGCGGTGACGGAGAACGACAGCATGGCCAGGCGCGGATGGAAGTGCTTCAGAGCGCTCCGCGGCGAAGTGGGCGTGCGGTGCAGGGAGCGGCGGATTTCGGAGCTGGTAAGCGTTGCGATTGCGCAGAGCAAGAAGAGGGCGAGAAACAAAAAGAAGTTGAAGTTGATTGACAGGATAGCCGCCGCCAGCAATTCCACGAAGGCGATAGTGGCCGTATAGAGGTAGTCGCGGTTGGTTTGAGCGGTGAGAATTTTCATCACCGCCAGAAAGAAGACCAGGTGGACGGTAGCGGTGAGAAAGTCGCGCGAAATCCAGAAATAATCGAGAACGAAAAACCCGATATAGGAAAGGGTAACCGCGGTAATGAGGCGCTCGGAAAACTCCAATCGCAGCCAACCGGCGATGAGCAGGGCACGCGCAAGCAAACCGGCGCCTGTGAGCATGACCGTGCCGGTGTCGAGATACCCGGAGCCGGCGACCGCCAGGTACCCGCTGACCACCAGCCCCAGCAGCGAAAATTGAAAGAACCGCTCGACGGAAACCGCGGCAGTGGCGTCGGAACGCGGCATAATGTGTATTTTACCGGACATCGACATGGACAAAGAACCAGTGGGGCTCGTGGTGCACGCAGTCGGGAAGACCGGCGTCCTGCACCAGTTGACGGGCGTGATCGCACGGCATGAGGGCGACATCACGTCGGTGGAGATTCTGGATAACTGGCCGAATCCCGCCCGCACGTACTTCGAAGTGGTGTTGCCGAACGACCCGGACCGGCTGGTGGAGGACCTGCGGAAGCTGGAGATCGTCCAGCGAGTCGAGATCGTCAAGACCCTCCAGAAGATTTACGGCAAGCGCATCATCATCATGGGAGGCGGCGCGCAGGTAGGGCAAGTGGCTATCGGCGCGGTCTCGGAAGCCGACCGGCACAATATTCGCGGCGAACACATCTCGGTAGATACGATTCCGCTCGTGGGCGAACAGAAGCTGGCGGATGCGGTGCGCGCGGTGGCTCGGCTTCCGCGCGCCAAGGCGCTGGTCCTGGCCGGCTCGTTGATGGGCGGCGAGATCGAAACCGCGGTGCGCGAAGTGCGGCAAGCCGGGCTGCTGGTGATCAGCCTGAACATGGCAGGGAGCGTCCCGGAGGCGGCTGATCTGGTGGTGAGCGATCCGGTTCAAGCCGGTGTCATGGCGGTGATGGCGGTGGCCGACACGGCCAAGTTTACGGTGGAGCGTCTGAAGCGGCGCGTCTTCTAGCCGGAACCGAAAGATGAAACGCAGTTTCTTTCAAGAGTACCTGGAAGCCTTTAACAGCATCGAGGGATGGTTCAGCTTCGACGCGGCGCTGCTGTTCACCACTTACAATCAGCTCATCGCGGCAAAGGGGGTTCGCGGCGATGTTCTGGAAATCGGGGTTTATCACGGCTTGTCCGCCATCTCGCTGGCCGCCCTCCGCGGGCCGGGCAAGCTTTTCTACGCGGTTGATCTGTTCGAGAAAATGCAGGATCAGAACGTCTCGCGCTCCGGCATCGGCAATCGACAGATCTTCGAGCGGAATCTGAAGCGATTCTACCCGGACCTGTCGTTCCTCAAAATAATTGAAGGGCCCGCAGCCGCCTTGAATCCGACGGCTTTGAGTAGGAACTTTTCGTTTTGCCATGTCGACGGCGGGCACTCGAGAGAGGAGACCTGTCAGGATCTCGCGCTGTGCCATTCGCTGCTGCTGCCGGGCGGGCTTGTTGCGATCGATGACTACTTCAACGCGCAGTTCCCAGGCGTCTGCGAAGGCGCCGCCCAATATATGTTGCGGCATCCCAATTCTCTTCGTCCGCTGGCGATCGGGTACAACAAGGTTCTCTTTCAAAAGTTGCCGGCTCCCTTCGACGTGAACGAAGACTTCCGCCGAATGTTTTCGGACATGCCGCAAGAGTCCGTTCGGATGTGGGACGCGCCGACACTGCTGATTACATCGGTCTTGCGGTCGTTTGTGGATCTGCACGCCTCGACGCCACACCACTTGGTGCGATTGGGCGCCATCCAGCGCGCCAAAGTGGCGGCCGCGAATCCAGAACTCAAGGCGAATCCAGACGAAGTGATCTCCGTGCCGGTAACCGTCACCAATACTTCAGACGAGGTGTTTCCGTGCGGCGAAGGAGTGTGCGGAGCGTCGTACCACTTGTTGTCCGCTTCCGGGGAGGTGCTGCGGCATGACAACGACCGGACCTGGCTGCTCAATCCGCTCAAGCCGGGCCAGACGGAAACCGTGCCACTTTCGGTGCGAGCGCCCGCGCAGCGCGGTGATTATCGGGTGGAAATCGACCTGGTCTGGGAACAGGTGATGTGGTTCAAAGACGTCGGCAACCCGACGGCTCTCGTGGATCTCAAAGTCCGATAGATGGCCCATTCGCCCGGCCGCGCACATCAGTCCAGAGCTGTGACATTCGGTTCGGCAGCGCTGCTGTTTGCGATCAACGCATATGTCGCGAAGGCGCTGTTTTGGGTCGATTTCACGGCGCGCATGGAATCGATCGAAGGCTCGTATATTTCCATCAGTCGATGGGCGATGGACCATTGGCACGACCGCGCGTGGTTCCCACTGTGGTACGGCGGCACGCCGTTGGTTCGCGTCTATCAGCCGGGTTTGCATTTCACGGTTGCGGCGGTGGCGCGGCTGCTGGCGTGGTCCCCCGAACATGCCTACCATGTTCTGACTGCTCTGGCGTACTCACTGGGGCCGGTTGCCCTGTTCTGGCTGTGCTATCGCGCAACCTGGCGGCGGGGATTCGCGTTTCTGGCCGCCGTGATGTACTCGCTCTTTTCGGCGATTCTCGTGATGGCGCCCGCCGTACGGCACGATGTGGGAGGGCTGCTGGCGAGGCGCTACCAGGTATTGGTGCACTACGGCGAGGGGCCGCATACGGCGGCGTTGGCTCTCATTCCGCTGGTCATTTGGGTGCTGGATCGCGCGGTGTCGACGCGGCGCTGGTTTTTTGTCCTCGCTGCACCATTGGGGGTCGCCGCCGTGGTGCTCACCAATTGGCCCGGCGCCCTCGGGCTGGCGATGGCGGTGGCGGCCTATGCGCTCGCGATGCCCGACCGGATTCGCCGCTGGCTGATGCTGGCCGGCATTGGCGTTGTGACTTATTTAATCGTCCTGCCGTGGGCATCGCCTTCGGTCGTTCGCCTGGTCTTGCGCAATGCCCAGCAATCGACGGCAACGCCTCTGAATGCGGATCGCATGATCAGTCTCGGGCTGATTGGCATCGGGCTGGTGGCGGCACACTTCGGTCTGAAGCGGTTGGGCGTGACCCCGTGGTTGAGATTCTTTCTCTATTTCGGAGCGATTACCGGGGCGGTCGCTCTGCCCTTTGCCTGGTTTCATCTGGAAATCCTCCCGCAGCCGAATCGGTTCCAGCTCGAATTCGACATGGCGGCCGCCGTCCTGGTTGCCTTCGCCGCGACCGCGGTATGGAACCGCCTGCCTCCGCTGTGGAAGGTCTTGACGATTGCCGTTCTGGCCGTGTTTTGCGCAGTCCAGCTCCGCCGGTACGGCCGTTACGCGAAGGGCATGACTCAGCCCCTCGACATCACTGAAACCATCGAATATCGAATGGCGAAATGGTTTGACCGGAACATGCAGGGCCGGCGAGTGTTTGCTCCCGGGAACGTGTCGTTGTGGATGAACCTGTTCACGGATGTCCCGCAGGTTGCGGGGTGCTGCGATCAAGGCATTCCAACGCAGGAGCATCGGATCGCCGTCTACACCATCTACACGGGTCAGAATGCCGGTGCTCGCGACGCGGAGATCTCGCTGATCTGGCTGAAAGCCTATGGGGCCGCGGCGATCGGCGTCAGCGGGCCGGCAAGCACGGAAGTCTTTAAGCCATACTGGAACCCGAGAAAGTTCGACGGTGTTTTACCGGAGTTGTGGCGCAGCGGCGATAACGCCGTTTACGGCATTCCGCGGCCGTCCGATTCGCTGGCCCACGTGGTGAAGAGGTCGGCGATTGTGGTGCACGCACCCGAAAATGGGTTGATGATTGAACCTCTGCTGCCGCTGGCAACCGCGCTGGACAATGAGAGAGCTCCCTTTGCCCGGTTTCACTGGATTAACCAGCATGAGGCGGACATCGAGGCAACGGCAGGTCCGGGTGACGTCATTTTCGTCCAGGTGACATACGATTCAGGGTGGCACGCGACCGAAAATGGCGTACGACTGAAAGTCA
>Ga0335079_10001364_pt1 | contig 27709 bp, 27 predicted proteins | sample Lox_Sample_33_FD_206719 | JGI IMG/M metagenome (GOLD analysis project Ga0335079, IMG submission 206719) | Soil microbial communities from Loxahatchee National Wildlife Refuge, Florida, United States - Lox_Sample_3.3 | ecosystem: Environmental > Terrestrial > Soil > Wetlands | place: USA...
GCGCCCGCGCCGATGACGCCGTTGGTGGCGTACATCACCACCTTGCGCTCCGGAATGGTGGAGTGCATCAGGTATTGCGTGTCCTTGTAGGTCATCTCGACCGGCGGTCCCTTGACGCTCTGGCGGTAGCCGCGCAGCGGATCCCAGTTGTCCATCATGACGGCGTACAGGCGGTCGTTCTTCCACCAGATCGGGTTCCCAGACATCGCGTGGTAGACCGTGAGGGTCATGATGCACACCGCGATGCCGAGCGCGATGGCGAGCACCATGAGCGCGGTGAGACCGGGGTTGCGGCCGAAGCTCTTGAGCGCGAGACGCACGTAGTAGCCGAGCATGGGGACTCCTTCCTTCAGGCGACCGCTGCCCCGGTCCGGTCCTGCGCCCCGCCTGCGGTCGGGCGCGGCTCATAGGCGCGGAAATCCGAGATCTGGCCGTCGATCAGGTGCACGTTGCGCTGAGCGCGCCGGGCGAGTTCGGGGTCATGGGTGACCAGCAGGATGGTGGTGCCCATCTCGTTGATCTGCTCGAGAAGGTCCATCACCTGGCGTGCCATGAGGGAGTCGAGGTTGCCGGTGGGCTCGTCCGCCAGCAGGAACGCCGGGTCGCCGGCAATGGCGCGCGCGATGGCGACGCGCTGCTGCTGGCCACCGGACAGCTGCGAGGGCATGTGCCGGGCACGCGAGGCGAGCCCCACCAGCTCGAGCGCGCTCGCGATGCGCTCGCGGCGGTCGGCGGCGGTGAGGCCGCGGTAGCGCAACGGCACCTCGACGTTGTCCTGGACGTTCAGGTCCGGGATCAGGTTGAAGCTCTGGAAGATGAAGCCGATGCGCTGGTTGCGCAGCCGCGAGCGCGCATCGTCCGAGAGCGCGCGCACGTTGTTGCCGTCGAGCTGGTAGCTGCCGGAGTCGAATTCCTCGAGCAGGCCTGCGACATTGAGGAAGGTCGTCTTCCCGGACCCCGAGGGTCCGGTGACCGCGACGAACTCGCCGGCGGATACCTCGAGCGAGAAGCTGCGCAGGGCGTAGGTCTCGATGAGGTCGGTGCGGTAGATCTTGCTGATGTCCTGCATCTTGAGCATCGTCTTATCCTCGTAAGGGCTTCAACGTGAGATGGCCACTTCGGCCGCCTGGTTGGCATCGCGCATGTCGGAGATCACGACCTGATCGCCTGCGGCGAGACCGCTCACCACCTCGATCTCGCCGACCGAGGCGGCGCCGAGCGTCACCGGCACCCGCACGGCATGCCCACCGCGCACGACGTAGACGCTGCGAGCCGTCTCGTCGATGAAAGAGCCGCGCTCGAACTTGAGCACGTTGTCGCGCTCATCGAGCACGATGCGCACCGCAGTGCGCTCGTTCTGCCGCAGGTTCGGCGGTTGGCCGCCATCGAACTTGACGCGTCCGGTGACCTGGCTCTGACGCACTTCGGGGGAGATCGCCGTCACGGTGCCGGGAACGGTGCGCCCCTCGATCGTGATGTCGGCACGCATGCCGGGCTTGATGGCGCCGGCGTAGCTCTCGGCGACCTGGAACTCGATCTCGAACGCCGACAGGTCGACCACGGTGAGGAGCGGCGCATTGACCGGCACCAGGCTCTTCTGTGGTTGGGCGAGATTCGCCACCATGCCATCGACCGGCGAGCGCACATTGAGCTCGGCGACGCGCTGCCTGAGCGAGGCGACGGTGAGCGCCTGGCGGTCGCGCTCGAGGCGCTTGGTGCGCAGGTCGAGCGCGAGGCTGTCGCGCTCGAGGTCCGCCGTCTCGCGCGCGTGATCGAAGTTGAGCCGGGCGGTCGAGACATCGTCGATGGCGCGCTTGTAGTCGCGCTCGCTGATGGCCCGCTGGTCCCAGGCCCATTGCGAGCGCTTGAGCTCGCGCTCGGCCGCCTTGATCGTGACCTCGGCAAGATCGGCCTGCTGTTTGCTGGTGAGAATCTGACGGCGGATCTCGATCTGCTGATGCGCGAGGGCCGCATCGAGGCTGTCGAGGGTGGCCTGCTCACGCTGAAATTCGTTGGTGAGCTGCGGGCTGTCGAGGGTCGCGAGCACCTCACCTTTCTTGACCGTGTCCCCGGCGCGCGCGCCATAGGTCACGGTGCCGGGCGCGATCGCGAACAGGGTCGGGCTGACTGCCGCAACGACGGTACCGTCGGCGGCGACGTCGCGTACGAAGTGCCCGCGGTTCACCTCGGCGATGCGCAGCCGCTCGCGCGAGATCACCTGGGAGGTGGAGAGCCAGGCGTGAATCAGCCAGCCGAAGACGAGCAGCGCGATCGCCGCTGCGGCCGCAGCCACTTTCAGGCGCTGCCGGTACCAGGGTGGAACGGGCGCGGAGATGGGCGCGTCCTGGGCCTCGGTGCCGCGCATGCCCGCGGCCTCCGGGGTTTTCTCCGGGATTCCGATCCTGCGCAGTTGCGCGAGCTTCATGACCTCCAGAAGTGCACGCCGCATGCCACCGTGCGCGCCGCCCTGGCATGCCGATCCCAAGCGTATGTATGCACTGAGAATCCTGGCTATTAGGGACCTCCGCAGCCTGAGCCTCAGCCTGCGATGCCGGTGTCCGCCCTACGGGTGGCGGACACCCGGCGGACACTCGCGGACACTTTTCTTACGGGCATCGGTTCTTTCGCCTATTGCGCGGTGGCGCAGAGCGCCGCAGAGTGAACCCCGGGGAGGGGACTGCAAAGGAGGAGCCAATGGCCACTCGTCGTAGCGCTGAGATTTCCCCGACTGCCGACACCCGGGCGCGCAGCGCTCAGGCGAAAGGGACGCGGGCTGCGCCCGCCCCGTCGGCGCAACGCGCACCCGTCAACGCAGAAGAGCGCCGCTCGATGATCGCGGAAGCGGCGTACCTGCGCGCCGAGCGGCGCGGGTTTGCTCCCGGTCACGAGACCGAAGACTGGCTGGCCGCGGAAAAAGAGGTCGAAGCGCTGCTGAAGCTCGGGGCACGCGGCCCGGCGCAATAGCGCGCGCCCTCCGGTCCCTCCGGGATCAGTGGGCGGCGGGCGGGCTGCCTGGCGGCGGAGCGCCGGGCGGACGCGGCGCGGGCGGCCGCAGGCCCTTCGAGTAGAGCAACCGACCCGTCGGCGTCACGAACACCGCGTCGAAATCCGGCAGACGGTTGATGATCTCGAGGGCCTTCTCGGGACCGAGGACGAAGGCGGTCTTCGACAGTCCGTCGGTCTGCGTGGCGGTGGGGCCGATAACGGTCGCGCTGCGCACCTTGTTGGCCGGATGCCCGGTGTGCGGATCGATGATGTGGTGATAACGCACGCCGTCCTCGTCGAAGTAGCGCTCATAGTCGCCCGAGGTCGAGACGGCAGCGTCCGACAGCGGAATCCGCGTGACCACCTTCTCGGGGTTATGCGGGTCGTCGGGATGCGCGATCGACACGAGCCAGGGGCGCCCCAGATGATCTCCCAGCAGTCGGCTGTCGCCACCGGCGGTCACCAGGGCATGCTGGATGCCGCGCGCCTTGAGGATCGCGACACCGCGGTCGACCGCGTAGCCCTTGGCGATCCCCCCCAGGTCGATGCGCATGCCGGGGCGGCCGAAGCGGATCGTATGGTGCGTGGCGTCGAATTCGAGGTTGCGCCAGTTGACCGCCGGCAGGGCGGTCCTGATCTGCTCCTCGGTCGGACGCACGTGGAGCGGGTAGTTATAAAGGTAGCCGACGCTCGCGTAGGTGATGTCGAAAGCGCCCTCGGTGATCTCCGAGAAGTGGGTCGACAGCTTGATGAGGTCAAAGAGCTCCGGGTCCACCTGCACCGGCCCGGCGGCGGCGCCCTGGTTGATTTGCGACAGCTGGCTGTCGGGCTTGTAGTGACTCATGAGGTTGTCGAGCCGGCGCATCTCGTCCATCACAGCCGTGATCGCCGCGTTGCCCTTCTCGGGGTCGTCGGCCCAAAGCTGCACGTACACGCGCGTGCCCATGATTGCCTCGGTCCGATCGACCCAGGCGGCGCGAACCGGGGCCACGGCGAGCGCCAGCGGGACGAGACCCAGGAGTCCTGCTGCCCATGTCCTCATGGGCGCTAGCGTACCTAAGCGCGGGCGGATTGGGGTATTCTGCCCGCGGCCCTGACAAGAGCCGTCATTCACTGGGGAGAGCGAGAGCCATGAACCTCAAGAGACTCAACGGTTTGATCTGCGGCGCGCTGTGCGCAGCCGCACTCGCCGCCATGCCCGCGGCGACGATCGCGCAGACGACCGCCGCTCCTGCGAGCGGCGCGGCGAGCACACCCGTGATGTGCAAGGACGGCACGACCTCGCCGCACGGCGGCCGCGGAGCCTGCAGCGGTCACGGCGGTATCGACAAGTCGGCGTCGGCGGCCCCCGCTGCCGCGCCGGCTGCACCGGCGGCGGCGCCCGCCGCTGCCGCTGCCTCCAGCGCCAGCTCCGCGAGCGGCCCAGTGACCTGCAAGGACGGCACGACCTCGCCGCATGGCGGTCGCGGAGCCTGCAGCGGTCACGGCGGCATCAACAAGGCGGCCTCCGCCACCGCGGCGGCGCCCGCAGCCGCGCCGGCGCCCGCAGCCGCGCCGGCAGCTGCGGCTGCTGCAGCTCCGGCAGCCCCGGCCGCCAAGTCGGCCGCCCCGGCCACGGCCAGCACGGCGGCGCCGGGCGGCGGGCCCGGAATGGTATGGGTGAATACGGCGAGCAAGGTGTACCACTGCCAGGGAGATCGCTATTACGGCAAGACCAAGCAGGGCTCGTACATGACCGAGGCGCAGGCCAAGGCGCAGGGCGCGCGTCCCGATCACGGCAAGCCCTGCTCGTAAAGGAAGGCGTGGCGCGCCGGCGTGATTTGCTCCTGGCGGCGGCCGACGACCGGCAGTCGGGTGGCAGGGCGCGCCGGCGCGATCGCATGGAGGCACCCGCTTTCAGCATCAGCGGCATCGATCACCTCGTACTGCGGGTGCGCGACGTAGCGCGCGCGCTCGAGTTCTACCGCGGCACCCTCGGCTGCACGGTGGAGCGCGAGCAGCCCGGCCTGGGACTCACGCAACTGCGGGCCGGAGGCAGCCTCATCGATCTCGTGACCGCCGACGGCCCGCTCGGACGGCGGGCGGCGGGGGTGGCGCACGGCGGACCGAACCTCGAGCACTTCTGTCTCGCCATCGTGCCTTTCGAGGAGGAGGCACTGCGCCAGCACCTCGCGGCGCACGGGATCGAGGCCGGCGAGAGTGCCGTGCGTTACGGCGCCGGGGGAGAGGGGCCCTCCATCTACATCGAAGATCCGGACGGCAACCGCATCGAGCTCAGGGGCGCCCCCGCGTGAGTCTTCAGGGCAAGACACTCTTCATCACGGGCGCGAGCCGCGGGATCGGACTCGCGATTGCCCTGCGCGCGGCGCGCGATGGCGCCAACGTCGCCGTCGCCGCCAAGACCGCCGAGCCGCACCCCAAGCTCGCCGGCACCATCCATACCGCCGCAGCGGAGATCGAGCGCGCCGGCGGCAAGGCTCTGCCGCTGGTCGTGGACGTGCGTGACGAGGCGAGCGTGGTGGCCGCGGTGCGCCGTTGCGCCGAGCATTTCGGCGGCATCGACGTCTGCGTCAACAACGCCTCGGCCATCAATCTCGCCGCCACCGAGCAGATCGACATGCGCCGCTACGATCTCATCCAGCAGATCAACACCCGCGGCACCTTCGTGACCACGCGCGCCTGCGTGCCGTACCTCAAGCGCGCCGCCAATCCGCACGTCCTGACGCTGTCGCCGCCGCTCGACTTGAATCCGCGCTGGTTCGCGCCGCACCTCGCCTACTCGCTGTCGAAGTACGGGATGTCGCTGTGCATGCTGGGGATGGCCGAGGAGTACCGCGCGGACGGCATCGCCTGTAACGCCCTCTGGCCGCGCACCACCATTGCCACCGCGGCGGTGGAGTTCGCGCTCGGCGGGCCGGCGATGATGCGCCGCTCGCGCAAGCCCGAGATCGTGGCGGATGCCGCCCACGTGATCCTCTCGCGGCCCGCGCGCGAGTGCACCGGGCGCTTCCTCATCGACGACAGCGTGCTCTACGAGGCGGGCGTACGCGACTTCGGCTCCTACAGCGTCGAGCCCGGCGCGACGCTGCTCGCCGACCTCTTCATCGCCCGCGACGCCGCGGCGCCGCCGGGCGTGCGGCTGGAATACCTGCGGTGAGCGCTGCGCCGGTCAACCGCCGCATCGTGCTCGCGCGCCGCCCCGAGGGCGCGCCGGTGGCGGAGGATTTTCGACTCGAGGAGGCAGCGGTGCCGGTGCCCGGGGCGGGCCAGGTACTGCTGCGTACGCGTTTCCTCTCGCTCGATCCCTACATGCGCGGACGCATGAGCGATGCGCCGTCCTACGCGCCGCCGGTCGCACTCGATGCGCCGATGACTGCGCAGACGGTGAGCGTCGTCGAGGCCTCCCAGCATCCCGACTATCGAGTGGGCGAGCTCGTGGTCGCCAATGTCGGCTGGCAGGACTACGGCCTGTCCGACGGACGCGATCTGGTGCGGATCGATCCCACGCTCGAGCGGCCCTCCTGGGCGCTCGGCGTGCTCGGCATGCCGGGGCTCACTGCCTACGTCGGACTGCTCGACATCGGCCGCCCCCAGGAGGGCGAGACGGTCGTCGTCGCGGCGGCGACCGGTGCCGTCGGGTCGGTGGTGGGCCAGATCGCGAAGCTGAAGGGCTGCCGCGTCGTGGGGGTCGCCGGCGGCGCACCCAAGTGTGCGCACGCCGTCGAGAGTCTCGGCTTCGATGCGTGCCTCGATCATCGCGAGCCGCAGCTGCGCGAGCGGCTTGCTGCGGCCTGCCCGAAAGGGATCGACGTGTACTTCGAGAGCGTAGGGGGTGAGGTACTGTACGCCGTGCTGCCGCTGCTCAACGTCGGCGCACGCGTGCCCCTCTGCGGGCTCATCGCCTGGTACAACCTCGCGAAGCCTCCCGCCGGCGTCGACCGCACGCCGGCGCTGCTGTCCACGGTGCTGCGCCGGCGCATCACCATCCAGGGTTTCATCATCTTCGATCATTACCGGAGGTTCCCCGCCTTCGTGCGGGACATGCGCGAGTGGCTGCGCGCGGGCCGCGTCCGCTACCGCGAGGAGGTGATCGAAGGCCTGGAGAGCGCACCGCGCGGACTCATCGGGCTCCTCGAGGGCGAGAACTTCGGCAAGCGGGTGGTGCGGGTCTCCTGACATGGCCGCGGCGGAGCGCATCACCGTCTGCTGGCTGTTCGATGTCGTTTCGCCCTTCGCCTACCTCGGCTTCCGCGAGCTCGAGCGCCTGCCGGCGCACGCTGAGCTCAGGCTCGTCCCCGTGCTGCTCGCCGCGCTCCTGTCGCACTTCGGGCAGCTCGGCCCCGCCGAGATTCCCGCCAAGCGCCGCTTCACCTATCGCTTCGTGCTGTGGCGCGCACGGCAGCTCGGCATGCCGCTGCGCTTTCCACCCGCCCATCCCTTCAACCCGCTCGCGGCGCTGCGCCTGGTTGTCGCCGCCGGCAGCGGGCGGCGCGCGGTTGGCGCGGTTCTCGATGCGGTGTTCCGCGACGGCCGGGACGTCAGCGACCCGCGCGTGATCGCCGATCTCGGCCGGGAGCTCGGGATCGGCGATGCCGAGCGCGCGGTGAGCGATCCGGCCGTCAAGCAGCAGCTGCGCGCCAACACCGACTGGGCGATCTCCCTCGGTGTGTTCGGGGTGCCGACCCTGGTCGTCGGCCAGGAGCTGTTCTGGGGACACGACGCCTTCGGCATGGCGCTCGATTACCTCGACCATCCGACGGCGTTTCAGGACCCGCAGATGCGTGCCCTGGAGACGCTGCGCGTCGGGGTGGAGCGCGCCAAGTGAGGGGCGTGGCCGGCGGGATGCTGGCGGCGGCGCTGCTCGCGGCGGGTCCGGCGCAACCGACCGACTACTGGACTTATCAATACGGCACTATCGATGTCATCGTAGCCGGCAGCAGCGATTACGCCCGCAGCGTGGCGCGCAACGCCGACCGGCTCGGGGTCGCGCTCACGCGGATACTGAGCCTGCGCGGGGAGGCGCGCCTGCCGACCCACATCTACGTGCTCCCCGATGAGGAGATCATCGCGCTACTGGGATCGAGCGGCAGCTCCAACTTCAACAGCTCCGGCTACGACGCCACCGTCATCGCCAGCCGCGGCACCGGGGGAGGCGACCGGTACTGGGGCGTGTATTTCGGCTATGTCGGGAGCCTGCTCGCCGGCGACGGGGCGCAACGCTACCCGTACTGGTACCGCCTCGGAGTCCCGGAGGTGTTCGCCACCACCGATCTCGACCACGACCACATCCGCACCGGCGGCGTCGCCTCCGGATATGCGGCCACGGTTGACGGCGGAGCGCTGATTCCGCTGCGCACCTTCCTCGGCCTGCAGGAGCAGGATCCGCAGCTGCAATCCGGGCCGATCAGCGCGATGTACGCGGCCCAGAGCTGGTATCTCACCCGCGAGATCCTCCTCGAGGGTCGTTATCGCCGCGAGTTCGGCAAGTACCTCGGGCTCATACACGCGGGCCGCAGCGAGCAGGCGGCGTTCGCCGCGAGCTTCGCGGTGAGCTACGAGGATCTGGACCGGATGCTGCGCGACGACCGCAGCGCCAAGCCGCACGTGTTCATCCTGCCGAGCCCCACCGACGAGAGCCCGGACAAGGTTCCTCCGCGCAAGCTCACGCCGCCCGAGGTGCAGACCGCGCTCGCGCTCGTCAACCTGCAGTCGGGTCGGCGCGCGGAGGCGCTGCGCCTCGCGACTGCGGTGCTCCGCGAGGATCCCGGCAATGAGCGGGCGCTGCGCGTGCTGGCCCGTGCGCAGCTCGAGGAGGGCAACTATCCGGTGTCCTTCGCGGCGGTCGACCGGTTGTCGGGCGGCACCCTGTCAGCGGATGCCATGGCCGAGTGCGCCGCGATCCTGACGGTGCTGGCCGCCGCCGTGAGCGGCGGCCACGCGGCGCTGCCGGTGGATGCGCCGACCCTGCTCGGCTTCGCGCAGCGCTATTACCAGGCCGCGATCGCCGCCAACCCGGAGGATCTGCGCTCCTGGGCGGGGCTGGCGGGGCTCTACGGAGCACGGCGCGACCGCGCCGCGGCGCAGGCGCTGCTGCCACAGGCAACGCAAGCGCTCGCGCGGCATCCGGGCAACGCGAGCCTCGCCTACGCGCTCGCGCACATGTGCGCCCAGACCCAGCAGTGGGAATGCGCCGCGAAATTCGCCGGTGTGTGGCGCGAGAACGCTCCGACCGAGGCCAATCGCGCCGACGCCGCGGCCTTCGAGTCGCGGCTCGCGGCGTACCAGCGGCGCCTCGCGAGCGCGCCCGCGGCTCCATCCTCCGCGCCGCCGCGCAACTAGGCGACGCTGCCGCCGCTCACGACGACGCTGCAGTACACGAAGCGGTTCTGAGAATACCTACCCGGGCGCACCGGCACAGTCGTCGCTGTCGAGGCCGACATCCGCGGCCGCGGCGCGCCGGCGGTCGCGCTCGAGATCCATGGAGCGACAGGCGAGCAGGTATACGGCCGCAGCCACCGGCAGACCCACCAGCATGGCGACGTCGGCCTTGCCGAGCGCGCGCGCCAACGGGCCGGTGTACATCTCGGTGCTGAAGAACGGGATCATCACGACGAAGCCGGCGAGGTAGGCGGCGAGGCCACGCCAGTTCCAGTGGCCGTACATACCCCGGGAGTTGAAGATCTCGCGGATGGAGTAATGACCCTTGCGCACGAGATAGAAGTCGACCAGGTTGATCGCCGTCCAGGGCGTGAACAGGTAGAGCAGCAGCGACAGGTAGTCCTGGAAGCGGGCCACGAAGTTGCCGGAGGAGTTGAGCGCCAGCACGGTGCTGGCGATGAGCGCCACTGCGAGGCTCGCCAGGCGCTTGGCCGCCGTCGATTCCAGCGGCCGGAGAGTGTCGGCGACCGAGAGCAGCGTGAGCGAGGCGCCGTAGAAGTTGAGCGAGGTGATCGTGACCAGGCCGAGGAGCGCAGCGCCGAGCAGCACCTTGCCGAGGCCCGGGAAGACCCCGTCCGCAGCACCCTCCATGGCGGCCGCCACGTCCAGCTGCGGCGCCAGCGCCGCGGCCACGGTGCCGACCAGCATCATCCACGCGCCGCCGATGAAGGCGCCGAGATAGGTCCACCAGAACGACGCCCGCACGCCGACGTCGCGCGGCAGATAGCGCGAATAGTCCGACACATAGATCGACCAGCTCAGCTGGTAGGAAGCCGCCGCAAAGGTCTGCGCGAGGAACGGCACGGCGCGAAAGCCGCCCACGGCCCATTGCGCCGCCGGGAAACGCAGCAGCGCGAGGCCGCCGAGCGAGAATACGGTGAGCACCGCGATCATGAGGTAGGCGAAGCCGCGCTGGGCGCGGTGGATCTGGTCGTAGCCGACCGCGGCGAGGCTCACCGCGACCAGCGCGAAGAGGATGATGGCGCCAGCCGAGGTGGCCGAGATCGCCGGCGTCAGCTGGTGCAGCGCCTGCGCGGCCAACACCTGGTTGAAGGCGTTGTAGCCGATGTAGGCGACCAGGGCGACCGCCCACACGAGCAGCGCCCCGGTGTAGCCGAACTGCGGCCGCGACTGGATCATCTGCGGCAGCCCGAGCTGCGGCCCCTGGGTCGAGTGAAACGCCATGAAGAACGTGCCGAGCGCGTTGCCGAGCAGCACCGCGATCGCCGTCCACAGGAGGTTGCCGCCGAGGGTGATGCCGAGCACCCCGACCGCGAGCGTCGCGAGGTGCGCATCGCCCGAGAACCACACCGGCCAGAGATGCCAGACCTTGCCGTGGCGCTCGGCGAGCGGCACGTAGTCGATCGAGCGCGCCTCGATCAGCCGCTTCCGTCTGCTCCGGCGCGCCGTCACGGGCGGCGCGCGCGCGGCAGCACTTCGCTACCCGGAGCCTTGGGCTCCTCGTCGACCATCTGTGCCGGGAAGCCCGTCCCGAGCACGCGTACGCCGCAGGCCTCCTCGAGCCGGCGGATGATGTTGGGGGAGTGCTCGCGCGGGCCGTAGCGGCGCACGCCGTCCTCGAACAGCCGCAGCACCAGCGGCGAGAGCTCGAGCGGTACCCGGTGAGCACGCGCGAGCGCATCGAACAGGCCGACGTCCTTCACCACCAGGTCCATGGTGAAGTTGATGTCGCGGCTGCCGTTCAGGATCACCTGCGACTCGGTCTCGTGGACGAAGGAATTGCCCGAGGAGATGCGGATGCCCTCGTAGGTCATGTTGAGGTCGAGGCCCGCCACGGCGGCGACCGTGAGCGCCTCGGCGAGCGCCGCCAGGTGCACCGTGCACAGGTAGTTGGTGATCACCTTGAGGACCGAGGCCGAGCCGACCGGCCCGGTATGCAGGATCCGCCGGCCGAGGATCGAGAGCACCGGCAGCACCCGCTCGAACGCCGCGCGCGAGCCGCCGGCAAAGATCGAGATGTTGCCGGTCGCAGCGCGGTGACAGCCGCCGGAGACCGGGCAGTCCATGGCCATCGCTCCCACAGCCTCGACCCGCCCCGCCAGCCGACGCGCCTCGGCGGCATCGGTGGTGCTCATCTCGAGCCAGATCTTCCCTGGCGACAGACCGGCCAGCACGCCGTCGGGCGCTTCCATGACCGCGGCGCATACCTGCGGGGAGGGCAGGCAGGTGATGACCAGATCGACGCGCTCGGCGAGCTCACGGGGGGAAGCGGCGGCCCTCGCCCCGCCCGCCACCAGCGGGGCGACGCGCCCGGGATCGAGGTCGCGCACCGTGAGATCCACGCCGTGGCGCAGCAGGTTTCCGGCCAGCTGCCCGCCGACGTTGCCGAGACCGATGAAGCCGAGAGCGAGGTCAGTCATAGGGGTAAGATACCTCGGCTACGTCGCTCACCGCCTCAGTGAACGAAAAAAGGAGCACCACCGTGTCCTCAAGGCTTGCGCTGACTCTCGCGCTGCTCGCCGTCACGGCGGGCGTGACCGCCTCGAGCGGGGCACAGCAACCGGCCGCCGCACCGGCGCCTTATCCGCTCGATGACGTGCCCGACAAGATGCCGTTCGACGTTCCCTACGGCGCCCCGATCTCGCTCGAGCGCGCCACCGCCGCGATCGCCGCCACGGTGGCCGAGGCCCGCAAGCACGACTGGAAGCTCGACATCGCGGTGGTCGACTCGGGGGGCAACCTGGTCGCTTTCGAGCGCATGGACGGCGCACAGCTCGCCTCGATCCAGATCGCCGAGCACAAGGCGCGCACCGCCGCGACCTTCCGCCGCGAGACCAAGGTGTTCGAGAAGGGCATCCAGCAGAGCGCCAATTACTACGTGATGACGCTCGATGGCATGATCGGCTCGCGTGGCGGAATTCCCCTCATCGAGGGCGGCAAGCTGATCGGGGCGATCGGCTGTTCGGGGGGCACGGGCTCGCAGGACGAGGTCGCCTGCAAGGCGGGAGTGGCCACCATCAAGTGAGCCGCCGGGCGGTTCCGAAACGAGAGGGTTTATGCAGCAAGCCGTGCGCAAGTATCTCGCGGCCCTCGAGGCGGGTGATCCCGAGAGGGCCGCGGCGCTGTTCGTTCCGCAGGGCTGGGTGCAGTCGCCGTTTCTCGGCAAGCTCCCAGTGCGTCAATACGTCGCGAAGGTGGCGGGCGCCTCCCGGGGCTCGAAGCTCACCGTCCACGACGTGCTGGTGAGTGCCGAGGGGCACCTGCGCGCCGTCGCCTACTACCTGTACGACTGGACGCTGCGCGACGGGTCGCACGTCGCCTTCGACTGCGCGGACGTGTTCAACTTCGATCGCGAGACGGGCAAGATCGAGTCGATCGTGCTGGTCTACGACACGCAGCCGGTGCGCGGAGTGGTCCAGCACAAGTATCCGTAGCCCCGCCGCGTACCCTTAGGTCCGCGCGTCCCAGTATTCCTCCATGCGGCGGCGCAGGGCCGCATCCGGCAGACGCCCGTGCGCGGCGCCCTGGTTGTCCTCGAGATGCGCCAGCTTCGTCGAGCCCGGAATGGCGCAGGTCACGGCCGGGTGCGAGATCACGTACTTGAGGAAGTACTGCGCCCAGCTCGCGACGTCGATGTCGGCGGCCCAGGCGGGCAGGGGGCGGCCCGCCGCTTCCTTGAAGAGCGACGAGCGGCCGAAGGGCAGATTGGCGAGCACCGCGGTGCCGCGCTCGAGCGCGAGCGGCAGGATGGTCTCGGCCGCTGCGCGGTTGGCGATCGAGTAGTCCACCTGGATGAAATCCAGCCGGTAGGTGCGCATGCAGTCCGCGAGCTCGGCATGCTGGCTGCCGCGCGAGGTGGTGACGCCGAGGTAGCGGATCCGTCCTTCCTTCTTCCATTCCTGCATACGCGGCAGGACCTCGGCCACGCCCCGGAGGTTATGCACCTGCAGCAGCTCGACGCGCCGTGTCCGCAGCCGCTCGAGCGAGCGCGCGAAGCTCTCGGCACCCGCGGGACCGGAGCCGCCGTCGCCCACCAGCTTGGTGGCGAGAAACATGCGATCGCGCGTTCCGAGGCTCTCGAGCGCCTCGCCGATGAGCGCCTCGCTGTCGCCGTAGGCAGCGGCGGTATCGATGACCGTGGCGCCGAGCTCGCTCATGCGCGCGAGCTCTGCGCGGATGTCGGCGCGCACGCCGGTCGCGAAGGAGTCGGTGCCGATGCCGATCGCCGGCAGCCACTCCCCGCTCGAGGGGATCGCCTTGGCGATGCGGCGCGGCGAGGCCTGCGGCGTGCTCGTCTGCGGCGGGCCGTTGTTGATCGGGGCGCCATTGCTCCCGGGCGGAGGATCGCCGGCGTGCAGCGGGCGGCTGAGGAGCGCGCCGACGCCCGTCGCGACACCTACGGTCAGGAATGTGCGGCGCGACACGCTCGAATGCGATGGCCGGGTCATGAGGCCTCCGTTTCCGTTCGCGCCCGATGATGGCATGGATGGCACGGGCATCGTAGTCTTTGGCTCCATGTCACTGCTCAGCCGCCGGCGCTTCTCGGCGCTCGCCGCCGCCTTTGGCTTCTTCGGGGCGCGCAGCGCAGCGGAGGCGGCGGACGCGGGCGATGTCGCGCTCGAGAGCGGCGTGCGCGTGGCGATGCGCGATGGCGTGCGTCTCGCCACCGACCTCTACCGCCCGGCGAAGGACGGCACGCCGCTCGCGGGGCGCTTTCCGGTCCTGCTCGAGCGCACGCCCTATGGGCGCAACGTCACCTACTTCCGCGACATCACGGCCGCCGATCCGCGGCCGCGAACGCGCGCCGAGGTGGCTGCCTACTACGTGCGTCACGGCTACGTCGTGATCTTCCAGGACTGTCGCGGTCGGCATGACTCCGAGGGCGAGTTCGTCAAATACCTGAGCGAGGGGGCGGACGGCTACGACACGTGCCGCTGGATCGTGGCGCAGCCGTGGAGCGATCAACGCATCGGCACGATGGGACTCTCCTACGCGGCGCACACCCAGGTAGCGCTCGGCTGTCTCGACCCTCCGGGACTGAAGGCGATGTACGTCGACTGCGGCGGTTTCTCCAACGCCTACCAGGGAGGTATCCGCCAGGGCGGCGCATTCGAGCTCAAGCAGGTCACCTGGGCTTACAACCTCGGGCTCGAGAGCCCCGAGGTACAGAGCGACCCGCGGCGCCGCGCAGCGCTCGAGGCGGTCGATCTCAAGGCGTGGTTCGCCAGCATGCCGTGGAAGCGCGGCCACACGCCCTTGAGCCTCATCCCGGACTACGAGCGCTACGTGTACGAGCAGTGGCAGCACGGCGCGTTCGATGGCTACTGGAAGCAGCTCGGGCTCTACGCCGCGGGCTTCTACCGGCAGTTTGCGGATGCGGCGATGGTGCATCTTTCGGGGTGGTATGACGCCTATGCGCGCACCGCGACCGAGAACTATCAGGGACTCGCCCGGGCCAAGCGCGGCCCGGTGAAGCTCATCATGGGACCATGGACGCATGGCGCGCGCTCCGCTTCCTACGCCGGGGAAGTCGATTTCGGTCCGGGAGCCACGCTCGATGCCGACGGGGGCGATCTCTTTGCGCGGCGTCTCGCCTGGTTCGATCGTTACCTGAAGGGCGTGCCATCCACCGGCCCGGACCAGCCGCCGGTGCGCATCTTCGTCATGGGCGGGGGCAGCGGACGCAAGACCGCTCAAGGGCGGCTCGACCACGGCGGCCGCTGGCGCAGCGAGCCCGATTGGCCGCTGCCGGACGCGAGGCCGACGCCCTATTACCTGAGCGGCGACGGCTCGCTCGCGCAGGCTAAGCCCGCAGCCGGCGCCGATCCGGTCAGCTACGACTTCAACCCCGATCATCCCGTGCCCACCATGGGCGGCACCGTGACCTCGGGCGAGCCGCTGATGCGTGGCGGGGGCTACGACCAGCGCGAGCGCGCCGAGTTCTACGGCTCGCGCGCACCCTACCTGCCGGTAGCAGCGCGCCCGGATGTGCTGGTATTCGAGACCGACCCGCTCGCCGAGGAGACCGAGGTCACCGGGGCCATCGAGGCGACGCTATGGGTGAGCTCCGATGCACCCGATACGGACTTCACCATCAAGCTGCTCGATGTCTACCCGCCGAGCGCGGACTACCCGCAAGGATTCGCGCTCAATCTCAGCGACGGCATTCTGCGTTGCCGCTACCGCGATTCCTGGGAGCACCCGAGTCTCATGGTGCCGGGAACGGTCTACCGCATCACCGTCGCGGCCTTCCCCACCTCCAACTGCTTCGGCCGCGGGCACCGCATCCGGCTCGACGTGTCCTCGAGCAACTTCCCGCACTTCGACGTCAATCCCAACACCGGCGCGCCCGAGGGCCGAGGCCTCACGCGGCGCGTGGCCCGCAACACCGTCTACATGGACGCGCAGCGCCCCTCGCACGTGGTGCTGCCGCTCATCCCGAGGCGCGCCTGAGTGGAGCAGGGCGCCCGCTCGCGGCTCGGCGCCGTCGTGCGCGTCGCGAGCGGCAACTTCCTCGAGATGTACGACTTCATGGTGTTCGGCTATTACGCGGCCGCGATCGGGGCGGCGTTCTTCCCGGCCGGCAGTCCCTATCTCTCGCTGCTGCTCGCGCTCGCCACCTTCGGCGCCGGCTTTCTCATGCGGCCGGTCGGCGCGGTCGTGCTCGGCGCGTACGCCGACCGCCGCGGGCGGCGTGCGGGATTGCTGCTTTCCTTGAGTCTCATGAGTGTCGGCATCCTGGTCACCGCCTGCACGCCCGGCTACGCGACGATCGGGCTGGCGGCGCCGCTGCTGGTGCTCGCAGGCAGGCTGCTGCAGGGATTCTCCGCCGGCATGGAGCTCGGCGGCGTCTCGGTATACCTCGCCGAGATCGCGCCGCCCGGCCGCAAGGGCTTCTATGTGAGCTGGCAGTCGGCGAGCCAGCAGGTCGCGGTGATATTCGCGGCCATGGTGGGACTTGCGTTGCACACGCGTCTCAGTGCTGAGGAGATGGCGGCGTGGGGCTGGCGCATCCCGCTGCTGCTCGGATGCCTGGTCATCCCCGTGGTGCTGTGGCTGCGCCGCTCGCTCGAGGAGACTCCCGAGTTCAGCGCGCGCCGGCACCATCCGGGCTCGCGCGAGCTGCTGCGCTCGCTCGCGGCGAGCTTACCCGTCGTGACCGTGGGCGTTCTGATGGTGACCATGACCACGGTGTCCTTCTACATGATCACCGCCTACACCCCGACCTTCGGCACGGCAGTCCTGCGCCTCTCGGGGCTCGACAGCTTCCTCGCGACGCTCGCGGTCGGCGCCTCGAACCTGCTGTGGCTGCCCGTGATGGGCGCCTGGTCCGACCGCATCGGCCGCCCGCCGCTGCTCATCGGCTGCACGCTGCTGATGCTGGCCACGGCTTACCCGGTGCTGAGCGCCCTGGTGCACGGGCCGTCCCTTGGGGGACTCCTCGCCACGGAGCTGTGGCTCTCATTCCTGTACGCAAGCTACAACGGCGCCATGGTGGTCTTTCTCACCGAGATCATGCCGGTGGACGCTCGCACCACCGGTTTCGCGCTCGCCTACAGTCTCGCGACCAGCCTCTTCGGTGGCTTCACCCCGGCGATCTGCACCTATCTGATTCATCGCACCGGGAATCCCGCGGTGCCGGGAGTCTGGCTGTCGTTCGCCGCGCTCTGCGGGCTCGTCGCGACCGGTCTCGCCGTGCGCATGACCCGCCGGAAGCGATTTCATGAGGCCGCCATCATCGGCGACTAGATTCCCCTGCACGCGCACGCGTACCCGCAGCGGAGCCGATGCTCGACTCGCGGTGCGCACTCGCCGCCGAAGGCACAAATTGAACGGGCCGCGCACTTCTTCTTATTGTTAAGTGAACTGCGTCACGTGCGGGGATTTTCTGCTGGCCCGCGCAGCCCTTTGGCCTCAAATTTCACCATCGGCAGCCGACTCTTCTAATACAGAAGCAGGACGCCTGCGCCCCGCGCCTGTGCGCGATACCAAGATCGGCTGTGGACACGACAGTACCAGCGGCACACACGAACCGTCCTGAGACCGCCCAGCGCTGGGTCGACTGGCTGTTCACGGGGCTGGTGATCTACGTTGCCCCGGGTGCCGTGCTGCTGCTCACCGGCATCCTCGGCCCGGCGATCACACATTACATCTCACTCATCTGGTCGCTGCCCGCCGCGTTCACGGCCGTCAGCATCTGCGCGATCACGGCGTATTGCGCGCCGGCCGGCAACCTGCGCCGCGCGTGGATGTCGCTCAGCTGTGCGCTCGGCCTGTATTTCCTGGGCGAATGCATCGGCGCCAACTCCTGGCTGCACGGCTTCGACCCCTTCCCGGGACGCGCGGACTTTCTCTACTGTGCCTTCTACGTGGCGCTGCCGACCGCGGCGATCTTTCTGATCCGCGCGGCGGCGGTGCGCGTGCCCTGGGTCCAGCTTTCCATGGACGCGACCATCTTTGCCGTGGGCTTCGGCGCGTTCTTCTGGTTCCTGGTGCTGCACCCGGCCGCGCAGCAGCACGAAGCCTCGGTACTCAAGCAGGTGCTGAGCCAGACGTACCTGACGCTCGACTGCATCCTGCTGCTCATGCTCGGCGTGCTGCTGCTCACCGGCTCCGGCAACCTCGGCGGGCAACGCGTACCGCTCCTGCTGCTCACCGGCTTCGCCACCATGTTCGCCGGTGACATCGTCTGGTCGCTCGCCAAGATGCGCGGTTACTACCTGCCGGGTGACAGCTCCGAAGTCATGTACCTGGTCAGCTACGTGCCGCTCGCGGCGGCGGCGCGCGCGCAGCTCAGGTCGATAGCGACGCCGCCGCCGGCGACCTCGCAGAACGCCGACGCGCTGGCACGCGCGCTGCCCTATGGGGCCATGCTGGCAGCCTTCCTCATGCTGGTGTACCTGAGCGGCGGCGACGTGAGCGGCCCGGCGAACCTGATGATGATGGTGGTGTTCGCCCTGATGCTGCTCCTCATGGTGCGTCAGAGCATGGTGCTGCGCGGCGACGCGCTGGCGCGCGAGCGCCGCGCGGCGCGCATGGTGGAGGACCGCTACGCCTCGCTCATCGCCAATGCCTCGGACGTCATCATGATCGTGGGGGCCGACGGCGTGGTGCGCTTCGCCTCGCCGGCCTCCGAGCGGACGCTGGGACTGTCGCCGGCCGAGATCACCGGTCGGAGCCTGCCAGACCTCTGGGCCGGGGAGGACGCCGGGAAACTGCGGGCGTTCCTCGCCGAAGTGGCCGCGACGCCGGCTGGCACCCTGGGCCCCGTCGAGCTGCGGGTCGAGCGCGGCGCGAAGCGCTACGTGGTCGAGACGGTGGGCAGCAACCTGACCGAGGATCCGGCGGTGCAGGGCCTGGCGCTCAACTTCCGCGACATCAGCGAGCGCAAGGCGCTCGAGGAGCAGCTGCGCCAGCTCGCCTTCCACGATCCGCTCACGATGCTCGCCAACCGCAACCTGTTCCGCGACCGCGTGCAGCATGCCCTCGCCCTCGCGCAGCGCGGCCCGAGCTCGCTCGCGGTCATGTTCCTCGACCTCGACAACTTCAAGAACATCAACGACTCGCTCGGGCACGACGCCGGCGACCGGCTGCTGCAGGCGGTGGCGCACCGCATCCTGCAGAGCACACGCTCCTCCGACACCGTGGCGCGGCTCGGGGGCGATGAGTTCGCGGTGCTGATGGAGGGGGTCGAGCGCTCGAGCGAGGTCGGCCGGGTCGCCGATGCCCTGATCGCCTCCCTCAACGTCCCCTTCCAGCTCGACGGCCGCGAGGTACGGGTCGGCGCCAGCGTCGGCGTGGCCATCTCCGCTGCGGAGGCCGGGGCCGAGGCGCTGCTCAGCAACGCCGACATCGCCATGTACCACGCCAAGGCCGCCGGCAAGAATCGCCACGTGGCCTTCCAGCCGCAGATGCAGGCGCTGCTGCACGAGCGGCTGCGGCTCGAGGCCGACATCTCGCGCGCGCTCGCCAACCAGGAGTTCTTCCTCGAGTACCAGCCGATCGTCGACCTCGGCACCCGGAGCCTGCTCGGAGTGGAGGCGCTGGTGCGCTGGCGCCACCCGGAGGCCGGAGTGCTCATGCCGGGACGCTTCATTCAGGTGGTCGAGGAGTCCGGGCAGATCGTCAAGCTCGGCCGCTGGGTGCTCAAGCAGGCGTGCCGCGACCTGTGCCTGTGGCGGCGCTCGATCGCCGGCGGGGCGGGGCTGCGCCTGGCGGTGAACATCTCCGGACGCCACCTGCAGCACGGCGAGCTGGTGCACGATGTGGCGCAGGCGCTGGCCGAATCGGGCCTCGAGCCCGGCAATCTGGTGATCGAGCTCACCGAGAGCACCATCATGTACAACACCGATGCGAACCTCGAGCGCTTCCACAGCCTCAAGGCGCTCGGCGTGCGGCTCGCCATCGACGACTTCGGCACGGGCTATTCCTCGCTCTCCTATCTGCACCGCTTCCCGATCGATATCCTGAAGATCGATCGCGCCTTCGTCGGCAGCCTGACCAATTCCGACAACGGACCGGAGCTCGCGCGCGCGGTCATCACGCTCGGCGAGACGCTCGGTCTCGAGACTGTTGCCGAGGGCATCGAGCTCGAGCCGCAGGTCGCAGCCCTGCTCGCGCTCGGGTGCGTGGCGGGGCAGGGGTTCCTGTTCGCCAAGGCCGGCTCGCTCGAGCAGCTGTCACGGAGCTCCTTCGTGGCGCGCCGCAACGCGCTGTGGAATGCCCAGACGCGCAACGAGGAGCTGTCTCCGACCGGACGCTTCCGCGCGCTGAAGTCCGTGCCCGGACGCGCCGGCGCGGCCTGAGGCCGCTCGGCCGACAGGAGCGCCGCCCGGCGGGCGGCGTAGTATCCACGCTCATGGTGCCCCGCATCGACCTCGCCCCGTTGTTCGGACCCGCGGGGCGCTCGCGCGCGACGGTGGATCGGGCCATCGCGGCGGCGGCGAACGACGTCGGGTTCCTGTCCGTCGTCGGGCTCGGCACGTACGTACCGCTCGGCTCCGGGGCGCGCGCGGAGCTGCTGCGCATCTTCTCCCTCGACGCGCGCTCGCTGCGCCGGCTGTGGCGGCGCAAGTTCGAGCCCGCCAACGCCAACGTCTATCGCGGCTTCTTTCCCCTGCAGCCCGGCAACGTCACCGCCAAGGAGGGCATCGACTTAGGCCCCGATCTCGTCTACGGAGCGGCGGTCACGGCCGCAGGCGACCCGCTGCGCGAGCCGACGCCGCTCCCCGGGGAGGATGAGCTGCCGGGCTGGCGGGCCGCTGCGCAGCGTTACTACACGGCCATGGAACGGGTGGGCCGGGCGCTGTTGCGCTCGGTCGCGCGCAGCCTCGCGCTCGAGGATGAGTATTTCGACGGCGCCTTCCACCACGGGCTGTCGACGCTGCGCCTGCTGCGCTACCCGCCGCGCGCTGCCGCCGAGCTCGCGAGCTGCGCCGATCCCCGCCTCTGGACCGAGCACCGCGGCGAGCGGCGTTTCCTGGCGGGAGCCACGCACACGGATTCGGGCTTCCTGACGCTGCTGCAGCAGGACGGCGTGCCGGGGCTGCAGGCGCGCAGCCGCGACGGCGAGTGGATCGAGGTACCCCCCGAGGAGGGCGCGCTGGTGGTCAATTTCGGTCAGGTGCTCGAGCGCTGGAGCGGCGCAAGGATCCGCGCGACCGAGCACCGGGTCATCGGCTCGTCGGCGGAGCGCCACTCGATCCCGTTCTTCTACGAGGCGCGCGCCGACGCCGTGATCCGTCCGCTGCCGGGCGACCATCCGGCGAGCTTCGAGCCGTTCCTCTACGGCGACTATCTGTGGGGTCGCATCACGGAGTTCGTGGAATTTCGTGGCATGGAGCGGCAGCGGCCGCCCACCGGCGTCACGGCGCCGCCGCGCTGAGGCGCGTTCGGGCGTGCGGCCGCTGCGGTAGCCGGCGAGCCCGCAGAGTGGACACGTCAGGGCCGCGGCGGTAGCTTCCCTCCGGCGGAAGGAGACCACCCACCATGCCACGCTACCTGCCGCTCGCGGCGCTGCTCGTGCTCGCGGGCTGCTACAACATGCCGGGCGATGTCACCGCGGATGCAAGTGGTGCCAAGACCGTCAACGGCTCGATCCACGTGCCGGCCGGCACCCACAGCGCCGGGGTCGGCACGGTGAACGGCTCGATTCGCATCGACGACAACGCCTCTGTCGCCCATGCGGGCACGGTGAACGGCTCGGTGGCGCTCGGCGCGCACGCGGCGGCCGAGTCCATCGACACGGTCAACGGCTCCATCACCCTCGGTGAGGGCGCGCACGTCGCTCAGGACGTGACGACAGTCAACGGCTCGATGACGCTCAAGAGCGGCGCCGAGGTGGGCGGTCCGGTCTCGAACGTGAATGGCCGCATAGCGCTCAATGATGCGCACGTCGCCGGAGGCCTGCGCACCGTCGACGGCGACATCGACGTGCGCGGCAGCTCGCGCGTCGAGGGGGGCATCGTGGTCAAGCACGGCGGCGGCGGCCTGTTCAACTTCACGGTGCACAAGCCGCGCATCGTGATCGGTCCGGGCGCGGTGGTGCAGGGAGACCTGCATTTCGAGCGCGACGTCGATCTCTACGTGAGCGATCAGGCGACCACGGGACCGATCACGGGCGCCAGCGCGATTCGCTTCTCCGGCCCGACCCCGCCGGGCTGACGGGCACCTTCAGGCGCGTGCGGCCCGCAGCAGCGCGAGCGGGTTCGGCTTCGGCTCGGCGACCTTCACCAGAGTGTTGCGGTCGCGGTGCAGGAAGGGCTCCTCGCGCCCGCGCACCTTGAGCACCGTATCGAGCACGTAGCTCCAGCTGCCATCGGGATTGAAGACCACCTCGATGCGGTAGGAATCGGTGCGGAAGGCATACTCGAGGAACGCCGTGGAGCAGATGCCGTACTCGGTCTGACCGCGCACGGCGGTGAGCACGAGCTCGGTGGCATCGGCCGTCGCGTGCCCGGCGGCGAGCGCGACCTGGCCGCGCGGGATGCTGAGCGACTGCAGCACCAGTCCCGTGGCCGGCTCCCACAGCCAGTAGCCGTTCTGATCGTGGAAGGTCGTATCCTCATCGGAGGAGTTGATGTGGGTGTGATAACGCAGCCCATAGAACAGCTGCGGCCCGTTTGACTGGGCATCGATCGGCTCGAGCACGATCCGCTCGCGATACTCGCGTCGCTCCGGACCCGCGGCCTTTGGATTGATGTCGACGCCCGCGCGGCTCTCCCAGGTGCCCGCCAGCCGGCGCAGGGGACCCAGGTTCGCCAGGGTGTCGGGATCGGCTTCCTGCTCGGTGTAGATGTCCTGCGGGAACGGGTCCATGGCGTGAGTCTAATCGATATCCGAAGGAGCGTAGACTGCGCCCCCAGGAGGCGGCACTACGAACCGCCGGGAAGGGGAGAGCGATGAGTCCGGAGCTCAGATATCTGGCGCTGACCGCGGTGCTGACGGGTCTGCTGTGGGTGCCCTACATCCTCAATGAAATCATGGTGCGCGGCCTCATGGACGCCGTCGGGTATCCTGAGAATCCCAAGCCGCTCGCCAAGTGGGCGCAGCGCATGAAGGCCGCGCACTATAACGCGGTCGAGAACCTCGTGGTCTTCGCCACGCTGGTGCTGGTCGCGAGCGCCGCCGGCATCCACAACCCCGCGATTGCGACCGCCGCCTGCGTGTATTTCTGGGCGCGCGTGGTGCATGTGCTGGCGTACACGCTCGCGGTGCCCTGGGTGCGCACCCTCTCGTTCGTGGTCGGCTTCGCGATGCAGATGTGGGTCGCGGTGGCGATCCTCGCGCGCTAGCGTCGGCGCGCCGCGAGGCGAGGCTTACGCGGACGGACGGCGCGGCTCAGGCTCGCAAAGTACGCGCAGCTCCCGCAGATCGGGCATGCGCCGCACTGCGGGTTCTTCGACTTGCATAGCTGCCGCCCGTGCCGTTGCAGCAGCAGGTAGGCGCGGCTGCGCGCGGCGAGGGTCGCCGGCAGCTGCGCCTCGAGCAGCTGCCGTGCCTGCACGTAGGTTGCGCCGTACTTCGGCCCCTCGCGCCCCGATTGGATGCGGACCGGCACCTGGGGGCAGCTCGAGGGCACCGCGGCTACGGGCGCGAGCGCTGCGAAGAGCAGGATGCGATCGGCTCCCGGCGCGCCGATGCCCGGAAACTCCCGCAGCAGCTTGCGCGCATCGGCCTCGGGGACTCGCGCGAGCGCCGCGCGCAGATCGCCGGCGAATTCCGCCTGCACGCGGCGCGCGATGGCCCGCACACGCGCCGCGCGCTGCTCGGGGACCAGCCCGCCGGCCCTGAGCGCGCGCGTCAACGTGGCGGAACGCGCAGCGGCGAGCGCGGCCGGAGTGACCCCGACCGCCGCGGTCAGCGCGTCCCACCCGAGGCCGCAGCGCTCCTCGCTCGGCGGGTAGCCGCAGTGCCACCAGATCAGAAACAGGAACGGGTCGGTCGGCCAGCCCGGCGCCTGCCGGCCGTAGAACCCCTCGAGCGCATCGATTGCCGGCCCGAGGAGCGACTTGCTAGCCGCGCGCTGCGCTTTCACGGGACGCCGACCATTCGAGCGGGGCGATCTTGGGAATCATGAAGACCCAGCCTACCACCCCGAGCATGCTGATGACGGCGGCAACCAGGAACGCCGAGGTGAAGTGATTCGACGTGCCCACCAGCAAGCCCGTGAGCGCCGGCGCGATGATGCCGGCGAAGTTGCCGATGCCGTTCTGGATGCCGACCCAGCGGCCGGACGCATTCGGTCCGGCGAGGATCTGCGGGATCCCGAACACTCCCGGAGAGTTGGCGCCGTCGAGGATCTGGTAAGCGAAGATCGCACCGAGCGCCCAGGGGGCGGGCGCCAGCGCGATGCATACCATGCAGGCCACGAAGCCGATGTGAGTACCGCCCATGACGACCTTGTAGGCGAGGCTGGCGTGCCGGCCGCTCGCGACGACGCGGTCGATGAGCCACCCCGCGGCGAGTCCGCTGGCGGCGTGCACGCAGTAGGCGAGGAAGGTGAAGCGCGCCATCTCCTCGGTCGAGAAGCCATGCTCGCGCACCACATAGAACGGCAGCCAGGTGAGCGTGAAGAAGAAGGCGTAGTTGACCGAGAAGAGCCCGAGGCTCGTGCCCCAGAGCTCGCGCCGCTTGAGGAGCGCGCGCCAGGGGGGGTTGTCCCCGTCGGCACCGGCGGTGGCAGCCGGTAGTTCAGGAATGCGCGCCCGCGACCACGGCAGCAGCCACAGGAGCGAGAGCGCACCGAAGACCCAGAAAGCGCTGCGCCACCCGTATTGCGCCATCAAGAGGCCGCCGACGAGCGAGCCGACGGCCGGCCCGAAGAGATAGCCGAAGGCCACGATGCCGTTGGCGAGCCCGATTTCCTTTACGGGCATCATGCGTGCCAGCAGGTTCGACACCGAGGGAAAGGCGACGCTCTCGCCGATACCGAGCAGTACCCGCAGTGCCAGGAGCGCCACGAAGGACTGCGCCAGACCAACTCCCATCGTGGCGCAGGCCCAGAGAGTCAGCCCGAGACCGAGGACCCGCTGCGCGCCGAAGCGGTCGGCGAGCCAGCCGACCACCGGCTGCAGCACCGCGTACAGCCACCAGAACGCCGACAGCAGCAGGCCGAGCTGCTGCGGCGAGAAGCCGAGATCGTCCTGGATCAGGTGCGCGGCGGTGGGGACGGTGCCGCGGTCGACGTAGTTGATGAAGAGCGCCGTCGCGAGCAGCACCACGATCCACCAGCGCGCGCCGACGGCGGGCGGCGCGGCGGCTGTCGCCGGCGCCGTCAACTCGCGTAGTCCGCCTGTTGTCGATCCAGCAGGCGCTTCAGCGCCTCGAAGTGCAGTTGCGCGCGGTTCTCACCGCCGACCTCCGCGCAGCCGGCGAACTGCCCGAGCGTCGCGCGCACCACCGGCTCGGGCAACACGGCGAGCGCGCGTCCGGTCGAGAGCGCCAGCACCTGCACCTGGCAGGCACGCTCGAGGAAGTACAGCCGCTCGAAGGCCTCGGCGGGCGAGTCGCCGATGACCAGTACGCCGTGATTGCGCAGCATCAGCACCGAGCGGGTCCCGAGCGCACGCGCCATGCGCTCGCCCTCGGCAAAATCGAGCGCGAGCCCGTTGTAGTCGGCGTAGGCGACGTCGTCGTGGAATCCGATGGCGCTCTGGGAGGCGGTCTCGAGCCGCCCGCCCGCGAGCATGCCGAGCGCGGTCGCGTAGGGCATGTGGGTGTGCAGCACGCAGCGTGCCCGCGGCGCGAGGCGGTGGGTCGCGGCGTGAATGTAGAGCGCGGTGTCCTCGACGAGGCCACGCCCGGCGAGCAGGCGGCCGTCGAGGCCTACCTCGAGCAGATCGCTCGCCCTGACTTCCGACCACAGCAGGCCGAAGGGCGCGAGATAGAAGCGATCGGCGCAGCCCGGCACCAGCATCGTCATGTGGTTGTCGATGCCCTCGTTGAAGCCGAAATGTGCCGCCAGCCGATGACAGGCGGCGAGATCGATGCGTGCGCGGCGCTGCGCCTCGCCCGGGACCGAAGGAAGCTGCGGTGAGGCGCTCATGGGGTCTCGAACTTTATCGTCAGCTGCGCGCAGCCGGTCACCGCGGCCGCGCCCGCGGGCCGATAGTACGGTGCCCCGGCCTGCGCGATCCTGAGCGCCGCCGCATCGAGCCCCGGGTCGCCGGAGGAGCGGGTGATGGCCGGGTCCCGGGTGAGCTTGCCGCTCTCGTCGGTGCACGCGCGCACCTCGGGGCTGGTGCGTGTGGCGCGAGCCGCGCCGGAGCCGGCCGCGACCGCCGCAGCGGCGGCCGGCGCCACGGCGGCCACCGTGCCGCCCGCCGCCATGGTCGCCGTCGCGGTGCTCGCGGGTGCGCTCTGCGCCGCGTGACCGCGGCCCCATTTCCAGGCAATTTCCTGCCAGGACGCCACGGCCGACCCGTCGCCTGCCTGCACCGCGGGCAGGAAACGCAGCTTCATGACGCAGCTCACGGCGGCGGCGTCGAGGTCACCGGACCCGGAAGACGACTTGATCGAGGGCTGCGAAGGCACACCGCTCGGGCCCACCACCAGCAGGACCAGCGCCGCGGAGCCGTCCTGGGCATCGGTCTGCATCAGATCCGGGCAGCGTCCCTTCGGGTCGTATCCGATCGCGACGGTTGCATCCCGCAACTCGGCCGCCGGAGGCGGCGCGCCCCAGCTGGGCGCACAGAGCGCCGCTACCCCGAGCAGTGCCGCGCAGGCGGGGAGTGCACGTCCGCGATCAGCCATGGTTTTACCCCCTTGGCCGCCATTCTAGCCCAGCGCGCTCAGTGACCGGGCGGGCCGCACCCCGGCGTGTCGCAGGCGCCTTCCTCCTCGACCTGCACCGTCGTGTGCTCGACCCGCAGCTGCTGCTCGAGACGGGCGTGGATGGCGGAGATCACCTCGCCGTGCCGGCTGCCGGCGGCCAGGTTGGCGTGCAAAGTCACCGTGGGGCGCTCGCCGGTCATCGACCACACGTGCACGTGGTGCACGCCCACGACCCCGGGGACGTGGCCGATGAGCTCGGCCTCGATCGTCTGTACGTCGCAGCCGGGCGGCGCGCCCTCGAGCAGCACGTGCGCGGAATCGCGCGTCAGCCGCCAGGCCGAGCGCAGGATGAGCGCGGAGACCACCAGCGACAGGAGTGGATCGGCGAGGGTCCAGCCGCCGATGAGGATCACGAGCGCGGCCACGCTCGCCGCCACCGAGCCGAGCAGGTCGCTCAGGACGTGGGCGCGCGCACCGCGCTCATTGAGCGAGCGCGCGCCGGAGAGCGCGAGGTAAGCGGCGAGGTTGGCGACGCCCCCGACCACGGCGATCACGAGCATCAGCCCCCCGTCGACCGGCGGGCGCGTCACGAGGCGCAGCAGCGCCTCGTATACCACCCACGCGGTGAGCAGCAGCAGCACCTGACCGTTGACGAAGGCCGCGAGCGGCTGATAGCGGCGGTGCCCGTAGGTGCGCTGCAGGCTGGCCGGACGGCGGCCGACACGAACGGCGACGATCGCGAGCACGAGCGCGGCGGAGTCGGCCAGCATGTGCGCGGCTTCGGCGAGCAGGGCGATCGAGTTGGCCCACCAGCCGCCGAGCGCCTCGATGAGGGTGAACGTGGCGAGGATCGCGAGCGCGATGCCGCGGTCGCCGTGGCTGTGCGGGTGATCGTGTCCGGCGTGGCCATGATGCTCGTGCCGCTGGTGATGATGATGCGCGTGCTCCACTGTGCCGCACGATACGACGGCGGGTCAGCCGCAGCAAGTGTGGCCTGGATCACAGAATACGGTAGGGGGTATGGTATTTAGATGCGCGAGTTGGCGGCGCG
>Ga0335079_10001365_pt1 | contig 27703 bp, 34 predicted proteins | sample Lox_Sample_33_FD_206719 | JGI IMG/M metagenome (GOLD analysis project Ga0335079, IMG submission 206719) | Soil microbial communities from Loxahatchee National Wildlife Refuge, Florida, United States - Lox_Sample_3.3 | ecosystem: Environmental > Terrestrial > Soil > Wetlands | place: USA...
AGGAAAGAAGCTGAATCAGAAATACTCCACACCGATTTTCGATGGAGCGTCATGGGAAGATGTTCAGACGGAACTCGAAAAAGCGCAGCTCGACAAGAATTCAAAGGCGCTGCTGTATGACGGACGGACAGGCGAACCATTTGACCAGCAGGTGACGGCAGGATTTATCTATATGATGAAGCTCTCGCATCTCGTGGACGACAAGATTCACGCCCGTTCCATCGGTCCGTATTCGCTTATCACCCAGCAGCCGCTCGGCGGAAAAGCGCAGTTCGGAGGTCAGCGGTTCGGAGAGATGGAAGTGTGGGCGCTCGAAGCATACGGTGCGGCGAATATCCTTCAGGAAATGCTGACCGTGAAGAGCGATGACGTCTACGGTCGCGCCAAGCTGTATGAATCTATCGTGAAAGGCGACAATTTGCCGGAACCCAATGTTCCGGAGTCGTTCAATGTGCTGGTTCGTGAACTCATGGGTTTGGGTTTGGATTTGAAGATCGAATAAACCGATTGGAGAGAATCGCATGGCATTTACATCACACGAAAACCTGATCAAGAAGAATTTTTCCAAGATCACGATCACTCTGGCATCGTCCGATCTGATTCTTTCGCGATCACATGGTGAGGTGACGAAACCCGAAACGATCAATTACCGCTCCTTCCGTCCGGAAAAGGACGGATTGTTCTGCGAGAAGATCTTCGGGCCGGTGCGGGATTGGGAGTGTCATTGTGGAAAATACAAACGCATCCGGTATAAAGGAATCATCTGCGACCGTTGCGGCGTGGAGGTCACGCAGAAAAGTGTCCGTCGCGAACGGATGGGACACATAGCGCTCGCCGTGCCTATCGTGCATATCTGGTATTTCCGTTCAGCACCGTCCAAGATCGGCAATATTCTGGGGCTCAGCGGAAAGGATCTTGAACGGATCATCTACTATGAATCTTATGTCGTTATTCAGCCGGGAACGACCGGGCTGCAGACGATGGATCTTCTTTCTGAAGAACAGTATTACGACGTCCTTGCAACTCTTCCGGACAAGAACCGCGAACTTGAGGATAACGATGAGAAGAAGTTTATCGCGCGCATCGGCGGTGAGGCAATCAAAGAACTGCTGAAACGTGTCGACATCGAGACCCTCGCTGCAGAATTGCGTATTGCCGCCAAGGAAGAAACCTCCGTTCAGAAAAAGCAGGAGATTCTCAAGCGGCTGCGAGTTGTGGAAGCGTTTCGTGAGCGCGAAAACAGTGTTCCAAACCACCCCTCCTGGATGGTGCTCGACGTTATTCCGGTCATTCCACCGGAACTTCGCCCGCTGGTCCCCCTCGAAGGCGGCCGGTTCGCTACATCCGATCTGAACGATCTGTATCGCCGGGTCATTATCCGGAATAACCGTCTCAAGCGTTTGATCGAAATCAAAGCTCCTGAAGTCATTCTCCGCAATGAAAAACGGATGCTCCAGGAAGCTGTCGATTCACTTTTCGATAATTCGCGCCGCCTCAACGCGGTGCGTTCGGACAATAACCGTGCACTGAAATCTCTCTCCGATATGCTCAAGGGAAAGCAGGGGAGATTCCGCCAGAACCTCCTTGGCAAGCGGGTCGACTATTCCGGCCGTTCGGTCATTGTGGTCGGACCCGAGCTCAAGCTTCACGAGTGCGGATTGCCGAAGGATATGGCGGTTGAACTCTTCAAGCCGTTCATTATCCGCAAGCTCATCGAGCGCGGGTTAGTCAAGACGGTGAAGAGCGCCAAGAAGATGGTCGACAAGAAAGGTTCGGAAGTCTGGGAAATCCTCGAGAGTATTATCGACGGGCATCCGGTGCTCCTCAACCGTGCCCCCACGCTGCACCGGCTCGGCATTCAGGCGTTCCAGCCAGTGCTCGTGGAAGGTAAAGCGATCAGGATTCACCCGATGGTGTGTACGGCGTTCAACGCCGACTTCGATGGCGACCAGATGGCCGTGCACGTCCCGCTTTCATTCGACGCGCAGCTTGAAGCCCGTATTCTTATGCTCTCGAGCCACAATATCCTCTCACCGTCGAACGGTTCGCCGATTGTGCATCCGACACAGGACCAGGTCCTGGGATGCTACTATCTTACAAAATCGAAAACCGGCGACATTGGCGAAGGCAAGCTGTTCTCCAGTCCGAATGAGGCGATCATTGCTTACAACTGCGGCTCGGTCGGGCTCCATGCGCGCATCAAAGTCCGCATCGGGGAGTCTCTCGTGGAAACAACAACGGGCAGAATTCTCTTCAATCAAATCGTTCCGAAGGATCTCGGATTCATAAATGAGCTCCTCAATAAGAAACGGCTCACGCAGATTGTGCAGAATGTCTTTCGGTCGTGCGGAAATCTCATAACGGCTGAATTCCTGGACAATCTCAAAGAACTCGGTTTCTCGTATGCGACCCGCGGGGGTCTTTCGGTATCCGTCGGCGATGTCATCATTCCGGGTGAAAAAGAAGATGTCATCAACAAATCGCTCAGGGATGTCGACAATGTGCAGAATCAGTACTATCGCGGATTCATCACGAATGGTGAACGCTATAATAAAGTAATCGATATCTGGACCCGCACGACGAATAAGGTCGCCGAGCGGCTGTTTGATGCGCTTCAGCAGGACCGTGAAGGATTCAATTCGCTCTATATGATGGTGGATTCCGGCGCCCGCGGTTCGAAAGAACAGGTGCGGCAGCTTGCCGGTATGCGCGGATTGATGGCAAAGCCCCAGAAGAGCATGTCGGGAGCAACCGGCGAACTGATCGAGACACCGATTATTGCAAATTTCCGCGAGGGTCTCTCGATCCTGGAATATTTCATCTCCACGCATGGTGCCCGAAAGGGTCTTGCGGATACCGCATTGAAGACCGCCGATGCCGGGTACCTCACTCGACGGCTCGTTGACGTTGCTCAGGACGCGATCATCTCAGTTGACGACTGCGGCACGATCCGCGGTGTTCTTACCGGTGCGCTGAAGGAAGGCGAGGACGTGAAAGAGCCCCTGCAGGAACGTATTCTTGGGCGTGTGGCGGTTCGTGATGTCGTTGACCCGTTGAGTCGGAAAGTTCTCGTGAAATCTGCCGAGGAGATCGACGAGATCAAGGCGGCAGCAATTGCCGACACATCGATCGAATCCGTGGAAATTCGTTCGGTTCTGACCTGCGAAGCAAGGAGAGGAGTGTGTGCAAAGTGCTACGGACGCAATCTCACCACCTCCAAACTCGTCGAGCCGGGCGAACCGGTCGGAATCATTGCCGCACAGTCGATCGGCGAGCCGGGCACGCAGCTCACGTTACGGACGTTCCACACCGGCGGCACGGCGAGTCTTATTGCCGCGCAGTCGCAGATCGTCTCGAAATTTGACGGCCGTCTCAAGTACGATGGGATCAAGTTTCTCAACCAGTCTGAGAATGAGGGGAAACTCATCGTTCTCGGACGGAGTGGTGTCGTCAATATCGTTGATAAGGATAACAGGATCCTCACCAAGTATGATGTTCCCTACGGTGCCACCCTGCTTCTTGCCGACGGTGCGTCGGTGAAACGCGGCGAAATTATTTATGAATGGGATCCGTACAACGCCGTGATTATTTCGGAACATGCCGGCAAAGTGCAGTATCAGGATCTGAAGGAGAATATCACATACCGCGAAGAGCCTGACGAGCAGACGGGGCATATTCAGAAGGTGGTTATCGATTCACGCGACCGGACGTTGAGTCCTTCGATCCTGGTCATTAACGATGCGGGGGCGAAGGTCGGCAGCTACATTATTCCGACTCGTGCCCATATGGTTGTGGATGACGGTGAAAAGGTGGCTGCGGGTACCGTGCTCGTGAAGATTCCGAGGGACAGCGGTAAAACGCGCGACATCACCGGCGGTTTGCCGCGGGTGACGGAACTTTTCGAAGCCCGGAGCCCGGCTGATCCCGCAATCGTTTCGGAGATCGACGGGGTTGTGAAATTCGGGCCGCAGCGTCGCGGATCGCGCGAAATCTTCGTGCGGAGCCACGACGGTCACGATGAGCGACGCTATCTCATCCCGATGGGCAAGCATGTCCTTGCGCAGGAGAACGATGTTATTCGCGCGGGTGAGCGGTTGTCGGACGGTGCCATTGATCCTCACGATATTCTGCGGATCAAGGGTGTCGGTGCCGTGGAAGAATATCTCGTGAATGAAATTCAGGAAGTGTACCGGATGCAGGGTGTAAAAATCAATGACAAACATATTGAAGTCATCGTGCGCCAGATGATGCAGAAGGTGCGCGTCGTCGATCCGGGTGATACGAAATTTCTGGAAGACGATTACGTGGACATCCAGTCCATCAACCAGGAGAATGAATTGCTGAAGGATCAGGTCGTGATCACCGGCAAGGGCGATTCGAAGCTGAAGAACGGACAGATCCTCTCGAAAAAGAAGGTGCGTGAAGCAAATACCGAGTTGCGGAAGAAGACGAAGAAAGTGATCGAATACCGCGATGCGGAACCTGCAACGACGGAGCCGATTCTTCTTGGAATAACTTCGGCCGCATTGTCGACAGAGAGCTTCATCTCTGCGGCATCGTTCCAGGAGACCACGAAAGTACTGACGGATGCCGCGATCGAAGGCAAGATCGACCACCTCCTGGGTCTGAAGGAGAACGTTATCATGGGACACCTCATCCCTGCGGGTACAGGACTGAAGAAATTCAGGAATATCATCGTGCAGCCGGGAGAAGAGACGCCCCAGCCCGAATTGAGCACTCTGCTTGTTGAGGAAGAGGAAAAGAAAAAGAGCCGGCAGAAGGAGCGGGTGGCGTCTTCGTAGGAAGCGTGAAATCTGCGGTATTTGAACAAATTAGTTGACAAAGAATCAGAAAATTCATATATTTCTAAGCTTTGACAAAAACAGGAGTACCCCGTTTTGCCCACAATCAATCAATTAGTCCGACTCAGCAGGGAAAAACTCGCCTGGAAGAGCAAGGCACCGGCTCTTCATCAGTCTCCTCAGAAGCGGGGAGTCTGCACGAGAGTCTATACGACGACGCCGAAGAAACCTAATTCTGCGCTGCGGAAAGTCGCACGCGTCCGGCTGACGAACGGTATTGAAGTCACGGCGTATATACCGGGCGAAGGACATAATTTACAGGAACACTCTATCGTCCTGATCCGCGGCGGAAGAGTCAAGGATCTTCCCGGCGTGAGGTATCATATCGTCCGCGGCACGCTCGACACAGCCGGCGTCGCGGAACGAAAACAAGGTCGGTCAAAGTACGGCGCCAAGAGACCGAAATAAGATTGCTCTATGAGAAAGAAATCTTCGACAAAGCGACTCATCAGCCCTGATCCGAAATTCAACGATCTGCTGGTGGCAAAATTTATCAACAGCGTGCTCAAGCAGGGAAAGAAGCATCTTGCCCGCCGCATTGTGTACGATGCAATTGAAATGGCGGAACAACGCGGCAAGCAGCCTGGCCTCGACATCTTCAAGAAGGCGGTGAGTAATGTAAAGCCGGTTCTTGAGATCAAGGCGCGGCGTGTCGGCGGGGCAACGTACCAGATTCCGACCGAAGTCCGACAGGACAGAAGCGTTGCCCTGGCGATTCGGTGGTTGATCACCTATGCCTCCGAGCGCAGCGATAAGTCTATGTCGTTGAAGCTCGCTTCCGAGTTTTTGGCGGCGGCGAATAACGAGGGAAATTCAGTCAAGAAGAAAGAAGATACGCACAAGATGGCGGAAGCAAACAAGGCCTTCGCTCATTTTAAATGGTAAAACCGACACGACGACGATAACGACACCATAACGATTTTATAATCAGGAAGAAACGAAACACATGCCTCGGGTATATCCACTAGAACGAACACGCAATATCGGCATCATGGCGCACATCGACGCGGGGAAAACCACGACGACGGAGCGCATTCTCTTTTATACCGGTGTTCTCCACCGGATGGGAGAGGTGCACGACGGTGCTGCCACGATGGATTGGATGGAACAGGAAAAGGAGCGCGGTATAACCATTACCAGCGCCGCCACGACATGTTTCTGGGAAAATCACCGGATTAACATCATCGATACGCCTGGCCACGTCGATTTTACCGTGGAAGTCGAGCGCTCTCTGCGCGTGCTCGACGGAGCCGTAGCGCTTTTCTGCTCCGTTGGCGGCGTCGAACCGCAGTCGGAAACTGTCTGGCGCCAGGCCGATAAGTACGGCGTTCCGAGAATTGCCTTCGTGAACAAAATGGATCGCGTCGGTGCCGACTTCTTCAATGTGATCGAGATGATGAAAGCCCGGCTCGGCGCAAACGCCGTTCCCGTGCAGATCCCGGTCGGTGAAGGGGAGATGTTTACCGGTGTCATCGATCTCATTACCATGAAAGCCCGCATTTTTCACGAAAGCAATGCTGGTATCACGTGGGATGAGCTTCCGATTCCTCACGATCTCGAAAAGAGAGCGCAGGAATGCCGGACGAGAATGCTCGAAGCCGTTTCGGACGAGGATGATACACTCCTGGCAAAGTATCTCGACGGGAAAGAGATTTCCCCCGAAGAAATCAAGGCGGTGCTCCGTCGGGCATGTCTCAAGGTCACGATCATTCCCGTTCTCTGCGGTTCTTCATTCAAGAACAAAGGCGTTCAGGCATTGCTCGATGCCGTGATCGATTTTCTCCCCTCGCCACTCGATATAACGGGCGGGGAAATTTCCGGACATCACGAAAATATGAAGGACCACATCGTCCGGAAGGTCAGCGACAAGGAAAAGTTTACGGCTCTTGCATTCAAGATCATGACCGATCCCTATGTCGGAAAACTGACGTTTCTTCGTGTCTATTCCGGCATTGTCAAGAGCGGATCGTATGTCTATAATCCGACATCGGGGAAAAAGGAACGAGTCGGGCGGCTTCTTCGGATGCATGCAAATCACCGCGAAGACATCGATGAAGCGTATACCGGTGATATCTGTGCCATGGTCGGTCTTAAGAATACCCGCACGGGCGATACTCTCTGTGATGAGAACGATCCGATCATTCTCGAGAAGATGGAATTTCCCGATCCGGTCATTTCGGTTGCTATCGAACCGAAAACCAAAGCGGATCAGGAGAAAATGGGCGAAGCGCTCGGAAAGCTCTCGGAAGAGGATCCGACCTTCAGAGTATCCACGAACGAGGAAACGGGACAGACGATCATCAGCGGTATGGGCGAGCTTCATCTCGAGATCATTATCGACCGCATGAAGCGGGAGTTCAGGGTTGAAGCCAATGTCGGGAAACCGCAGGTGGCATACAAAGAAACTATCCGGAAGAAGGTCGAGCAGGAAGGAAAGTTTATCCGACAGTCCGGCGGCCGTGGTCAGTTTGGACACGTCTGGATTGTGGTTGAGCCGAACGAAAAAGGAAAAGGATACGAGTTCGAGAACGCTATCGTCGGCGGTGCGATTCCGAAAGAGTATATCAATCCGGTTTCGGAAGGTATCCAGGAAGCAATGCTGAACGGAGTGCTTGCCGGGTATCCGGTCGAAGATGTCAAGATCAAGCTGATCGATGGATCGTATCACGATGTGGATTCGTCCGAAATGGCATTCAAGATCGCGGGCTCCATTGCGTTTAAGGAAGCAGCGCGTAAAGCTCATCCGGTTCTGCTTGAACCCATTATGGATGTCGAAGTGGTGACGCCGGAAGAGTACATGGGCGACGTCATGGGTGATCTGAGCTCGAGAAGGGGAAAGATCGAGGGGTTGCAGGCGAGAAAAGATGCCCAGGTGATCAAAGCGAAAGTGCCGCTCGCGGAGATGTTCGGCTACTCAACCACGCTTCGGTCTATGACGCAGGGGCGCGCCATCTATACGATGCAGTTTGCATTCTATGAAGAAGTGCCGCAGTCGATCGCGGATCAGATTGTCGAAAAAGTAAAAGGTAAAGAAGCAGTTACCGCATAAGAGTAGAGCATAACACCTTATCCCCAAGAAATTAAGGAGACCATTTCATGGCAAAAGAGAAGTTCACCCGAGATAAGCCCCACGTCAACGTTGGGACGATCGGTCATATCGATCACGGGAAGACCACACTGACCGCGGCGATTACGATGGTCTTGGCGAAAAAAGGATGGGCTGCAATCCGTACATTCGACAGCATCGACAATGCGCCCGAAGAGCGGGAGCGTGGTATCACGATCGCTGTGGCGCACGTCGAATATTCGACCGACAAGCGGCACTACGCGCACGTCGACTGCCCGGGTCATGCCGATTATATCAAAAATATGATTACCGGTGCAGCACAAATGGACGGTGCCATTCTCGTCGTGGCGGCCAATGACGGTCCGATGCCGCAGACTCGTGAACACATTCTTCTTGCCCGCCAGGTCGGTGTACCGCGTATCGTTGTCTTTATGAACAAGGTTGATATGGTCGACGATCCGGAACTGATCGAGCTGGTCGAGATGGAGCTTCGCGATCTACTGAAGCGGTACGAATTTCCCGGCGACGAAATCCCGATCATCAAGGGAAGCGCGCTCAAAGCCATGGAACGTGCGCTCGTGCCGGATTCGAAGATCGACGATCCTGCATTCAAGCCGATCTTTGAATTGATGGAAGCCGTTGATTCGTACATCCCGCTTCCCAAACGCGACATCGACAAACCCTTCCTGATGCCGGTCGAGGACGTTTTCTCGATCACCGGCCGTGGAACAGTCGGTACGGGCCGCGTCGAACGCGGAAAAGCTAAAGTCAGCGATGAAGTCGAAGTTATCGGTCTCGGGGCGCACAAAAAGACCGTTATCACCGGTGCTGAGATGTTCCGCAAGGAACTCGATGAAGTTCAGGCAGGGGATAATGCCGGATTGCTCCTTCGCGGTATCGAAAAAAATGAGCTCGAGCGCGGCATGGTTATCGCAAAGCCGGGATCCATCACTCCCCATAAGAAATTCACGGCGCAGGTCTACGTATTGAAAAAGGAAGAAGGCGGCCGTCATACACCATTCTTTACGGGCTATCGTCCGCAGTTTTATTTCCGCACAACCGACGTGACGGGTGTTGCGACCCTTCCGGGTGGAACGGAGATGGTGATGCCGGGTGACAACGTAGACAATCTCAGTGTCGAGCTGATCGCCCCGATCGCGATGGAAGAGGGACTTCGGTTCGCCATCCGCGAAGGTGGCCATACGGTCGGCGCCGGCGTCGTAACCAAGATTATCGAATAGGTTGAATCGACTGAAGGAAGACTGACGTGGCCGGACAGAAAATACGGATAAAACTGAAATCGTATGATCACACGCTGATCGATAAATCAGCGGAGAAGATTATCAAAACGGTGAAGTCGACTGGAGCGATCGTCTCAGGACCGATCCCGCTGCCGACGAAACGTACGCTGTACACTGTGTTGCGCTCACCCAACGTTGACAAGAAATCGCGCGAGCAGTTTGAAATGCGGTCCCATAAGCGCCTCATCGATATTCTCAATTCGTCGAATAAGACGGTGGATTCATTGATGAAGCTTGAGCTTCCCGCAGGCGTCGATGTGGAGATAAAGGTCTAAGGTTCTCTTTTCCATACGCTTTGATAGTTCTCCCGGTTGTGCATTGTTCACCGGGACGGATGGTGTTTACTTATTTTTCAAGATGAAACTATGATCGGTATTCTGGGTAAGAAAATCGGAATGACGAGCGTTTTTGATGAGCGGGGTGAATCGATCCCCTGTACGCTCATTGAGGCGGGCCCGTGTATTGTCACGCAGGTGAAGACAAAGGAACGGGACGGATACGAAGCCCTGCAGCTCGGGTTTGACGAGAAAAAGGAACGCGGTGTGAACAAGCCGATGGCAGGGCACTTCAAGAAGGCGGGCGTTGCGCCGAAGAAACTACTCGCGGAGTTTGCCGGCTTTGATGTTTCCAAGTATCCTGTCGGCTCTGAGATCAAAGTTGACGCGGTTTTCGCAAAAGGCGATCGTGTCTCTGTCGCTGGAAAATCAAAAGGCAGAGGATTTCAGGGCGTCGTGAAGCGCCACCATTTCGGCGGCGGTTCACGGACGCACGGTCAGAGCGACCGCGAGCGAGCACCCGGTTCGGTCGGATCAAGCTCCTATCCTTCGCGTGTCTTTAAAGGCATGTTGATGGCCGGCCGCATGGGCGGTAAACGCGTCACGGTCAAGAATCTCACCGTGGTCCAGGTGATCCCGGAATCAAATATTCTTCTCGTGTATGGATCTGTCCCGGGACACATCAACAGTTTCGTCGAGATTCTTAAAGAAGTATAGCATAACGTCGGATAATGTATGGAACTCGAGGTCTATAAGAAAGATGGTTCGAAATCGGGACAGACGGTCAGTCTCCCCCCGGAAATTTTCGAAATCACTCCCAACGATCATGCCATTTACCAGGCAGTGACGACCTATCTGGCAAATCAGCGCCAGGGTACGCACAAGACCAAGACGTACGGGGAGGTACAGGGAAGCGGCAAGAAATTGTGGAAACAGAAACATACCGGAAGGGCGCGTATCGGAGCTGTCCGCTCACCGTTGTGGAAGGGCGGCGGAACGATTTTTGGGCCTCAGCCGCGTGATTATTCTTCGAAGCTTCCGAAACAGGTCCGGCAGATCGCGCGAAAATCCGCGCTGAGCTATAAAGCAAAAGACGCGGCGATCAGGATTGTCGAAGACTTTTCATTTGAGCGGCCTGCAACCAAGCAAATGGCCGCCATCCTGAAAGCACTTGAGCTTTCGGGTCAGAAAACGCTCCTCGTGGTTCCGAAGACCGACTCGGTGGTCTGGAAATCAGGAAGAAATATTGCGGCGCTGAATATTGTAGAGGCGTCGAAGGCCTCCACGTACGAGATTCTCGACAATAAGATGCTTCTCATCCAGAAGAGCGCTCTCGAAGTGCTGCAGCAAACTTTTCATTGATCAAGAGACACCATGACGGGAATAATTTTTCGCCCAATTGTGACAGAGAAGATTTCGAATCTTCAGGAGAAAGGCATTTACGCGTTTGAAGTCGATCCGCAATCCAACAAGATCGATATCGCACGCGCAATCGAAAAGAAATTTAGTGTGACCGTGGTGAATGTGAGGACGATGAACTTCAAGGGAAAAACCAAAGTTCAGATGACCCGCCGCGGAAGATTTGAAGGCAAGACCTCTCATTTCAAGAAAGCAATCGTGACCTTGAAAGAGGGTGATAAGATTGATTTGTTTGCAAACGTTTGACGAATTCCGATAACGAGAAGAGCTTATGCCCCTTCGCATATTGAAACCGAATACCGCAGGCACGAGGTGGATGACGATTCCGACGTTCGAGGAGATTACGAAGTCGAAGCCGGAACGTTCACTCATCGAGCCCCTGAAAAAGTCCGGCGGAAGAAATACCAACGGGCATATTACATCCCGGCACCGAGGCGGGGGACACAAGCGCTTTTACCGCATTATCGATTTCAAGCGGCAGAAATTCGGTATCGAGGCCCGTGTCGATGCAATCGAGTATGACCCGAACCGCTCGGCGAGAATCGCACTCCTCCTCTATAAAGATGGTGAAAGACGGTATATCCTCGCACCCGACGGCCTGAAAGTCGGAGAAATGCTTGTTTCCGGACCGACTGCCGACATTAAAGTCGGCAACTCGATGCCGTTGTCGAATATTCCGGTCGGGACATTTGTGCACAATGTGGAACTGCGTCCAGGGAAGGGCGGACAGGTTGCTCGGAGTGCAGGCGTTTCGATCCAGTTGATGGCAAAAGAGGGAAAGTTTGCTCAGCTCCGCATGCCGTCCGGCGAAATCCGGAATGTGCCGATGGAATGCTATGCCACGGTTGGCGTGGTCAGCAACCCGGATCATGAAAATGTCGGTCTCGGAAAAGCAGGCCGGTCCCGGTGGCTCGGGATTCGCCCGCAATCACGCGGTGTCGTGCAGAACCCTGTCGATCACCCGCATGGCGGCGGTGAAGGAAAATCTCCCCAGGGCAATCCTCACCCGGTTTCCCCATGGGGCTGGCATACAAAAGGAAAGAAGACGCGTCATCATAAGTTGAAATCCAACAAGTTCATCGTTAAGCGTCGGAAATAACTATGAGTCGATCACTGAAAAAAGGGCCGTTTCTCGACCCGAAGCTCGCAAAGAAAGTCGAAGCGATGACGAAATCAGGGCAGAAGAAAGTTATCAAGACCTGGTCCCGTTCTTCGACGATCACTCCCGAATTCGTGGGTCACACCTTCGCAGTCCACAACGGAAACAAGTTCATTCCGGTTTACGTGCACGAAGGAATGGTAGGGCACAAGCTCGGCGAGTTTGCGCCAACGCGGATTTTCCGTGCACATCCCGGTTTGAAGAGTGAGTCGACCACAACCGTCGAAGGTGCATAATTATGCTGGAAGCCCGCGCAATACATCGTTATGTCAACTCCTCACCGCGCAAGATGCGCCTGGTGGTTGACCTCATTCGTGGAAAATCGGTGCCGCAGGCACTCAGCATACTGCATTTTTCCCCGAAGCACGCTTCCCGTGTCGCGGAAAAAGTGCTCCGGTCTGCTGTATCCAATCTCCAGAATAAGGACGAAGCCGGACGCACCGATATCGAGACACTGTTTGTGAAGGAAGTCTCTGTCGACGGAGGTCCCGGCATGAAGCGGATGCTCCCAGCACCGATGGGAAGAGCATACAGAATGATCAAACGGTCGAATCATCTGACAATTGTGATCGGTCAGCGGGAAGTGAAAATCAAAAAAGCAGCATCCCCGAAGACCAGGGAAACGGCAAAGGCAAAGGAAGCGCCAAAAGCCAAAGAAACAGCGAAGAAAACTTCTCAAAAAGAAAAGGAGTAGGCTTGGGACAAAAAGTTCATCCGGTCGGCTTTCGTCTCGGAGTCCTGAGAACCTGGGATTCCAACTGGTACGACGAAAAAGATTTTGCAGGAAAACTGCAGGAAGATCTGAAGGTTCGCCAATATATTCAGAACAGGTTGAAGAAAGCGGGGATTTCCAAAATCCTCATTGACCGGACGCCCAAGCGCGCCGTGATCACCATTCATACTTCGCGGCCCGGGATCGTCATCGGCAGAAGCGGCAAGGAAATTACACAGCTCGAAGAAGAGCTGAAACAGATTACCAACAAGGAAGTCAAGATTCTCATCCACGAGATCAAGAGGCCCGAGCTTGACGGTTATTTGCTCGCCGAGAGCATCGCATCGCAGCTGCAGGGACGCATGTCGTTCCGGCGTGCAATGAAAATGGGTATCACCTCGGCGATGCGGATGGGTGCCGAAGGTGTTCGCGTGATGTGCGGCGGCCGTCTGGGCGGAGCAGAAATTGCCCGCTCCGAACAGTACAAGGAAGGCCGCATTCCACTCCACACCCTTCGTGCCGACATCGATTACGCCCAGGCGACGGCGATGACCATTTATGGCACCATCGGCGTAAAAGTCTGGATCTGCCGCGGAGAAGTTCTTGATCGTTCAGCAAAAAGCACTTAATCTGATGGTCGTATGTTACTACCGAAACGAGTAAAATATCGTAAAGCCCAGCGTGGGCGGATGAAAGGAAAAGCAAGCCGCGGATTTTCCGTTGCCTTCGGTGATTTTGGATTGAAGGCGCTCGAACCCGGATGGATCACACAGCGCCAGATCGAGGCGGCGCGTGTTGCTCTTACGCGCTTGATGAAGCGTGAGGGAAAGGTCTGGATCCGGATATTTCCTGACAAGCCGGTGACGAAGAAACCCGCAGAAACCCGTATGGGTTCCGGAAAAGGCGTGCCCGAGTTCTGGGTTGCCGTTGTTCGCCCGGGAACGATCCTGTTCGAGCTTGGCGGGATCAACAAATCGGTTGCAACGGAAGCGATGGATCTTGCAGCTCACAAGCTTCCGATAAGAACCCGGATGGTCATTCGTCCGGCGCACGAAGCGGCATAGAGAGGGATTGTTGTATGAAAGTCAGAGAAGTCCGGGAATTGCCGGAAGTGGAACTGCGGAAGCGCATCAAGGATGAGGAGGAAAACCTCGTCCATCTGAAATTTCAGAAGGCGACGAGCCAGCTCGAGAGTCCGATAAAGATCCGTACCGTCCGGCGGGATATTGCGCGGATGAAGACGGTTCTCAACGAACGAGCGAAGGCTCAGAAGAACAAGCCCGCTCCGGCGGAAACACCAAAAAAGGAACAGTAAGGTCTTATGGAAGCACGCACGTCACACCGGAAGGTCCGTCAGGGCAAAGTCGTCAGCAATAAGATGCAGAAAAGCATCGTCGTCGCGATCGAGCGCAGGGTGGCGCATCCGATTTACAAAAAATATTTCACCCGGACGTCGAAGCTGATGGTGCATGACGAGAAGCAGGAAGCGGGGATCGGAGATATCGTGCGGATCATGGAAACACGGCCGCTGAGCAAGCTGAAACGGTGGCGGCTGATGGAGATCGTGGAAAAAGCAAAATAACCAGTTCAGTACTGTTATGATACAGGAAGAAACAAATCTTGTCGTGGCTGACAATTCGGGCGCAAAGAAGGTTCGCTGTATTCGCGTCCTCGGAGGTCACGACCGCAGATACGCCGGAGTCGGCGATCTTATCGTTGTTTCCGTCAAGAGCGCAATTCCCGGTGCGGGTGTGAAAAAAGGAGAGGTCTCGCGTGCCGTGATCGTCCGGACAACAAAGGAAACGCGGCGCAAGGACGGATCGTTTATCCGTTTTGACGAAAACGCCGCCGTGCTCCTGAATGCACAGGGCGAACCGAGGGGTACCCGTATTTTTGGACCGGTTGCCCGCGAGTTGCGTGATAAAAATTATATGAAAATCATCTCCCTCGCACCAGAGGTCCTTTAACGATGAAAGTGCAGTGATTCTATGAAAATTCACAAGAATGATACGGTCATCGTGATTGCCGGAAATGCGCGCGGGAAAACCGGCAAGGTCCTGAAGATGTTCCGCGATGAACGGCGCGTGATCGTGGAAGGCGTTAACATCATCAAGCGCCATTCCCGTCCCTCACAGAAAAATCCTCAGGGCGGGATCATGCAGAAAGAATCGTCGATCAGTGCAGCAAATGTCATGGTGATCTGCCCGAAATGCAGCAAACCCTCGCGTGTGGGGAGAAAGCCGGTAACCGATTCAACGACAGGTCGCAAGCACATGATGCGCGTCTGTCGCAACTGCGAAGAAATGTTTTAACGGAAAGTTAGTCCATGGCAAAGGAAAAACCAAAGAAGGCACCTGGGAAGGAATCTGCGGCAGCCCGTCCGCATGAACAGGAAAAGGGCGTTGCTCCCCGGCTCGGAGAAATGTTCCGGAAAAGCATCATCGAGAATCTCATGAAACAGTTCAGGTACAAAAATGTCATGCAGGTTCCGAAGCTGGAGAAGATCTCCATCAATGTCGGTGTCGGTCAGGCCACGCAGGATGCGAAGCTCCTTGATGCGGTGGTGAAGGATCTGGAAACGATTGTGGGGCAGAAAGTTGTTCCGACGCGTTCGAAGAAAGCGATATCGAACTTCAAGCTGCGTGAAGGCCTGCCGATTGGCGCACGGGTCACGCTCCGCCAGCATCAGATGTACGAATTCATGGATAGGTTCATCAATGTTGCGGTTCCGCGTATCCGTGATTTTCGCGGCTTCTCCGACAAATCCTTCGACGGGCGCGGGAACTATACGATCGGCGTCAAGGAGCACATCATTTTTCCGGAAATCGATGTTGATAAGGTGACGAAAATTTTCGGCATGGATATTACCTTTGTGACGACGGCGAGGACGGATCAGGAGGCGTACGCGCTTCTCAAGGAATTCGGCATGCCGTTCGTCAAGCGCCAGGAACCGCTTGAACAGAAATCAGCAAAATAATTAGTCGAGGAGAATTCCGTTGGCACGATTAGCAATGGTAGTGAAGGCAAAAAGGGCGCCGAAGTATGCCGTGCGCAAACATCACCGGTGCGGTATCTGCGGCAGGCCGCGTGCCTTTATCCGGAAGTTCGGGATTTGCCGGATGTGTTTCCGCAAAATGGCGCTTGAAGGAAAAATTCCCGGCGTCCTGAAAGCAAGCTGGTAGGAAAGAAGAAGATCCATGAATACAACAGACCCCATAGCAGATTACCTGACACGCGTCCGGAACGCGATTCACGCGAAATTCAAGCGTGTCGATATCCCCGCATCGAATCTTAAACGGGAAATCACGAAAATCCTCGCACAGCAGAAATTTGTGAGCGGATTTTCGGAGATCCAGGACAAGAAGCAGGGAATTCTCCGCATCACGCTGCGGTATACCGACGGCGTCCCCGCAATTTCCGGGCTCAGCCGTGTCAGCAGGCCGGGACTCCGTGTCTATGCCGGTGCAAAAGAACTCCCGCGGGTTATGAATGGCCTCGGTGTCGCAATCGTTTCGACGTCGAAGGGAATTCTCAACGACAAAGATGCCCGCTCACAGAACATTGGCGGCGAAGTGCTTTGCCAGGTCTGGTAATGTCATTTAACTGAGAAGACCATGTCACGCATAGGACGAAAACCAATCCCTGAAATCAAGGGAGTGAAGATCGAGAAGAAGGACGGTGTTGTGAAGATTCAGGGACCGAAGGGCGAATTGTCTGCCCGGATTCCCGACTCGATCGGATTGGAAATCAAAGATAACGCCGTCTATCTTACCCGCTCGCTGGAGGGAAAGAAATACAAAGCACTCCATGGAACCTGGAGAGCGCTGGTGAATAATATGATGAAGGGCGTTTCCCAGGGATTCGAGAAGAAACTGGAAATCGTCGGAGTGGGTTACAAAGCGGAAGTGAAAGGGAAGAAGATCCAGCTCGCGCTCGGGTATTCCCACCCGATTCTGTTTACACCGCCGCAGGGAATCAAGATCGATATTCCCGCGCCGACCAACATCGTCATCTCAGGTATCGATAAACAGCTTGTGGGACAGGTTGCGGCAAAACTCCGGTCGTTCCGACCCCCCGAACCCTATAAGGGCAAAGGCGTGAAGTACGAAGGCGAGTATATCCGTCGGAAAGCCGGTAAAGCAGCTGCCGCCGCCGGAGCAAAGGTAGGATAGTATGATTACGAAATCCCGAAGTGAAAAACGACAGAAGATCAAGACGCGTATTGCGAAGAAAATCCGCGGAACGACCGAACAACCCCGTCTGACAGTCTACCGGAGTCTCCACCATGTTTACGCCCAGATTGTGGACGACCGGGAACACAAGACCCTGGTTGCCGCATCATCACTTTCACCCGATCTTCGCGGCGATCTGAAGAGCGTGAAGGGGATGAAAGAGGTCGCAAAACGGGTCGGGCAATTGATTGCCAAGAAAGCTCTTGAGAAAAATGTCAAAACGGTCGTCTTCGACCGAAACGGATATTTATACCACGGCATCGTCAAATCGATGGCAGACGGAGCTCGTGAAGCCGGGTTGAAATTCTGACCCGACAGCCGGACGCCGTGCGACAGACCATTTGCCGGGTCGTCTAATGGCAGGACAGCGCCCTTTGGAGGCGTCAGTGGAGGTTCGAATCCTCCCCCGGCAGCACACATGTTAATCATTGAATGGAGTACGAAGATTGGCACGCATTAAAGCAGGTGAACTGGAGCTGAAAGACCGGTTGGTGTTTATCAACAGGGTCGCCAAAGTCGTCAAGGGCGGTCGCAGGTTTAGTTTCAGCGCGATTGTAGTCGTGGGTGACGGCAATGGACACGTCGGGCTCGGACTCGGGAAGGCGAATGAAGTCCAGGATGCAATTTCCAAGGGCATCGACGATGCTAAGAAAAACGTCGTCAAAGTGTCTCTGGTGAAGGGAACTGTTCCCCATCCGATTCAGGCGAAATACGGAGCGTCAAAGGTATTGCTCAAACCGGCATCACCGGGTACCGGTCTCATCGCCGGCGGCGGAGTGCGCGCAGTTCTCGAATCTGCCGGCGTGAAGGACATCCTGACGAAATCCATCGGCTCATCAAACCCTCATAATGTTGTGAAGGCGACGATGAAGGCGCTTCTTACCCTCACCGACGCTAAAGAAATGGCAGAACGCCGCGGTCTGCAAATCTCAGAACTCTTCGGGACTCCGGCACACTAACGGATTGATTTATGGCAAAACAACTAAAGATTACACAGCTCGTCAGCCAGAACGATTGCCTGGAAGTCCAGAAACGGACCATCAAGGCACTGGGTCTCGGCAGGCCGCATTATTCGACAATCAAGAATGACACGCCCCAGATCCGGGGTATGATCACGGTTGTCAAACATCTTGTGAAAGTGGAAGAGGTACAATAACGTCATGGCAGCGCCCATACTCAGCAGTTTACGGTACGCAAAGGGATCGCGGAAAAAAGTAAAACGTATCGGCCGCGGCCAGGGCTCCGGGCACGGCGGAACCGCTACTCGGGGACATAAGGGTGAAGGCGCCCGCTCGGGCACGCACTACCGGGCGTGGTTCGAAGGCGGCCAGATGCCGCTTATTCGCCGAATTCCCAAGTTCGGATTTCATAATCCGTTCCATGTGGAATTTCAAACCGTGAATGTTTCCACCCTGGAAGAATATTCTGCGGCTGGAAAGATCGCGGGCGGAAAGGTGACGCCGGAAGTCCTTTACACTCTCGGTCTTGTGCGAAAAAAGGCGGCTCCGGTCAAAATTTTGGGTGATGGGGAATTGAAAGCAAAGCTCGAAATCTCCGCCCACGCGTTCAGCAAGTCGGCGGTGAAGAAAATCGAACAGGCGGGCGGCAAAGCTCTTACGGTCGGTCAGTCAACCAAGAAATAAGCATGGCGAAGTTCAGCGAAAGTTTTCGGAACATCTTCAAGATCCAGGAACTCCGGCAGCGCATTTTTTATACTGCCGCACTCCTGATCGTCGTCCGGTTCGGGTCGCACGTTACGCTTCCCGGCATCGACGCCAAAGTTCTCTCGGAAGTGATCCGCACGCAATCATCGAACACACTCTTTGGTTTGTACGATTTGTTCGTCGGCGGAGCGTTCCGGAATGCCGCGATCTTTGCACTCGGCATCATGCCGTATATCAGCTCCTCGATCATTATCCAGCTCCTCGGCGCGGTCATCCCGTACTTCCAGAAGCTCACCAAGGAAGGAGAAGAGGGAAGGAAAAAAATCACGCAGCTGACGAGGTATGGAACGGTTCTGATCTCCATCCTCCAGGCATGGGGTGTGAGCGTTCAGCTCTCGAGCATGTCGGCCGCGGGTGCCCCGATCATTCCGCCGGAAGTGCAGGGATTTACATTCCAGCTCTCAACCATGATCGTGTTGACTGCAGGGACGATATTCATGATGTGGCTTGGCGAACAGATCACGGAACGCGGTATCGGTAACGGTATCTCCCTGATCATTTTTATCGGAATTATTGCCCGGTTCCCGAACGCCATTTTGGATGAATATCAGATTGTGAGCCAGGGCGGCCGCGGACTTATCGTGGAGCTCATTATCGTGGCACTGATGGTGGTCATTGTTGCCGGCATCGTGCTCGTAACACAGGCCACACGGCGCATTCCGGTACAGTATGCAAAACGGGTCGTCGGACGCAAAGTGTACGGCGGTGTCACACAATATATTCCGATGCGCGTCAATACCGCCGGCGTGATGCCGATTATTTTTGCCCAGGCCATCATGTTTATCCCGAATACGATTTTGACGTTCTTCCCGGAAAATGAAACGCTGCAGGGCTTCGCACAGTATTTTAATTATACCTCGGCGACCTATTCGGTGGTCTACGCGTTGATGATCATCTTCTTCACTTACTTTTATACGGCAGTGGCGTTCAATCCGAAAGATGTTGCGGAGACCATGCAGAAGCAGGGCGGATTTATTCCCGGCATTCGCCCCGGAAAGAATACGTCGGATTTCATTGATAACATCCTGACGAAAATTACACTGCCCGGATCGGTATTCCTGGCAATCGTGGCAATCCTTCCGGCGATCATGATCCGGATGGGCGTCACATCGAGTTTTGCGAGCTTCTTCGGAGGCACGAGCCTGCTGATCGTCGTGGGAGTCGGGCTGGATACGCTCCAACAGATTGAGTCGCATTTGCTGATGCGGCACTACGACGGATTCATGAAGAGCGGCAAGATTAAAGGCCGCCGGTAATACTGCCTGCAGGCGAGCGATCGCCTTCGGAAAACGTATGGCAAAGGCAACGATAAAATCGCAGCAGGAGGTTTTGCTGATGAAAGAAAGCTGCCGCATCGTTGCAGAGGTTCTTCGGCTCCTGAAGCTTCATATTCGTCCGGGCGTGACGACAAAGGAATTGGATACCATCGCAGAAGAATATATCCGTTCAGAGGGCGGTGAGCCCGCATTCAAGGGATATGGCAGCGACCGGAGAAATCTCTTCCCGGCGTCGCTCTGCACGTCGATCAATGAAGAAGTGGTGCACGGTATCCCGGGAAACCGTACTCTTGCCGATGGAGATATCATCTCGGTCGATGTGGGGGTTCGCAAGAACGGATTTTACGGCGACGGCGCATGGACATTTGCTGTCGGAAAAATCTCCGATGAGAAAGAGCGGTTGATGAAGATTACCGAAGAATCGCTCCTCAAAGGAATTGAGCAGGCACGTGCGGGAAACCATGTCCACGATATCTCTGCGGCAGTTCAGTCGCATGTCGAGCAGGCGGGATTTTCGGTCGTTCGTGACCTTGTCGGGCACGGCGTCGGCCGGAATCTCCACGAAGAACCTGCTGTGCCGAATTACGGCGAAGCAGGTACGGGCGTGGTTCTGCAGAAGGGGATGACGATAGCGATCGAGCCCATGGTAAACGCAGGCGGACATCGTGTGCATGTGGAGCGGGACGGATGGACGGTTCGGACTGCCGACGGTGAGCCGTCAGCACATTTTGAACATACAGTTCTGGTAACAGAACATCAACCTGAAATTCTCACACTCTGACGAGGAGAATGGCCAAGCAAGGACCGATTACGATGGATGGCGTGATTACCGATACACTTCCGAACGCCATGTTCAGAGTGAAACTCGATAACGGTCATGAAATTCTCGCGATCATTTCAGGAAAAATGCGCATGCATTATATCAAGATCCTGGTGGGTGATAAAGTGACGGTGGAAATGTCGCCATACGATCTGTCGAAGGGTCGCATCACGTACCGGTATAAATAAAAGGAAGAAAAGATGAAAGTCCGATCATCAGTAAAAAGACTCTGTGAAAATTGCAAGATCATCCGGAGAAAAGGTGTCGTCCGGGTTATCTGTAAGAACCCGAAGCATAAGCAGCGGCAGGGATAACCCTTCCGCGCGGTCATTATTGAAAGGATAATTACTCAGTGGCACGTATAGCAGGAATCGATCTGCCGAAAAACAAACGGTCCGAAATTGGTCTGACTTACATTTACGGGATCGGAAGAACGACGGCACACAAAATCCTCGACCAGGCAGGTATCGACCACAGTAAACGCATCAGCGAGCTGAGCGATGACGAAGTCGCAAAGATCCGGTCGATCATTACCTCCGATGTGAAAGTGGAAGGTGCGTTGCGGAGCGAGACGCAGATGAATATCAAGCGTCTCATGGATATTAACTGCTACCGCGGTCTGCGGCATCGCAAAGGGCTTCCCGTCCGCGGACAACGCACACGAACAAATGCCCGGACACGCAAAGGAAAGAGAAAGACCGTGGCAGGAAAGAAGAAAGTCGCAGCTAAGAAGTAATCCAACAACCGGGCAAATGTTATGGGAAAACAGGCATCAGCAACACCGGCTCCTCAGACCGGAACAGCAAAAAAGAAAAAGAAAATCCAGGTCGACGTTACCGGAAAGGCGTTCATCAAAGCGACCTTTAACAACGTGATCGTGACGATCACGGATGTCTACGGGAACGTCATCAGCTGGTCTTCAGCGGGACGGAACGGATTCAAAGGATCCAGGAAAAACACACCGTTTGCGGCTCAGGTCAGCGCCGAAGCGGCAGCGAAGGAAGCATTTGATCTTGGACTCCGGAAGGTGGATGTCTTTGTGAAGGGTCCCGGGTCCGGCCGTGAAGCGGGCATCCGATCGCTCCAGACTGTCGGTCTCGAGGTATTGAGCATCCGGGATATCACGCCGATTCCGCACAACGGCTGCCGTCCGCCAAAGCGGCGCCGCGTTTAATGTCGTTGTACTTTCATTCGTAGGAGAATATGGGAAGATATATCGAAGCAAGTTGCAGGCTGTGCCGGAGAGAGAAACAGAAACTCTTTCTGAAAGGTACAAAGTGCTTCACGGAAAAATGTCCGGTCGAGCGGCGTGCATACCCGCCCGGACAACACGGACAGACGCGTCGTCAGAAGATCTCGGAATACGGTGTTCAGCTTCGTGAAAAACAGAAGATCCGCCGGATGTATGGTTTGCAGGAATCGCAGTTCCGGAATTATTTCGAGAAAGCACTCAGCCAGACTGGCCGTACCGGCGAAACGCTGGTCAAAATGCTCGAACGGCGGCTCGATAATGTGGTCTACCGGCTCGGCTTTGCCCCTTCACGGAAGGCAGGCCGCCAGCTCGTCACACACGGTCATCTGCTGGTGAATAACAAGGTAGTTACCATCCCCTCTTTTCTCCTGAGAGCGGGGGATGTCATACACATCAGAGAAGCGAGCAAGAAGCTGGATGTTATCCATTCCTCGATGAAACGGATGAAGGACAATGCCATGCTTCCATGGCTGAGTCTCGATAAAGCGACAATGTCGGGAACATTCCTGAACGTTCCCGAACGGGCCGACATTCCGCTGAACGCCAACGAGCAGCTTGTCGTTGAGTTGTATTCAAAATAACGAACCGTCGTTTTCGAAACATACCAAGAGAACCCACGAGAGTTACGTTCGGAGAAGGAAACTATGTCAGCAACAAACTATCAGATGCCCGAAAAGGTCCAGCTTGACGAGTCGAGCTATTCAAACACCTTTGGGCGCTTTATTCTTCAACCACTGGAAAAGGGATTTGGTGTGACGATCGGCAACGCCTTTCGCAGGGTGCTGCTCTCGTCACTGCCGGGAACTGCCTTCACCGCGATCCATATCGACGGGGTTCTCCATGAATTCTCGACGATCCCCGGCGTGGTGGAGGATGTGTCCGAGATTGTCCTGAACCTTAAGGCGGTCAGGATGAAGCTCATCAACAAAAAACTGAACCGCATCCTGCTCGAACTGAAAGGGCCGAAGGAAGTCACGGCAGCCGACATCCAGAAAGCCAATCCGGAAATCGAGATTCTGAATCCCGATCAGTACATCGGCACGCTCAACGCCGGCGCAGCGGTCCAGATGGAGCTTCGCATCGGCCGCGGGAAGGGCTATGTTCCCGCCGAGGAGAATAAGCTTGCCGATCAGACCACAACGGGGCTGATCAGCATCGATTCAATTTTCACGCCGATCCGGAATGTCAGGTACTTCGTCGAAACAACTCGCGTCGGTCAGCAAACCGATTATGAGAAGCTTATCCTCGAGGTGGAGACAGACGGGTCAATTGCTCCGGATGATGCACTGGCACAGGCGGCAAATATTCTCCGCGATCATGTCAATCTCTTCCTGAGCTTTGACATCGAGACCGAACAGCATGAAGAAATGATGGAGAAGGACTCCGAGTTTGCACGGATCCGCAAGATTCTCCAGATGAACGTCGACGAGCTGGAACTCTCCGTGCGCTCACATAACTGCCTGCGGGCTGCAAACATCAAAACGATCGCCGACCTCGTCAGACGTGACGAGCCCGAGCTCCTGAAATTCCGAAACTTCGGGCGTAAATCGCTTGCAGAACTGTCCGAAATTATCGACCAGTTCGGCTTCTCGTTCGGGATGGATGTCGACAAGTACCTCCAGAATGGCAACGATTAATTTGAACTAGGAAACTCTTATGCGTCATAGAAAATCTGGACGAAAGCTCAAACGTACCGCCAGTCACCGGAAAGCGACGCTGGCGGCACTCTCGACTGCGCTTCTGCGAAATAAAAAAATCCGGACGACCCTTGCCAAAGCACGAGAAACCCGCATGGAGGTTGAGAAGCTCATTACCCGTGCAAAGAATGCTGTGGCGCTCGAAAAGGACGGGAAGGATGTTCACGCGCGCAGAATGGTGGCGCGCTTCATCAAAGACAAAGAGGTCGTGAAGGAGTTGTTTGGAGATATTGCGCAGAAGGTGGCAAGCCGTCCCGGCGGTTACACGCGCGTGGTGAAACTCGGACAGCGTTTCGGCGACGGGGCAGAGGTTGCAATTCTCGAGCTCGTGGATTATAACACGGGAAAGGCACCGGAGAAATCTTCCGCCAAAAAGAAAGAAAAGAAGGAAGGCCGGAAGAAAAAAGAGAGCCCGGGGATTGAGGCACCCGCAATACCGGAGGGAAAGAAAGCCAGGGCCTGATTGATCCTCAGAGTTGATCGGAAGGGTTCTCGTTCTACGGGAACCCTTTTTGTTTTTGTATGATCCATCATCTTCGGAGCATCAACCGCGAATCAAGGATGACAGGGCATAGCGTCGGAACCCTTTGCGCTCCCCACTTCCGATCGGCGGGTTTGATTCTCCTTCCCGAAATCAGTATTTTAAGATGACTTTCTCAAAATTACGACGCTCCTTTCAAACAGATGGGATATTCGCATTCAGAAATAGAAAAAAAATGGCAGAAATACTGGGAGGAACATCAGACATTTCGCGTCTCGGAGGACCGGTCCAAACCTAAGCTGTATATTCTCGACATGTATCCATATCCCTCAGGGGCGGGACTTCACGTCGGACACCCTGAAGGATATACCGCCACCGATATCTATTCCCGTTTCAAGCGGATGAACGGATTTCAGGTTCTCCATCCGATCGGATGGGATGCGTTCGGACTTCCAGCTGAGCGGTATGCGATGCAAACCAATATCCATCCGCGAACTACCACCGTCGAAAATATCAATACGTTCCGCCGGCAGATCAAAATGCTCGGGCTGAGCTACGACTGGACGAGGGAAGTTGATACGACCGATCCGCGGTATTACAAATGGACACAGTGGATCTTCCTGAAATTGTATGATTCCTGGTTCGATCCGCACGCGGGAAAGGCCCGCCCGATCGAGATGCTGGTGAAAGAGTTTGAAAGCCACGGTTCATCGGGGCTTCCAACCGACCGTGAATTTACCCCGGATGAATGGCGCGGGATGGGGAAGAAGGAACAACACGATATGCTCGCGCAGTTCCGGCTTGCATACATTGCAGAAATCCCGGTTAACTGGTGCGAAAAACTGGGTACAGTTCTGGCGAACGAAGAGGTTGGAGAGTGGACTGAGAAGGGCTACGTTGTTGAGAGGCGGCCGATGCGCCAGTGGATGATGCGCATTACGGCGTATGCCGACCGGCTCCTCGAGGACAGCACTGCTCTCGACTGGCCCGCCTCGACCCTCGAACAGCAGCGGAACTGGATCGGCCGGTCTGAAGGTGCGATGATCGATTTCAAAGTTGACGGTAAGGAACTTTCGCTTCGCGTATTCACAACGCGCCCGGATACGATCTTTGGCGCGACATTTATGGTCCTTGCTCCGGAACATCCACTTGTTGAACAACTCACGTCACCCTCACAGCGCGCATCCGTCGAATCCTATCGTGCTGAGACGGTCCGGAAGAGCGAGCTCGAGCGGGGCTCGGAAACCAGCAAGACCGGTACGTTTACCGGAAGCTTTGTGGTGAATCCGGCAACGAATAAGAATATCCCCGTTTGGATCGCAGATTATGTCTTGATGGGATACGGTACCGGTGCCATCATGGCAGTTCCCGGCCAGGATGAGCGGGACTGGGAATTTGCGGAGACCTTTCATCTCCCCATCGTGAGAACCGTACAGCCGCCTTCGGGATGGGGCGGTAAAGCATACACGGGTGAGGGAGCGGCGATCAACAGTTCGGGCAACGGCATATCGCTCGACGGTCTTGAGATCGACAAGGCGAAAGAAAAAATTATCGGCTGGCTGGTTCAACAGGGAACCGGGAAAGCCACGATCCAGTACAAGCTGCGCGATTGGCTCTTTTCACGTCAGCGGTACTGGGGTGAACCGATTCCGATTGTGCATCTCGAGGACGGAACGATGACCGTCGTTCCGGAATCCGAACTCCCGCTACTGCTCCCCGATCTCAAGAAATTTCAACCGAGCGGCACGACGGAATCGCCGCTTGCGCTTGCATCCGGCTGGGTGAATGTTGTTGATGCGAAAACAGGATTACGCGGAAGGCGCGAAACGAATACGATGCCGCAGTGGGCAGGATCGTGCTGGTACTATCTCCGGTATCTTGATCCCCAGAACGACCAGCAGATGTGCTCGCACGAAAAGGAAAAATACTGGATGCCGGTGGATCTCTACGTCGGAGGTGCCGAACATGCGGTGCTCCACCTGCTGTATGCAAGGTTCTGGCATAAAGTGCTCTATGACCTTGGCTACGTGAGCACGAAGGAGCCGTTCATGAAGCTTCGTCACCAGGGGATCATTCTCGGCGAGGATTCGCGCAAGATGTCGAAATCCCGCGGAAACGTGGTGAACCCCGATGATGTCGTCAACAGATATGGTGCAGATGCGATGCGGCTGTTCGAGATGTTCATGGGCCCCCTTACGGATACCAAGCCGTGGTCAACGCGTGGCGTAGAAGGGGTTTCGCGGTTCCTCCAGCGTGTGTACCGCATGATTCTTACCGAAGAGGGGGAGGTTCTTCCTGCTGTCGGCAACGGATCGCTCTCATCGGATGAAGAACGACTCGTTCACCAGACGATCAAGAAAGTAACGGAGGATATCGAGTCGCTGAACTTCAATACCGCTATTTCCCAGCTCATGATTTTTGTCAACGAATTCCTGAACAAAGAATCGAAACCAAAACCGGTGATGGAAACATTTGTGCTTCTTCTTTCGCCGTTTGCTCCGCACCTCTCCGAGGAGCTTTGGCGGAAACTCGGTCATCCGGAGTCGCTTTCGTACGCCTCATGGCCGCGGTATGAAGAGACGAAGATTGTCGTTGATGAAGTCGAGATGGTAGTTCAAATCAATGGGAAAGTGCGGTCAAAATTTGTAGTCCCTCTGGATACGGAAGACGAGGTCCTTAAGGACCTTGCATTGAGGGATGAAAACGTCAAGAAGTATCTCGATGGCAAACAAGTCGTCAAGCTCGTGATCGTGAAAAATAAACTCGTGAGCATCGTTCTGAAGTAATGAAATGCCGCTCTCGGCAATCATCATAACGTTTAATGAGGAAACAAACTTGGAGCGATGCCTCCGGAGCATTTCCTGGGTTGATGAAATCATCGTTGTGGATTCATTCAGCACCGATCGGACTCTGGAGATTGCGAGGCGTTACACTCGGCACGTCATCCAGCATCGATATGAGGGAGATATTCCCCAGCGCGAGATCGGTTTTCGGGCTGCAGCAGGTGACTGGCTGATGTATATCGATGCCGACGAGGAAGTAACCGATCAATTGCGCCATCAGATTACGGACGTGCTCAGATCTCCGGGTGCGAAACCCGGATATGCATTTTTGCGCAAGAGCCGGATCTTCGGCACATGGACTGAACATGGAGGATGGTTTCCGGATTACACGTTCCGCTTGTTCCGCAAGGATGCCTATGTTGCAGAGCCCGCCGAAGTTCATGGTGGGTTTACCGTTAAGGGCGAAAGGGGGGTTTTGGAAGGGCTGCTCCTGCATTACACCTATCCCTCAATTCATCGGTACCTCTCAAAAATGAACGACTATACCTCGCTCGCAGTCCATAACAAATTGATGGGCGACGGAGTGGGAAACATCGGTTTCGTCAAAATTGTTCTGAGTCCATTCTCGGAATTCTTCAGAAA
>Ga0335079_10001366_pt1 | contig 27698 bp, 24 predicted proteins | sample Lox_Sample_33_FD_206719 | JGI IMG/M metagenome (GOLD analysis project Ga0335079, IMG submission 206719) | Soil microbial communities from Loxahatchee National Wildlife Refuge, Florida, United States - Lox_Sample_3.3 | ecosystem: Environmental > Terrestrial > Soil > Wetlands | place: USA...
GCAGGGTGATGCCGACTCCCAGCTCCAGCTGCGGCATCCCGGAGCGCTGCATCAGTTCGTTATATCCGCGCACAATCTCGATAATCTCGCGCGCCAGCACGCACATCCGGCTAACCGCGAGACCGGGCTCGCCTTCCCGCTCGAGAATCGCCAGGATGATCGCGTCGCCTTCGAGGAAAACCTTCTTCGCTCCGTATTTCTCGAGCAACTTATTTACCGGATCGTAAAAATTAAGGCTGAAATACGACGCCGGATTCAGACCTTTATCCATCATCGTCCGCGTCAACTTCGTCGAATCTCGGACGTCGGCCTTCAGCACCACGTGCCGCAGCACGCGATCCGATTCCGTCTGCTCCTGTTCCTCAGGCAGCAGAAATTCGTAGAGCGTGCCGTTCACTCGCGAAAGTTCCTGCAGACGCTCGTTTGCGACGATGTTCACTGAATCGAGCGCCGCGCTCAGAACTTCCAGCCGCCGTAGGTCGCGGTGATAGTGAAAAAAATCCCCGAGGAACCGCGCCGCGACTTTCGCCCGTTCCGATCCGCGGCAGGTCGCCACCTTTGCAACAGCCGCGTACAGACTGTTCGGCGAAAGCTTGCCGAACTCCTGAATCATCCGCTCCACGCGGTCGCATTCCGTGCGGTCTGTTAGAGCGTTCTTCAACTGCTGCGGATTGATTCGCGGCGCGTACTCTCCCAGCAGCGGCACAACGTAGTAAGACGCGATGACGTTCTCCATCACCTGCTCGTCCTCGAGCAGGCGCACCCACGCCGCAAGCCGTTCCTGCTGCGCCAATCCCTCGTCCGAATCCTCGGGTGTCCCGGTGCCGACAAGTTCACGCGCATTCTCTGGGACATTCATCCACGCATCGATCGTCTCCGCGCTGACATCGTCTCCATACTGCGACCGCAGGAATCCAGAAATGATCTCGCGCATGCGCCCATAGCGGTCCGGGTCGCGGTCCCAGTTCCCGAGCATGACGTAATGCTCGGCGCAGAGATAATCGTCGCGTCCGTCCTCGGAATACAGCAAGCGGTTCAGGAACAGCGGATAGCTGAAGTACGCTCCTCCAGTGCTTTCCTCGCCAAACAGGGACCGCCGGGTCCGCGCCAGCGTGCTCTTCTCGACCTCGCGCAACGTCTCAAAAATTTCCTGCCCCGTCTTACGCAGAATGATTCTCTTCCGCACCTGGAATCCCGCAACGCGCTCGCGATACTCGTGCGCCCGCGTCGCGCGCATATTGTCGTAGTTTTTCAGCAACACGCGGCAGCGCTCCACCACGTTCGCAAACTGCACGTTCATCTCGGTGCGCAGAAACTTGGTCACGGCCAGCCGCGCCAGAAGGTCAACCGACAGCTTAAATTCCTTCTTCGCCCGGTTCAGCGAACCGACTTGCATCTCGGTCAATGCCGATTTCCACTCGGCCGGATCGTGTTTCGGGCGAACCACCTTTCCGAGCTGGCTTCTCATCCACGATGGACCTTGCGTCGTTTGCGAAGTCTCTGCTCCGAGCAGGCCCTCAATCTCTCCATGGCGCGCAATCAGCCGCGCGATCTGGGCCTTCGCCAACTCCACAAATCGCGGACTCAGCAGCACGTCATGCCGCAGGTTATCGACGCCTACGGAGATGCCTTCGAGCGAAATGTACGGCGTGGAGGCGGACAGATTCGGCGGAGCCGGCTTCTCCGGCCCCCCGCCCAGTCGAAATATAGGAATTCTCGGCATCCTCGGCAGGAATCTCTTCGGAAGTTGCTGATTACAAACCTACATATTGAGGCTAGCAGGACGCTCTGGTGGGTGAAAGTTACCTAGGTTACAGCAGGCTAAATGGTGTTGAATCAACAAGACCGTGCGTGGGGAACACATATGCGGTTCGTATCGGAGCATAAGATCGATTGGTGATTAGTGATTGTTGATTTTCGATTGTTGATTGAAAAGCTCGCACCTGGGCGATTTTCATTCAACAATCAACAATCAAAATTCAACAATTGCTTCTATGACTTTTAGACATGCCACCCGCAGCGCAAAAATCGACCCCGCCTTTAGCCGCTGAGATGCCTATTGCTGGCTCTTCACTCGCGCCGCCTCGAACTCATCCCCATGCTGCCATCCAATCAACTTCTGCGCGCTCGCGGCTTCCCATCCCAACGCGAATCCGAACCGCGCCATCGCTGAGTCCCCGACAAAATCCATCTCCGGATGATACTCATCGCTCGGCTGGTGATAATGCTTCTCCACGTATTCCCGGTCCTGCTCCAGCCCCCACGACTCCGAATGCCCCTTGAACTTCATCCCTTCATTGATCGAGAACGATGGAATCCCGACCCGCGCCAGGCTGAAATGATCCGATCGATAAAAGTGCCCAGCCTCAGGCCGCGCATCCGGACGAATTGCCAACCGGAACTCCTTCGCCGTCGCTTCCACCGACGGATAGAACGTCGTCCGCTCCGCCCCCGAAACTTCCACCTCTTCCGGCGCCCCCAGCGGCTTCACATCGTCATAATTCAGATCGAGCGAGATCTTTCCCGCCGCAAATGGCGGATGCTTGCCCAAATACTCCGACCCTAACAGTCCCTGCTCTTCCGCCGTGACAGCAGCGAACAGAATCGACCGCCGCGGCCTCGCCGCTGACGCTCCGAACGCCCTCGCGAGTTCCAGCAGAATTCCGCAGCCGGTCGCATTGTCCTGAGCGCCGTTGAAAATGTTGTCCCCCGGCATCTCCGGACGAATGCCGAAATGATCGTAATGCGCCGTGTACATCACCGCTTCGTCAGCAACCTTGCGATCCGATCCCGGCAGAACCGCGAGCACATTATTCGACTCAAAGTTCCGGATCTTGCTCACCATGTGCGCCTTCAGCCGCGCCCCCATCTTCATCGGATGAAAGTCCTTCGACTGCGCGTCTTTCATCATCTTGTCAAGATTCATCCCCGAAGCCGAAGCCAGCCGCGACGCCACATCGAAGTGAATCCACGACGCCACCTTCAGCGCCGACTTTTCTCCCGAATTCGAGTTCCGCACTACCTCCCACGGATAGCTCGCCATTTCCATCTGATGCACCAGGATCACGCCCACCGCGCCCCGCCGCGCCGCTTCTTCATACTTGTACGTCCACCGGCCGTAGTACGTCAGCGCCTTGCCTTTGAAAAACTTCGGATCGTCCGACGGAGGCTCATTCACCAGCATCAGCAGCACTTTTCCCCGCACATCCGCGCCCTTGTAGTCGTCCCATCCATACTCGGGTGCCGAAATCCCATAGCCGACGAATTCGATCTCGGCATCCACGTCCGATATAAGCTGTTGAGTCTGATCGTAGGCGACGTATTCGTCCAGAGGCTTAAGATTCATCGTCTCGCCCCGCTTCGGAACCAGCGAGAACGTCGTATCAGGAAGGGTAGTAATTCCAACCAGCGGAACTTTCTGCATGTATGTCCCGTGATCTCCCGCGGGCTTCAGCCCATACTCGGCAAACTGTGTCGCCATGTACTCGGCAGCGATATCCCCGCCGCGCTGGCCGGTACCGCGCCCCTCCAGCAGGTCGTGCGACAGGAACCGCACGTGCCAGCGAATGTGTTCCGGATTAATCGTCTCCAGCGCCGCAAAAGCCGCTCCCGGTAGGCGCACCGATGGAGCCTTTGACCCTCCGGCTCCCGCCGCTCCCCCTTCTGCCCAGACCCACAAACTGACGCACGCGATCAGACAGGCCGAGACGATCCTCGCCATTCCCCGCATACAGGCTCTCCCCAAACGAAGCAGCAGGCAAACACACTGTTTTATGAATTTCTGGAGAAAATTGTAATGGATAGAAGGGCTTGAAGTTGTGTTACCAAATGGCCTGTCAGAGCACGAGAGTGCATCTACCACCGGAATTCGGCCCGACAGGGCTAGTCCAAAAGGTCATTCGGTGCTGTTTTGCGAAGGGCACGGCTTTCAGCCGTGCCGCCAAAGGCGCACAAAATATGCTGGGCTTTAGCCCCTGAGGCAAGGCGAGTCACGTCGTGAGGTGACTCTCAGTCCGCGTCCCGTATCCTCGGCGTTGAACCTTCTTTGTAGGCACCGACCCGGTGCTAGTTCTTCGACCCTCAACCAGCGCGGAAGTCGCGTACGTCCTCTCCCGGCTTGAAGATCGACGCGGGCGCCGCACTGCCATGTTCCGCCATCTTGCGGTTGATCTGCTCGAAATCGGACTTCACCCATCCCACGCTCGACACTTCAATCTCTCCGTCCTCGGCGATCCAGAAGATGCTTGGCACGTTCGTCAGTCCATAGGCATTCGACGCCGGATATTTATGCGTATCGTCGAGCAGAATCGGGAACGTAATCCCAAATTCCTTCGCGAACGCGGCGGTATCCTTCGCCTCATTCTGCGACACGCCAATCAGGGCCACGCCCTTCTGCCCGTACGCCTTGTACAGCCGCTCCAGAAAGGGAAACGCATACTGACACGTCGGACAAGAAACTTTGAAAAACGCCAGCACCACCGGCCCTCGCGACAACTCGTCCGTCAAAGAAAACGGCTTGCCGTCTAACGTCTTAAGCTCAACCTGCGGCGCCTTCGTCCCGCTGACCAACGCTGCCATCGTTCGTCCTCCACTTGCTCCGCGTAAGAGATTTCGCAACCAGTTCACGGTCTTTCCACCGCACTAATCCTTGGATGACCTTCCCGTCGCATTCGATGGAAATCTCAAAGTGCCGGAATTTCTCACCGAGTCTCACTAGCATGTTGGACTTCAATGCGGGAAGCCTCTGGCTCGACACAACCTGCGCCTGAAGCCAAGACTGTCACATGCCCATCGGACTCGCTTACCTCTTGCGGACGGGAGAGATAGCTCCAGTCCGACGTCACCCGCTCTCCACATTTCCAGAAGTAGAGGCACTTCGGGGACCGGACCCGAGACCTCACCGTCGTTTGCTGGCATCCCGTACCCTTCAAGAAATCGAACGTATACGTCATGCGGTAGCTGGTGACGTCGGAACAACCTTGGCACGAGAACTGCGATTTCTGTGCACTATCCGAAGCGGCCAGCTGGAGTATGGGATGCCCGCTGAGCGGGACAACATTGGCAACGATTCCATCGGGACGAACCTTCAACTCAAGTTGCACATCGCCCGTGATTCGCGCCTGCCTGGCAAGAGGTGGATAAAGCGGCGGCGATAACTTCGTCAGAACGATTTCCGGTTTCGCACCATCCGGTTTTTGCACGACGGCAAACCCGCAGAATGCGACGCCCAGGATGACCAAATGCGCCCAGACTTTCATGGCCGAAGTTTAGTTCACCTCCGCCCGCGAGAGAACCATCTCCGCCTTCCGCAGAATCTTCCGCGCCAGCCCCGTCAGTGCCACTCGTGGCAACCGATCGAGCACGACTCGCTCCCCGGCAGCGTCACGAGAAAATTCTCGCCGCCACACCCGCACCGTGTAATCCGTCACTGTGATCGAATGCCTCACCGTGAGCACCGGCTTCGCATGATCCCCCGGCGCCGGAATCTCCGGCAACTCCCACATCCCCGCCATCAGCGACGCGTCCCGCGGACGCTGCACGAGCAAAACGCTCCCACCCCGCAGATCGAGCGCGTAATGAATCTCCCGCTTCTTCTGCCGAGCGGGCTTTGCCAGTCCCGCCATCTCGCCTCGTGTCGCACACAGTCCCACCACGGGACAAGTCAGGCACTGCGGTGCCCGCGGCGTACACACGGTGGCGCCCAACTCCATCATCGCCTGATTGAAATCTCCTGGACGCGCGCGATCCAACAGCCTCTCAGCCTCGCTCCAAATTTTCTCTCCCGCGAGCCGCGAGCCCGTCACTCGCTGCAGCACGCGCTCGACATTCCCATCGACGACGGCCACCGGCTCGCCAAATGCGATGCTCGCAATCGCCGCGGAGGTATATCTTCCAATCCCCGGCAAGTCTTGCCACTCCTTCGCCGTCTGCGGAAATTTCCCGCCGCGTTCCCGCGCAATCACCCTCGCCGCCGCATGTAGCATCCGCGCCCGCCGGTAATATCCAAGCCCGCTCCACGCGGCCAGAACGCTCGCCTCCCGCGCCGCAGCCAGTTTCTGTGCCGTCGGAAACCGCCGCAGGAACTCATGGTAATGCTCGATCACCGCCGCCACGCGTGTCTGCTGCAGCATGATCTCCGACAGCCAAACGCGATACGGGTCGCGATCTTTCCTCCACGGCAACTCGCGCGCGTTCGCGCCATACCACACCAGCAGCCGCCGTCGGAACTCCCGCTCGCGCGACGCCCCATTCGCAGATCCCTTCATGGCGATGCATTCTATCCCAGCCGCGCGCGTCACCATTTCCGCCATTGACCCGCGCCAAAGGGCGCGAAATAATATCCGGGCCTGGCAATCCGCAGTACCGCGTGAATCCATTCACGCCCGATCATCGCGAGGAGTCCCATGAACGACTTCAACCGCAAGGTGGAAGACGCGTCGGCCCGTGTCAGTCAGACCATCGGCGAAGCCGCCGCGCGCCTCGAGCAGGAAATTCCCGAGTTCATCAAATATCTCAACGACGAAGTCGTGCCCGCAGTCCGCACGCATTCCACCAAGGCCTTGCGCGTCGCTTCGCAGAAATTGTCGGAATTCGCCGACTACATGGACCAGCACCCGTCCAAGTAGCCACCGCCGCATCTCGTCTCAATAGCAGTCCGGCCGCCGCACGTTTGTTCGAAAACTCGATGCTGCTGATTGTTCTACTGACGATTCTGTTTTTGAGCGGTTGCGGACATCCGAAGACTGCCCACGTCAGTGTTCCGCCCCCTCCGCCGCTGGAATCGCAGCCGGAAGCCGCGTCCTCGCAGCCTGCCGCGAATATTCCGAGCACAAAGGAAACTCCCGCTCACCCAAAGGAGCCTTCCGAAGACCCCGACCTCGCCGAGCCCACCATTCCCGCTAACGCGAAGCCGCTTGAGACCGAACTTGGCCTCGCCAGCTGGTACGGACCGCCCTATCACAACCGCCGCGGATCGAATGGTGAGATCTACAACATGCACGCCATGACCGCCGCGCACCGTACGTATCCTCTCGGATCGATCGTGCGCGTCACCAACGTCAAGACCGGGTCGACCGCCCTGGTCCGCATCACCGACCGCGGACCGTTCATCCCCGGACGCGTTATCGACCTCTCCCTCGCTGCCGCAAAAAAGCTCGATGTCTGGGGACCGGGCGTCGCGAAAGTGAAAGTCGAGCTGATGGAATCCGCGGGCCATCCGGGCGCGGCCGGCAAGTGGGCCGTTCAGATCGGCGGATTCCCCGACGAGCCCGAAGCTTCGAAACTCGCCGACCATCTCACCCACCGCTATCACACGGCCAAAGTTCTCCGTTTCGAAAGCCCGGCCGGAGACTGGTGGATCCGCGTGCGAGTCCTCGACGACGACCGAGACCGCGCCCAAAAGCTAGCCGCCGAAACCAAGACACCGGAAGGCGCAGTGTTTGTGGTGCGACTGGACTGATCTCAGGGGCCAGGGACTAGAGGTTAGGGGCTAGTGCGACTCCGTAATCTATAATCCCGTCTCGCAAATCCCTGACCCCTAGCCTCTAGCCCCTCTCTCCATGCTATCGTTCGTAGATGCCCCAGCCCGCCGACCCCAACTGTCTCTTTTGCCGCATCATCCGCGGAGAAATTCCTGCCAAGAAGATCTACGAAGACGAGCACGTTTTTGCCTTCGAGGACATCAATCCGCAGGCGCCCACGCACGCGCTCATCATTCCGAAAAGGCATTTTGCCGGACTGAAAGAAGCGGAGGCAGCCGACGCCGAAATCATCGGACGCTGCCACCTCGCCGCAGCCCAGATCGCCCGCCAGCGCAAAATTGAAAACGGATACCGCACCGTCCTCAACGTAGGTCCCGGCGCCGGACAATCCGTCTTCCACCTCCACGTCCATCTCCTGGGCGGCCGCCCATTGCACTGGCCCCCGGGATAGCCGAGCATTCCGTCCCGGGCTGCCGTGAGATCGCAAAGCGGGAAACATTCGGAAGCGCTAATGCGCCGACTAGAGTCATGCCGGCCAAATCTGTCATCCTGAGCAACGCGAAGGATCCCGCGCCTGTCAGGTGCGCCTATGTCGCCCGCAGGAGTTCTCCCTAAGTTCTCCACAGCCCCGACCTCAGACCTTGTGACATCTGACCTTGCCTTCCACAGGCTGCGAGCGTCATCATCGCCATGCCGAACGGCAAAAAGGTGATTCCGGAAGTCGGTCGCTAAGTACTTTGAATGGAATATTTTACCTGAAAGCCTTGACGGCTCAAGATTTTACAGAGCACGGCCGGATCGTCTGACAGATAAGTTCTTTGAAATCTAGATTTTGCCCCGAAGAGGCAAAATAATCGCGCAGCCCAGAGATGCGGCAACTGTCCTGTTTTCAGGATTTTGCCCGCAAAATCCTGAGCCACAAGGATTTTTCAGAGATTTTTCGCTAAATCGATGATTCCAATGGACCGGGCAGGGGGAGGAGTAATCAAGAAGTTAACGCGTCAAAGCTCAAAGGACTAAGTGAAAAAAACGTATCCTGGAACTTCGAAACGTTGAAACTTTGACACTTTGAAACTTGATCTACTGGATCGTCGGCTCCGCGTCATCCGGAGCTCCGTGACGCCGAAGCAACTGCGGAAGATTCTGCGAGAAGGCCGAACGCGGCAGCACCATGTCACAGCCCACTTCGTGCGCTTTCTGCTTCAGGTCTCCCTGCACGTGCGACAGGAATCCGATGATCGATGTCCCCTTCTTTAGTTTGCTTTTCAACTTTGGAATCAGGGTGAGCGGTTTCACTCCGGCGTTGTTGAGATCGAAGATGATGAGTGACGGCTTTTCTTCGCCGTTCTGCTGCATCTTCTCCATCAAGTCTTTGTCGCTCTTGACGAACTCAACCTTGACGTTCAGTTTGCGCGCGGTTTCCTGAATCTTGGCCATGAAAAACAGGTCTTCGATGAAAGCGAAGATCCGGGAAGTCGCGTCGACCGCGGCTCCTGCTGGAAGCGGCTCGGGCTCCGGCTGCGGATATTGCGTCGCGAATCCGGGACGATGCCGGCCCGACTTGTGGCCGTTATTGTTGCCGGATAGAGCCGCCCGGTAGCTGTGGTCCATGGGCGCGGTGTAGATGCCGTCTTTGTTTTCGCGGGACATGCCCTGTCCGGGCCGGTGTCCTCGCGGGTTGTGCTGCCGGCGGCCTCGCCGCCTTCTTCTTCCTCCGCCGCCGCCGGAGGGTCTGCCTGGTCCTGCGTTCATAGTCCTCTCAGATTGTGAAACTGCTTCGATCGATACAGAATTTCAAACTCCATGATGGGTGCGGTTTTCGCGCAAGGCACAGCCTGCACACTCTTTCGCTACGGCGCATTACGGGCTTGCGACTGGACACACCGTGGAACGAACCCCACCTCAGAACAGAACTGCGATTTGCGAATGAAAACTGTACTTCGTAACGTAGTCGATTTTTCTTATCGGATCCGTAAAGGCGCCGCCTCGGAACGGCTGGCGCGGAAGGCCTTCGCGGGAACGAGGCCTAATGAGATCATCCCCATCGTACTAGGCATCGCCAAACCGCGCAAGGCCCACCAAGCCCGGTTTTTGCACAGGTGGTCATGCCCAACGGAGTCGGGCTAGTCCCCCTGCGACACTTCCCGCGCCCACTGCTGCGCCTGCCAGTAGTATCCGGCGACGTCTTCCGGATCCAGATGCAGCTTTGCGCTGAGCTCGGCCGCGGCCTGCCACTCGCCGCTTTCATGTGCCAGCATCAGCTGGAACACCGGACGCAGAGGGCTCACTTTCCCGAGCAGGACGTCTTTCGTGTCATGGTCGAGCGGAATTTTTTCCAGCGCGTCCGCCATCGGAGTCTCGAGCATCGCATCGATCAGCGAAAGCAGGCCCAGCAGAAACAGGTCCGACTCGCCGTGTGGGACGCGCGGAGCGAGCAGCTCACCGAACCGCCCTCGCACGAGAGCCGAAAGCACGAGATCGCTGGTCTTTTCCTGTCCGGCGCCCACGGCCGCGACAAGCCGCACCCAGCGCCGAACATCGCGCTCGCCGAGTATCGACAGCGCGTGCCGCACCGAATGAATCTCACTCTTGAAGGCGAAAATGGCGGAGTTCAGATAGCGCAGCAGCCGGTAGCACACGGACGCTTCGGCCTTGATCAGCCTTTCGAGCGCGGGAACATTCAACTCGGGCCGCGAGACCTCCTGCAGCATGCGCAGATAGTTCAGCCGGTTCGCGGGCATCTCGTGCGCGGCCAGCATTTCCGGACGGCGGAAGAAGTATCCCTGGAAATAGACGAATCCCTGATCGCGGGCCCGCTGGAACTCGTCGTAGGTCTCGATCTTCTCGGCTAGCATGCGGCAGCGCCATGGACCGAACTTCTTGATCAGCGCGCCGCGCTGCTCCTCGGTGGTCAACTTCATTTCGATCTTGATGATGTCGGCCAGTTCGACCAGCGGCTCCCGCGGATCATTCGCTACGTAGTCGTCGAGCGCGATCATGTATCCGGCTTCTTTCAGGCTCACGCAGGCAGTCATCACGTCGGGATCGCCCGGAACAGTTTCCAGAATCTCGACCACAGTTGAGGTCGAAGGCAGCAGCCGGACCAAACCTTTGATGAGCGTGTCGCGCGTGCAGTTCATGAAGGCGCGGCGGCCGTCACAGAGAACATCGAGGCCCATCAACAGAGTGCTGTCGAGCGTGGCCCGCGAGGCTTCGTCGGTATCGCCGTTGAATGCGTTTTCGATTCCATCGCGGAAGAGCAGTTCGTAGCCGAACACCTTTTCTTCGCGATCGAAAATCGGCTGCCGAGCGACGTAGCGGAGCGGCTTGGGCGGCCGGAGCCGGGCCCGCGCAGCGGCAATTCCAGCAGATATGCTCTCCACGTCGCTTCTATCGGCAGGAGCGGGAAAAAGTACAGCTCGCATAACAATAGATGAGATCGATGAGAAGTGACTTAGAAAGCAGCGTTGTTGCGCTTACGCGCGCTGCATTCCGCCGAGAGCGGTCAGCGCGGAAACAATCTTCGCGGACCACTGCGCGATTTCGTCCTCGCGTAGCGTGCGGTCGTTGGATTGGAAAAAAACGCGCAGCAGAACCGAGTACTTCCCCGCAGCGATTGCACCGCCGCGGAAAATCTCCATGGGAGAGAATTCCTTTAGCTCTTGCATGCGTAGCGCAGTTACGGTCTGCTGCATTCGCTCGAATGCGACATCGTCGGCGAATACGAAAGAGAAATCCCGTTCGACTGCCGGATACTTCGGCAGCGGCACGAAACGCACGGAGCGCAATCCGATCTTGTAAAGCCGCTCGAGATCGAATTCGGCCAGGAATACGTCCTGACGCAACTTGCGCGCGGCCGCCACTTCCGGATGAATCTGGCCAAACTGTGCGACAGCTTGTCCGTTGAGCAGGGCTCGCGCCGAGCGTCCTGGATGAAAATACTCAGCTGCTGCGCGGTCATAATTCATCTCGCACGCGAATGCAGCTAGAAGATTCTCGACGTCGCCTTTGAATCCGCGGAAGGCTTCGGCGGCTTGAGCGTGCTCTCCCTTGCTCACGTCCAATGCGCCGACCGTGGGAAGCGACGAGCGGATTGCAGCTACGGTCGCTCCAAGGCAAACACGTCGCGGCTCGATGCGCTCTCCGTCCTGCATTTCGTAAATGCTTCCCATTTCAAACAGCCGCGCTTCGGTGACATCGCGGTTCAAATTCCACGCAAGCATGTCGAGCATGCCGGGGACGAGCGAGGTCCGCATGACCGAGGCCTCTTCACTGAGCGGATTTTCGAGTTCCAGAACCTGATTCGCTGTTGCGGAAGAAAATTTCTCCGCGTCGGCGTACGAGATGAAGGTCAGCGACAACGCTTCGTTGTAGCCCAATGCCAGAGCCCGCTCGCGGACTTTATGATCGATCTTGGCATGCGGCAACTCCATCACCGCGCCGCTGTAGGCAGGCAGCGTGTTGGGGAACTTGTTGTACCCGTGCAGGCGCGCAATCTCTTCGATCAGATCAATCTCCCGCTCGACATCGAGACGCCAGCTGGGAATCTGCACGCGGAATTGTTGATCGTCTTGACCCTCGGGAATCAGCATGAATCCCAGTCTTTTCAAAATCCGGAAAATCTGCCCTGCATCGAGACCACTGCCGAGAATCCGCTGGACCTCCGAGACATGCAGCACGACGGGCGCCTGGTCCATGCGCTTGGAAACGACATCGACGACGTCTCCGGCGAGGTCGCCGCCACCAGAGTTGATGATCATTTCAGCAACGAGATCACAGGAAAGGACCGTCGAGTCGAAGTCGGCTCCGCGCTCGAAACGGTGCGAGGCGTCGGTGTGCAGCGCGTGGCGCCGCGACATTTTGCGGACGATTGCCGGGTCCCACCACGCCGACTCGATCACGATGTTGCGCGTCTTCTCGGTGATCATCGTGTCGTAGCCGCCCATCACTCCCGCGAGTCCGACAGGCTTCTTCGCGTCGCAGACGACGAGATCTTCGGTGGTGAGCTTGCGCTCCACGCCGTCAAGAGTCTTCAGCGTCTCGCCTGCACGGGCTTTGCGAACGACGATGCGTCCGCCTTCCAGCAGGTCGGCGTCGAAGACGTGGGTGGGCTTGCCGATTTCCCAAAGGACATAGTTCGTCGCATCGACTGCATTCGAAATGGGCCGTTGATCGAGCAGTTGCAGGCGGTGCGAAATTTTGTCGGGCGAAGCTTTGATCCTTGTGTTCCGAATAGCACGCGCGGTGAAGCGCGGACAAAGAGCCGGCTCTTCAACGGTGATTGAGAAGGCTGTACTGGCGTTTGCTGACGGCTGATGGCCGAGACCTGAAAGCTGTTTCAGCGGCCGGTCGTAAATCGCGGCCGCTTCGCGAGCGACGCCGTAATGATTCATGGCGTCGGGGCGGTTGGTGCCGATCTCGACTTCGAAGACGGTGTCCGCACCGTGTCCCTCGATGCCTTCGACGCCGATGCCAACGTCGGTCAGGTCTTGGGCGAGACGACTGTCGTCGACGGTCAGGTCAACGAAGTCGCGAATCCAATTGGGAGATAATTTCATCGTTCTTGGAAAAACGTAATCTCGTAATCAAGTAGCTCCAGATCATCTTCTTCGGGAAAAGATACCGTGATTTTGCGACTTGGAAAATCGTGCGCGAGTTTCACCTGCCAAGTCTCCTTCATCAATCTTCCCACGTACAGAACCAGTTCTCGCGTTGGCAGCTCTGTCGCGAACAGGTGAAGCACGTGTATGTGATTCATGGTTGCTTCGGCGATTCTTCGGTCGCCGCTGGCACCCTTCAAGAAGGCTTGATAATTTGATTCGTCTACTGAATCGCCCAAGAGAATGCAACCATCGTGCTCAACGAAATTCGGCCATAAAATCCGAGCACAGCCCACCAGGATCTTGTGGTTCGCCATGCACTGAATCCAATCATCCACATCGATGCCGTTGCCATTATTCCAGTCTTTCATTTCTGGAATGAGGGTGTTGAAATCGACATCTCTGGTGAAACTCGGCAAGACTAGGTCCTCCGGCAAATCGCGTATGACTGCAGCGGCAGCGTCATAGGTCCTAGGGCAGCAGCAAAGGAGCCGCGACTAGCGGCCAACGACTGCCTTTACGCCCACTGCTCCAAAAACCGCACATCCCCCTGGAAGAACAGTTGGATGTCGTCTACCCCGTACTTCAGCAGGGCAAGGCGGTCTACGCCCATGCCAAAAGCAAATCCAGAAACTTTTTTCGGGTCATAGCCGTTGTCTTTCACGAATTCGAAGACGTTCGGGTCAACCATGCCGCAGCCGAGGACCTCGATCCATCCGGTCTGCTTGCACGGACGGCACGGAGCGCTCTCGGCGCCGCGCTTCCCGCTTCCTCCGCAGATAAAGCAGCTCACATAGAGCTCGGCGCTCGGCTCGGTGAACGGGAAGAATGAGGGACGGAAATGCGTTTTCACATTCGATCCGAACAACGATTTCATCGCGTGATCGAGCGTGCCCTTCAGGTCGCCGAAAGTGATGTTCGTGTCGACGGCGAGTCCTTCGATCTGATGGAACATCGGCGAGTGGCTCGCGTCCGGCGGATCGTTGCGATGGACTTTTCCCGGAATTACGATGCGAATCGGCGGACGCATCGTCTCCATCGTGTGAATCTGCACGGGCGATGTATGCGTGCGCAGCAGCAGGCGCTCGCGCTGCGGCTTCGACTGTTGGTTCGCGATGAAAAGCGTGTCCTGCGTGTCGCGTGCCGGATGGTTCGGCGGGAAGTTCAATGCTTCAAAGTTGTAGTAATCCGTCTCAACGACGGGACCTTCGGCGACGGAGTATCCGAGCTTCTGGAAGACGCCGACGATTTCGTTCATCGTTTTGATGATTGGGTGCTCGGCGCCGATGGGGCGGCGAATGCCGGGGAGAGAAATGTCGACGGCGTCGGCGGCAGCGTCTCCACCGGTGGTCACGTGCGCGGCGTCGACGAGTTCGGTGATGCGCGCTTTCAATTCGTTCACGCGCATGCCGGCATCGCGCTTGGATTCTTTCGGAGCGCCCTTCAGCCAGAGGTCGTTGATCTGGGTCAGGATGCCGTTCTTTCGCGCCATCCAGCGATCGCGGAAGAATTTGAGATCTGAGTCAGAGCGGACTTCGGCCGCTTCCGTCTGACACGCGGAGACGCATTCGTTCGCGGCCTTTTCGAGCGCCGCGGGGGAGTAGTCCGTCAGTTTGGGGACGGTATAAGCCATGTCGAAACACGTTTTCATCCTGAGAGCGTCTCTCGCGCGAAGGATCTATGCACCTCGGGCAAAATGCATAGGTTCTTCGCTTCGCTCAGAATGACAAATTAAGAATGAAGAAATGCTATCCGTCGCGGCTGAAGCCGTGCCCTGATACAAACAAATAGCGTTATTTCGCAGCGCTGAAAGCGCTGCGCCACCCGAATGCACAACGTGAGGTCTGTCGCCGGATTCTACGCCAGCGCGGTTTTTGCCTGGGTCGCCAGGCTCGCAAACCCCGACGGGTCGTTCACCGCCAGGTCTGCGAGAATCTTGCGATCGAGTTCCACTCCGGCCTTCTTCAGGCCGTGGATGAACTGGTTGTAGCTCAGGCCGTTCAATTTGGCGGCGGCGCCGATGCGGACGATCCACAGCGAGCGGTATTGGCGCTTGCGCTGTTTGCGCCCGGCGTAGGCAAACTTCAGCCCGCGCTCGACTGACTCTTTTGCCGAGCGGTATAGCTTGGATTTTGTAAGGAAATAACCGCTTGCGCGGTCGAGTATCTTTTTGCGTTTCTGGCGGCGTTTGGTTCCGCGCTTTACACGAGGCATGGTGCTCTCCCTTTTTATTTCGCTTTTATGGCGGCTGGAGGTAAGGAAGGCTTGATGCCTTTGGCCTCTTCACACGCCTTGGAATTGTGAGATTGAGCGATCGGGCCATTGGACGATTTTCAATCAGGCAATGACTCAATCACAAAATCACTCAATTCTTCCTCACTGATACGGAATCATCCGCAGGACTTTGGCCAGGTCCCCATCGCTGACCAGACCGGACTTTCTGTACTTGCGTTTGGTTTTCGTTTCCTTGGACGTCAGGATGTGGCGCAGCTTGGCATGGCCCCGCTTGACCTTTCCTGTCGCAGTCTTCTTGAAGCGCTTGGCAGCGCCTTTGTGCGTTTTCAGTTTCGGCATTTGAACCCTCAAAAACGCCGCCGGCTTTCAGCCGTCAGCTGTCAGTCTATTTTTGTTTCGATGTCAGAGGAGCGCTAAAGGCAAGAAAAGCAGATTCCTCGCTACGCTCGGAATGACAGGCCAAATTCTTAATTTGCTTCAGATACTGCACTACGACGCGGGCTTGGCGACCTGCGCCGGCGGCGTTCCAGCATTCGGAGTACTGGGCCCAACAGGCCTCGGCTGTCCGCCTTCCGGCCCTTGCTTAGAACCTTGTCCGCCCTGCGGCGGGTGCTTCGGCTTCTGTCCAGGCTCCACTTTCTTCGGCGCGAGAATGGCGTGCAGCGTATTGCCTTCCTGCCTCGGCCGGAACTCCACAATGCTTTGCGACTCCACGTCCTTGATGAGGCGTTCCAAGATCTGGCGACCCAGACCGGTGCGCGTCATCTCGCGTCCGCGGAAGAAAATTGTTGCCTTGACCTTGTCGCCCTCACCCAGAAAGCGCAGAACGTGATTCTTTTTCGTCTCGTAATCGTGGTCGTCCACATTGATGCGGAACTTGACCTCTTTTACGGTGATCGTCTTCTGGTGCTTCTTGGCTTCGCGCTCTTTCTTCTCCTGCTGGTAGAGATACTTCCCGTAATCCATGATGCGGCAAACGGGAGGCTGCGCGGTGGGCGAAATCTCAACCAGGTCTAAGTTCTTTTCACGAGCTTTGCGGATCGCTTCGTAGGGCGGCAAGATTCCGAGCTGATTGCCTTCATCGTCAATCACGCGAATTTCGCGGGCCCGAATACGATCGTTGATGCGGATAAAACGTTTGTCGATACAGTCCTCCGTGCTCTAAGCGACTGAGAATAAAGAATTATAGCATGAGGATTCGTGGCTGCTAGAAAAAGCGATGGGAGCATGTGCAGAAGAGGTCGTCTGTAATCTCGCGAAGCGAAGAACCTTTTCGGATAATGCCCGAGGTGACGGTGTGGGCGTTCAATAGGGACAATGGTGGAACCGTTCGTGTTAAGTCTTTCACAGCTCCCACGAGGGTTGTTATGTCTCTTATTGCAGGCTTACATAGATCCGCGTTCCGTGTTTTCTTCATGTCACTCGCTTTCGTGCTTTTGCCTGGTTTGTCATTCGCACAAGATTTCTTCCCTGTTTCTCCAGACGATCTGAAGATGACTGGGGATTCTCACGTGCCGGGAGCGCCGGCGATTATTCTTTTCCGGGAGGTCGACCGCGATGACAACGGAGTTACGTCCCATGAAGACAACTACATCCGGATCAAAATACTGACCGATGAGGGCCGCAAATACGGGGGTGTCGAGATTAGTTTCGATAAGGACATCGAAAACGTCGATGACATCCACGCGCGTACCGTTCAACCGGACGGCACTATTAAGGTATTCAGCGGGCAGGTGTTCGAGAAAACGATCGCGAAGGCGCGGGGGCTTCGGTACCTAGCCAAAACGTTCACGCTTCCTGACGTACGGGCCGGAAGCATTATCGAGTATTACTACAGAATCGAATTGCGCGAGCATCTCCTATTCGAGTCCCGCTGGATTCTCAACGACGACGAACTGTTCACGCGGCGCGCCAGGTTTACCTTGATGCCCTACAAGGCGAGATCCGGCCATATGAGTCTTCGCCGGAGCTGGCAGGGACTTCCTCCTGGGGTTCAGCCCCGCAGAGGGTCCTAGCCACTCATTCACCATGAATGTTTCCGACATCCCGGCCCTTGAGATCGAAGACTTCATGCCGCCGCCACTGGAAGAAGAAGGGCGGGTCGATTTCATTTATGAGGATCGCTATTTCGAGCGCGACCCCGTTGAGTATTGGCGCCATGTGGGCAAGGACTGGAACGACTACTTCGAAACGTTCATCGCCAAGCCAAAGGCGATGCAGCAAGCCGTATCCCAGATTATTGCGCCTAACGATTCACCCGAGCTCAAGCTGCGGAAGATCTACGATCGCGTACAGCAATTCCGTAATACCACTTACGAACCACAGAAGACTGCGCAAGAAGAGAAGCGCGCGAAAGAGAAACCTGCCGAAAATGTGGAGCAGGTTTGGAAGCGCGGTTATGGCGACGGGGTTCAGTTGACCTGGCTATTCCTCGCTCTGGCTCGTGCGGCCGGCTTTGACGCGCGTGGAGTCTGGGTCTCCAGCCGCGGACAATACTTCTTCGTTCCGAAAACGATGGAGAGCTGGAAACTCAACGCAAACGTTGTCCTGATAAAGCTCAATGGCAAGGACCTCTACTTTGATCCCGGAGCCGCATTTGCTCCGTTTGGCTTGCTGCTCTGGTCAGAAACAGCCACCACGGGACTGGCTTTGGACAAGGATGGCGGCACCTGGATTAAGACTCCATTACCGTCAAGTTCGGAATCCCGCGTTCAACGTTCCGCGCATCTGAAGCTCTCCGACGATGGCACTCTTGAAGGCAAAGTGACCGTTACCTACACCGGGCTCAGTTCCATGTATCACCGGCGCGATCTATTGAATAGCGACGACGCAGCGCGGCGGCAATACCTGGAAGACGACCTCAAGGCGCAAATCCCGGCGCAGGGTCAATTCGAACTCACGAATAAACCGGACTGGGTCAATCCTGCGGCGCCGCTGGTCGCGGAATTCAACGTGAAGATCCCAAATTGGAGCTCAAACGCTGGGAAGCGAGTCATCATGCCCACGGCCGTGTTTGGCGGAACGGATCGGCACGTTTTTGAACACTCCGAGAGAATCCACCCGATCTACTTCGCCTTTCCTTATGAAAACGATGACGACGTGTCCATCGAACTTCCAGAGGGCTGGAAAGTTTACAGCGTTCCACTCCCTCAAAAACAGACCGCACAAGATTTAACATACAGCTTGACGGCCGAAAAGGGCCGAACTCAGCTGCACCTCACACGGAAGCTGACTGTCGATGTCTTTCTACTGGACCGCGGACATTACTCGGAGGTCCGAGGCTTCTTCCAAGCGGTCCGGAATGGAGACGAGCAGCAAATTATGCTCGAGCCGGCAAGTGCTTCGGCTGCGAATGCAAAATGAGCCGCGCCTGGACGCGTCAGAGTCGCATCTGTAGGCTAAGCGTATTGGAGAATCTGCCCGGCGGGGTTCATTTGCATGTGCCGAAATATCAAAGTCCTGTTTAATTTCCAGCCTCCGGCTACCGAGGATGAGGTGCGGGCTGCCGCGCTGCAATTTGTCCGGAAAATTGCCGGATTCAGCAAACCGTCTCAGGCAAATGAGGCCTCGTTTCTGGCCGCGGTCGAGGAAGTGACGATGGTCTCGCGGCGTCTTCTTTCTTCGCTGGAAACATCCGCGCCGCCGAAGAATCGCGAAGAAGAGGCCGCGAAGGCCAAGGAGCGGTCGGCGCGAAGGTTTGCAAATCATGGACCTGCGGCCAGGGGCTAGAGGCCAGTCCCTGAGCCCTAATCCCTATCCTCTGGCTGTGCTAGTCTGCCTGCTATGTCTGACGCGCTTTCCACGACTCCGCCGGAGACAGCCCACCGCAAGCATTTTCTCAGCGACAGGGTGTCGCACTTCACCGAATCTGTGATCCGCGAGATGACGCGGCAGGCGATGTTTTATCAGGCAGTCAATCTCGCCCAGGGATTTCCCGATTTCCCCGCGCCCGCTGAAATCAAGCAGGCGGCACAGCAGGCCGTTGGGGCAGACGTCAATCAGTACGCGATCACGTGGGGCGCGAAGAATCTACGTAATGCGATCGCGCGGCAGATGGGCGTGTGGCAGGGGATGACCGTCGATCCGGAGAAGGAAGTCACGGTCTGTTGCGGATCCACGGAGGCGATGATTTCGACACTTCTCGCCGTGTGCAATACCAGCGATGAGGTCGTCATCTTCGAGCCCTTCTACGAAAACTACGGACCAGATTCTGTGCTGAGCGGTGCGAAGCCGAAGTTCGTAAAACTGCGTCCGCCGAAGGACGATGCGGGCGAATGGACCTTCGACGAAAAGGAACTCCGTCGGGCGTTCGATAGGCACACAAAGGCGATCATCCTGAATACGCCGAACAACCCTACTGGCAAAGTGTTCACTCGCGCCGAGCTCGAACTCATTCGCGATCTTTGTGTCGAATTCGATGTGCTAGCAATCACGGATGAAATTTACGAACACATCATTTACGAGGGCACGGAGCACATTTCGATGGCTTCGCTCGATGGAATGCGAGACCGTACGGTCACGATCAACGGCATGTCTAAAACCTACAGCGTGACCGGATGGCGGGTGGGATGGGCCGTTGCACCAGAAAAGGTCACGAACGCGATCCGCAAGGTTCACGACTTTCTGACGGTCGGCGCTCCCGCTCCTTTGCAGGAAGCCGGGGCTGCAGCCCTGAGCCTACCCCCTGATTATTATCGGCGCCTCGCCGAGGGGTACCGAATCCGGCGCGACCATCTCATGCCTGCACTTACTGCCGCCGGATTTAAGTGCTTCCGGCCGCGGGGGGCGTATTACGTGATGACTGACATTTCCGCATTCGGATTCGACGATGACATCGCGTTCGCGAAATACTTAGTGCAGGAAATCGGGGTGGCGGCAGTGCCGGGATCGAGCTTTTACCGCGATCCGCGCGACGGAGCCCAACAGGTCCGGTTTGCGTTCTGCAAGCGCCCCGAGACCCTGGACGAGGCAGCCCGGCGCCTGGCAAAGTTGAAGGCTTAGATTCAGGAATGGACCGTATTGTTAGCGCAAAGCGCGGATTTCTCCACAAAAATCTGGAGTATACTGCGGGTAAGTTGGAATTCTTCTTTGGGGATGTGTATTTATGGCGTCGAACGCGATCGAACAGGTGCCACAGCAGGTTCCGGCCGATGATTTTCAGGCGCTGGAAGAGAAAATCTATCGCACCATAGAGATGTACAAAGCGGCGCGTCAGGCCCAAGCCACTGCCGAACGCGACGTGCAACGGCTTCGGCAGCAGATGGAAGATCGCGAGGAAGAATTGGTTCGCCTGCGGCGCGAAAGTGTGCAACTAAAGAAAGAGCGCGAGGATATCCGCGGTCGCGTCGAAAAAATGCTGGCTCAGATTGAATCGCTGGCCGAAGCCAGCTAGCACGTAACGGCTCGCACGCTAGGAAACTTCGTCTCGACGGAGAGCACATGGCGACAGCAACCAAGGACCAAATCGTACGAGACGCGCAGAACGCCAGCGTGCGCGTGGAGATCTTCGACCAGGCCTACAATCTCCGAGGCTCCGATCCGGAATACATCCTGAAGCTTGCGGAATATGTCGACGCCAAGATGCGTGCTGTCGCCGAAGCTACGAATACGATCGATACCGTCCGGCTGGCCGTGCTCGCGGCTTTGAACATCGCCGACGAATATCACCTGCTCAAGAAAAAACAGGATGGGGCCGGTACAACCGATTATCAGAAGCGCGCGCATCTACTAGTACGTGCGCTCGATGAAGTACTGCAGGAAGAAAACCGCAAGGCAGGTTAATCTGCGGCAACTAGCGCCTGTCCTTCTTTTCGTACTCCTCGCCGGAAGCGTTTTTGCTCAGGAAACTACCCTTCGTTCCCAAACCAACCTGGTCTTGATTCCCACGCTTGTCAAAGACAGCCAGGGCGAGACTGTCTACGGTCTGCAAGCGAAAGATTTCATCATCGAAGATAACGGGGTTGAGCAGAATGTTCGCCTCGACGATGCTCCGGAGGGCCAGCCGATCTCGCTGGTGCTGGCAATTCAAACGGGACGGCGCGCTTCGTACGAATTCCCGCGCATGGCGGGGCTGAAGACGATGCTCGATCCGTTGTTCGCGCAGGGCACGGCGCGAGTTGCGGTTGTCGAATTCGACAGTGAGATCAAGCTGTCCCGGACCTTCACGAGAGACGAGAGCTTGATCGACGCAGATCTCGACAATCTGGAACAGGGAGATGGCGGAGCCCGCATCCTTGATGCCGTGAATTATTCGGTCGGACTTCTGAAAAAGGAACCGCAGGACCGGTTGCGAGTGCTGCTGCTGATCAGCGAGACGCGGGACCACGGAAGCCGCATCAAGATGGAAGACGCCGTGGCCGCCATCGGACAGAGCAATTCCGTAATGTACGCGCTGGTTTTTTCCCCGGGGCTGTCAAACATTCTCGATACTGCGCGGGGAGTGAACACTCCCTTTGACCCCAACGGAAAGAACGAGATGCATCCCGGCGTCGACTTCATCGATCTCGCCTACCAGGCCGTGCAAGCCATGCGCAAGAATGCGCCGAGCACGATTGCGGCCATGACTGGCGGCGAATACGAACTATTTGCGACGCGCAAGAAATTCGAAGTCCGCATGAACGATTTCACCAATCACTTGCACAGCCGGTATCTGCTCAGCTTCACGCCGCAGGATCCTCATCCGGGCCTGCACCAGATCCGCGTGCGGTTGAAAAATCCCGGCGATGACGTTGTGCTCTCTAGAAGCAGGTACTGGGTTGAGGCTCCGAAATAGTGGCCTGAGATTCCTCGCCCCGCTGGAAGCGCGGGGGCTTGGGAATGACGCACTGGAGGGAATTAAGTGGCTCTACTCGGCGGAGGAAGCCGTCGGAGAGTCGAGAACCTCTCTTACTTTCGCGACCAATGCTGAGAGCGTGTAGGGCTTTGGAAGGAACCACAATCCCGGATCAAGCACCCCGTAGTGGACAATGGCAGACTTTCAATATTTCTTCTGCCAGCTGACGTCCATTCATCTGCGGCATGACTACGTCGGTTACTAACAGCTGGATGTTGCGGCTGTTCTCTCTGCAGATTTTGAGACCTTGCTCAGGATTGGCTGCGATTAGAACCTTGTAGCCGCAATGCGACAGAACAGAAGAGCTCAGCTCCCGCAACTGCGCGTCATCTTCTACGAGCAGGATGGTCTCTGTTCCGCGGAGAGCCCTGTCGGGAGTCCTTTCTTTCGTAGTCGCCGTCGCGGGCTCGTCGACTCGCGGAAGGTAAATCTTGAATGTCGTCCCCCGTCCCGGCTCGCTATAAACCCAGATGTTGCCTCCGCTCTGCTTCACGATTCCGTAGACCATTGACAGGCCCAGGCCGGTGCCTTTTCCAACCTCTTTGGTGGTATAGAATGGCTCGAAGATTCGAGTCTGTGTTTCTTCACTCATCCCCTGGCCTGTATCGCTGACCGCCAGCATCACATATGGTCCGGGCTCAACCGGTTGATGCTCGCGGGCATAGGTTTCATCGAGAGTTGCGTTGGCGGTTTCCAGCGTGAGTTTGCCGCCATTGGGCATCGCATCGCGGGCGTTGAGTGCGAGATTCATGATCACTTGTTCGATCTGCCCGGGATCGGCTTTCACTGCTCCCAGACCCCTTTCGGGGACGGTGAGGACTTCGATGTCTTCGCCTATCAGCCGCCGCAACAGCGAATCCAAATCGAGCAGTACGTCGTTGAGATTGATCACCCGCGGGGTCAGAACCTGCTTGCGGCTGAATGCCAGCAGTTGGCGCGTAATACCCGCTGCTTTCTCCGCAGCTGATTTGATTTGTGCCGTGCTGTTGGCGAGAAGGCTGCCTGGCGGAACGCTGTCTGTGAGGATTTGCGAATAGCCGAGGATTACGGTCAGTAGATTGTTGAAATCGTGCGCGACTCCTCCGGCGAGCCTGCCCACAGCTTCCATCTTTTGCGATTGACGAAGCTTCTCTTCGAGGGCGACGCGTTCGGTGACGTCTTGTACGAGCGAAGCGACGCCGAGGACGCGGCCTGAATCGTCAACCAACGGCGTGTTGTACCACTCGCAGGAAATCGTGCGGCCGTCTTTGGTGACGTTGTCATTAGTGCTGCGCGATCCGCCATGCTGCTCGACCAAGTCGTGCCAGACGCGATCCACAAGCTGCCGCGCCTGCAGAGGCACGATGAAGCTGCCATGCTGACCGAGCGCTTCCTGCCGCGAATAGCCGAAGATTCGTACCGCTGATGGATTCCACTCGGTGACCCGAAATTTAAGATCCCACTCGACGACTGCAACCGGGGTGTGATCGAGATGGATGCGCAACTTCTGCTGCGACTGCCGGATCTCCTCTTCGGCGCGCTTTTGGGTTGTGATGTCACGGCAAATTCCGAGCAGCCCGATTACTTGTCCACCGGGGTCGCGGAACGGTCCTTTTGTCGCCGAATACAGCCGGGTCACTCCGGCCGCGGTTCCGAATTCCTCGTAGGTCTGCGTCTCGCCGGATTGCAGTACTTTCTGGTCGCGCTCCATGATGATGCGACCAATTTCAGCATCGAACATCTGTTCGTCAGTCTTGCCCATGACCTCTTGTACCGTGCGGCCGAGGAAGCCAGCGCCGGCGGTGTTGATCATCAGGTAGCGCCCCTTCAAGTCCTTCACGAAGACGGCGTCGGTCGTTCCTTCGGTAATGCCACGAAGCAGAGCAAGGTTTCTTTCCAGCTCGCGTGAACTGGCAAGCAGCTGGCGCTGAACCACGAAGAGACGTCCGCTTGCCGCCGCGAAGGAAACGGTCACCAGCACCACCGACCAGAAGAACTGTTCCTGAGAGATGCTCAGAACGAGAGCGAAGACAATCGCAGGAATCAGCAAGGGAGAGAAGTCGGCCACCAGACGCAACCTGCGGGACTGTGGATCCGGGACGGGCTCGGTTTCGTCAGCGTTCCACGTACCGGCAAAGACGATGAGCAGGCAAAAGCTGACAGTCCACGTCAGATCGACCCACGTGCCCTGCCGGTATGTGCCGGACGCTTGCCAGTAAAGAGTCCCGTTCAAGACGATCGCGTGGACCGTCAGAAATATTGCCAGGCGTCCGAAGAAGGCCTTCTCGGTGCGGCTATCGCTTAACAACGTCCGGAGAATGAAACTGAGAGCGATGACTCCGAAAAAGAAAATTCCGGCGTGAAGTGTGCGCACCTGCATCGCGCGTCCCGCAGCCAGCCACCGGGAGGGTACGTATATCTGCGATAGCTCCACCGCGAGGACAAGCGTGCAGACCTGCACAAAGTCGCACATGCGCAACCAGCCATATCCGGCGCCGCGATCGCGCGGGCTCAGAAAGACTGTCATCAGGATCGGAACGACCCAGAAGAGCACGAGCACATCGCTTGGCCACAGCGTGCCGAGCGGCGCATGCCGATAGTCGTAATAATCCGTGTAGAGGCCTTGCCCAATCGCCGTCAGGAGGGCGGAGAAGGCCACCAGGCGCCAGACGCGCTTGCCGAAAGGGCCTGCCTTGCGGGAAATCAGCCAGCACCCAACCGACGCGATCAGGGGAGCGAGAGTGTCGATCCAGTCCCCAACGAGCGAGGCCGCGTCGGTGCCATACTGAGCAATGACCACCGACACGTGTGTGGCGAGGAGAAACGCTGCTGCCGCGACCGCTAACGTCCGCAGCTTCGACATTTGTTTGAGACGCTCCGGTACGCGGCCGAGGAGTAGCCAGCGTACATACGGACACGATTTGCGCCCTGAGTATATTGCACAGGTTCCCAAAAGAATCAACTACTTCCGTATTCGAACCGGGTCAGGGGCGTTGCTGGCTGCAACCGATCTGCCAACTTTTTACCTTTAGTGACTTGCCAATTACGCGGAAATGCCCTTAGCATCCAGATGGAAGCCGGCCTGCCGGGTTGGTGATGGCGGGTCACCGATATTTGAACCAATGCAGAATGAACGGGTGCTTGACTCGTATTAAGATCCGGTGAGCGACGCTCCGCCATGCGGAGATGCCTAAAGGGTCTCGGCGGGCGCCCAACGTCTACCGACGGGTTCATTCTCGGCCCCGTCACACGGCTTAGTGGGTCGGCTTTTTGAAAGCAGTTCCCGGTTATCAGTTTTCAGCAGAGCCGAGTCAGACTTCGGCTTAAGGGGCGCGCGCACTCCGAGTCAGTCTCTTTCCTGTTAGACTGATGGGGTAGCGAATCCACCTCTTCGCGCATCCAAGTAATCAGTGTTTCCCCAACTTTTTCATATCGGAAGCTTCTTCCTGCCGACGTACGGGTTCCTCGTTTCGCTGGGCGTTTTAGTTGGGCTTTGGATCAGCGTTCGGAATTCTGAGCGCCTCGGTTACGACGGCGATAAGGCCTGGAATCTGGGCATTCTCGTCGTTCTCTGCGGCATTCTCGGCGCAAAGGTGCTGTACGTGGTGAACGAGTGGGGATACTACTCGGCGCATCCGCGCGAAATTTTCAGCATTAGCACGTTGCAAGCCGGCGGAGTTTTTTCCGGAGGGCTGATCGCTGCCTTTGTCGCGGCGGCATGGTATGTCTGGAAGCATCGCATGCCGGCACTGGGGACTTGCGACGCATTCGCGCCAGGTCTCGCCCTCGGGCATGCGATCGGACGCCTCGGCTGTTTCGCTGCCGGATGCTGCTATGGCAAGCCGACGCATCACTTCTGGGGAGTCACATTCACGAATCCTCTGGCAAATTCCATCACCGGCACCCCGTTGGGTGTGCCACTCGAGCCGACGCAGCTGTTCGAATCGGCCGTCGAACTTGCGAATTTTATCTTTCTAATGTGGCTGTTGAAGCGGCGGAAGTTCGACGGACAGATCATTGGCGCATTTATGTTTGTCTACGGCATAGCCCGCTTCTTCCTGGAATTCATCCGGGATGACCCTGGCCGCGGGTCCGTCTTCGGCGGCGCCATGTCGGGGACGCAACTCATTGCGATTGGCCTGGTCTTGGCAGGTGGAGTCCTCTGGTGGCTGCGTCCGGGTGCGAAGTCCGTGCCGAGAAGCGCAACGGCACGGCAGTCGGCGCACTGATGCAGGTCTGACTTCATTCCGAAAAATATCCTCGCAGATCGGTTGGGTGCAAGGCCTCTGATGCATTGCCCTGCACTGTAATATCCTTTTCGCCGAATGGAGAAGGAACTTCCCACCTCGATTACGGTTCAGACTGAAGCGCGGGGACAGCGCCTCGATCAATTCCTGGTGTCTCATCTTGATGTCAGCCGCGCGCGGGTGCAGCAACTCATCCGCGAAGAAAAAATCCTGCTGGACGATGCTCCGGCGAAGGCGTCGTTCAAACTGCGCGGCGGGGAACGGATTACGATTCTTGGTCCAGCCAAACGGCCGCCTCTGCACGCCGTCCCGGAACAAATTCCGCTCGATATCGTCTACGAAGACGATGATCTTGCCATCATCAACAAGCCGGCCGGGATGATGGTTCACGCGGGCGCCGGAGCAACCGATGATGCCCGCAACCGCGGCACGCTCGTCAATGCGCTGTTGCACCATTTCGCGAGCCTGTCATCCGTTGGCGGCGAGACACGTCCCGGGATTGTCCATCGCCTCGATAAAGAAACTAGCGGGTTGATTGTCGTAGCCAAGAACGATGACGCACATCGCAGGCTCGCAGCCCAATTTGCCGGCCGCAAGGTGAAGAAGAAATACATTGCGCTCGTGCATGGATGGCTGAAGAAAGATTCGGGGACGATCTCTGCCAGCATCAGCCGCGATCGGGTGCGGCGGACAAGGATGACGACACGGCACTCCGGCGGACGCGAAGCCGTCTCGCACTATAGGGTCAGAAGACGACTGGACACGTTGTTTGGCAAGTTCACATTGATCGAGATCAAGATTGATACCGGGCGCACACACCAGATCCGGGTTCACATGGCTTCGCTCGGACATGCCATTGTGGGCGACACGCTTTATGGGGCCCCGCGCCAACTGCGCCCGACGGGTAAGAATGCTGTTCCGCCGCTTTCGCTGCCGCGGAATTTCCTTCATGCTGCCCGCCTGGAGTTCAGTCATCCAAAGAGCGACGCCCCACTCTCTTTCGAGATCCCGTTGCCTGAGGGGCTCCAAAGCTTCCTCGCCGCGGTAGAACATGACTCGCGGAGTCATTCGGCGGGAGAGAATCATTGAAAGTCGGGGCTCCAGAGGTGCGGCTGGACGGGCTATAATACTGGGAGAGATGCACACATTGGGGACGAAACTTACCCTGCGCGCCGGGTACGTTCTGCTGGCGTTATTCGTCGCTACCGCGATCGCGCAATCCACTCCACAAGCAAACGCGCCCGCTTCCGGCTCGACGGCAGCTTCAACTGCTCAGGCGCAAACAAAGTCGGCTACGCCCGGGAATAGCACCACCATGCAGTCC
>Ga0335079_10001369_pt1 | contig 27656 bp, 27 predicted proteins | sample Lox_Sample_33_FD_206719 | JGI IMG/M metagenome (GOLD analysis project Ga0335079, IMG submission 206719) | Soil microbial communities from Loxahatchee National Wildlife Refuge, Florida, United States - Lox_Sample_3.3 | ecosystem: Environmental > Terrestrial > Soil > Wetlands | place: USA...
GGCCACAACCTGGGCTGCACGCATGGCCTCGCGTCGGAACCTCGGGCCGTAGCGGCGGCCAATCTTTCTGAATTCCTCATTGGCTTCCGATTTGGCGGGGGTGAGGTTCTCTCTCAGAAACTTCTTCCGCCGTTCAAGAAACAGGTCGGAAAGACGATGCTTTTCCGCCATAAATAGGTAGCCGATTTCGCGGAGCGACCGCTCCGTTTCTGCAATCGTTTCGTGCATCGCGGCGATGCGACGTTCGGATTCTTCAATGGGGCGCACTAACGCTTCGCGCTCTTCAAACGTGACCGAGAGCATCTCCTCGCCTAAACGCTGCAAACCTCGTTGACCTGCAGCTCGGACCAGCGTGCGGCCCGATTCCTCCACCAAGTTGTGCAGCGACGCGACAAGAAGCTCCCAGTCCCAGCCGTTTTCCCTCTTCTCCAACCGTTCAAAGGCGCTGACCTCATAGATGGGACCTATGGGGCGACCAAGTCGTTTCTCTAGGACTTTCCTAGTGAACGGCCCTGCGATCTGCCGCTCTGATTCGGTGGCTCGATCTGCTTTGTTGAGAACAACGAGAATCTGCCGGACGTGTTTGCCAACTTCTTCGACCAGTGCCAGTTCTTCTCCGGCAATGGGTGGATCGGCTCCGACCACGATGATCACGGCATCAATCTGCGGGACAAATGCCTGGGTTGCCGCTGTATTTCCCGCGAAGATCGATCCCAACCCCGGCGTGTCAACCAAACACATGCCATCCGCGAGAAGAGGGCTCGGAACGAAAACTTCGACACCGGCAACGCTCTTCGCATTCTCGGGATTTTGTTCCTCGGAAACGTACTGCACCAGCTCTTCAGGTGCGAGGTCTTTCCAGCTACCTCCTTGAAAGCGAACACGTGCACCGCGCTTCTCGCCAAAGCGAAGAATGGTGGGAACGGTTGTGATGGGAACAACTCCCGTTGGTAGCACGGCATCCCCCACCAGCGCGTTTAATAAAGTGGACTTTCCCCGTTTGAACTGCCCAATGCACGCAACATAGAAACGGCCTTCCATGAGGCGCTCGGAGAGGTTCTTGGCTTCCTCTTCGACGCGCTCCGACCCAAATTCGTCTGCAAATTCCGCCAGTCGGTTCAGTTTTCCGGTCGTATCACCAATTTCCGTGGCATAAGTGCCACTGGTTTGACTTTCGGCCATACCATGGAGCGCCAAATTGTCCGATCGAGAGCCCATTGCTTCCCTGCTTTCCTAATCTCCTGTACCTTCACTGCCATGCTGAGCGATTCCCTGGCAGTGCTTCATCAGATAGTCCACGTGCAACAATTTCGTCTTAATTCGCCCGTCGAAGTGATAATGGCGGTCTGTCGCAGCCTGGCACATCCGGAGAATTGCACCCGGTAAGAGTCCACTGAATTCCAGGATGTCTTCCCGAAAACCATCCAGATCAAATGCCAATAGTCCGAATCTCTGGATTGCCCACTCCAGGAGTTCGTGCGCAGCGGCCAAAGACAAGGAACCGACATGTAAGCGCTGTTGATCATTCCAGTAAAGTTGCGCGGCATGGCCGAGTTCCCGATAAGTCCAGCCGGGCGCTATGGCGTAGATCGGCGTCTCCTGGTTGATCATGAGTTCCTTCACGATACGAGTCAGCATGTGCGTCATTGGCGCAAGGTCTTCGAGAAAAATCCAATACTCTCCCGCGCCCGCCGCACGGTAAAGCAGCCCGCGCAGACGAAGGCTGGTTTGCGCTTTCACCCAATGCGAAAACGAAGCCCCGTATCCAGTCTCAGAACGGAATTTAGATCGAAACAGAGGGTCTTCAGCAAATCCCTGAGCAATTCCGCGAAGGATGTCCTGAGGAGTTCCTACTCCTTTCGTGCAGATACAGCGTTTAGCGACTCGATCGGGAAGTCCCGACAGCGCACGTGCGACCAATGCGGTCTTTCCAGAGTCCGAAGCGCCCCAAACCAGCAAGCTCTCGCGTTTGCGGATGGCTTCGCAGAGCCGCGACAGCTCGATTTTGCGCCCAAGAAAGGCCCCGGACTCGAGAGCAAGATCACGCGTCGTGTGGGCTGCCGTCATGTTTCAGAACCTAAGATTTCGCGGTTTCCTGGTGCACGTACTTGATCACTTCCACGTCCGACATGGCGATCAATCCCTCATCGACCATTCCGTCGAGCGCCGGAATGAGCTTTCGGATTTTGTCTTCCGTATCGACAATGCTGACCATGATCGGTGCATCGTGAGAAACAGACAGCAGATGCGCGCGGCGGATAATCGTGCTGGCACCGTAACCTTCGATCCCTCGGTATACTGTTGCGCCCGCTACATCGAGTTCGCGGCACTTTTCGACAATGGCCTTGTATAAGGGCTGTCCGTGCCACTTATCGTCTTCCCCGAAATGAATGCGAAGCATCTTGGCTTTGCCTTCGAGTTTCATGCTCGCGACTCCTTTCGCCGTTCTTCGCCGACGTAATCGTGCGTATATTTGATAATGTCCACGTTCGACAGCACGACAAGTCCCTGCTGAACCATTTCATCGAGCAGCGGTGTCACTTTTCGCAGATTTTCTTCGGTGTCGACAACCGAGAGCATGATTGGGCAATCATGGGACAGGCTGAGTGGCGAAGTTTTGTGCATGCGGCGGTTGGCGCCGTAGCCCATGATTCCCTTGTAGACAGTTACGCCAGCAATGTCGTTCGCCCGCAGAGCCTCTACGATCGCCTTATACAGGGGTTTATCGCGCCACTTATCACTCTCGCCGACAAAGACCCTCATTAATTTAGCTGTTCCTTCTCGCTTCAAGGCGGGAACTTGCTCGCCGCGAAACTCCTGCTTTTTTGCGACTTCGGCAGGCTTCACGACCATGGTGTCCTGGATTTCGATCAGGCCCGTTCCCACCATCTCGTGAAGTTTTGGCAGAAGTTCTTCCACCTTCTCGGGGGTTTCAATAAATTCGATTTTGACCGGCAGGTTCTCGGTGAGCCGCAGAATGCGCGTACTGTGCAGGTGATGGTCAGCGCCAAATCCAGCCATGCCTCGCACCACATTTGCCCCGGACACGCGGTGATAGAACAAGTAGTCCAGGATTGCGGTGTACAGCGAATGACCGTGATATTGGTGATCTTCGCCAACGTAGATGATGACTTTCTTTGCCGGGCCGGCCTTCAGCATGGTGTCTCCTCTCCAGGAATCCCTCGCTGACAAACAAGAAACTCCGCTACGCGTCCAAGCACTCCTCCTCCGGCATGTTGTCCATTTCTCGCCTGGACTACATACTTTCGGAGGTCTACTTCCAGTTCATCCAAGGTTCTCGAAACGACTTCCTCGATCAACGCTTGGGACTTCAGGGGAAGTCTATGCGACAACCTCTCGGCATGCCACAAACACAAAGTGCCGCTCTTTCTCATCCAGCCAGCAAACGACGGCATTTTTATCCGCTCGACCAGCTCATCGAGCCGAATCGTTTCTTCGCGCCGCAATTCCGCGCAGAAACTGCAATTCTTCCCAGCGGCTTGAGGATGTTTACGCCTCTCGGCCAGAACCTGCGCGTAGATTTCCGCAGCGATATTCGCCGGTGCGGAACGAGCCAGTGACCAGGCGTGGTGATTGCAGAGATGGGTCGGGTTGGGTACACCTGCGACTTCCACCAATTTGGTTTGATGATGGCGCAAGACTGTACAGACGAGACAAGTCCCGTGGGCCGCCGCCTCCGTCATAAGAACTGTTCGGACCGCTTTCGTTGCGTTCATGCGCTCAACCTCCCTGCAATGACGCCGAGCCACACCGCCACAAACCCAACAACGACGCTCAGTGCAACGTTCAAGAAGGCTATGAATAACTCGCCGTCTTGAATCACCCGGAATGTTTCGTACTCAAACGTCGAAAAAGTGGTGTACGCACCGATGAAGCCAATGGGTATCAGATACCGCCAGTTCGGGCTCCAGTGCGTCTTTTCGGCGAGGATGGTGATGATGAAGCCAATCAGGAAGGAACCCGAGCAATTGATAATGAAGGTTCCGTAGGGGAATCGCGTGCCGAGCTTGGTGCTGACATACCCGCCCAGCCAAAAACGTGCAACCGCTCCCAAGAAACCTCCTATTCCGACCACCAGGTATTTGCCCATCAATCCTCGCTCTTCTCCAAAAGATCCTGCCGGGCCCTAAAGTATTCAGATCGATGATCCGACCGAGACACCAGCCTCTGCCGGTACTCCTCCCAGATCTCGCAAGTCGTTCAAAATTGCGTTCTTGTCGCCATCTCCTAAGCCGGACGAGTTTTGCGCTCGTTCCGCCTGGGCTCGATACCCATCGGCAATCGCCGCAAACTGTTTCTCAATGATCTTGAGAACAGCGGAGGTCCACTCTCCGATGATGCCGGAGTATAAGGACAAGGCCTCGGCCAGTGGTTTTTCCAGGCGAGAAGTCAGGGATCGTCTGGCACTCGCGCGAAGCACGGCCTTGCCGAAGAGGCGCTCCCACGACGGGGGAGACAAACGCAGGCCCCTCGCGGGAGCAAAATCGAAGACAGGCATGGCACGAATGACGGACAGGAACTCTTCTTCTGGAGGTCCGTTGGGGAGGCCGAGTGCCTTGGCCGCCCCTGTCAATTCGGAGTAGAGGTCTCGTCCGAGGCTTTCGATTTCTTGATGGTAGAACTTTACTTGCTGATGCACGTCCAACAGGAGGCTTTCGAGAACAATCAGATCCTGGCCAGAAGAGTCGCCATTTTCAGCCCACTTTTCGGTCAATCGAATCGCTGCCCGTTCGAGCAACAAATCGCCGGCTCGGCCTAACGCACGAATCTCACGTTCCAATCGGTTCCGTGTTTCCGTAATGCGTCCGGTGGCTTTCCTAAGGCGGGCCTCAGTCTCGCGAATCTTCTCCTGGTCGCCACCCGATAGGCCCTGGCTCCTTCGCATTTGCATGGCAAGCACAGCGACTACAGAGTCACGCAGAGCTCCGATCTTCCGTCGCACGGAAGCGGATTTGAGTTCCCTGCAACGCTCGTAAAGAGGCAGGATTTCGCCTTGGAACCATTTGTCAAGGATGGTCCGATTCGACGCGAGCGCGCTAACCGGGTGCACGGGGAGGTCTAGTCTGTACTCGTCTCGGATACTCTGCTGTATGTAGTTGGTCATCCGTTCGAGGTCGTCGGCCGAGAGCAGGTCCGCCTTGCTCAGCAGGACCTGAACAGGGATCGCGGCGCGATAGAGTGCTTGGATGGTTTCAAGGTCTTCGTGCGTTATGGTCGAACCGGCATCGACCAGCACCACACCTAAATCACAGCTTGGTAAGTAGGCAAGCGTCTCTGCGGCCCCGGTGGTAGCCAGAGAGCCAAGACCGGGTGTATCGACGAGCGTCACCCCTTCGCGAAGCCTGGCTGACGGAAGGTGCACCACCATGCGTGTGACTCTTTTTTGGTTGTTCGGATTGCCTTTTTCGCTGGCAAATTCCGCAAGGCGGTTGATGCCCATCGTTTCTGCAGAGCGTTCCGCATACCAGACGCTGAGCAACGGCGTGGGGTGATAACGGAGGCGCGTTGGAACCGCAGTGATCGGTGTGACGCCCACGGGCAGAATGTCTTCACCCAAAATCGCATTGAGCAAGGAAGACTTGCCCGAGCTGACGCGTCCAAATACGGCGATTTCGAGGCTCTGATCTTCCAGCCGGTCCATGATGCCGGCAATTGTGCTTCGAAACTCGACAAGCCCCCGCTCGCTAACGATGCGTTCGATCTTGGTCAGCAACTCCAATTCGGCCGTTGTGCGTTCCAAACGTTCGAGCCTAGTGCGAAGATCCTGGCCTGCATCCTGAAGGAGATATTGATTCACTCGGCTGACTAGACCACGCAGTTCGCCGCAAATTCCTTCAAGTTCTGTCACCAATGCCGGGGGCACGTCCCCGTAACCACGCATATGGGGCGGTCGCAATTCCTCCACAGCAATGTCTATCGTTAGGAGCGCAGTAAAGACTGCGCGGGAGGCTGGAATCGTCGCTTCTGGCCGTGGAAGTCCCTGACCGTCGAGAACGCGGGTGAGTTGTGCGCGAATTCTCGCGAGGTAATCCTCGATCGTTCGTCGTTGGGCAGGCGTTACATCTTCGATGAACTTCGGAAAAGCAGCTTTGGACGCAGCAGCGTTGAGCACGTGCTCAATATCCCCGATGACCTTGTCGATGTACTGACAGGTGACACTGAGGCATCGGGCTTGATACTGGTTCAGAACCGCCGGGGATTGAAATTCTTCCGTCATTCCGCTCAACCTGCTCCTTATCCCACGTTTCGCTGTCTCGGGATACTCACTGGTGCGATCTCCCGAATCGCGGTTGCACATGTCGATGCCCCGCAAGCAGGGTCAATGCCTGCTTCGGGGCTTGCCACTCTTCTTCGGTGATCAAGTCGCTGCGTCGCCCTTCGTGCCGCAGCGCATAGCGCTGCAAGTTCTCCGCAATCTGGCGGAGCGTCTCCCCTTCGCGCTCGATGAGCTTGCGCGCTACGGTCGTACTGTGAATGGCGAGGAGCATTTCTTCGAGATGCGTCAAGCAAAAGCGTCGGTCCCACACTCTGTCTCCATCGGCTCCTGTTTCCAAACGATCTGCTATTTCACGGATGGTGTTCTGCTCGGCGTCGCGAGCCTTCTCGCAGGCGGGGCAACTTCCATCGGCTGGTAAGGGTGGTCCCGCGACTCCGCCAGCGGCATGTTTGGGCGCATTGCCCTCTGCCAGGGTGAGCAAATCCTCGCTGAAACGGAACAAGACCTGGGGATATGCGCTGCAGATTCCCTGCGGCGATGCGAGATTTGCATACTGCCAGGTGTGCATAGGACAGAAGCCGCCGGCTTCTGCGTGGGCGCGCTGCACCTCGGCGAAAACGTATAAGTCATACTGATAAGTCCGCAGGAAATTGAGGACAGCATCGACAACCCGGTCACATACTGCACAACTGGCCCTCAACAACGCTGTCCTCGATGAATCATGGCCGGTAAATGGCATCGACTGAGGATGGAATTCCTGCGATGGTCCGTCCGCGACGACCTCTTTCCGAAGCTCTTCCAAGCGACATAACAACTCGTGTCGCTCGGACATGTTGTTTTCTGCCAAGAATTCCACGCCCCGTTGGCAGATTCGTTGAAGGGAGTCTTCCTGCTTGTGGCCGGTAATGTAGCGCACGATGTCTTCTTCAAGCGCCAGCAGTCCGCTTTCCGAAAGCTTCTGCTCTTCACGATTCATTCGAGCAGTAAGACCGTCCCGCGCCGAAACGGGATACAGACGGACATTCGTGTCTTCAAGTTCTTCCTGTACTTTCTTTCTTATGAACTCGAGGACTTGTTCCCGCTCGGGAACAGGAACGAGGTCCATCTTGTTCACGACAAGGAACAGTTGCCGAACGGCGGATCGACACTGGCGGAGATAGCCCAATTCACCCATGGTCAAAGGTGAGTCGCAGCTCGTCACGAAGACGATGGCATCCGCACTGGGCAGGAAGTTAATGGTTGTCGCGGTATTTTCTCGGACAGCCGACCCCAAGCCGGGCGTATCCACGAAGAAGAACCCTCGCTTGAGGATCTCAACAGGAACCTGCACTTCTGCCATTTCAATTTGTTCCTTGTTGCCGGGATTGATCCGCTCGGTGACGAAATCGGAGAGGTCACGAATCCCGATTTCGCTGGTGAGGTTGCTATTTGCTCGGCGTAGCAACACTTTTTCGCGGCTACCGTAGCTCACCGCCGTAATGGCCGAGGTTGTTGGAACAATTCCGGAAGGGAGATAGTCTCTCCCTAGAATGGCGTTCATTAAGGTGCTCTTGCCGCGGCTGAACTGCCCAATCACCGTCAGGTAGAACCGGTCCTCCGCCAGTTTCTTCGTCAAATCCCCGATGTCACGTTCCAGGCATTCATCTTTCGCCTGGTAGGCCGCAGCATGGACTTCGCGAAGAACCTGAGCTATCGCGTGCTTAACGCGCTCATATTCGGCCAGGGCGCTTCTTACATCCTTGTCGTTCGGGCGCTCCTTTTGCTGTCCGGTACCTTCAATTGCCATACGGGCGCTTCTCCTTGGCCTCGGATTGCTCGGCAGTGGATTGCAGCTTTTCGAGAATCCGCAAAACAGGGTCAGCCAGAGGTTCTCCTTTGACCACTCGCCGGCGTGTTTCAACGATTCGAGCTATCAAATCGCGCACGGCAGTGTAGTTTCGCAGCAGGCAGTCCTGGATGCGCATTTGCATATACCAATGGGCGGATTCGAGAGCCCCGATCAAATAACGTGCCGCCTGTTGCTGTGTCGGAGAGCAGTCGACGGCAATCTCGTTGGCCATGATTCTGATTTCTGTGTCTTCGTCTTCGAGCAAAGTCTTTAACTCCCACCAGTCGTCCGCGCTCAAGACCATATCCGCGAGAATGCGAACCACAGATCGGCGTCTGCGCCTCTCTTGTGGGGTTTGGCTCTCGGGTGTACTGGCAGGTTTTGAGGCCTGAAGAAGAGTCGGCTTAACCTTTTCGGCAATCCCTCGGAGAGCTTCCTCGGCCGCCGGACGACTCACGTCATCCGCCAGCACTTCCAAGAAAACGATTACTGCTTCCGGCCGTTGGAATTTCGCGAGGGCTTCTATGACCCCAGGGAGGATCTTCCGTTGCGCCAAACTCATGAGGAAGTCGAATACTTCCTCTGTCAGCCATCGCGTCAGCTCCCGCGCGGCCGAGTTCTGGACAGCTTCTTCCCCAAAACGAGCGACCGCGTCGGAAATCTCTCGGTGTTGCGAGAGATATTCCATCAGGACATCTTTTGCACCAAGCTCCGCCAACGCCTCAACGGCGCGCTGCCTCGGCTGGAAGATGCTTCGCGGCGTTCCGTTCAATAGATATTCGCGCAGTGGTGCGACGGCCCGTTCGCCGCAGCCAACCAACAGGGCTACGGTTAAGTCACCACCCCGCAGAGACTCCAGGTCACGGACGAAGGAACGAATCTCTTCGTCCGTGTAGTCTCTACCGGAGGCGTGAACTTCCGCGTTGGTCGTTCTTTCCATTCATCCTCATCGGGCGTGCGCAACGATTCCTGGGCGTTGGTATGCGTTTCGCCCGGCATAAGTAGCGTGAGAACCAAGTTCCCGTTCGATTTCCATGATCCGGTTGTATTTCGCCACGCGTTCGCCACGGCACACCGAACCAGTTTTGATCTGTCCAGCTCCGGTAGCGACAACGAGATCAGCAATCGTCGTGTCATCGGTTTCTCCGGACCGGTGCGAGACGACAGAGGTGTAGCCGTTCTGTTTGGCGAGCTCCATGCAGGCAAGTGTTTCCGTCAGCGTGCCGATCTGATTCAGCTTGATGAGGATCGAATTTGCGACGTTTTTCGCGATCCCTTCACGGAAAATGTTGGTGTTGGTGACGAAAATGTCGTCACCCACCAGTTGAATCTTTTTCCCAAGTTGCGCCGTCAGTTGCTGCCATCCCGTCCAGTCGTCCTCTGCCAGGCCATCTTCGAGAGACAGAATGGCCGGATATTTGCGTATCCAGTCGGCCCACAACGCAATCATTTCATCCGGGCTCTTGCGTTCGCCGCTCGATTTGCGAAACACATAGCTGCCATCCTCATAGAACTCACTTGCCGCCGGATCGAGGTGAATCGCGATGTCGGAGCCAGGCTTGTAACCTGCTTTCTCGATTGCGCTCAGGAGCAGTTCCATGGCCTCCTCATTCGACCGCAACTCCGGTGCAAAGCCGCCTTCGTCACCGATCGATGTGGAGTAGCCAGCTTTGTGCAAAAGCGCCTTCAACGATTGAAAGGTCTCCGCTGCAGCTCTCACAGCCTCCGAAAAGGAAGCTGCGCCGACCGGAGCTACCATGAATTCCTGGAAATCCACGTTGTTGTCCGCGTGTTTGCCACCATTCAACACGTTGAGTTGGGGAAGTGGGAGAACGTAATGTTCACGTTTTTCAAGGTGCTTATAGAGAGGAATGCCTTTTTCGCTCGCCTTGGCGTATGCAAACGCGAGGGATACTCCCAAAATGGCGTTTGCACCCAGTTTGGCCTTGTTGGGTGTTCCATCGAGTTCGATCAGAGTCTTATCGAGCGCGCTCTGTTCGGTGAAATCGCGTCCTTTGACGGCTGGAGCGATGACCTCCCGCACATTACGGACCGCGTGGAGCACTCCTTTCCCGTTGTAACGCGTCTTGTCGCCGTCACGTAGCTCTACGGCTTCGCGCTTTCCAGTAGAGGCCCCGGACGGAATCTTAGTTACACCGTGGGCGCCGCTATCGAGCGTGGCCATAACCTGGATCGTGGGGTTTCCTCTCGAATCGAGGATTTCGAGCGCATCAAGCTGAACGATTTTCGACATGTCGTGCCTCTTTCTTCGATTTTGGTACGGCTCCTGATCGCAACACTCTGGACAGGAATTCCTTGGTGGGAACGCTTATCGGCATGGACCGGATACGTTCGACGGTTCGTTGCACGGGGTATTCGTAACTATGAAGAGTCACGGAGCCTTTCTCCCAGATCGCGTATCTCGCGCGCGATGTTCCCGTTTTGGGTTGTCCGAGACTTCCTGGATTCACGACCCATTGTTCTTTTTCCTGAAGCAGAAACTGCAAGTGCGTGTGCCCCACGAACAGGAAGTCGGTTCCCACGGTCGTTAGTTCTTTCTTCCACTTGCGCGGATTCTCGCCGCAGTAACTATGCAAAGGATTCGAAGGCATAGCGTGGCAGAGGTAGAAGGTCCATTGGCCGCGCCGTACCCAGCGGAAGTGCGGCAAGTCCGCAAGATATCCTTTCTGCTTCTCGGTCAGCACCGATGCGGAGAATCTGTGTGTTTCTTTCGCGGCTTCCTTGAAGGGAGGGGAGCACTGCGGATCACGATCAAACGCCACGGCATCGTCATGATTTCCGCGCACAACCAAAGTGGCGTTCTTGCGAATGAATTCAATAACCTCGGCAGGTTGAGGACCGTAATTCACAAGATCCCCAAGTACCCACAATTCGTCGTAGTGGTTTGGGAGGGCCTTGAGCGCATCGAAATTCCCGTGAATGTCGGAAACGATGGCAATCCGTGGTAGACCAGTCAGAATGGTGTGGCGAGTCTGCCTTCTCTCTACATTCGCTGATGCCGTTTGTTGTCTTTGTCCGTTCTTCACACGAAGGTCCTCATGTTAAGGAAACTGTTGCTTGCGCCTCTGGAACTCTCGACTCCGCGAGGCGGCCCTTCCGCAGCAAGGTAACCAGGTCTTCTCGCACAACGTCGAATGCGGTCTGGGCCTGAATCTTGGCCACCGTGGCCTCCACGTCGTAGAGCGTGGAACGCAGGCTGATGGTTCCCGCCTCCCACACGGCGTAGCACGCGAGCCCACTTCGATTGTCTGGCTGCCCGAGACTGCCAGGGTTTACGACTAAACAGTTCCTCACTTTCTTGATGAATTGTGTGTGGCTGTGCCCAACGAGAATGATGTCGACAGGAAGGTGGCTGGATTCCTCTGACCATCTTTCGGAATCCGAGGGGGCATAGCCGAAGAGCGGATCGGAAGGAAGTGCATGACAAAGATGGAAGCGTGTTCTCGCCACTTCGAGCTCAGTCTGCAAAGGGAGATCCCGAAGATACTTCGTCTGCGAGACCTGCAAAGTAGCTTCTGTGAACCGGCCCGTGACATCAGCCAATTCCCGAAAGCGACCCTGGCAGCGAGCCTCTTCCCGATAAGCGATCGCATGATCGTGATTGCCCTTCACGACATGCGTCGCGTGCTTTCGCACAAAGTCCACGACCTCTGCCGGATTCGGACCGTAATTGACCAAGTCGCCGAGGATCCACAGTTGATCGTAGTCCTTCGGGAGCACGGCCAATGCTTCCCAATTCGCGTGTAGATCTGATGCAATCACGATTCTCACAACGCCCTCACGCGCTATCGCACGACCATCACTGGACAATGCGCGTAGCGAAGCACTTTCTCTGAAGTAGATCCGACAAGCATCTTCTCGAAACGAGACATACCCCTGCGCCCAAGTATGATCAGATCAACGTGGTCGGCTTCGGCGCGGTGTACGATCTGCTGGATGGGATGTCCTACGGCAATCGCCGTTTCGAGATTCACACCCTGTTCTTGCGCACACTTCGAGAACCGGTCGAAGCTTTCCTGAAAATGTTCGCGGGCATCATCGAGCATTGCATCTAGTTCCACCCTGGTTGCCGGTTCCGGAGGGCGTGCAACCGCAAAGAGCAAAACCTTGCAGTCGGTTGACTGCGCCAGAGAAAATGCAATCTCTACGGCTTTGTCCGCTGGCTTTGAGCCGTCGTAGCCAACCATGACCTTCCGGAAGTGGGGATTCTGTCTTCTGTGCGACTGGTTCATAACTTCCTCCTTAGCCTTGCTGTCAATCGGCATCGGCGGCTTCCTGTTGCGCGACACTGGCAACTGCCGAAGGTTCGTTGCTCTCCTTCGGAAGCAGATGGCGCGGCATAAACCAGGCATTGGCGAACATGGTGGGCACAACTGCGCTGCCGATTACGGTGGCCACCAGATGCGAGTATTGCGTTTGATCAATGATTCCGTGGCTGAGTCCGAATAGGGAGGAGATGGTGCCGAACGTAAGTCCAGTCGACATCATCAGAGTGAAGTAGAGCCCTTCCTCCCGCTGATAATTAAACGCCTTCACAGTTGGCAACAATCCGACGATCTTGGAAACCATCTTCGCCATGAAGAGCACCAGAAAGACGAGCGGCGCCGCGACGAGCGCCGGTACAGAAACGAAGGAACCGGCGCGAATGAAGTAGAAGGGCGTGAGCAATCCGAATGTCAGCGTTCGCAGACGGCGGATCAACACGTGGTCCTTGCCAACGGTTCCGGCCAGGACCATTCCGATGATGTACGCGGGCAGCACCGCTTCGCTGCCCGACCACACCGCCAATCCACCCATGCCGAACAAGAGAAACAGAAGATATTTGGCTTCCAGTTCCGACACTCGGCCGCCGTAGTATTTGAAGAAACGAGGCGTTACGAAAGGCAGGATGAAGAAAACGACGACACTGACCAGCACAAAGATCAGCGTCTTATAGGTGAAAGGCGAAAAAATCAGGCCCAGTGCAATGACCGTGCCTAAATCGTTCACGAAACACGCCGCGAGAATCGCTTTCCCGAACTCCGTCACGTTGAAGCCCAGCTCCAGCATCACGGCGTACACGACCGCCACCGACGTTGTTGAGAGCGCGACCCCGGCCAGCCAACTCGACCGCACTGTCCAATGGAGGATGTAGTGGGCGATTGCCGTACAACCGAGGAAGGGGCCGAAGAACCCGACCAATCCGACGACTGTTGCTTCCTTCCACTTTGTACGAAAGATGGTCGGATCTAACTCGGCACCCGCGAGGAAGGTTAGGACGATGGCACCTGTGCCGGCCAGAAAACTAATCCACTCGGTTTTGCCTGCGAGACCGGTGGTTCCAACCAATGCGCCAATGATGAGTTGTGCGACGGTTCCGACTACGATCTCGGTCAGGGCCGTGGAAATCTTGAACCAAATACCTAACAGCGTGGCGATGAGCGCCAGACCAACCCAGACGGAAGCCAGTACCCACACGTTTCCCATGGGGCTACCTCGTTTCGGTTGCTGGGATTCTTGCCGGTGGACATGACTCCGCGACAAGAATCCTTGTCAGGAGTCATCATCTGTCCCGGCAATAAGGTGGGACAGCGGTTATCGGCGAACTCCTTCGCCTAAGCGCATTCTATCAACTTCAAAACCCAAGTCAACTGACTCTTCGTTCAGGTTCTTGGAAAGGAATAGGTGCTACCGGCTGGTGTGCCACGAGCGGTTGACAGTTTTGAAGGGGGAACACGATAATCTCCTCGTAAGAACTGTTGAATTGGGTGTTGGAGTTCGCCTTTTAAACCGCCCTCCGGGCAGATGACTCCTACGCGGTTAGTTGTGACGGGAGTTGTCTGCGACCTTTCTCTTGTTTCCCACCGCGCAACTACCCGAAGACAGAACGTTCGGACATATAAGTCCGTCTCGGAATCGCCATGTCGTTCGACAGTATTTTATTTCCGCGCACTGGGATCGACTCGGAAGTTCAGCCGGGGGAGATTCCCTCCTTCTTTAAGGACTTGAACCTTGACCAGACCGTTGAAGCGGTTACCGCGAATTGGAAAGAATACGACCTCGCCCCTTTCTTCTATTCGCGACTTGGAGATCTGGATGCCATCGCTTACCGCCAAGAGGTTGTGCGGGACCTCGAGGACAAAATCCTGTTTGATGAGATTAAGGCCTTCTCTGCCCAAATGCGGAAGGTCCGGGAATGGCTGCAACAGTCCAATAAATTTGGCGATTACAAATACGCCAGAGAACGTTGTTTTCTCACGGCAGCAGAACTGTATTGCGGGGGGATTGAGCGATTGACTCAGAGGCTAGCTCTCATCGAATTCAAATCGCGAGGACTCTGCACATTTCGCAACTTTCTGCGTGCTTATGTCGGATCGAATTCCTTCCGGCGTTTCGCGACACAAACACACAAATTAAAAGTTCTTTTGTCATCTGTTCGATACAACTTGCTCATCAGAGATGGCGGTATCACCGTGCGGCAATCCGATGCGACAGGTGACTACAGTTCAACGATTGAGGAGACCTTCAGCAAATTCAGGCAAGGTGCCTCGCAGAATTATTGGGTTGAACTCCGCAGGTGGTCCGGAATGAACCATGTCGAGGCGCAGGTGCAGCAGCGTGTCGCGTTGCTTTACCCGGATACGTTCCAAGCTCTTGCTGCTTTTTGCGCGGAACAAGAGAACTTCTTGGATCGTACAGTCGCGCGGTTTGACCGCGAGATACAGTTCTACGTTGCTTACCTGACTTATATCGAGAAATTCCGACACGCCGGATTGGGTTTTTGCTTGCCGGAGCTTTCATCCACATTAAAAGAAATACGAGGCCGGGACGCCTTCGACTTAGCGCTCGCGGAAAAACTCAGCCGTGAACGGTCCGGCGTCGTTCTGAATGACTTCTATCTCGCTGGCGGCGAGCGTATCTTGGTGGTTTCTGGCCCGAATCACGGGGGGAAAACCACATTCGCTCGTATTCTAGGGCAGTTGCACTATCTCGCTTCCCTCGGCCTACCGGTTCCCGCGAAAGAAGCCCACCTGTTCTTGGCGGATCAGCTCTTCACACATTTTGAGCGCGAGGAGGACGTAACGAATCTGAGAGGCAAGCTCCAGGATGACTTGGTTCGCATCCACGAAATTCTCTGCAAGGCCACGCCGAACAGCATCGTTGTCATGAATGAAGTGTTCTCTTCAACCACATTGAAGGATGCAGTCGACCTGAGTAAGAAGGTCATGGCCAAGCTCTCGGAGTTGGACCTACTTGTCGTCTGGGTGACATTCCTGGATGAATTGTCATTGTTCAACGACAAGACAGTCAGCATGGTCGCAACCGTAGATCCGCAGAACCCCGCGGTTCGCACCTACAAGTTGAAGCGACAACCGGCAAATGGACTTGCCTATGCCCTCTCGATAGCCCAAAAGCATCGAGTGACATATGAATGTCTTAAAGAGCGGCTCCGTTCATGAAAGTACTCCTGATGCATCCCGACAGGGACTTCAATATGCAACAGGCGTTGCCTTGGAATGTGGCTGATTTAACGAAAGACCTCGAACTGGACGTCTTGCTTCAGGCCATGGCCAGCGGAGATCTGTTCCTGTTCGAGGTTTCGCGTGTCGCGTTCTTTTCTGGGTTGCATACCGAACCGGGCACGGTCCTATACCGCCAGCAGGTGCTTCGAGACTGCCTGAAGAATTCTGAGAATGTGCGTCATCTCTACAATCTCGCGGTAGACACGATTGAGGGAACGAGAAAACACGGATGGGGAATTTCAAGTCACTACCCATCATCAATGCTTTATAGCGCAATCGAGTTGCTGGAGCGACTGCTGGGGAGTCTACGGAAGATTCGCAGTTTCGCAAGTACTTACTCAGGTGGATTCGAGTCAGAGGCGTTCACAGTATTCTTTAGCATGCTGCAAAAGGAACTTGCTGAAGACTATTTAACCAAGATTGAGCAGCATCTTACGGCTTTGAAATTTCGCCAGGGCGTCTTGTTGAGTGCGAAACTCGGGGAATACAACGAAAGCACGAATTACATATTGAGAGAGGTCAACGACAAGGAACAGCACTGGCTCCTGCGCATCTTCGGAAACCGGACTTCTCCATATACCTTTTATCTCGACGAGCGGGATGAAGCTGGCGCACAAATCGTGTCGGAAATGCGGTATCGAGGAATCAGCCGTGTGGCAGTCGTTCTCGCGCAATCCGCTGACCAGGTTCTCGGTTTCTTTAAGATATTGCGAACGGAGTTGGCTTTCTACGTTGGCTGCATCAACCTGCATGATCGACTGATGGCAAAACAGGAGCCGGTCTGCTTGCCAAAGCCGAGCCCGTCTAACGAACGCAATCACAAATTTACGGGGCTTTACGATGTGTGCCTCTCCCTCCAAATGAGCAGTCGAGTCGTGGGCAACTCCAGTGATTTTACGGGGAAGAACGTCGTCATAATCACTGGAGCCAATCAGGGAGGGAAATCGACATTCCTGCGCAGCCTTGGTCTCGCGCAGTTAATGATGCAAAGCGGGATGTTTGTCGGGGCAGAGAGTTTTGAAGCAGAACTGTGCCCTGCTCTGTTCACACACTACAAGCGCGAAGAAGATCCGACGATGAAGTTCGGGAAACTCGACGAGGAACTGGCCAGAATGAGTGCAATCGTCGACAACATCGTGCCGAAAGCAATTCTTTTGTTGAATGAATCCTTTGCCGCCACAAATGAAAGGGAAGGCTCAGAACTCGCCAACCAGATCGTCACTGCTCTGCTCGAGAAGCAGGTCCGCGTTTTGTTCGTTACCCATCTGTACGAATTCGCAGGGGGCTTTTCTGAAAAGAAAAGCGACGGCGCCATATTCCTACGAGCTGAGAGGAAAGAGGATGGATCGCGAACCTTCCGGCTACTTGAGGCCCAGCCGCTAGAAACCAGCTATGGAGAAGATCTGTATAGCCAGATCTTCGGCTCAACCGACGTGGTTTCACACAGGTAATTCACCGCATCTCTTTAAGGCACGCGACACGCTTAAATCGTTCGGTTTTTGGGGCTGTCGGGTCATCTGGGCAAAAAAAGCGCGCTTTCTGTAGATGTGTGAAGAGAATCCTGCGGACTATTGTCAAGTTTGACTACCGCAAATTTGACGGCAGGAGACTACAACAGTTTCAAACACCGTTATACGAACGTGTGGCGCAGGATCATCGCCTTGACGGCGTTAAGGTAATCAAATTAATTGTATCGACAACTTCTTCCTGTTGATCTCCGGCTACTGTGTAACGTGAATCGGAGGCGGCTGCCAGGTACCTTCGCCGGGCGGAAGGACCGATGGCGGTTCGGTCTTGGGCCAGTACAAACGCATCACCATATAAATCGGGCCATCTGGCGCAGGCAGCCAGTTGGCTTTCTTGTCCGCAGGCGGTGTTTCCTTCTGGATATACAGCGTCAACGAGCCGTCTTTGTTCTTCTTGAGGTTAGGCAACATCGGCGAATTAATCAGATAACGATTAATCGGGTTATCGACCAGGAGTTGCGTCTTTCCGTCATACATAGTGAGCGACCAGAATGCATTCACCGGCGGATACTGTCCGGCGGCGAACGTCACGGTGTAGTTGTGCTTGCTGCCGTCGAGAGCCGCTCCGGTGCTGTCGTTATGCGCTAATGGGTAGACGGCCTCCGCGGCGATATTGCCGTAAATTCCAGCCAAAGCTGCTGCTGCGCGCAACAACCAGTCACCGTTGTAGAAAGCACGGTCGCCGAAACCGCTGCCAATCAGCCATCCATTGATGTTTTTGCCAATATTGTCCTTCTTTTGGACGATGGCGTCGTAGCCTTCTTTGACTCCGAGCGCCTCCTCAGCCTTCTGCGTATCGGAAAGTCTTGCCAACTCGAAGGGCTTGCCGGGAGCGATACCGATTTCCGCAAACTTTGCCTGGAGTGCCTTCTCTTCCGGTACCTCAGGGCAGAACTGCAAAACGAAGTTGAGGAACTTGGGAAACGGCAGCTTCATGTCGTCTTTGGTGAATGCTGGCCAGTCGATGGCGGGTGCGGCTGCTGGCGCGGGTTGCTTCAGAAAAGCGGAGAGCAGCTGGACCTTATAACCAGCCTGAATCTTCTTAACGTTCTCCATGTCGTTGGGACCAAAGAGCTGCGTGCGATAACCGGCCAAAGAAAACTGCGTCTCGCAACGTATGACCTTCTTGATGCCGGCTGGCGTCTCGCCCTTCCAACCCGGACCCGCCACCATATAGCAGCCCGCGTCATTGCCAGTCGTTCGGCTACCTAGATACGCATATGTGTTTGTATATAGGTCTACGAATTCCACGTCGTAATACCGACTCTTCTCTATCTTTGGCACGCATAAGACAAGCGGTTCTGCCCGCAGGTCCATCCAGAGAAATGAGTAGGGCGTGTCGCTGTTCGGCGTCGGGATGGAAGTGTCTTTCGGTGTGAAGACTCGAGCCTCATTGTAAATCTGATTGAACGGCGCCTTGTACTGACCTGAGTTTTTGTCGACGGCGTATTCGTACATCACAGCGTAGTTCATCAACATCGGGAAACCGTAAATGTATGCCTGCTTGTAATCGTCTTTATGCGAGACTGCTTCTTTGACAGGACCATTCTGGCAGCCGGCCAAAAGTAGCGCTGTCGCCAAGAGGGTCAACAGAAGGTCTCTGCGCGTGCCAAGGCTCATAGTTTTCCTCTGCGTTTCGTGAAGTTCATTGAATTTATTGGGTGTGTCTGTATCCGCATCATACAGCAAACGACTAACCGTCCATACCATTTTCGAGATCGTGTCTTGTTTGTGAAGCTTGGTTCGCCCGAAGGGGACGCGCTCTGAGCACTGTCGGACCCCACCGACGCCAATCCTTGGGAATATCCTCTAGATGGGGATATCGGGAAAAAACAGCCGCCGCAGCCTTGGATCCCCATCCTGGTATGCCCGGGTAACCATCCGCACTGTCGCCGACCGCGGCCAGATAGTCCGGAATCGAGGACGGCTTTATCCCGAACTTTGCGATTACGCCAGCCTCGTCGCGCAGGATCTCGCGTCGGCGATCCAGTTGGACGACACGGGACCTCACGACGCATTGGCTGAGGTCCTTATCGGGCGTGCAAATGATAACTTGTCGGACCCGCTTATCCTTCGCTGCTTTCGCCGCGGCCGAAGCGAGTGCATCGTCGGCCTCGAATTTGACCATCGGCCACACCAGCACTCCCATCGATTGCAGTGCCTCTTCGAGAATGGGAAACTGCGACAACAGTGCCGCATCGACGCCTTCGCCAGTCTTGTAACCTGGATAGAGATCGTTCCGAAAAGACTCAATCACATGGTCGGTCGCAACTCCGACGTGCGTTGCTCCTCCCTCCATCATCGTGAGAATCGATCCAAGCACGCCGCGCACCGCACCAATCTCCTGTCCACCGGTATCTTTGGATGACGGCACGGCATAGAAGTAACGGAAGAGTTCGTACGTGCCGTCAATGAGATAGATATCCATGAATGCGACTCCGTTTAGGAACTCTTCCGGAGTAACTAGAGAAAAAGAAATCTAAATGACTTTGCGATTCTTCAGAGCTTCGACGTACGCCTTGACCGCACGCCTGATGCTTTCTGAAACAGGTACTCCTATCCCTTCTTGATATTCCCGCAGGCGATCGAGATCATCGTTGTCAATCCAGACGGCATACTTCTCGCGTTTCTTCGTCTTGAGGAACCGACTCTTTCTTTGCTTCATGACGCCAAGCGTATACAGACGCGTGATGCCATATCAAGAGTTATCATCTACGTCTGTTCGTTGGTTAACTACGTGAGGAGACAGAGCTTACTGTATTGGGACATTTTCTCGCCTCCGCACCTTCTCGGTGCTGAGAGCAAAAGACTTAGCTGACTGTTGAGCATCCCAAAACCCGCCTACTGGTGGTGCGCATGTAGTTGTGGTACATGTGTACTAGTGTCATCCGTGTCTAGATACAGTAGAATTGCTTATGATGATCGACGAGAAGAAGCGCGCAGTTGAGACAAAAAGCCGAACTCACCTCGAAATGGATGAGATCGAAGAACTGCTTGAACTGGCACGCAAGACCGATGAGCGTTCCTGGTGCATTTTGACGCTGGCTTTCAACCACGGTCTTCGAGTGAGCGAATGCGCCGGCGGAGCCCCAGCAATTCCGGGCAAGACCCGTCCGGCCATTCCACCGCTAACGCTCTCCGATATCGATATGAGACACAGGACCATCCGAGTCCGAAGGCTCAAGGGCAGCCTCGAAACGACTCAGGCATTTGTGGAGCATCGTGGAAAACCTGCTCTATCAGACTACGCCTGTCTCAAAGCCTACCTCACCGTACGAATCGATGATGGATCGGACTTTCTCTTCACGGGTCAAAAAGGCCCGCTACATAGGTGGGCTCTGAATCGGATGTTTGTCGAGTTGCTGAAGAAGATATCGGACGCACGGGTCGCCCGCGGCTTGCATCCGATTCCGCAGGGTTGCTTTCGATTTCATACGCTAAAACACAGCGTTGCCACGATCATAGCCAACCGTGTGCAGAATATTTTCACTCTGAAGAATCATCTGGGACATGCATCCATCTCATCGTCGATGTCTTACGCGCATCCCGACTCTAGGGCCACCGCTGCGCAAGTGCAACATGCCTTATCAATTGCGTTTTCGGGCTTCTAGCGCTCGGTCAGCGATGCTGTTCGGTGTGCTGCGATGATTCGGTCGGTCAAGAAATGCTAAAGCTCAACATCCTGCCGGTGCCGTAAGAAAGGAGACCGATGCTGAAGTGGCTCCTGGGCTTCCTGCTGCAACGCCTGCTCATCCTTGTCGTGCTGGTCTTCACCTCGGCGATCCTCCCGCTCGCATCGTTCTGGCTGGTGCGCGACCCCGTGGGCGGCCAAGTGTTTTTCTGGGCTGCGCCGTGGACTTGTGCGGTTTGGTCGATCCTCGCCTACAACCTCATCGGGAGCAAATTCTGGCGCGAGCGCAAAGCCGTGGAGGAATGGCGGGCACGTCGCGGCGGGTACCTGCACTCGGTCGCCAAGGGCACTGCATGGATGTTCGCTTCGCTGTTCTTCTCCTACGCCTGCGAGTTCGCTTACATCTTCCTGATGCGGCCGTCCCCGGCAGCTATACAGTTTCTCCCAGCCGTAACCTACGCTCCCGTGGCGTTAACCTTTTGGAGAGCAGCCCGTGGCTAGGATCATCCCATTCCGAAAGCCCCGAAGGCTCACGCCGGAGATCGTGGGCGAGCTTTTGCGCATCCACAGTTCGTGCGTTCACGATCAAGCTGGTAAGTGTCCGCTGCTAGTAAGCGTCTCGTCGCTGACATGGGAATTGAACCAAGCGGCGAACATCGGGAACGAGGAAGACAATGCTTTCAAGCGCCACGATCCAGTGTGCGCCGCCCGGCCGCTGTCGGACCACGACATAGAACGAGAAGGACGGCGTCTCGCCGATTCCATGAATGAGGAGCCGGAATGACAAAAGAAGATGAGTTGGACGCGAAGATAGCGAATCTGTTCGAGCTAGATACGCCGAAGGACAAGCCGCTCATCAGTGACGAACAGCAGATCGCAGAGTTCGAGCGTGCAGAGAGTGCTCGTCTGTTGGAGGAGGCGTGCCAAATCTTTTTGACCCGCGAGCGCGAGTTCCAGAAGATAGCCGAACATCCTCGCGTCGTTACCGACATCCAGATGAACTGCCTGTGGTGGGATAGGCTGGAGTTGATGTACCAAGCCGAACAGGCGGTATGGCGTATTTTCTGCGGCGGGCAGCCTTCGCCGGAGCAGAACAAGCTGTACGCCAAGTTCCGAAAGCTCCTTCTGGAAGGTAGCGTGCTGAAGGCTGACGCGTGATTCCGCGGAACAAACTGAGGCGGGTTTGACGAGCCAGTGGCTCGTCTTCCTGGCTCGTGAGTCACCCAGAATCAGCAAGGAATCGCCGACTCAAACCCTAGCAAAATCTGCGGCATCTTTACTGGTTAGAGTTCCCCGAAAGCCGATGGTATACACTCAGGGCAACCGATGAATTCACCTGCTGCGAACCTTTCCATGACCGACTTGCCCGTTGCCGTCTACAAGTACCTCACCGCCGATAGGGCGGTCACGGTTGTTGAGAGACTTCTCATCCGGTTCAGCCAAGCTTCGGTTCTCAACGACGCGACAGAGCTAAAACCCCCGTTCAAGGGGGTTGGGACGCCCGAGGAAGTAAAGAAAGTGATTCTAGAGCGTGTCAAACTGCGGTTCCCCGACCTGATGAATCAAATCGCGACCCGGCTTCCGGCGCATATCGCGGCGGAAATGATCGACAACGTCATTTCAAAAGCCGCCGTGCAGGCAGAGGCGGCATTGCCGCAAAATGCGAAGAAGATCTACGACTCGCTGGATAGGAATTTCGGGGTTCTGTCCTTGTCGGATACTCCAACCGATTCTCTTCTTTGGGGCTACTACGGAGACGGCGGCTACGGGTTTCTGCTTCGTTTCGATCCGCAGCACTCCTGGTTCTGGGCCAGACAGAACGAGGAGGACGATTTTCGCCACCTGCGGCAAGTCGCGTACGTAGCGACCCGAACGCCGAAGTACGTCGTCGAACTGAAGGGAGCAGATGCGCTGTACAGCAAGGGCATCGAATGGGAGCATGAAAGAGAATGGCGCATCATCCGCAATTTTAATGATGCTGCACAAAAAGTGGGACCGGACCCATACGGCAAAGACGTCTTGCTGTTCGCGATTCCTCCCGATTGCCTCCGCGGCATTGTCATCGGTTATCGCGCCAAACCGGAATCTGTCGCGCGTCTTCGGGAAATCGTCGCGCGAAATCCTAGCCTCTCGCACGTTCAATTTGAACGAGCCGCCATCAGCGCGGACGGTCAGATTGAGATTCTGTCTGACGACAAATTGTGATGACCAAGAGTCTTCCGCGGTTGGAAAGGCCCCCTGATCTTGCGGGCTTGGGATCGTTCGGCGTGCAGTCCCGCGTGGTCGGGAGCTTCGAATGCGCGTTCTGGCTCCCTCTGTCAGAAACGGCAAAAATCTGGATTCTCGTGCGGCAACGCTCGCGTGGTGACGGACCGGTCATCCTGGACTGGAAGTTTACTTGCGAGCTTAAGGTCGGAACGGACATATTTGGCGCCGAGGAGATTTTTCATTTCGGATATATCCCCTGGGATTGGGGAGAGGGAGCAGAGGACACCCTGGTTGGGGAGGTGACGAGGCTCACCGCGCGGAGCGGAGATGCGGAAGGCCATCATATTTTGCGGGCGCGGTTTGTGATTACGCCAAGCGCGCTCCTTCGTTCCGCAGACCTCATTAAAACAAAGAATGGCGAGCCGGTGAGCGGAAAGGTTGTACGACCCGGGCCTGTCTGCCGCACAGGAGGGCTGACGTTCCGATTTTCCAGCGCCTATCGCCGGAGTGCAACCGGCAAAGTCGAATCTAACGTCCATTGCGAGCTGATCGAAGCGGCGGCGATGGGCCGTCCGAAAGAGGTTCTCTCTTCGTTCGACGACATTCTCACTCTTGCGTCCTTGGCGGAGCGGCGTGTTTTGGTCTTAACGGGCTGGCATGTGGAATATGCAAACGGCGCAAGAGTCAGTTCTTATCGGCGGGATTTCACGGCGCCATCGGACGAAGAGACCGACGTCAATGAAACGCTCATCTCCACCGAAGGTATTGAGGGATTCTTAAACCGCAGCCTCGAAAAGCTTGGGGAGCTTACGCATCCTGGGGCGCTGAAACAAGCGATTCAGTTTGCTCTGCACGGCCAATACCGAGGCATCGGCGATTCGTTCGTGATGTTGTTTGCCGGTGTCGAGACCCTGCTCAACCTGTTTGCGTCTGCGGAAGATCTCGAACCAATCATCGCCAAGAAACAATGGGAACCTTTGTTTGATCAGATGGCGGCTGCCGTCGCGGAGGAAGAGCAGTTCAAGAGTCTCGACGCTGACGTTCGAGAGCAGCTCCTCGGTAACGTTCGGGGCGCGAACCGGGCATTCTTCGCGGATCGGTTCCGACGGATGTGCTCCTCGCAAAACATTAATTTGGCTGATCTTTGGCCTATGACCGGCGGCCTGGGGAGCTTGTACGCGGTACGCAACAGAATCGTGCACGGTCGCGTGTTCTCGACGGACCAGGAATGGTTTCGAGTGATAACGGCAAAGTTTCATCTCTTGTGGATCCTGGAGAGAAGTATCCTGTGCATCCTGGGGTGGCCTATAGAGCGCAGCAGAGTGTCGGCACAAGGCTTGCGTGGACATACCCTCCACGCCCAATGGCGGACCGACCGGGACTACTTTGTAGGTACAAAATAGAAACGGACGAGGTCGTTGGCAAGCTCAATTCCAAAACTGAGCTATAGAGAATGACATGTCTCACCGGATTCATCGGCCTACGGTTCGATACTTCCTTCGAGTATGTTTACCGGGTGTGTGTCTCACTTGGCTGCTTAGCACCGATGCTCGTGATTTCGACATTCGCGCATGCAACTCGGTCTAGTCCGCACCAGGCCCACAAACATCGCATGCTTCATGGAATCGGTAGGTAAATATCACCGCGCGGGTGCAGTTCTGTACCCGTGCCCCGTCCCTCAGGCTGCATGAACTCCTTCTGGTTTTCTGCCCGTTTTAGAGCGCGTCCGAGATCATATGGAACATCCACTCGCTCGGGGAACAGCCGGACCATTTGTACCCTGCTTCGATCCTCCAGGGCGCGCCCGACAATCCAAATCTCGGCAAAGGGCACTCGCACGCTGCGAATCGCCTCTGTGATCGTGTTCGGGTCAATGACTTTGCCGCTCCTGCCTAGAATGAGCAAGCCAAAATAGGACGGGTACGCGCGCGCACATTTCTGATGAATAACCTGCATCAGGTCGTCCACGTGCTCTTCCCAGTCCACGACTTCAATGTTGTATGTCTGGATTTTGTTGTGCCCGCTGGACTGGTCCAGATGGTGCACCTTTGTATCGGGAGTGCTTTCTTCCGTCTCGATTTCCACCCAGTACTCGCGCTGGTCGCCCTCGGAGAGACCAAGCGCCCAGACGGCAGATGTCCACGCCTCGCGCTCTCGTTTGAAACGTCCACTGGACTGAGCCTCTAGGATGCCATGCGTATCAATGATCTTTTGCATTCGATGAATGACGAAGCTGGGACTCATCCAAAGCGCCTTATAAGTCGCGGTCGCTCGGATCATTGGCTTGCCACAGCGTAGACATTTGGGCGAGGCGTCGCCGATTATTTCTTCTGGACCTCGGAGTGGACAATGCGCGCAGATATACAACATTTGCTTAGAATACAGCACGGGGAGGCAAGGATTAGGGTTTTGAGGTCGAGTAGATCTTGAAGTCCGGCCAGAGTTGCGCCAGCCAACGCACAGAACCGTAACCTTGAGGTAAGCCAATGACTTGATTTACGTCATCTGCCGCGTCGAGAGAATCGAAGAACCATACTCGATTAAAGATTGTTCGATGCGGATGCGCAGCGTAGAAAGCACTACCGAGCTTGGCTATGTCGATAAGGGACAGAGGACCGGACGGGGTGTTGTAAGCGAAAGCATTGAAGCCGCCGTGGACGAGCAGGCAGAATTCGTCGAGTCGATGCGCGGCGAGGTGCTGTTGTTTTTCGGGCTGAAGGTAATTGTCGATCTTTGCATCCAATGCATTTTTCAGTGTAGCGACCGTTAGCGCTGGATCGTAGGCCCCCCCATCACCGGAAACGTCTATCCAGGGAAGGCCGTGAGGCTCTCCGCCGATGTAACGGATTCCGGTGACGTACTTGCTTAGCAGCGGATAATGAGGAAACTCATTTTGGTAGTAGGAATTGCCAAAGCGCTCGTCGTTGCTCTGCCAGCTCCGATCTACTTCGGCGGCGCAAGCGAAGAATTCGGAGCGAAACTCCTGCGCGTCCGCAGAAGCGACACGTTGCTCTCGCGCTTCTAGGAATGCGCCACGGAAGTTCCGGGGCTGGTATTCGCTTTCCCAACCGCGCCGAAGCAGGCTGAGGATCTGGTCGCGCAGCGACTCGCGCCTCTTTGCCTGAGTCATCTGTTGTCCGTCCAGCCATTCGACTAGTTCGAGCCCGACCCGCGCACCAGCGCCCGTGCCGATGAAATCCGGTGGGTCCATCCCTTCGGGAACTGGCGTCCAGGATAGACGCTTGCCGGCAAATTCTGGGAAGTGCACATCAAGGTCGTTTATGACGGCCTGTTCGCGCTGCAGGTGAGTGAGACGTGGTGTTGCCATGAGTCTTTCCTAATAAGGAAGTATACAATCCGGCATCGGCGAGAACGAATCGGAGAGCCTACTGTGCCAGATTCGGAAAGTAAGCGAGTACGCGCGCGGGTGAGTCCACGGCTAGTGGCGTAAAGCGATGGGAACGGCTAGATTCGAAGGAAGGATGCTAAGTAGACGATGAGCGACCCGTCAGACCGAGTCCAGGCCTATATACAAGAACAGCTCGACAGGCTGGCCACGGCGGAACGCATGGACCGAATGGTCAGCGAAATTCCACACCTGGTCGAATCAATCCGAGCGATCCGGCGTTGTCCAATCCTACGAATCGTGTCGGGGCTGATGACAATCCCCGAGTTCCAGCCAAACCTTATTCGACTCGAATCACTCGTTCATCTCGTTGCGGCGCTGGCGGCAGGCGAAACAGAACCAACACGCGAAATGATTGAAACGTGGATAAATGACGATTTCGGTGAGGATATACTCACGCAGACCGAGGACCCGGTCGAGGACGTTTTCGTCAGCAACGTAGTGACTGGCACGGGCAACAAGCGGTTGTTCACGGGAAGTTGGGATACTCCTGATTTTTGGCTGCAGAATTTGATTGATGTCCTGTCAAGCGCTCCGGCAACTTCCAAACTAGATAGTGTTCGAGCACAGGTGGACGCGCTTCTCCGGTTGAGTGAGGCTGTGGCAGATAGGTCGGGAGCAAAACGTTTTTCAATAAGCGGTGGCACACCAGGCTCGCCTATCACAGTACCGGCTGGCGGAGAACTGCCAGCGGTGTCCGAACGGACTTGTTTCAAGGAAGCACAACTACAGGAACTAAGTGTGAGCAGGGCGCATCTGGAACCCTTTCTTTTCGATCTGGAGTCGCGAGAACAACTTGCGCAACAGAAAATTGGAGAATCAGGATTACAACGGCGTCCCCTGATTGAATGCGATGGCGACGTTCTGTTGGCTATTCCAGAGGCGATTGGCGCTACGCTGCGACTTTACATTCTGGAAGCGATGAAAACGATTGATGCCGGTGCGCTCCGCGCATTCGAGGAGGTACTTCGCAGAAGACAAAAAGCTTTGCTCTTTGGTGAAGCTCTGCGGTTTAGCACCGGAGTGGTGGATTTGTCCCGAGATCTTCCCCCAAGTTCTATCGACACGAAGCGTTTGTCCGAGGCTGCCGTACGATTCGATGAAGGAAAATTCGCCCACATCGTGTTGCTGCACGATGACGGTACTAGTGTGCTCGATGAAGGCCTGACTGCGTTCAACCGGCCGCCGGAGACATTTTGTGAGAAACTCCGGGGATACCTTCAGCACTGCGCAAAACAGTTCTCTAACTTGCCCGAGTACGTCGGGGGTATGACTCTCATCGTCCTCGGAGGGGTC
>Ga0335079_10001370_pt1 | contig 27642 bp, 31 predicted proteins | sample Lox_Sample_33_FD_206719 | JGI IMG/M metagenome (GOLD analysis project Ga0335079, IMG submission 206719) | Soil microbial communities from Loxahatchee National Wildlife Refuge, Florida, United States - Lox_Sample_3.3 | ecosystem: Environmental > Terrestrial > Soil > Wetlands | place: USA...
GCGCGACTGCTCAGGATCGTGAACAGCGTGTTTTACAGCTTCCCCTCGAAGGTGGAGACGATCACGCACGCCGTCACGATCGTGGGGACGCAGCAGCTCGGGGCCCTGGCGCTGGCGACGTCCGTGATCGATCTCTTCAAGGGGATTCCGAAGGAGTTCGTGACGATGGAGTCGTTCTGGCGCCACAGCGTCGGGTGCGGGCTTGCGGCGCGCACGCTGGCCACGTTCCGCCGGGAGCCGAACGTGGAGCGCTTATTCGTGGCGGGCATGATGCACGACATTGGACGGCTGGTCATGTTTACCAAGGCCGAGGATCTCTCCCAGGAGACCATCGCCCGCTGCACGCAGGAGAACATGATGCTCTACGACGCCGAGCGGGAGGTCATCGGGTACTCCCACGCGGCGATCGGGGGATCGCTGATGGAGCTCTGGAAGCTGCCGATCAGCCTGGAAGAGGTCGTCCGCTGCCACCACGATCCGGGGACGGCGGTCCACTATCCCGTCGAGGCGGCCATCATCCACGTGGCGGACATCGTCGCGCACGTGATGCAGCTCGGGAGCAGCGGCGAACACTACGTCCCCCCGCTGGAGAAGTCCGCCTGGAACCTCCTGGGGTTCACCGAGGGGATACTCCGTGCGACGATGAAAACCGTCGAGCAGCAGTACGACGATGCCATTGACTCAATGGGAGTGCACAACCGGTCATGAGCGAATTCCTGGAACTGGTGGAGCACCTGCGGGAGACCGAGACCCGCGTCAAGCGGCTGGAGGAGGTCAATCGCTGGGTGCTGGATTCTCTCGACCTCGTCGCGTCGCTGGGGGAATTCCACAGCCGCGTCAACGGCGAGCAGGACGACGCGGGGATCCTGACGGCCACGCGGACGCATCTGAACCGGCTCCTCGCCTTCCGCGCCGTCGCGTTCTTGACGGTGAGCGAGACCGACTTCGACTTTGCGATGATCGACTGCGAGCCGGCCTCCGACGCCCCGCTCCTGCAGGAGGAAGTCGACCTGCAGGTGGGGGAGGGGACGTTCGCCTGGGCGCTGAACCAGAACCGCTCGGTGCTGGTGCCGGCGAAGAACTACGGCAACACGCTCGTCCTGCACACGCTGGCCACGCGCTCGAAGGTCCTGGGGATGTTCGTGGGCGTGCTGCCGGAGGAGGCGCTCCAGGTGACGGACGCCTCGCTCAACCTCCTCTCGATCATCCTGCTGAACTGCGCGAACGCCCTGGAGAGCGCCGCGCTCTACAGGCGGATCAACGACCAGAACAGGATGCTCGAGCAGACGGTGAAGGAGCGCACGGCCGACCTGGAGCGGGCGCTCCAGAGGGCTGAGGTGGCGAACGACGCCAAGCGGCAGTTCGTGGCGAACATGAGCCACGAGATCCGGACCCCGATGAACGGCATCATGGGGCTGGTGGGACTCCTGCTGGATACGCCGCTCGGCGCAGAGCAGAAGAAATACCTGACGATCATCGAGACGAGCAGCAGGGCCCTGCTGGCCGTCATTAACGACATACTCGACTTTTCGAAGATCGAAGCGGGCAAGATGGTCCTGGAGGACATCCCCTTCTCCCCGCGCGACGCGGTGGAGCAGGCGGAACGCCTGCTGAACGTGAAGGCGACCGAGAAGGGAATCGACCTCCTGGGCCGGGTCGCGCCCGACGTCCCCCTGCTCGTCTCCGGCGACCAGGTGCGGCTCATGCAGATCCTCACGAACCTCGTCGGCAACGCGCTCAAGTTCACGGAACGGGGGAGCGTCACGATCGACGCCGAGCGGGAGAAGGACACGGGGGCGGCCTCGATCCTCCGGTTCACCGTCACGGACACCGGGATCGGCATCCCCCCGGAAATCCAGCCCTCGCTCTTCCAGCCCTTCTCGCAGGGGGACGGGTCGGCGACGAGGAAGTACGGGGGCACGGGGCTGGGACTGGTGATCTCCCGGCAGCTCGCGGAGCTGATGGGGGGAGCCATCGGCTTCTCCAGCACGCCCGGGCGCGGGAGCAAGTTCTGGTTCACCGTCACGGTGCGAAACGTCGACGCCGCGGCCGTGAGAAAGGGGAACGGCGCCCGTCCCGCCGCGGCGCCCGCGCCCGCGGTCCGGAAGGGGACGAAGGTCCTCGTCGTGGAGGACAACGAGGGGAATCAGACGGTCGCCCGGTTGATGCTGGAGAAACTCGGATGCACGGTGGCGATCGCCGCCAACGGGCGGGAGGGGGTCGCGGCGGTGGGGAGCGGCGACTACGACGTCGTCTTCATGGATTGCCACATGCCCGTCATGGACGGGCTGGAAGCCGTGCGCGAGATCCGCGAGGCGGAAGGGAAGGCCCGCCGGATCCCCGTCGTCGCGATGACCGCCAACGCCATGCAGGGGGAGAAGGAGAAATGCATCGCGGCCGGGATGGACGATTACATCACCAAGCCGATCATGCTCCGCGCCCTGGAGGAATCGCTCTCGCGCTGGACGCCGGCCCCGGACCGGCATGCCGTCACGCCGGAGGCGAGGCCTGCCCCGCTGCAAGCGGGGCCTGTCCCGCCGGAGGCGGGGCCCGGGTCTGACCCGACCCCCCTTGAGGCTCCGGGCTTCCTCCCCGAAGTGCCGGGAATCGACTGGGAGCGGCTCCGCTATCTTCAGGATCTCGGCGCGCGGCGCGATCCGTCGATGTTCACCGATCTCGTGCGGGGGTTCGTCAAGGACGCCCCGGCCCGGATCGCGACGATGCGCGATGCCCTCGGGCGAAGCGACGCGGAGGCGTTTTTCCACGCGGCGCATTCGCTCAAGGGGCTCTCCGGAAATCTGGGAATGACGTCCATGCTCAGGCTCTGTGAGAAGCTGCAGACGATGAGCGCCGCGGGGTCACTCGCCGGCGCTTCTCCCTGCCTCGACGGCCTGGAGCAGGAATTCCGCGGGGTGAAGTCTGCGCTGGAGGACACATATCTCGGGAAGGTCAGGTCCTGATGAAGATCCTCATCGCTGAAGACGACGAGACATCGCGCCTGGTGCTCATCGAGCGCCTGCGCAAGCTCGGGCACGACGTCACTGCGAGCGTGAACGGGAAGGATGCCTGGGAGGTGTTCCTGGCTTCCCCGCCGCAGGTCGTGATCACCGACTGGATGATGCCGGTGATGGACGGCCTCGAGCTGACCCGGAGGATCCGCGGCGTGCCGCGCCCGGGGTACACCTATGTCGTCATACTGACCGCCCTCGACGCCAGGGTGGGATACTTCGAGGGGATGAGCGCCGGGGCGGACGACTTCGTCACGAAGCCGTGCGACATCGTCGATCTGAACATGCGGCTCCGCGTGGCGGAGAGGATTCTCTCGCTCCAGACCGAGGTCGAACAGCTCCAGGGGCTCCTCTCGATCTGCCCGCAGTGCAAGCGGATCAGGGACGACCGGGGGGAGTGGCACTCGGTGGAGGAGTTCTTCACCGAGCGCACGGACGCCCACCTGTCGCACGGCATCTGTCCCGAGTGCTACGCAACGATCGTGAAACCGGAGATGGAAGAGCTGAAGCGCCAGAAGGCCGCGAAGTGAACGCGGCTGGCTGAGCGCTCGAGGAGGTGCGCATGGATTCCGCAACGACGACATATGCTCCCAGGATCATGGTGGCCGCGGACGGGCTCTCCGCGGCAGTCGTGCTGGAGGCGTCGGCCCCCGCCCCGTGCGCGGCCGATCTCGTGCGTGCGCTGGCTGCATCCGGCGTGACGTTCGGGGTGTCCGACGATGCCGTTGCGAAGATTGCGTCGGGGGAGGGAGCCGGCACGACGGTCACGGTTGCCGCGGGGAAAGCCCCCGTGCCCGGGACCGACGGTCGCATCGAATGGTGCTTCAGCCCCGAGCCCGGCGCGAAAGCCCTCTACCGGAACGCCGTGCCGGGCCAGAGGCTCGCCGTCGTGCACGAAGCGGCCCCCGGGACGCCCGGCGTCTCAGTCCTCGGGACTCCGCTCGCGCCGCGGCCCGGGAAGACCGCCAGCCTGCGTCCGGGTGCGAACACCGCGCCCGACGCGGCAGATCCGCGGGCGGTGGTCGCGACGGCCGCGGGCAATATCGTGGTTGCGGACGGTCATATCGAAGTCCAGCCCCTTCTCACGCTCGGCTCCGGGCTAGACTACACGGCGGGGAAGATCGAATTCGTCGGCTCCATCGTCGTGCGGGGCGATATCGCGGGAGAGGTGACCGTGCGCGCGGGGGGCTCGCTCACGGTCCACGGGAACGTGGACGACGCCGATATCGACGCGCGGGGAGACGTGGTGGTGGACAAGGGGTTCGTCGGCCGGGGGAAAGGGCGGATCGTTGCGGGCGGCTCCGTGAGCGTGCTGCATGTCCTCAACCAGTCGATCACCGCCGCGAAAGACGTCCGCATCGGGAAGGAATCCGTCAACGGCATTGTCTCCGCGGGGGGCCGCGTCCAGGCTCCCCGGGCGGTCATCGCCGGGGGTACGATCCACGCGGACGGCGACGTGGTGGTTGGGACGATCGGGTCGTCCGACGGCGCCGGGGCAAAAGTGCGGGCGGGGAGGCGGGGGAGGATCGTGGAGAGGATCGCGGCCTCCGAGCGGGAGCTGAAGCAGGCCGAGGCGCGTATGGCCGAAGTGAAAGACACGGTCTACCGGCTGGTCAGGATGCAGCTCGACGCCGGGGGGCTCGACGACGCGAAGCGGCAGGCGCTCGCGCGGCTCCAGGAAGCGCAGAAGCAGCTGCCGCAGCAGGTGGCCGCGCTGCGGGCGGAGCAGCAGTCACTGAAGGAGGAGCTGAAAATCAACCAGGCGGTGACGATCACCGTCCGGGAGACGGTCTTCGAAAACACGATAGTGGAGATCAACGGGTGCAGGAAGATGATGGATGCCGCCCTGGAAGGGGTGATATTCCGGGAACACGCGGGCGCCATCGAAGCGAGCGCCGACTCCTGATCTGGTCGATGAGACAGGGCGATTCATGAACGATGAGACGCGGAGAAATATCGCGACGCTGATCACGGACGAGGACTCCGACGAGCGCAGGCACGCGGCGGAAGACCTTGCCTCCGAGCGGGGACTCGCGGCGATCGCCGCGCTCGCCGCGGCGATCCAGGACGCGAACAAGGGGGTGCGCGACACTGCCTGTCGCTCGCTGCTGGCTATCGGGGGACCCGAAGCGGCGCGGGCGGTGGTGGAGTACGTTGCGAGCAGGGAGATCGTCACGCGGAACCTGGCGACCGACCTCCTGGTGAAGATCGGCGAGCCGGGCGTGCCGGCCCTCCTTCCCTACCTGAGCGACGTGGACCACGACGTGCGCAAGTCGGTCGTCGACGTGCTCGGGCTGATCGGCCCGTCCGTCCCGGTGGTGCCGGTGAGAGACTTGCTCGCCGACGGGGACCAGAACGTGGTCGTCTCCGCCGTCGAAGCCCTTGGCAACATGAGAAACCCCGACGCGGTTGCCGCGCTTGAGGAAGCCTACGCGCGCCACGCCTGGGCGCGCCCCGCGGTGGCCGAGGCGCTCGGGAAAATCGCCGCGCCGGCCTCTGCCTTCTTCGTGCGCGGGAGGCTCGCGGAAGCGTTGGCCGGGGCCGATGTGGATCCCCTCGCGCTCCTGGGACTCCTCGAAGCTGCCGGCGCCGTGTGCGGGACCGACGCCCTCCCCCTCATCGCCGGGCACTACGGGGCCCTCCCCTCGGGACTCCGCGGCGCAGCGCTCCACGCCATCGTCCGCATCGCCGTGCGGTACGACTCCCCGCTGCCGCCGCTGGCGGGCGTGCGGGAGACGCTCGTCGCGATGCTCGCTGACGCCGGCAGCGAGGCCGCGTCCAGCGGCGCCGCCTGGCTGAAGACGCTGGACGGGGAGGATGTCACCGCGGCCCTCGCCGGCGCGTACGGGTCCTCTGCCGAGCTTGACGCGGTGCTGGGGCCGGCCCTCCGCGACCGCCCCGATGCGCTCTCCTGCATGGTGAGCGCGCTGGAGGGAGACTCCGGGTCGGGCGCACGCGCCAAGGCCGCGCTCCTCTCGCAGCTCGTGCTGGCCAGGATCCGTTCCATCATGCGGCGCGGCCGGTCGGCGGGGGACGAGGGACTCATCCCCCGGGGGTTCGAAGCGATCGCCCGGGCGTGGGACCGCGCCGACCAGGACACGCGCTCCTCGCTGATCGACGCGATGTTCCGGCTCGACGGGGACCGCGCTGTCCAGTTCCTGGACGCGGTGATGGAGCAGCCCGATCCGTGGCTGCGCATGCACGTCATTGAAGTGATTGCCGCCATCGCGGACAGCCGTGCCCCCGTGTACATCGCCAGGTTCCTGGACGACGAGGACGAGATGGTGCGCGAGCTTGCGGACAACCTGCTCCGGGCGAAGGGATTCGTGGCCGATGAGCCCTGAGCGCGAGACGCACACCCCGGGCGGGGCCCCGCTGGTCGATTTCCGCCAGCCGATTGTGGTGCCGGGCGCGGCCGCGGGGCCGAAGATGACCGACGACCTCTTCCGGGAGATCCGCGATTTCATCTACAGGCTCACCGGGATCTACTTCCAGGATTCCAAGAAATACCTCCTGGAGGGGCGCCTCGGCAAACGCCTGCAGATCCTCGGGATGGCTGATTTCGCGCAGTACTTCCAGCTCCTCCGCTACGGGAACGGGCGGGCGGAGGAGATGAAGTCCTTCTACGATGCGATCACGATCAACGAGACGTTCTTTTTCCGGAGCGAGCCCCAGTGCGAGGCGTTCGAAAAGACGCTCGTGCCCGAGATTGTGGCCTCCCGCAGGACCAACGGGCGGTCGCGCCTGCGCGTCTGGAGCGCCGCCTCCTCGAGCGGCGAGGAAGCGTACTCGCTTGCCATGATCTACCTGGAACGCCTGAAGCCGCGGTTCCCTGCGCTGGAGCTGGAAATCGTGGGCACCGACATCAGTCCCACCGTGCTTGAGACGGCGCGGCGCGGGGTGTACAGGGAATACTCCGTCCGCAACACGCCGAAGCCCTATATGGACAGGTACTTCGAGAGCGCCGACGGGCGCTACGCCGTCAGGGAGGATGTGCGCCGTCTGGCCCGGTTCGAGCACGTGAACCTGTTCGACCAGCGCCAGATGCGGCAGATGATGGGCTTTGACATCATCTTCTGCTGCAACGTGCTGATCTACTTCGACATGCAGTCGAAGATCCAGGTCGTGTCCAATCTTTACGACTCGCTGAACAAGGGGGGATACCTGTTCATCGGGTACGCGGAATCGCTGCACGGGATCTCCTCGGCGTTCAAGCTGATCAATTTCCCGAAAACCGTCGCTTACAAGAAGGAATAGCGCACGATGGGCAGGCTCATCATGGTTGTCGATGACTCCGCGACAGTCCGGAAGTTCGTTGCCGCGTCCCTCACGATGCAGGGCTTTACCGTCGTGGCGGCGTGCGACGGCATGGACGCGCTGGAGAAGCTACCGTCGGGGACGTTCGATCTCGTGATCACGGACCTGAACATGCCCAACATGGACGGGTTCGAGTTCATCCGCTCGCTTCGCGAAAACCCGATCACCCGCGACGTGCCCGTCATTATTCTCTCGTCGCTGGGTGACCTCGACAGCATGGCGCGGGGGCGCGAGCTGGGGGTGCAGTCCTACCTGATGAAGCCGTTCAGCCTGGAGAAGATACAGTACGAAGTGTCGAAATACATAAGCTGGGCGGACTGACGCCGCCCGCGGGGTGATTCTTGCACAGGAGGGATGAACAGCATGGCAACAACGAAGTTTCTTGTGGTTGACGACTCGCTGACGATGCGCCGCATCGTCATCAACACGCTCAAGAGCATCGGGTTCGAGAACATCATCGAGGCGGCGGACGGGAAGGACGCCGTCGCCAAGCTGATGAGCGAGGGGGCGGATTTCCTGATCACGGACTGGAACATGCCGGAAATGAGCGGCCTGGACCTGACGAAGTGGGTCCGCGCGAACCAGCAGTTCGCGGAAATCCCGATCCTCATGATCACAACGCGCGGCAACAAGGAGGACGTCATCGAGGCGATGAAGATGCGGGTCAACAACTACATCGTCAAGCCATTCACCGCGCCCGGGCTGAAGGAGAAGATCGACCAGATACTGAAGACCGTCGGCACCGGCGCCGCCTGAGCGGCCCGCACACCACACACACAAGGGTTCGAGGCTCGTCATGGGGAAAAAAAGGAACAACGGGAGCTTGCCGGCGGGACAGGGAGCGTGGCCGACGCGTGACTCGCTGGACAAGTTCATCAAGGTGGTCTCGGGCGTGATCCCGCTGCTGGATTCCATCCGGCACTCGCTGGAGGAGAGTACCGGGTCCATCCCGAAGGTCTCCCAGCAGCTCGATAATGTCACGAAGGCGACCGAGTCGGCGACCGTGGAGATCCTCGATCTCCTGGAGCGCCTGTCGGCGCGTGCCGCCTCGCTCGGCGACACCGCGGCCCGTCTGCGGTCGGCCGCGGAAGCTGAGGCATCGCGCCTGCAGGCGATGGACGGCCTGATGGCGTCGCTCGCGGCGGCCCGGCCGGACATCGCCGCCCTGTGGCGGGAGCACCGCGCGGCAGGGGGCGGGGCCGCGATACCGGCGGACATGGAGGCGCAGTGCGGCTCGATCAGCGCAGACGCGATGAGCATCGGCATGGCCCTCCAGGTGCAGGACATCACGACGCAGCAGATCGCCGGCGTCGCCCACGTGATCGAGGCGGTGCGGATGAACCTGGCGGATGTCCTGCAGTCGCTCGTGGACGGCGAGACGATCCCGGCGGGCCAGGGCGACGCGCTCCCCGCGGGGGACCATTTCAACGCGGAGGCGCAGTACAGCCGCTCGCCCGACCGGCAGGAGCACACGGACGAAATCGTGGAGCGATGGAAGCGAGGACATCATGGCTGACACCCCCGCCGCATTCGAAGAGGAGATGGCCGAGATCCTGGAGAGCTTCATCGTCGAGACGCGCGAGATCCTGGAACGGCTCGGGCAGGACCTCCTGGTGCTGGAGAAGGGCTCTGAGGATCGGGAACTCCTCAACACCATATTTCGGGCCGTGCACACGGTCAAGGGGACTTCCTCGTTCCTCGGCCTGGATCAGATGACGTCGCTCGCGCACCGGTTCGAGGACGTCCTGAACAAGCTTCGCCGTGGGGAGCTCCTCGCGACCCCCGCACGCATGGACGTGATGCTGGAGGCATACGACCTCCTCCGCGTGCTCCTGGAGAAGATCGAGGCGCGCCGGACGGACCCGATCGACCTTGACCCGATTCTGGGGAAATTGAAGGCGGCGGCGGACCCGGCGTTCGGGACGGCGGGATCCTCCTCAGGCACGGCCGGGGGGAATGTGCCCGGGGCGTCCTCTGCGGAAGCCCCGGAACAGGCCCCGCCAGCGCCGAAAACGGAACGGGAGCCGGCGCCCGGGGCGGCGCCCAGGGAGGCACAGCAGGCGGCCGCAAAAGCGGGACTGGAACCGAAAGCGGACACGACGATACGCGTGGACGTGGCCCGGCTGGACGCGCTCATGAACCTGGTGGGAGAGCTCGTCCTGGGCCGCAACCGGCTCGCCCAGATCGCCTTCGAGCTCTCGCAGGAGAACGAGGGGCACGCGCTGACGCGGGAGCTGGCCACGACGAGCGCCGCGATCGATTTCGTGACCACCGAGCTCCAGATGGCGGTCATGAAGACGCGCATGATTCCCGTGGCCAAGGTGTTCAACAGGCTCCCGCGGCTCGTCCGCGATCTCATGAAGGAGACCGGCAAGCAGGTGGACCTGCAGATGAGCGGCGAGGAAACGGAGCTCGACAAGACGATTATCGAGGAGCTGACCGACCCCCTGATTCACATCATCCGGAACGCGGTCGACCACGGCATCGAGACTCCCGACGTGCGGCAGGGGGCCGGAAAGCCTGCCATGGGCGCCGTCAGCGTTTCGGCCGAGCACGAGGGGAACCACATCGTCATACGGATCACGGATGACGGGAAGGGGATGGACCCGGCGAAGCTCAGGGCGCGCGCCCAGGAGAAAGGGATCCTGACCGAGGCTCAGGCCCGCGAGATGAGCGACCAGGACGCGCTCAACCTGATATTCATTCCCGGGTTCAGCATGGCCGCATCGGTGACGAACATCTCGGGCCGCGGCGTGGGGATGGACGTGGTGCGGACGAACATCGGGCGCCTGAAGGGGATCATCGAGATCGGCTCGGCGGTGGGGAAGGGAAGCACGTTCACGATCAAGCTCCCCCTGACGCTCGCCATCATACAGGCCCTTCTTGTGCAGTCGGGGAAGGAGACGTTCTCCGTGCCGCTCGGTTCCGTCCTCGAGGTGGTCCGCGTCCGCGCCTCGGACATCACCACGATCCACGGCCGGGAGGTCATCCGGCTCCGCGATTCGGTCCTGCCGATCGCGCGTCTGGAGCGCGTGCTGAGCGTCGCCGGCGCCGGTGAGCGCGGAGAGTGGATCTACGTGGTCGTGGTCGGCGTGGCGGAACGGAAGCTCGGCATCATCGTGGACGGCCTGACCGGCCAGAAGGAGGTCGTGATCAAGTCGCTCGGCGCGTACCTGCGCGAAGTTGACGGCATTGCCGGCTCCACGATCCTGGGGGACGGCAAAGTGATCATGATACTCGATATCGCGGAGTTCATGAATCTTTTCGCTTCGATGAACTGATACCGCAGGTGAACGCAATGGATGCTGTTGCCGGAGTGCAGGCGGAGCGCGCGATCAGCGTCGTGGTCATCGACGATTCCGCGTTCATGCGGAAATCGATCTCCATGATGCTCGAGTCCGATCCCGGGATCAAGGTGGTCGCCACGGCCAGGGATGGCCAGGACGGGATCAACAAGATCCGTGAATTCCATCCCGATATCGCCACGCTCGACGTCGAGATGCCGGTGATGGACGGCCTGACGGCGCTGCGCGTCATCATGAAGGAGATGCCCCTCCCGGTGATCATGATCAGCTCGCTCACCAGCGAGGGAGCGCAGGCGACGCTCGACGCGCTCAATATCGGCGCGGTCGATTTCATCCCCAAGGAGCTCTCCTATGTCTCCGTCGACATCAAGAAGATCAAGGAAGACCTGATCGCCAAGGTCCGCTCGATCGTCCGGAGCAGGGCGCGCCGCCTCCGGCCGGCAGGACCGAAGATCCAGCCGCGTGCGCCGGTCGCGCACGCGGGAAGGCTCTGGAACGTCGCGACCGGTGCGGGGAAGAGCCTGAAGGCGGCGGTGCTCGGCATCTCCACGGGAGGGCCGTTTGCGCTCCTGCAGACGATACCGAAGCTCCCGGCCGACTATCCCCTGGGGATCGCCATCGTGCAGCACATGCCGCCGCGGTTCACGAAATCGCTCGCCGACCGCCTCGACGGCCTGAGCGCGCTGCACGTGCAGGAGGCCGGCGACGGGGACGTGCTGGTGCCCGGCGTCGTGCTCATCGCTCCCGGCGGCCGCCACATGACGTTCCGGCGGAAGGGGGGGGACGTGGCCGTGTGCGTCACGGAGGAGCCATCAAACACGCTCTACCGGCCCTCGGCCGACATCATGATCTCCTCGGCGGTGGATGTCTTCAACGCCCCCCTCCTGGGGATCATCATGACGGGGATGGGAAAAGACGGTCTCGAAGGCCTGAGGCGCCTCAAGGCGAAGGGGGGCGTGGTCTTCGCACAGGACGAGGAATCCTGCGTGGTCTACGGCATGCCCCGGGCGGCCGTGGATGACGGGATCGCGGACGCGATCCTGCCGCTCGACGCCATCCCCGGCGGCATGACGCGTTTGTTCAATTAGCCGTCATTGCGAGCGAAGCGCGCTCTTTGCGTCCCGCCGCAGGCGGGAGCCGTTTTTTGGACCACGCCGCCTGCGGCGCCGCAGGCGCCGTTCTTTGGCGTGGCAATCTCACGAAAATTCCTATGAGCACTCCATCAGAATTTACCCCCCTCGCCGCCTACCGTGGCGAGTGTACGGCCCGCCCGAAGGCGGGGGGAAACGTCATCAAGGCGTCGCTCGTCTCCATGAAGCGCGGAGGGACGGTCAGCCCCGTCGAGGACGGCGACCCCGACGTGCTGGTCCACCGCGACGGAGAGAAGATCGTGAAGATCGAATTCACGTGCCGCTGCGGGCGCACCTCGACCGTGGAGTTTGACTATGAATAGCCCCGTCATGCGAGCGAATTCCCCCAGTCATTGCAGGGGCGCCGCAGGCCAACGGTGGCGCCGTAGGCGCCTACGCCCCGAAGCAATGACGGGAGATCTGCGTGACGTCCTCAGACACCTGGCTCAATGTAGCCACGCAGGGAGGCGGGACCGATCTGCCGAGTGAAAATCCCCCGCTCCGGCAGGGTTTTCGATCGTCCGGCCGTTGGCACCGCGATTGATACTGAGGATCTGCCGGGCCTCACGACCGGCCATCAGATACCAGGGAGCAGCACATGACGATCTCCAGAACTGTTCGCGTAGGCGGTGCGGCATTTGTCGCGGGGTTTTTCACGGCGCTCGTCGCCGCAATCGTCGTTGCGAAACGGAAGAACAACGCCGGGCACGGACTGACGCCGGTCGCAGGTGAATTTGACGATATGCTGGGCGTCTGACGCCCGCTCAGGGGCCGGAACACGGAGGTTTCCTGCCTGTACAAGCAACCGCATGAGGCGGAACGTGTGCGCCGCGCGCGCAGTGTGCGCGGGCGGCAACTCAACGGTCAGACCCGGACTGTGAAACTCTTCGCAAGCACCAATATCCCCCTTCTCAGCAAGGCGCTGGACGCGTACACCCTCCGCCACAAGGCGATCTCGTCGAACATTGCCAATATCTCCTCCGCGGGCTACAGGGCGCAGGCCGTCTCGTTTGAAGACCAGCTCGCCGCCAGCCGTTCCGGGGGAGGCGTGACCGTTGCCGTCACGGATCCGCGCCACATCGCGACGGGATCGGACAATCCCGCGGACGTCACCCCGCGGCTCGAGGATGTCTCCCCGGGGAGCGGGAGCGCGGCCGGCCCCAATGCAAGCGGCACGAATGACGTTGATATCGACGCCGAGATGGCGGCTCTCGCCACAAACCAGCTCCGGTTCCGGTTTGCGGCCAGGCTCCTGGCGGGGACGTTCAAGGACATCCAGGAAAGCATCAGGGGGTCGCAGTGAAAATAGACAGGATGTTCGGGGGCCTGGATATCAGCGCGGCGGGGCTCACCGCGCAGCGAAAGCGGATGAACGCGATCGCGAGCAACCTGGCGAACGCGGAGACCACGAAGACGGAGAAGGGGGGCGCCTACCGCCGGAAGATCGTCCAGCTCAAGGCGAAAGGGGAGCACCTCTTCGGCGCGGCGCTCCGGCAGGCGGGGCTGACAATGACGACGACCAACGGGGCCCATCTGAGCGGTGTCCCCGTCGTCTCCGGCGGCACCGACGAAGTCGACCAGGTCGTGTCGGCCACGGAAACGGAGGACCAGTCCCCCCCGCGCGTCGTCTACGATCCGGGCAATCCCGATGCGAACCCGGACGGGTACGTCAACATGCCCAACGTGAACATCGTCACAGAGATGGTCGGTATGATGACGGCGTCTCGCGAATTCGAGGCGAACACGGTTGCGATCGACGCCGCCAAGAATATGGCCAAGGACTCACTGGAGATCTGACATGGACATTACGGGTATCGGACAATACGCAAATCCCCTCGGCGCGCCGGCGCGCAGCGCTCAGGCTGCGGGCGCCCCGGCAGCTGCGACGCAGAACGTGGCTCCGCAAGCGCCACCTGCTCCGCCAAAAGCCGGGGTCCAGGTGGCGCATTCTGCGCCACAAGCGCGTGACCTGCTCAGCGACGACGAGCGGAGCTACCTGGAGATGCTCTTCCCCGGTGCAACCGCGGTCGACACGTACGGCGGCAAGGGAACGGCGCCTTCCCCCCCGACGGGGTCGATCGTCGACAGGAAGGGGTAGGACATGAACGTGAACCAGGTGCTGACGCTCGTCCCCCGCGCGGCCGACCGCTCGAAGGTGCTCGAGCAGTCGCTCACGGAAACGACGGCGTCGTTCGGCGAGACGCTCGCGAAGGCTGTCGCGGACGTGAATTCGCTGCAGGCGGAGGCGGGCAAGGCCGCCGAGAGCATGGTGAAAGGCGAGGCCGTCGACCTGCACGACGTGATGGTCGCGGTCGAGAAGGCGAAGACGAGCTTCGAGCTCCTCATGGAGATCAGGAACAAGACGATCAGCGCCTACCAGGAACTCATGCGCATGCAGGTGTAAGCAATGGCCGACAACCAGTTTGGCGCGCAGCAGCAGATCGTGAACGTGATCCGCAGGACCACGCTTGCGCAGAAGATCCTCCTGGGGGGCGTCACGATCGCCGTCATCGCGGCGATCGCGGGCATGGTCACGCTTGTCAACAGGCCCACGTACGCCACGTTGTTCAACAACCTGAACGCGCAGGACGCCTCGAAAATCATCGACAAGTTGAAGGAGAAATCCGTCCCGTACCGCATCGACGACGACGGGAAGACGGTCCAGGTGCCGAAGGAGCAGGTGTACGAGCTGCGGCTGTCGCTGGCCGGCGACGGCCTCCCGCAGTCGAGTGTGATCGGGTACGAGATTTTCGACAGGACGAACCTCGGCGTGTCCGACTTCGTCCAGAAGGTCAACTACCGGCGGGCGCTGGAAGGGGAGCTTGCGCGCACGATTCTCCAGATCGACGAGGTGGAGGCGGTCAGGGTCCACCTGGCGATCCCGGAGAAGGCCCTCTTCCGGGAGGACGAGAAACCGGCGACCGCATCCGTGGTCCTGAAGCTGAAGTCCGCGAAGCCTCTCCGCCACGAGTCGGTGCAGGGGATCGCGCACCTGGTCTCGAGCAGCGTCGAGGGGCTCGATCCTTCCGACGTCTCCATCGTCGACTCCAGGGGGGTGCTCCTTTCCGACAATGCGAAGGGGAACACGGTCGCGGCGATGACATCCTCGCAGTATGAGCTGCAGCAGCAGGTCGAAACGTACCTGGCGCGCAAGGCCCAGACGCTGCTGGAGAGCGTGGTCGGCGGCGGCAACGCCGTCGTGCAGGTGAGCGCGGACCTGGACTTCCGCCAGGTGGAGCGCACGCTGGAACAGTATGACCCCGAGAACACGGCCGTGCGGAGCGAGCAGATCTCCGAGGAGAAAAACGCCTCGAGCGATTCCGCGCCCCCCTCCACGCGCTCGAACACCGTGACGAACTACGAGGTGAACAAGACGGTCGAGCACATCGTCGAGAACCTCGGGAACATCCGGCGCCTGACCGTGGCCGCCCTCGTGAACGGCACCCCCCGCGCGGTGGAGAAGGACGGGCAGAAGACGACCGAGACCGTGGCGCGGCCGAAGGAGGAAATGGACAAGATGACGGACCTCGTCAAGCAGGCCGTCGGGTTCAACGCGCAGCGCAACGACGAGGTCACGGTGACGAACCTCTCCTTCGGCACGCCGCTCCAGGAGCAGGACTTCGTCTACCGGCAGTCTCCCCCCCTGTCGGACTACAACGACATCATCGAGAAGGTCTTCCTGGTGGCCGCGATGGCCGGCGGCGTGGTCCTCATCCGCTCGCTCCTGGGTCGCCTGCGCGTCTCCGTGGGGCGGACGGCGGGAGGGGGCTATGAGGTGGCGGCAGCCACGGCGACGGCGGAGCTCAGGCGGCACAGGGAAGCCGTGCGCCTTCCCGCGCCCGAGGAGGAGATCTCGCAGGAGGCGATGCTGCGCGCGGAGAAACGGCGCGTCATCTCGGAGTATATCAAGGACAAGCCGACCGAGGCCTCACGCCTGATGAAGGTCTGGCTCGCGGAAGAGTGACCGACAAGTAACGGAGAAGCGGACACAGGACATGGCGCAGCAGGCAACGCACGGGGCGGAACGGCTTTCGCCGAAACAGAAGGCGGCACTCCTCATGCTGTCCCTCGATGTCGAGACGGCCACGAAGCTGATGCGGCAGTTCTCGCAGGATGAGATCGAGGCCCTGACGGTCGAGATCACGAACGTGAAAGGGGTCTCCTCCAACGTGATCGACATGGTGCTCGGCGAGTTCCACCAGCTGATCACCGCGCAGGAATACGTGATCCAGGGGGGGCTCGACTACGCCCAGAAGCTCCTGGAAAGCTCGCTCGGGTTCGCCAAGGCCGCCGACGTGCTCGACAAGGTCAAGGCCCTCACGCACGTGAAGGGCTTCGGCGCCCTCAAGAAGGCGGACGGGGGGCAGCTTGCGAGCTTCCTCCAGAAGGAGCACCCCCAGACGATCGCGCTGATCCTGTCGAACCTGACGCCCGACCAGACCGCACAGGTGCTGACCGAGTTCCCCGAGGAGCTGCGCAACAACGTCTCCTACCGGATGGCGACGCTGGGCAAGGTCTCGCCGGCCCTCCTGAAGGAGGTGGAGGACGTCGTGGAAGAGATCGCGCAGAACGAGATCAGCCAGAGCCTCTCGCTGATGGGGGGCGCGAAGGCCGTCGCGACCGTGCTCAACAAGTGCAACAACGCCACCGCCAAGACGATACTGGAGACGATCGAGCAGCAGGACTCCCAGCTCGCGATGGAGATCAAGCGGCTGATGTTCATGTTCGACGACCTGATGTTCGTCGACGACCGCGGCATCCAGCGCATCCTGCGGGAGGTCGACAAGAAGGAGCTCGCGCTCTCGCTCAAGGTCTGCGACGACAAGCTGAAGGACAAGATCCTCCAGAACATGTCGGAACGCGCGCGCGATCTCCTCAAGGAGGAGCTCCAGTACATGGGCCCGGTCCGCCTCAAGGAAGTGGAAGCCGCCCAGACGCGCATCGTCGACATCGTCAAGCAGCTCGAGGACCAGGGAGAGATCGTGATCGCGGGCCGGGGAGGCACGGAGGAAGTCTTTGTCTAACGTCGTCAAAATACGCTCGGCCGCCCCTCCCGCGCGCGTGCGGAGGTCCCTGGCGCCCGTGCACGATCTGCCGCAGATCACGGGGGCTCTCCCCCGGCCCGCCGGACCGGCGAAGAGTGAGGAACCCGTTGTGGTCCGTCCCGATCTCCGCCCTGCGGCGCCGCACGTGCTCCCGGACGGCGCCGGCGAGTACGAGAGGGGATTTGCCGACGGCCTCGCGCAGGCGGAGGCCCGGATCCGCCGCGAGTATGCCGAGCGCGCCGCGACCCATGCGGGGCGCATCGATGCGCTCCTCTCCTCGATGCAGGGGCAGCTCTGGCACCTGTACGAGCGGATCGAGCGCGACGCGTTCCGGTTCGCGATCGCCGTCGCGGGCAAGATCATCAAGCGTGAGGTCGCCGCCGGCGACGGGACGAGCGTGCGGCAGGTGCAGGAAGCGCTCCGGCGCGTCGTGGGGGTCGATGCGGTCCGCCTCCGCGTCCACCCGAGCGACGAGCAGGTGATCCGCGACCACCGTCCCGAAATACTTTCGGGGGCCGAGGCCGTGCGGGAGTTCCTCGTGGAGGCGGACGAGACCGTCGAGGCGGGGAGCTGCATCGTCGAGTGCGCCTCGGGGAACGTCGACGCCCGCTGGACGACGCAGCTCCGGCAGGTCGAGAACGCGCTGTTCGGGCGGATTTCGGGCATCGTGGGAGAGGGAGAGTGAGCGCGATACCGGACACGGTCGACGTCCACGACGCCAGGTCCTCCTCCGGCACGCTGGAGGCGTATCTCACCCGGTTGAACCAGGTGGACCTCCTGAAAGTGAACGGGAAGGTGGAGCAGGTGATCGGGCTCGTTATCGAGTCCGTGGGCCCCAACTGCGCGCTGGGGGATGTCTGCACGATCAAATCCCACGAGGGGCAGGACATCTGCCTCTCGGAGGTGGTCGGGTTTCGCAGCAATCGCGTCCTCTCGATGATCCTGGGGGACGCCTCCCGCGTCGGACCCGGGAGCGAGATCATCGCGACGGGGCGCTCCCTCTCCGTGAACGTCGGGAAAGAGCTCCTGGGCCGCGTGATCGACGGGCTCGGCCGGCCGATGGACGGGAAGGGACCCGTGGTGACCGAGGAGGTGCGCTCCATTTACAGCGCCCCGCCGAATCCCCTGACCCGCCGGAGAATTTCCGAAGCGGTCGCCACGGGGATCCGCTCGATCGACGCGCTCCTGACGCTGGGGAAAGGACAGAGGGTGGGGATATTCGCCGGGAGCGGGGTCGGCAAGAGCGTGACGCTCGGCATGATCGCCCGGAACACGAGCGCGGACGTCAACGTCATCGCGCTCGTCGGGGAACGGGGCAGGGAGGTCTCGGAGTTCCTGGAGCGCGAGCTGGGTCCGGAGGGACTTCGCCGCTCGGTGGTGGTCGTCGCCACGAGCGACCAGGCCTCGCTCATACGGCTCAAGGCCGCGTTCATGGCCACGACGATCGCGGAGTACTTCCGCGACGCGGGCATGGACGTCATGCTCATGATGGATTCGGTCACGCGCCTGGCGATGGCGCAGAGGGAAGTGGGACTGGCGATCGGCGAGCCGCCGACGACGAAAGGGTACACCCCGTCCGTCTTCGCGATGCTCCCGCGCCTGCTGGAGCGGGCCGGGAACTCGCGCACCGGGAGCATCACGGGCATGTATACCGTGCTCGTGGAAGGGGACGACATGACCGAGCCGGTGGCGGATGCCGTCCGCTCGATACTGGACGGGCACATCGTCCTTTCCCGGCGCCTGGCGTCCGCGGGACAGTATCCCGCGGTGGACGCCCTGGAGAGCGTGAGCCGCGTCATGCCCGCGATCGTGAAGCCGGCGCACCGCGCGGCGGTGCACCACTTCCTGGACATGGTGGCCACGTACAGGGAATCGGAGGACCTGATCAACATCGGGGCGTACGTGAAAGGGAGTAACCCCCGGATCGACAGGGCCCTGAGAAACTGGGATGCGATCAGGGAATTTCTCCGCCAGGATGCGTCGGAGCGGGCGGAGTTCAACGGGAGCGTCGCGCGGCTGCTGGAGCTGGTCGCCCGCTCCGGGGCGCAATAACAGGAGATCAGCATGCAGGTCGGACCTTCCCGGCTACAGACCGTCATCCGCGTCAAGGACATCCAGCTCAAGAACGCGCAGAAGGAGCTGGCGCAGATCAAGGTCAAAAAAGAGGAGGAGCAGGGGGCGCTGGACAAGCTGGAGGACCAGAAAACCTCCGCCATGTCCGACGCCGCCCGGAAGATGACGGCCCGGGCGCGCGACATGCAGACCAGCCGGGCGTTCCTGCAGAGCCTGTCGCGGCAGATCAATCAGCAGGAGCAGACGGTGCAGAATATCAGCGACCAGGAGGAAACGAAGCGGGGAGAGCTGGTCGAGAAGACGAAATCGAAGCAGATGCTGGAGAACATCGAGGAGAAGCGCCGCGACGAGGAATCGAAGGAAAGCGACAGGAAGGCGCAGCGCGTGATCGACGTGCTCGCGCAGCGGATATCGTCGGCGCAGTGATGCGATGAAATCGGTGATTCCATACGTGTTGATGATGACCGGGACGCTCGTGGCCGCGCTGGCGATCGTCCTCGGGCTCTACTGGCTGAAGCCGGGACTCTTCGGCGTCACCCCCGGCCCTGTCGCGGCCGTCGCAAAAAAAGACACGACCGCCGCCGCGGCACCCCGCGCCGCAGCGGACACATCCGGGAAGCCCGCCCCGGCCGGCACGGTTCCCCCCGCCGCGGTGGAGAAGCCGCAGGACGAAGCGGCGCGCCTCGCCGACAGCATCCGCGTTCTGCAGGCGACGGTCCAGGAGCGGGACAGCGCGATCGCCCGGCTCCAGGAGACGCAGGCCGGAGGGGTTGATAGCGCCGCGGCAACGAAGACGACCCCGGATAGCGCCAGGGCGAAGCAGTCAAAGTCGTTTGCGAAGATGATTGAATCCATGCCCGCGGAACAGGCGGTGCGCATACTCAAAGGGCTTGACGACAGGGAAGTTCAGGCGATTCTCCTTGCCGTCAAGAAACGCCAGGCGGCAAAGATCCTGAGCGCTCTCGATCCGGACCGTGCCGCCCGCATGATAAGGATGGTGCAATGAGCAACGTCATGGGTTTGCCGGGGCCTGTCGGGTCCCGGGTGGCGAGCGGGGCGCCGGGTGCGGGAACCGTGCCGCAGCCCGCAAATCCGTTCGCCGCATTCATACAGGAGATCCTCGGAGGATTCATCGGGGGATCGGTCATGGAGGAAATCCCCTCCTCGCCGGCCGCTCCAGGGGGGTTTGCCGGTCTCCCGGTCCCCGCGAAGGATGCGCCGGATGAGGGAACCCCCGCAAAAGAATCGACCGGCGGTGAGAAATCCACGGCGAAAGAGCCTGACGAAGTCACCCCGCTGGTCCAGCTGGCGCTTATCAGCGCGTTCGCGCCGGTTGCGGCGCCCGTCGTCACTGTAGCGCAGGCGGAGGCGGATGCAACCGGCGGTTCAGCCGATCAGCAGGACGTTGCCCCGGCGTCGAATTCCGGTGCACATCCGGGAACTCCGTCGGCGGCCGCTCCGGGTTCGTTGCTCCCGCAAGGGGGAGATCTCATCGCGTCTCTCATGGAAGAGAGCCCCGCACCGGGGCAGCCTCTTCCGCTCGCCGCCCCGGGGATGGATGATGGACCGAAGTCCGGTCAACCCGCTGGCTCCGGTCAGGGGCTGGCGGATGGAACTCCGGACCAGGCTCCTCCTTCCGCGGGTTCATCGCAGGCGGCTGTCGGGACATTTCCGGGCATCGGGACCGGGCTCACACTCGCGCTGGCGCTCGACGCCGTCACGGAGGGGATGCCGAATACGTCTCCGGCTCCCGCGAATGTCTTCCCGGCGAAACCGGAAGTCACGCAGAGCCCGCAAAATGTCACTGCTCAGGTTCAACACACGGCGCCGGCCCGCTTTGCGGAAGTGCCGAATCCAACACTCCAGGAGGTAGCCCGGGGAGAGGATGTCCCGGCCACGCCTCGTATTTCACGGAAGGGTGAATCGGGCGGAGTGAGGGACACGAAGATCGGACGCGTAGATGCGGCAGATCCGGCCCCGGACGATGAGACGCAGGCTGTTCGGGAGATCTCCATCGCACCCGATGCGGCGTCAGGGGAGAATCCGGCCGGAGGCGATCTCGCGTCCAGGACTCCCGGACCTCTACAGGAGACGGAGCGCGTGACAGCTTCTCCGGGGCCCGAACCTGTCGCGCCGCAATCGACAGAGACGGCACAGGCTGCCCCACAGGTGACGACACAGAATGCGAAGGATTCCGCAGGCGACGCTTCCCGCGTGCAGCAACCCCCCGCCGGGAGCGCCGGTGCCAGTGCTCCATCCCCTGCGGTCAGGAACGCGACGCAGTATATCACACCCGCGGGGGATGTCGTCACGCGGCAGGAAAGTGCCCCTCCCGCGGCTCCAAGGCAGGAGATTCCGGCCGCCTACACCACGCTGCCGCAGGAACTCTCGCGCCGTATCGCCGACCAGGTTGTCCGCAACCTGAGCTTCCAGGTCGACGGGACGGCCTCCGAGATGCGCATGACGCTCAGGCCGCCGTCGCTCGGCGAGGTGCAGCTCCACGTCCATGTCGAGGATTCGAAGATGGCCGCGCAGATCGACGTGTCGCAGCAGCTCGTGAAGTCCGCGCTGGAGGCGCACATGCCCCAGCTGCGCCAGGCCCTGCAGGAGCACGGCATCGAAGTGCAGAGGATCGACGTCATGGTCCCCGAGCAGTCGACGCAGCAGGGAGGAGCAGGCGGCGGGGGGGAGCGCACGGGCCGCAGGAGCGGCCGGCGCGGCGCTGCTCCGGGGGAGGATGAGCAGGTGCAGGCGGTGAAGGACCTGGGGTACAATACCATCGAATTGATCATGTAGGGAGGATGCGCTATGTCCGCAGCAATCGAAGGAATCGGTCCCACGACGTTCCCGGCCTCTACGTCGACCGGCAGCAGCATCATGGGGCAGGATGATTTTCTGAAGCTCCTGATCTCGCAGCTGCAGAACCAGGACCCCATGAATCCCATGGACGGCACGCAGTTCGCCTCGCAGCTCGCCCAGTTCGCGTCGGTCGAGCAGCTGAACAACATCAACACGACGCTCCAGTCGTCGATCAGCGCGAGCCAGCTTCTCAACCAGTCGATCAGCAACGCGCTCTCGACGACCGTGATCGGCAAGGAAGTCCGCGCGACCGGCTCCACGTTCGCGTACGGCGGCAGCGGCGCCATGAACGTCGGGTACACGCTCCCCTCGGCGGCAGTCGCCGCGCAGGTGAAGATCGTCGACCAGAACGGGAACGTCGTCCGGACGATCAACGGGACCGGCGTCACGGCGGGGGACGTCGACGTGGCATGGGACGGCAAGACCGACGCCGGCACGCAGGCGGCGGCGGGCACGTACACGGTCCAGGTGACGGCGACCGACGCGGGCGGAAACGCGCTCACGGCGACTCCCTTCTTCTACGGCACCGTGACGGGCGTCCGCTTCAAGTCGACCGGTACCGTCTTCGTGGTCGACGGGGAGGAAGTCCCGCTTTCCAGCATACTCGAGGTCATGTAGGAGTCACACATGGCAGACACGGTCATCAACGGCGTCCAGGTCCCGTTCCTCCCCGCGGGGGGGATCGAGGGGCTGAAGGAGCGTCCCGCGCCGGGAGGGGTGCGGGACGGCGCCTTCGACGCGATCCTGCAGAAAGAGCTGAAGGACCTGAAGTTCTCGAAGCACGCGCAGGACCGGATCGCCTCCCGCAACATCCAGCTCTCGCCGGACGACGTTGCCGCGCTCGGCGCGGCGGTCGCAAAGGCGGGGGACAAGGGGGGGAAGGACTCGCTGGTCCTGCTGCGCGACATGGCGTTCATCGTCAACGTCCCGAACCGGACGGTGGTAACGGCGATGGACGCCGGGCAGATGAAGGAGAATGTGTTCACCAATATCGACAGCGCGGTAATCGCAGAATAGCAGCACACTAAACAACGACGGGCTGGCCTTCCCGGCGCCACGTGCGCGCGGGAGGAGGCCCCTCCGGCCGGGCCGACCGACAGACGCCCGGCCACATGTTCACTCAATCGTACAGGAGGGTAGCACAATGGCATTCCTCACATCTCTCTTCGCGGGAGTCTCCGGTCTCCAGAACAACCAGGTGATGATGGACGTCATCGGCAACAACATCGCCAACGTCAACACCATCGGGTACAAGAAGGGGCGCGTGGAGTTCACAGACATGTTCTCCCAGACACTCCGGAACGCGTCACAGCCGTCGGCCAACCTGGGCGGCACCAACCCCCTGCAGGTCGGCCTCGGCATGTCGATCGGGTCGATCGACATGGACACGTCGCAGGGGAGCTTCCAGTCGACGGGACTCACGTCCGACATGGCTATCCAGGGGACAGGGTTCTTCATGGTGGACCAGGGGGGAAAGACGCTCTACACGCGCGACGGCAACGTGGCGTTTGACACCGACGGCAAGCTCTCCAACAAATCGACCGGCGGCGTGATCCTGGGCCGGCTCGCCGACACCAACGGCAACATCCCGCCGGGAGCCCCGATCCAGGACATCGTGATCAAGAAAGACCTGACCTCGCCGCCGAAGGCGACGACGGAGGCTGATTTCGCCGGGAATCTCGATTCGACCACCGCGGTGAACGGCACCGCCCAGACGTCGCAGCCGATTTACGACTCGCTCGGTGCGAGCCACTCGCTGACGATCACGTATACGCACACCGGCAACAACACGTGGACGTGGGCCGCGGCGGTGACCGGCGGGACGACGGCTTCGACCGGCACGATCACGTTTAACTCGGACGGCACGCTGAATTCGATCACGGGCAACCCGGTCGCGATCACGCTCAACAACGGCGCGGACCCGATGTCCGTGACGCTGAACTGCGGCACCCCCTCCGCGACGGTTCCCGGGAACAACACCGGCGTGACGCAGAACGCGGGCAACGGCGCGTCGACCGTCGCTCCCCTCTCGCAGAACGGCTGGGCCGCCGGGTCGCTGAGCAACATCTCTGTCAACGCGGACGGCACGATCGTGGGGGCGTTCACGAACAACCAGTCACTCACGCTCGGTCAGATCATGCTCGCGGATTTCGCGAACCCGAACGGCCTGACGCGGGTCGGCGGGAATGAGTTCGACGTGTCCGGCAACTCCGGTGAAGCCGTGGTCAAGGCCGCCGGGACGACGTCCACGATACAGACGGGCGTGCTCGAGCAGTCCAACGTCGATCTCGCCGATGAGTTCACGAACATGATCACGGCGCAACGCGGGTTCCAGGCGAGCGCCCGCGTCATCACCGTGAGCGACCAGTTCCTGGACGAGGTCGTCGCACTGAAGCGGTAATTGAACGGGTCGGATGACCCCGGCCCTCCGCTCCGCGGGAGCGGAGGGCCGGGGCATAGGTGAGGAGAGCTTGTATGATCGAACTGACGAAACTGCAGGACCAGAAGATCATCGTCAACGCCGAGCTGATCGAGTTCGTCGAGGCGACCCCCGACACGATGATCACGACCACGAGCGGCAAGAAGATGATCGTGAAAGAGACTGTGGAAGACGTTGTCCGGAAGGTGATCGAGTATCGCCGGAAATGCCGCCCGGAGATCCGCACCCCGGAATAATTCCACTCCTTCGGCTCCTCTCGCTAAAGTCTCCCGGGGCATCCAACTGGCCGATATTAGCCACCACTCCTGCCGCCGAATTGCCCCGTGCGTGCAGGAATCGCCTGTTGTGCCCCGCTTTCCCCCATGCACGCCCTCTTTTTCCCCATAACGCCATGGCACGGGGTTTGACCTTCTGAGGCCGGATAACCTCCGGAGAATCAATGGCCAAAGAGCAACAGCCCCCCGAAGCGGCGAAACCGGCAGCGCCGGCGCCGGCGGCGCAGGGGATCACGCCGATGAAGCTCGTCATCATCGGAGTTCCACTGTTTCTCGTCCAGCTTGCCGTGGTCTATTTCCTCGTCGCGAAGTTTGTCGCGCCGGCTTCCACTCCGGCCGGTCCCCAGACCAGGGCGGCCGAGCCGAAGGAAACCGCTGAAGCGAAGAGCATATTCGTCGTCAAGGACGTGATCGTTAATCCGGCAGGCACGAACGGAACGAGGTTCCTGCTGACGACAGTCGGATTCGAGATCAACGGCATCGAGCGTGAAAAGGAGCTCGAGGGGAAAGAGGTGCAGGTCCGCGACGTCCTGAACACGATCCTCACGAGCAAGGGGCTCGAGGACCTCTCCGGCAACGAGCAGCGCGAGGCGCTCCGGAAGGAGATCCTCCAGAAAGTCGGCGAGATGCTCCCTGCGGGCTCGCTGACCAACGTGTATTTCAGCAAGTTCATCATCCAGTAGCGGCGCGCCGTGCCCGAGATCCTTTCACAGCAGGAAATCGACAACCTCCTCTCCGGGATGTCCGCCGGGAAAGGGGAGGCGGTCCCCGAGCCGGTCGAGATCGAGACCAGCGTCCACGAGGCGGTCAACTTCGATTTCCGTCTCCCGCACCGGCTCTCCAAGAACCAGCTCAGGACGTTCCAGGCCGTCCACGACAGCTTCGGCGAGGCATTCGGCTCGTACCTGGTGTCGCGGATGCAGACGACCGTGTCGGTCAACGTCCTCTCGGTCGACCAGCTCTTCTACTCCGAGTTCGTCCTCTCGATCGCCAGCCCGAGCTGCCTCTACATCTTCCGCATCATGGAATCGGACGCGCTGGCGGCGCTCGAGGTCAGCCCGCAGCTCGTCCTGGCCATGGTGGAGCACCTGATGGGAGGCGTGGCGGAGGGATCGAAGGAAGCGCGGCTCATCACGAAGATCGAGCAGAGCATCGTGAAGGGGATCGTCCAGCGGGCCCTGATGGAAATCCAGCGGGCATGGAAGACGATCGCGGACCTCACGTTCAAGCTGGAGCGGTACGAGAACGAAGGTGACTTCGCCCAGCTCGCCCCGGCCAGCGAAATCGTCATGGTGATCTCGTTCGAGGTCGCGATCGGGCGCCAGAAATACCTGATGAACCTCTGCTTCCCGACGTTTGCCCTGGAAGAGGTCTTCGCCAAGTTGAACGTGCAGCACTTCAGCGCCCTTGCGGCGGCGAACAGGGAGGGCGATCGCTCGGCGACGATCCAGAAGCACCTGGGCGAGACGCCCCTGGCCGCGACGGCGCTGCTCGGCGAAGCGAAGCTGACGCTCCGCGAGCTGCTGAACCTCGAGCCCGGCGACGTGCTGCGGACCTCGATCCCGGTGGGGGGCGAGGTGGCGGTGATGCTCGGTGGCAGGCCCCGCTTCTGGGGCACGCCGGGGATCTCCCGCGGGAAGGTCTCCGTGAAAATCACGCGAACGAATGTGGAACCCCTCTCAGGAGAATGATCATGGCGGACGAGACACAGGAAGGCGCAACACCCGAAGATAGCGGAGTCCTCGCCGAGGTGCCGGAGGTGGTCGCCGCCCCCGTCGCGCCCGCGGCCTCCGGGCCCCCCGCCGCCGATGCGACTGTGACCGCGGAATCCACGGCGTTCCCGCCGCTGGAAGCGGCCCCCGTGCCGGCCGAACGGGACAGGAAGATGGACCTGCTGCTCGACCTGACGCTCCCGGTGGCGATCGAGCTGGGGCGGACGAACCTGCAGATCCGCGACATCCTCGACCTGCGGCGCGGGTCGGTGGTGGAGTTCGAAAAGCTCGCCAGCGAGCCGGTCGACGTGATCGTGAACGGGAAAAAGATGGCGGAGGGGGAAGTCGTCGTCATCGAGAAGCATTTCGGGATCAGGATCACCAACCTGATCGAAACCTCCGAACGCGTGAAAAGCCTCGGGAAATAGACGATGGACGGGCTCATCCTCCGGTCGGTGCTCTCCCTCGGCGCGATACTGGCGCTGATGCTGGGCCTCACGTGGCTCGCGAAGCGGTACCTCCGCCCGGGAAAGGGACCGCGCCGCCAGGTGGTCGACGTCGAGCTGCTCGGCCAACGCTCGCTCCAGCCCCGCAGCGCGGTCTACGTGCTGAAGGTCCTCAACCGCGTCATCGTGGTCGGGGCCTCCGAGCACGGCATGCAGGCGCTCGCGGAGTTCGACGACCGGGAAACGCTCGCACTGCTCGAGGATGCGGCGGCGACGCGGCCCGCCCCGGGCTGGTTCGCCGGCGCGGACATCGCAGGCGGCGCGCGGTCGTTTGCGGAATACCTCCGCCACCAGATCGCCGGCGCTCGGATGCCGTCGCTGCGGCGGGAGAAAAACGGAAACGGGGGTGCGCGGTGAGGCGGGGACGGGTGATCCTCTGTGCGGCGCTCCTGCTCGCGCTCTGCGCCGCCGGCGCCTTTGCGCAGGGGAAGGGGCTGCCGGTCCCGAAGATCTCGATCGGCGTGGGGACGTCCACGAAGCCGGAAGACGTCTCGGTCACGCTCCAGATCCTCTTCCTGATGACGGTCCTCTCGCTCGCCCCGGCGATCCTGATCCTGACCACCGCGTTCACCCGGATCATCGTCGTGTTCAGTTTCCTCAAGCAGGCGATGGGGACGCAGCAGGTCCCCCCGCCGCAGGTCCTGGTCGGGCTCGCGATGTTCATGACGTTTTTCGTGATGGCGCCGACGTGGTCGCGCGTGAACGACGAGGCGCTGCAGCCGTACCTGAACGGGAAGATGTCGATGCAGCAGGCGTACGACAGGGGGGTGGTGCCGATCCGTGAGTTCATGTTCCGGCAGACGCGGGAGGAAGACCTGGCGCTCTTCGTCAAAATGTCCGGCGTCGGCAAGCCCGCCACGCGCGAGGACGTGCCGACATACGCGCTGGTCCCGGCCTTTGCCATCAGCGAGCTCAGGGTCGGCTTCCAGATCGGGTTCATTCTGTTCGTCCCGTTCCTGGTGATCGACCTGG
>Ga0335079_10001371_pt1 | contig 27622 bp, 24 predicted proteins | sample Lox_Sample_33_FD_206719 | JGI IMG/M metagenome (GOLD analysis project Ga0335079, IMG submission 206719) | Soil microbial communities from Loxahatchee National Wildlife Refuge, Florida, United States - Lox_Sample_3.3 | ecosystem: Environmental > Terrestrial > Soil > Wetlands | place: USA...
TGTTCTTAAAGGGGCATGAGCAAAGGAGTCGCTGTGCGTAGCGACGTGCAACGCATTCTAACCAATCTCTCCCTTACACTAATCTCCCAGGATCGGCGGAGTCCACAGAGCCCAACTGGCTCTCCGTGGGCTCCGCTCAGCAGAACCACGGCTCCGTGAGCCGGGGTGAGCGCGCTGGAATGCGCGGAGCGCCCCTGGCCGCGGCGCGGCGCGTCGGCTCGCCTCGCGCGATGAGCGCAGCCTCCATTATGAGCTCGAACGTATCGCTGGCCGTTGCTTCACGGCGCGCCGCCGCTTCGACGATTCCCGTCACTCGCTGATGCAGTGCGTCCATGCGGGGGTCCGGGTGGGTCCAGCGATACGTGAATCGTTCGGGATCGAGCTCCCCGAGAACCGCGCGGACGCTCGGTCGGGCGAGCAGGCTCGAGCCGAGCGGCACGAGCAGCCGGATCGCATACTGCACCGGGTCCACATCGTGGACGAGCCCGCGGGCGTCGACGAACTCGAGCATGTCGCGATAATCGTCGAGCGTCGTCCATGGCGTGAACGCCACGAACGAGGGGCGGAGCGTGATACCCGCCTCCCGCGTGATCGCGAGCGCGGTATCGACGTCGGCTCTGGTGTGCCCCTTCTCGAGCGTGCGTAGCACGACATCGCTCGTCGATTCGACGGCCGAGACGACGAACGCGCACCCGAGCGCCGCCAGCTCGGGAAACAGCTCGCGGTGCTCGAGGATGTGCTCGACCTTGGTGGTGCAGTCGAAGCTCACCTCGGGGAATTCGGCGTGCACGGCTCGCGCGAGCTTCACGGCGTGGGTAGGGCCGTTCAGGAAATCGGGATCGCCGAACGTGATGTGCCGCGCACCGCCCGCGATCAACTGGCGGATGTCCGCCAGCACGATCGCCCGCGGTACGGCAAAGAACCGCCCACCGTACACGGGGGGAATCGGGCAATGCAGGCAAAGATGCAGGCAACCACGGCTCGCCTCGACATATCCGGCGGGAACCGTCGTCCCGTCGCGTGCGAAATGCACGTACCGGTGCAGATCGGGCAATCCCCGCCGAGCGGGCACGGGAAACGTCAGCCGCTCGAGCGGGGTCCGGGCGGCATCGCCGCTTGCTCCCGACTCGACCTCGCCGATCAGCTGCACGAGACGCTCTTCCATCTCACCGCCGATGACCGCGTCCGCGAGATCGGACAGCAACACCTCGGCGTTGAGCGAGGCGTAAAGACCGTAGAAGCACACGAAACAATCCGGATTGATCGCGCGCACCCGGCGCGCGAATGCCACGCCGATGCGCAAGGCGGTGTGCATGGGAACCGCGATCGCGACGCAACCGGCCGCCGCGATCGTCGCTTCATCGACGGGTTCAACGGCCAGATCGCGAACGGCGGGTGAGTAGCCCGCGCGTTCGAGAAACGCGCGCGGCCACGCCAGTCCCAGGGGCTGGTGACCCAGCTCGTAGCACGACACGAGCAGGATCCGACCGGGACCGCGCAGATTCATTGCGCGCGCACGCGGCGTTCGACGAGCCGCAACACGACTGCCGCCGCGAGCAGCAGGACCGCCATCCACACGAGCCACTGGCGCTCGAGCAGCATGCCGGCCAATCCCGTCGGGAGAGCGAACCCCAGGAGCCACGCCTTGTGAACGAAGAACCGGCTCATCTACTGCTTCAGGAAAGCGGCGATTGCCGAGCGGAAATCCGGAGTGGTGCGGCTCACCGCGTTGACGTCGGCACCGAGCTTGAGCCCTTCCTCAAACGACAGGTCGTCGAGCTCATAGAACTGGTGCTTGGTGAGCGCCAGGGCGGAGGCGCTCGTGTGTGTGAGCGCGGTGCAAAGCGCGCGGGCCTGGTCGTCCAGCACCCCGTCGTCGAACACGCGCGACACGAGGCCATACGCGGCCGCTTCGCTCGCGGAAATGACGCGGCCCGTGGCGGCGAGATCGAACGCGATCTTCTCACCGACCGCGCGTCGTAACAGGGTGAGGACGAGCGCCGGCACGAACCCGCGTTGCACCTCCGGGTAGCCGAACTGGGCCGACCGCTGGGCGATCACGAGATCGGCGGCCGTGGCGAGCCCACAGCCCCCCGCGAGCGCCCGGCCCTGCACGACAGCGACGACCGGTTTCGGAATGCGGCGCATGCGGAGGAACACCTCGGCGAACTCGAGCGCCGCCTCACGGTTCTCCGCCACCGCGCGATCGGCCGAGGCGAGCAGCTCCTCCAGGTCCATGCCGGCGCAGAAATCCTTGCCTGCCCCGCGCAGCACCACAACGCGCACCCGTGGATCGAGATCCGCCTGCTCGAGTGCTTCCAGCAACTGCTCGATCATGAGACGGTCGATCGCGTTGCGCTTGTGCGGTCGATTGAGGGTGAGGGTGCACACGCCCTGGTCGTGTGCGCACAGCAGGCGTGTCATGTCAGCCATTGGGCACATCGATTTCCATGCGCAGCAACGCGGTTGAAAATACCTTACCCTGGGCATCTGTCTTGAGCGAGATCGTCCCCCCGCCGTCGAGCGCGCCGTGCAGCAGGAAATTCAGCGCGTGCAGGTTGGGCAGCTCGTAGCGCTCCACCGGGCCGGTAATGATCGCGGCAAAATGCTCGGCCACGCGCGCCGCGGTCACCTGCTCCACCAGCACCGGATACTGCGCGGGATCGCGCGCGATCAGACCGACGTTCGCGGTGTCTCCCTTGTCGCCCGACCGCGCATGCGCGATGTCCGCGAGCCGAACTCTCATACGTCGAGCGTCTCGATGCAGGGCGTCGCCACGCGTTTGTCGATCAACGCCGGCCAGTATGCGACGATCTCTTCCACTTTCGGGCGGCCGCCCGCAAAGCCCGTAACACTGGGTGGCCCATTCAGAACGAGGGGAGCGATCTCGCGCGTAAACCGCTCCACCGAAGCGCGTTCCCGCGCGCGCACGCCAATGCGCAGCTGCACTTCGGGAAGCGCACTCACGTCGAGCCCGCGGAGCGCGAGGCGGCCGTGCGTCGAGTCAGCCCCGACAAACTCCGTGTGCAGCGCCTCGAAGCGGAGCCCGAGCCGGGCGAGCCGTTCGCGCAGCACCCGATCGGCGGCCTCGGCCTTCTGATACGCGTCGGGCCACGCGTACACCAGCGTGCCCACCGCCTTGTAGCCGTAGAAATACGCGACCGAAACCTTGAGCTTGTCGGTTGCGGGTCGTCCCCTGATTCCGGAGCATCGCACGCGGTCCGGGCCCGCTTGCTCGAGGCGGATCGTGGTGAAGTCCGCCACGCAATCGGGCGTAATGTAGGCGCGCGGATCGCCCAGCTCGTACACCAGCTGCTCGGTCACGCTTGCGACGGTGATGCGCCCACCGGTGCCGGGGTGCTTCGTGACCGCGAACGTGCCGTCGGGCGAGGCTTCGACGATCGGGTAGCCCACGTTGGCGAGGTCGGGGATCGACTGCCAATCGATCAAGCAGTTGCCGCCCGAGCATTGCGCCCCGCATTCGATGACGTGTCCGGCCACCGTGCCGGCCGCGAGAACGTCCCAGGCGTCGGGCCGCCATCCAAACGCGTGGATCAGCGGAGCCAGCGTGAGCCCGGTGTCGGTCACGCGGCCGGTGATCACCACGTTCGCGTCGCGATGCAGCGCCTCGACGAGCGGTGCCGCTCCGAAGTAGGCATTGGCCGACACGACACGATCGCGGATATCGCTCAACGGCCGCCCGGTGTCGAGATTGGCAAGCGCGTGTCCCTGCTCGGTGAGCTGGTCCAGACGCTCGAGCAGGTCGTCCCCCGACACGATGCCGATGCGCACTTTGCCGCTCAGTCCCAGCCGGCGCGCGGCATCCGCCACGGCATGGGCGCAGGCGCGCGGGTTCACCCCCCCCGCGTTCGCGGTGATCCGCACACCGCGTTCGATCGCGAGCGGCAGAATGCGCTCCATCGATTCCACGAAATCGTGGGCGTAGCCGAGATTGGGGTCGCGCGACTTCTGCTTCTGCAGAATCGACATCGTGACTTCGGCGAGGTAATCCATCATGAGAAAATCGATGGGACCCCCTTCCACCTGGCGCGCCGGCGCCTCGAGCCAGTCACCCCAGAACCCCTGACCCGACGCAATGCGCACCACGCCCCCGGCCATCAGGGAGCCGCGCCCACGGCGACGTGCAGCACCGCGGTCTCCGTACCGGAATTGCCCGTCGGCGCCGGGCGCACGCGAGCTTCGATGTACGGCACGAATCCGGGCGGGACGACCAATGCCTCGTCCGGTTCTGGCTTCACGAGCGGTACGTCCACGCGCTCTCCGGCGACCAGGGACAGGGGGCGAACCGAGCCAAGCGCACGGGGCTCGGGCAGCATGAACGTAATCTGCACACGCGTCTGCCAACTCCGCGCGGCGTCGGATCGGGCGAAGGCAGGATACAGCTCGAGCAACAGCGCGTGACCAACCACAGATGGGGGAATGGTGATCGACTGCGTGCCCTGCGCGTTGTGCAGCGCAAAAGCCGCAATGCGATTGGCGCCGGAATCCAGGGTCGAAACGGCAAAGCCGGTCAATTCGCGCCAGGTGCTGTCCCGGACCTCAGTGCGAACCGTGGCCATCGTGGCCCAGACGGGAGCGCGGACCACGAGCGTCTCGGGAGCCGCGCCCGACCCATTCACGACGACATTCTTCGCCACCCCGACAAGAGATTGATCGAGGCTGCCGGTGATCGAATTCGCTCCGGTGTTGGCCGCCTCGACTTCGCTCCCTCGGCTATCCATTCGAAACCGTGACGCTTCGGCGCGTACGCTCACGGTGATGCCGGCGAGCGGCGGCGCGGCAACGTCCAGCTCGTACACGCCCTGTTTGGCCTCGTCGCTCGGCACCACGTAGCGCGCTCCGGGGCCGTGCTCCTGCATCGCCTCCCCGGACACGGGTCGCCCGCCCGGCTCGTATAGCCGCATGGCGACCTGCCGGGCGAGGGTATCGGCGCCGCCACCGGTAATGGTGACCTGTGCCGCGAACGTAACGCCTCGTCCTGGCACACGAAGGAAATAGCGCTGCACCCTTCCGGCCGGAATTGCTCGACTTGGATCGACGAGCGGCTCCCCTGCGGCAAGATCGTAGGGGACCACAATCGTGCTGACGATCGTGAACAATGGGCCCGCCGCGCTGTCCGATGGCGTGCGTCCGACCAGCGAGCCCGTGTACACGCCGGGCGACAGGTTCGGGGGGAGGGCGATATGCACGGGAATGGCGGTTTCGACCGGGCTCGCACTCAGGTATGCGGGGCCCGAGAGCCACGGCACGGTCGAACGCAGCACGAACTCTGCGGCGCGCCGTCCGGCCAGATGGCGGACTCGAAACAGTAGCACACTGTCCGTGCTGGGAGACGCATAGTCCAGGGCCGCCGTGTTGCCATCGCTTGCCCGCACGGCATAGTCGGACCCCTGATGACCCGCGGCCAGCCAGCGGTACGCCGCCTCGAGTCGAGGAACGCCTGCGCCACGATCGAGAAACGAAGTGCCCGGAAGGGCTGTGGCCGAGGCGCGCAATGCCGCGACGATTTCGATGGCGCTCACGCGGCGGTCCTCGGCCGCTAGCGCCGACAGCAGACATGCGGCCATTCCCGCCGCGTAGGGCGCGCCGACGCTTGTGCCGCGCTCGAGCTCGAGGCCGGCAGCGAACGCGGGAACGGTCGAGAACGCGAGCCCGGGAACGATGAGATCGGGTTTGGCGGTCAAGCCGCCGCGCGCGCTCCACCAGCCCATCACGTCGCCGGCGGATGTGCTCGGTCCCGAGTCATTGGGCGGTTTCGCAAATGCGAGCGGCAGCGACGAACCCACCGCGAGCGCCAGGTCCGCCGCCGCGGGCGAGCCGATGGTCGCGAGGCCGGGACCTTCGTTCCCGGCGGCCACCGTGAGGACCACGTCCGGGTGCGCGATGAGAAACGCGTCCACCAGCGAATCGATGGCGGAGCTTCCCGGGATCGGCATGCGAACGGCAAAGCTCAAGCTCAACACGAGGGGCAGGCCGCGATCCGCGGCGAACTTCGCGGCGTAGTTCAATGCCTCGACGATGCTGCCCGTTGCCGACACACCGCCCCGCTGGTTGTCGGTCACCTTCAAACCAATCACCTGCGCACCGGGCGCCACGCCGTCGAACCCCGTGAGGTGAAACAGCTCGTGCCCTGCCGCGACACCCGCGACGTGCGTGCCATGCCCGGCGTCATCGAACACGAGATCGAGCGCGGGCACGCCGCCCTGGTCCGTGAAATTCGCCGCGACGACGATACGTTTTGCTCCCACCGCCACCGTTTCCCCCCCATCACGATAATCGTGCAGTGGTTTGTCGTCCTCGAACGAGCCGTTCAGGTTGGCGTCGAGGAAGACGACCCAACCATCGCTCGCCCGTACCACGACGCCTGGAACGTGCTCGTCTCCAATGCGCAGCTCACCGCCATACCACTTTCCGTTCGCGGCCAGCCGCGCGATTCGCCCGGCGCCCGCTTCCGTGCATCCGGCAACGGTGAGGCTGCCGCCCACGGGAGCGGGGAGGATCGCGAGCGGCACCTTTCCTTGTCCTGAGAAATCGCGCAGATCGATGACCTTGGGAGTTCCGGCGCTGGTGCGCTCGAGGCCCGGAGCGGAGGGGTCGATGCCCGAATCGAGCACGCCAATCAACACGCCGCGGCCATCGTAGGTGGGGTAGCGGGCTCGGAACGCACTCACCCCGGCGCTCGCGAGCGGCATGTAGCCGGCATCGCGCGCAAACCGTGGTGGAAGGACCGGCAGCCCCGTTCGTTCCGGGGCGACGCTGTCCGTGAAGATGTGCGCGCCAAGATTCGTGCCTGCGCTGGGACTCGGGCGGCGCACGGGAGCGGCCGGCGCGGGCGCTCGCTCCGGCGCCGTTCCGCCTCCACGACATGCCACGCTTACCAGCAGACAGAAGGCCCACGAAGTCCGGCGCGTCATAACTCCGGCGGAAGCACGAACGCACCGAGATGCGGCCCGCGAAATGACGCGGTGATGTCGAGCAGGAAGCCGAGCACGTCGCGCGTGTTCTCGGGAGCCACGATCGCATCCACGAAGCCGCGCGCCCCCGCGAATTTCGCATCGAGCTCCCGCTCGTAGTCCGCGCGCATGGCTGCGACACGGTCGCGAACATCGGGGTCTCCGGCTTCCGCCCCGAATACCGCCTGCACGGCCGATTCTCCTTCCATCACGCCCATGCGCCCCGTGGGCCACGAGACGATGAAATCGGGATCGAATCCCTGCCCGGCCATGGCGTAGTAGCCGGCACCCGAAGCGTGATTCAAGGTCAGCACGATCTTGGGGACACTGGCCGTCGCCATCGCTTCCACAAACCCCGCGCCCGCGCGGATGATGCCCGAATGCTCGGCCTCGAGGCCCACCATGAATCCGGACACGTCCTGCACGAACAGCAGCGGGATCCGTTCCCGATTTGCGGTCTCGATGAAGTACGCCGTCTTCTCCGCGCTTTCCGTGTAGATGATGCCCCCGATGCGCGGCGGCTCGTTCTTTGTCCCCTTGATGAAGCCGCGATGATTCGCGATCACGGCGACGCTGTGCCCGTGGATGGCGCCATGCCCGCAGATGATTTCCGGGCCTACGTCGGCTTGAAACGCCGCGAACGTCCCGGCATCGAGCAGCGCATCGAGCACGGCGCGCATGTCATAACTCATGCGGTGATCGGCGGGCAGGAGATCGTACAGCGTATCGGCGCTGGATCGTGTCCGACGCTCCGCACTGAGCGAATGGCTCTCGCGCGGCAGTCTGCCGAGATATGCCCGGATCTGTTCCAGACACTCGGCGTCGTTCGCTGCCCGATAGTGGGCCACGGCGCTCACCGCCGTGTGGGTGCGCGCACCGCCGAGCGCCTCGGCATCGACACTCTGTCCCGTGGCGCCCTTCACGAGGTTCGGTCCGCCGAGCCCCATGAATGATGTCCCTTCGACCATGAAGATCACGTCGGACAGGGCCGGGAGATACGCGCCACCCGCGATGCACGGACCCATCACGGCGGCGATTTGCGGAACGTGGAGAAACCGGCGCATGATGGAGTTGTAGTAGAAGATTCGTGCCGCGCCGTACTGGCCTGGAAAAACCCCGCCTTGATATGGCAGATTCACGCCCGCCGAATCCACGAGATAGACGATCGGAATCCGCTGGCGCATCGCGATCTCCTGCGCGCGCAGCATTTTCTTGATGGTCTCAGGCCACCACGATCCCGCTTTCACCGTGGCGTCGTTCGCCACGACGACAACCGGTCGTCCGTTGACCACGCCCACGCCCGTGACCACGCCGGCCGCGGGCGCCTGGCCGTCGTACTGATCGTACGCGACGAGCAGCCCCACTTCGAACCACTGCCCTCCCCCGTCCTGGTCGAGTAGACGCGCGATGCGTTCGCGCGCGGTGAGCTTTCCCTGCTCGTGCTGGCGGCGGATGCGGTCGGGGCCGCCCCCCTGCTCCAGCCGCTGCTCGAGATCGCGGTATTGCGCGGTGAGGGTTCTGAGGCGGTTCAAGAATGCGTTGGGCGACGACTACGTCGAGACATGCTCACGCGCCCAATCCTGGATGTATTTGACGAGATCGCCTGTGGGAGTCCCCGGACCGAACAACTTGCCGATGCCCTGATGCGCGAGCGTCTCGACATCCTCGGGCGGAATGATCCCGCCCCCGGTGAGCAGCACCTCCCGCCTGCCACCCGTGTCGAGCAGCTGGCGGATTCGCGGAAACAGCGTCATGTGCGCGCCGGAGAGAATCGACAGGCCCACCACATCGACGTCTTCCTGGATCGCCGCCTGCACGACCTGCTCCGGCGTCTGGTGGAGGCCGGTGTAAATCACCTCCATCCCGGCATCGCGCAGCGCGGCCGCGACCACCTTGGCGCCGCGATCGTGACCGTCGAGCCCCGGTTTGGCGACGAGCACGCGAACCGGCCGCTTTCCCGAGGGGGGCGTGCGCTTCACGCTCGCTCCCTCGGTGCGTTCACCGGCGGGGGTGGGCGTCAAATCCGGAACCGGAGCAGTGCGGCCAGTCCGTCCACGGCGCGACGGGCGCGCTCGTCGTAGAGCACGTCCACCTGGGCTCCCTGCGCGAACCCATCCTCGATGGCATCGTCGAGGCCGGGATCGTCGCCTCGGCCGTCCACGAGCAGGGTGCGGACCTGGCCGCGCTCCAGCGCTTCGAGCGTGGCGGATACGCCGTTGATCGCCCATCCGGTGCCGAGGCCCTGCGTGACCGCTTCGGCATGCGCTCGCTCCCACGCCCGCTCCCGCTCCTCTCGGAGCAACAGGGATGCATCGCGAATCTTTGCCGGGGACAGTCCCTTGGGGCTCATCTTCACCGCGCCGAGCACGAGGTCATGCAGGTACGTGTGCAGGTGGGGCAACAAGCCCGCCGCGTCCACGCCCACGCCGGCTACCACGAGGCCGGCGATGGGGTGCTCGGTTTGATGACGGAAGACGCGGTCCGCGACGGCGGCATACAGCCGATGCTTCTCCTCGCGAATACGCTGGTGGTAGTGGTACTCGCCGATCGCGCCGGACGGGTGGCCGCCCCGCCGCATCGTCTGCTTGGGGCCGTGAAATCTGGCGGCCCGGCTGGCGGGTAGCGACAGTCCGGGCAGCTCGGTGACGCCGTAGGCCGTGACCTGGAAGAATCGGGCTCCGGTGCGGTCGGCGGCAACCGCGAGAATCGTGCCGAACTCCTCTTCCAGCGCCACCAGCTCGCGCACCAGGGGCACGGGACGAATGGCGAGCCGCGAGCGGTGCACGTGCGGCAGCGGAATCACTTCGAACAGCCCGAGCGGGCTCGAGGCGAAGATCGCCACGCCACGCGCACCGCGCGTGAGCGCGGGGTCGTCGATCGCGTGCTGCACGCGCTCCAAGTCGCGCGCGACCGTCTCGCGCGTGCCGTGGTCGAGCCGCTGGATGTCGAGCGCGGCGAGCGCATCGCGCGCGCGGTTTTTCATCTTGATGAGATACTTGCCCCGGGTGCGGTCGCGCGGCTCGAGCTTCAGGTAACACGTGACGACCAGGTGCGGGCCAGGGCGAATCTGCGCCAACCGCTGCACCGCATCGTGCACCGCTGCTTCGGACGTTACGCCGGCGGGTGCGGTCATGGGCTAGAAGAACACCGGCTCGCGATAGGCCCCGTATACGGCCTCGAGCGCGTGCCGGATTTCAAATAGCGTACAGTACGCTCGGGCGCAGTCGAGCATCGGACCGATGACGTTCTCCTCGCGCAACGCGGCTTGCTTCAGCGTGTCGAGGCGCGCCGCCACGAGGGTGTTGTCGCGGCGCTGGCGCAGGCGCGCCAGACGGCGCTGCTGCTCCTGCTCGGTGTCGTTCGAGATCTTGAGAATCTCGACTGGGTGATCGCCCTGGCTCACGAACTCGTTCACCCCGACGATCACCTTCGTGCCGGCCTCGAGCTCCTGCTGGAATGCCTCGGCCGAACGCGCGATCTGCCGTTGAAACCAGCCGTTCTCGATCCCCCGCACGACCCCGCCAATGGACTGGATCTCCGCGAACAGCGCTTCGGCTTCGCGCTCGAGCTGATCGGTCAGGCTTTCGACGTAGTACGACCCGCCCAGCGGGTCGATCACCTCGGGCACGCCGGTCTCGTGCGCGATGATCTGCTGCGTCCGCAGCGCCAGCTGCACCGCCTGTTCGGTCGGCAGGGCCAGCGTTTCGTCGAGCGAATTGGTGTGGAGCGACTGCGTGCCGCCGAGCACCGCGGCGAGCGCCTGATAGGCGACGCGCACGATGTTGTTCTGCGGCTGTTGGGCCGTGAGCGTCACGCCCGCGGTCTGACTATGGAACCGCATCTTCCATGAGCGCGGATCACGCGCGCCGTAGCGCTCGCGCATGTGCCGCGCCCAGATGCGCCGCGCGGCGCGAAGCTTCGCGATTTCCTCGAAGAAATCGTTGTGAATGTCCCAGAAAAACGACAGCCGGGGCGCGAATGCGTCGACGTCGAGGCCGCGCGCGATCCCCCGCTCCACGTACGTGAACCCGTTGGCCAACGTGAACGCCAGCTCCTGAGCCGCCGTCGAGCCCGCTTCGCGGATGTGATAGCCCGAGATCGAAATCGTATTCCACAGCGGCGTGTGCTCGGCACACCACTCGAACATGTCGACGATGATCTTGAGCGCCGGCTCGACCGGATAGACCCAGGCATGCTGCGCCATGTACTCCTTCAACATGTCGTTCTGCACGGTGCCCTGGAGCCTCGCGATCGGAACGCCCTGCCGCTCCGCGGCGGCCACGTAAAAGCAGAACAGCATCGCCGCGGGGCCGTTGATGGTCATCGACGTGGACACCCGGTCGAGCGGGATCTCGTGAAACAGATCCTCCATATCGGCGAGCGAGGCGATGGCGACGCCGCACTTGCCCACCTCCCCCTCGGCGCGGGGGTGATCCGAGTCGTAGCCCATCAGCGTGGGGAAGTCGAAGGCGACCGAGAGCCCGGTCTGTCCGTGGGCGAGCAGGAATTTGTAGCGACGGTTCGTGTCGGTGGCCGTGCCGAACCCGGCGAACTGTCGCATGGTCCAGAGCCGGCCACGGTACATCGTGGGATGAATCCCGCGCGTGAACGGAAACTCGCCGGGCCGGCCGAGCTGGCGCTCGGCGTCGAATCCCGCGAGGTCTCGGTCGGTGTACAGCGCCTTGCGGTCGGTCCCGCTCACTCCAGGGCTCCGCTTTTCACCTGTTCGATCACCGCCTGCGCGAGCTCGTACGGGCTCTGGCGCCCGTCGAGCACATCGTCGAGCCGCTCGGCAAGGACTTCATCCACCCGCGCGGCTTCCCACACCCAGCGCTTCAAGGTCCGCGTGATCACGGCCCGCGTCAGCATCTCTACACGCTGCCTGCGCCGCGCTTGGAGCACGCCGCTGTGTTCGAGATACGTACGATGCCGCTCGAGGGCAGCGGTCAGCTCGCCAATGCCGTCGCCCGTCGTGGCGACGGTCTTCACGACCGGTGGCTCCCACGCACCCGAACGGCTTCCCCGGCGCATGCTCACCATGATCTCGATTTCATGCCCCAGCTTGTCTGCCCCCGGACGGTCGCTCTTGTTGAGCACGTAGATATCGGCGATTTCCATCACGCCCGCTTTCAGCGTCTGCACCGCATCCCCCGATTCGGGCACGAGCACGAGCACCGTGGTGTCGGCCGCTCCCGCCACATCGAGCTCCGTCTGCCCCACCCCAACCGTTTCGATCAGCACCTGCCCGAACCCGAACGCCTCGAGCAGCCGCGCGACTTCTTCGGTGGTCACCGCCAGACCGCCGTGCGCTCCCCGAGTCGCCATCGAGCGGATGAACACGCCCGAGTCGACTTCCGGCGACTCCATCCGAATGCGATCGCCCAAGAGCGCGCCACCCGTAAACGGGCTGGTCGGGTCGACGGCGATTACCCCCACCGACTCACCACGCTCGCGAAAGTGGCGGATCAGCCGCTCGGTGAGCGTGCTCTTTCCCGCCCCCGGGGGCCCGGTCAAACCGGTTCGGCGTGCCGGCGTCTCGATGCGACCGGGAGCGGCGAGGACACGCGCAAGCAACTGCTCGAAGCCAGCGCGCTGATTTTCGACCAAACTGATGGCGCGGGCGAGCGCCGCGGGGTCGCGCCGCTCAAAGCCTTCGAGAATGGCCGCGATTTCTCTCAAGATAGCGCCTCGGCTCCGAACGCCGCTCCCCGCTCCCCACCCCCTGCGCCGCGATCGAGCGTGATGGTCCGACTCGGCCCCGCGCGTACCAGGATGCGATCGACGCGAGTCGACGTCGCGGCGAGAACGTCGAACTCGAGACCTCGGAGCAAGAATCGTTCGCCAATCCGGGGGATGCGGCCCAGGGCCGACACCAGGAGGCCGCCCACCGTCTGAATGCCTCGGGCGCCAATCGGAAGGCCGAACGCCTCCGTCAGCCGCGAAGCCGGAGCATTGCCCTCGAGCTCGACGACGGCTGCTACCCCCCGGGCGTCGCCGGGAGGCGGCGCGCCGCCCGGAGTCACGTCGCTCGCTCCCTCATCACCGAAGATCTCGCGCACCAGATCTCTCAGCAGGTCTTCGAGCGTCACCACACCAGCGGTTCCTCCGAATTCGTCGAGCACGACCGCCATGTGGCCATGACCGCGCTGCATTTCGCGCATCAGGTCCGCCGAACGCGTCGTCCCGGGCACGGCCAGGAGCGGCTGGATCGGCACTGGATCTTCGGGTTCGAGGCGCAGGACGTCAAACGCGTGGGCGACGCCAATGACCTCGTCCAATGATTCCCGATATACGGGGTAGCGGCTGTACCCGGCTTGTGCATAGACGTGCGCCGCCTCGGCGGCGGGCATGCCTTCGGGAAGCGCGACGACTGCCGTCCGCGGCGTCATCAGCTCACGCACGGGACGGTCGGCAAAGGTGAGTACCGCCCCAACCACGGCGATCTCATCGGCGGCCGCGAGTGCTTCCGTGTCCGCGCCCGCGATCACTGCCGCGAGTGTGGTACGCGCGGACGGATCGCGCCGTGGGATGAACGGCGCGAGGGGCCGCGCCGCGCGCTCGAGCCAGGGAACCGCCCGCGCGACGATCGATTCGGCCCAGCGCCGACCCACGACGCGGGGCAACAGATAGGCCGCGCTCACGAACACCGGCACGCCCACCGCGAGCATGAAAATGCCGAGAAACGTGGGCGTGGTCTGGGCGAGCAACGCGGGGACCGCGGCGGCCGCGCATACCACGCCCAGTGTCGTGAGCGCATTCGCGGTCGCCAGGACGCGGCCCGGGTTCTCGAGCAGGCGCGCGGCACCCATGCCGCGCAGCCGGTACGACACCCAGCGCGTGAGCTCGAACTGGCTCACCGACGCGGCCGCCGCGCCGACGCTCGCGGCGGTACCCGCGAGCCCGAGTCCGAGCAGCAGCGCGATCCACGAGGTCATCATGGCTGCTTCTCGAAGTACACGCGCGTGACCCGGCGCCGGTCGACGCGCTCGACCACCACACGGAAGCCGTCGAGCGTCAGCTCTTCGCCGGGTCGCGGCACGCGGCCCAGGGCGGAGTAGATCAGGCCGCCGACCGTCGACACGTCGGGATGCTCGAACGGGCGGCCCAGCGCGGCGGAGAGATCGTCGAGCGTGACGCGGCCATCGACCCAGTAGCGATCGCCGTCCGCTTTGATGGCCGGCGCGACTTCCACGTCGCGCTCGTCGCGGATCTCGCCCACCACTTCCTCGAGGATATCCTCGAGCGTGATCAGCCCTGATGTTCCGCCGAATTCATCGACCACGATCGCGAGGTGCGCCGGGCCGCGCTGAAAATCGCGCAGCTGATTGTCGAGGGTCTTGGATTCGGGGACGTAGGACGCGGGGCGGACGCACGATTGCCACGTGCCGCTCGAAGCACCCAATCCCATCGAGAGGGTCACGAGATCCTTGGCGAACACGATGCCGATGAGATTGTCGGGCGTGCCATCGTACACCGGAAGCCGCGAGTGCGCGCTCTCCTTGAACCGCTCCACGACCTCCGCGAGCGGCGCCGTGTGATCGACGGCGATCATGTCGAGCCGCGGCGTCATGACTTCCGCCACGGTCGTGTCGGCCAGCGTGAACACGCCGAGCAGAATGTCGCGCTGTGTCGTCCCGAGATCGGCATCCACCGGCGCGCGCCGCGTGATCAGGGTGTGCAGCGCGCGATCGACCCAGGCCAGCAGCCAGAAGAGCGGCTGAAACGGCGCGAGCGTACGGCGGGCGACCGGCAGCGCGGCCTGCGCCACTTCGGGAGCAAGGCGCGCGATGCTCCGGGGCAGCGCATCGCCTACGATGAACAGCAACCCGGCCGCAAGCGCGAGGTCGAGCACCGCCTGGTTCCAGGCTCGATGCCACCAGTCGAGCACGTCGGCAGCCGCCACTGCGCCCAGGACGAGCAACGCCAGACGGCCGACGTGCAGGGCGCGGTGGAGCGGAACCCGCGCCCCGATCGTGGCGGGCGGCGCATCGCCCAGGGTATGCAGCGCTTCTCCGACCGCCGCTTCTTCGCCCAGGGCGAGGAGACCCGCCCACAGCGCAGCGGCGAACGTGAACAGCGCGCCGGCAAACGTGAGAGCGCTGGCGCCCATCATGAATCGCTCGTGCGCAACAGGCGCTTCACGTAGCGCTCCTGACGCCGCCACATCGCCGAACGCGTGCGGTGGTCGCCCTCAGGATGATCGTATCCCAGCACGTGCAGGGTGCCGTGAACGGCGAGTCGCACCAGCTCCTCCTCCACCCTTCCCGCTTCCCCCTTCCCGCTTCCCCCGTTCCTCCGAACCCAGTCCCGGGCGGCGGCTCTGCTGAGGTATACGTCGCCGAGGATGGTTCCGTCGGGCTGCGGCAGCGCAAACGCCAGCACATCGGTAATCCCGCGCCGCCCGGTGGCCCGCCGATTCAACCCGCGCATGGCGGCGGGAGCGAGCAGCGTGAGCTCGATGCGCGTGCGCCGGGCGCGCGCCTTCTCCCATGCGAGGACTAAGGCGGCAGCGCGAGCCAGCCGCCGCTCAACCTTTCGCGGCCGGCTGCCAGGTCGCCGAGATCCCGCCACTCGTCTCCGGGTAATCGATCCGGCTGTGATGCATCGCCGAAATACTCCGCACGAACTCGGCCTTCACGAGGTTGATCTGCTGGAGTGTGATCGGCGCGTCGTCGAGCTGCCCCTGACTGATCTTGGTGCGCACGATGTGCTCGATGGCCTCCTCGATCTTTCGCGGCGTCAGGTCTTCGAGCACGCGCAGCGAGGCCTCGACCGAGTCCGCGAGCATGGTGATGGCCGTCTCGATCGAGCGCGGTTTGGGCCCCGGATAGGTGTAGTCGACCGGGCGCGCCGGTGCGATCCCGCTCTTCTTGGCGCGATCGAGGAAGTACGTGATCTCCGTCGTGCCGTGATGCTCGGGAATGAACGCCGCCACCACGGCCGGCAGGCGCGCCGCCTCCGCGAGCGCGAGTCCGTCCGTCACGTGCGCCTTGATGATCTCTGCCGACTTGTGCGGGTCCAGCCGGTCATGCGGGTTGCCGCGCGTCTGATTTTCGACGAAGTACAGCGGATTGTTGATCTTGCCGATATCGTGGTAGTAGCACCCCACGCGGCCCAGCAGCCCGTTCGCCCCCACCTGATTGCACGCCGCTTCGACCAGATTGGCCATCGCGATGCTGTGCTGGAACGTGCCCGGAGCCTCGACCGACAGCCGGCGTAACAGCGGCCGGCTGGGATCGAGCAGCTCGAGCAGCGACAGATCCGTCGTAATGCCCGTGAGCGATTCGACCACGGGAAGCAGCAGCAGCGCGAGTCCCGCGGAGACGAGGCCGTTCACGCTGCCCCACACCGCCCGCAGCACGATCTCGCTCACGCTCCACTCACCTGCCAGTCCGACCGCCACGGCGCCCACGAGATATCCTGCTCCCACCATGAGGCCCACCACGGCCAGGTGACTGCGCCGCCGCAGCACGCGAATCGACAGCGCCGCACACACACCCCCGACGACGCAGAAAAACAGCGCCGGCGAATCGTGAAACACCGGTTGCGTGCCGATCACGATCGCCAGGATCATGGCGGCGATCATCGATACTCGGCCGTTGAACAACACGCTCAGCATCATCGCGGTGAACGGCAGGGGAATCAGCACGGGATGCTCGGGCACCCAGTGCGCGATGGCACCGCCGCCGCCGATCGCGGCGGCGAATAGCGCCGCAACCACCGCGACCTGTCGCTGCTCGCGGTACGTCTCGCGACGGTAGAACAGCAGCAGCACCCAGAAGATTCCGAGCACGAGCCCGTCTTGCAGGATCGCGCCCAGCGCGCCGAGCACCGAGTGGCTCGTGGCCGCCCCGCGCCGCAGCAGCTCCTGCTGCAGGGCGGCGAGCCGCTCGTGCGTCTCGCTCGTGACCACCTCGTGGGCCGCCACGATCCGGTCGCCCGCGCGCACGACGTATTTGGTGCGGTCCACGCTGCGGCGCAGCTCGTCACGGCGCCGCTCGGTCTCGTGCTCGTTGGGCGTGAGGGTGGGCCGGAAAAACCGGCCCGCGAGCCTGATGTACACGGCATCGGCCGCCGCCAGCCCTTTGTCAGGATGCGCGTTCCGGGCTCGCGCGAGATACTGCGTGTACGTGAGCACCTGCGCCCGCGGCACGGACGTTTCCGACGAATGGCGCCGGATGGTGATTTCGGCGGACGCTTCGACCTGGAGCACGCCCGGACTCGTCACACCAAGGTCGAGCGTGCGATCGAACAGATCCGAGAGCGACTGCTCGACTTGCCGGCGCTTCTTCGTGTTCGCGAGGTAGCTCGCCTCCTCCGGGGTGAGCGTGAGCCCGAAATCATGCGCCGCGCGCGCGATCCCCAGCGCCCCCTGTCCGGCGGCGCCGTCGAGCCGGTCGAAAAAGGTGTGCATGGCCGAGGTCGTGCTGTCGAGCGCGCGCTGATTGAACTCGTAGATCGGCTTGACGGCGGCCGCCAGTTCCTCCGCATCCTGCGCGACCTCGTCGTCGCTCTTGTTGACGGAGAACGTGAACGGGGCGATCACGTCGTGGTCGGCCACCTGGCCCGGGTCGATCTGCGGTGCGACGTCGATCGCGCTCGAAGGAAACACGAGATACGTGAACAAGGCGAGCACGGGGACCCAGGCCCAGCGATCACCGTGATACCGGATTTGCGCGCGCGTGGGCAGTGTCACGTCAGCCCTGTGCGTCTTCCGCGTACGCTCGGATGATGTCCCGCACTAGCCGGTGGCGTACCACGTCAGCGTCCTCCAGGTAAATGAACCCGATCCCTTCGATGCCGGGCAGAATGCGCTCGACCTGCAAGAGCCCGGAATCCTCCCGCACGGCGAGGTCGATCTGCGTCTTGTCGCCCGTGATCACGGCACGCGAGTTCACGCCGAGCCGGGTGAGAAACATCTTCATCTGCATGCCGGTCGCGTTCTGCGCCTCATCGAGGATCACGAACGCGTCCGAGAGCGTGCGCCCCCGCATGTAGGCGAGCGGCGCGATCTCAATGGTGCGCGTCTCGATCGCTTTCTGCACCCGGTCGCGCGGCATCATGTCCTCGAGCGCGTCGTACAGCGGCCGGAGATACGGATCGACCTTTTCCTGCACGTCACCGGGGAGGAAGCCCAGGCTCTCCCCTGCCTCGACGGCCGGCCGGGCGAGCACAATCCGGCGCACCCGCCGGCGCGCCAGCGCATCGACGGCGGCGGCCACCGCGAGGTAGGTCTTGCCCGTGCCGGCGGGGCCAATCCCGATGACGATGTCGTTCTGCGCGATGGACCGGAGGTACTCGCGCTGCCCATTGGTTTTCGCCTGAATCACGCGCCGCAACCCGGGGAGAATGATTTTGTAATCGCTCTCGGTGGTCCGCGCCGCCACGGCGTCAGGATCCTCGCTCGCAATGCGGCTCACGTCGTCCACACCGAGCAGCTCCCCCATGCGCGCGAGATCGACCATTGCCTGGGCCACCGATGTGGCGCGGTCGACTGCTGTCTGCGCGCCGGTGAGCGAGAGCGTATCGCCGCGCAGCGACACACGCACGCCCGTCCGCCGCGCCAGCTCGACCAGATTCCCGTCGTTCACGCCCGCCAGCGAAAGCGGGTCCACACCTTCGGTCGAGAGCCGGCGCACGATGTCGCTCACGGCTTCGCCTCGAGATGGAGCGCGGCGAGATCCGCCGGGCTCACGGGCGTGGGAGCCCCCTCGAACAACGCGCGCGCCGCGGCCGTCTTGGGAAACGCGATCACGTCGCGCAGCGAAGCCGCACCCGCCAGCAGCATCACCACGCGATCGAGCCCGATCGCAAACCCGCCATGCGGCGGCGCGCCCGCCGCGAGGCCGTTGAGCAGAAATCCAAACCGCGTGTCGACCTGGTCGGGCGTCATTCCCAGCTCGCGGAAAATGATCCGCTGCACGTTGGGGTCGATGATCCGAATCGATCCCGAGCCCAGCTCGTTGCCGTTGTAGACCGCGTCATAGTGCAGCGCCCGGCAGGAAAACGGATCGCGTTCCACGCGCTCCAGATCGTCCGGATGCGGCGACGTGAACGGGTGATGGGCGAACACCGGTTTCCCCGTGTCCGGATCGGGTTCGAACAGCGGGAAATCCACGATCCAGCAGAACGCGTGCGCCACTTTGGGCGGCGGCGCGAGCCGGCGAATCAGCTCCTGGCGCACGCGATCCAAAACCGGCGAGGTCACCCGGTCGGGCCCGACCGCGAGCAGGACCGCATCACCGTCGTTCACGCCCATGGCGCCGAGCGTCTCGGCGTTCAGATGCTTGGCGACCGAGCCCGTGATCTGATCGCCCTGGCGTTTGGCCCAGGCCAGTCCGCTCGAGCCCAGCTCCTTCGCGGTTGCCGCCAGCTGATCGACGTCCTTGCGTGACAGGACACCGCCACCCCGCACGGCGATCGCCCGTACCCGGGCGCCGTTCGAGAGTCCGGATTCGAAGAACGGCACACTCAGCGGGCGCACGCGCTGCGTCAGATCCGTGATCGGCAGATCGTAGCGGAGGTCGGGTTTGTCCGAGCCGTAGCGCTCCATCGCTTCGCGATAGACGAGCCGCGGAAACGGCGCGGTCACCCGCTGCCCCGCTTCGTCCCACAACCCCACCAGCACCGTCTCGACGAAGCCGATCACGTCCTCCTGCGTGATGAAGGACGCCTCGAGATCGATCTGCGTGAATTCCGGCTGGCGATCGTTGCGCAGGTCTTCGTCGCGGAAGCAGCGCGCGATCTGGAAATAACGATCGAACCCCGCCACCATGAGCAGCTGCTTGTAGATCTGCGGCGACTGCGGGAGCGCGTAGAACTCACCCGGGTGTACGCGCGATGGGACCAGGTAGTCGCGTGCCCCTTCGGGCGTTGGCTTGGTGAGATTCGGGGTCTCGATCTCGAGAAATCCCAGATCGGCGAGCGTACGCCGCGCGCGCTGCATCAGACGGTGCCGCAGCAGGAGATTGGCCTGCAGCTCGGGACGGCGGAGGTCGAGGTGACGGTACTTGAGGCGCAGCTCTTCGGCCGGCAGCTCCTCCGGTCGCCCCGCGACCCGGGCGACCGGAATGGCCGGCGTGGCGGCGACGCTTACCACCTTGAGCTCCGTGGCGTGCACTTCCACGTCACCCGTCGCCATGTCGGGATTCTTGGCGTCCGTGGGCCGCAGCGTCACGGATCCCTCGACCATGACTACCGATTCGCCTCCCAGGCTCTGCGCGACCTCGAGCGTCTCGCGGCTCGCCCAAGCGGGGCCAACGGCTACTTGCACCAGACCGGTACGGTCGCGTAGGTCGAGGAACACGATGCCGCCCAGGTCCCGGCGGCGATGCACCCAGCCTCCCAGGCGCACGCGAACACCGGCGTGCTCCGCGCGGAGCGCGCCGCAGGCATGCGAGCGGAGGGTTGTGGCGGGAAGCGTTTCTATGTTGCCTCTGCGTCGCACAGAACGCGGTAGAACTCGGCGGGAGTCGTCGCCGCGAGCAGCCGGCCGCGCACCGGTTCACGTCGCACGATGCGCGAAATACGCCCGATGGCTTTGACGTGTTCGCCCGCCAGCGATTCAGGCCCCGCAAGCATGAAGAACAAGCGCACCGGCTCTCCGTCGATCGTCTCATATGGAACCGCGGTCCGCGCGGTCCCGGCGACTGCCTGCAACGTACTCAGTGAAGGCGCCTTCCCATGCGGCACCGCCACACCATACCCGATGCCGGTTGGAAACTGTCGCTCGCGTTCGAGAATCGCATTCATCACTTCAGCCTGGCTGCCCCCAGCGCCACCCGCTGCTCCTCCCCCCTCACGGCCGCCATTATCCTGCATCATCAAATCCACCAACTCCCGCAAGACCCCCTCCTTATCGGACGCCAGAAGAGGGATACGGATCCGGTCTGGGGAAAGTAGCTGGGATATCCGCATTCTCGGCCAAGTGCCGTTACCTATTGAAGATAGTTAATTGGCGACCCGGCAACCAAATGCGGGAAGCGGCCTGTGCTGGCGCCGTTCCTTATTAAAGGACTAGGTTGCGACCGGGAGCGCCACACGAAATTCCGTGTGTCCGGGCTGCGAGTCCACCTCGATCAGCCCGGCGTTCCGGTCCACCAGCCGCCGGACGATATCGAGGCCGAGCCCGGTGCCTTGCCCAACTGGCTTCGTGGTGAAGAACGGCTCGAAGATCCGGTTCTTGAGGTCGGCGGGAATTCCCGGGCCGTCGTCGGTCACCTTCACGACCACCCGGCTCCCGTTCGCGAGCGCGCTGACTTTGACGTTCCCTCCCTGTCCCACGGCGTCGATCGCGTTGTCCATGAGGTTGACCCATACCTGATTGAGCTCGCCGCCAATGGCGCGGACCCGGGGGAGATCGCGCGGCAGCTCCATCGTGACCGAGGCCGATTTGCCACGGGCCTTGGCGGCGAGCAGCGCCAGCGTGTCTGACAGTCCCTTCCCGACGTCCACCGGTTCCGGCACACTCGCCTGATCCATGTAGGTGAATCCCTTGACCGCGCTCACCAGGCTGTGCACTCGCGAGGCTGCGCGTTCGATATCGCGAGCCAGCCCGCGCACCGCGCATCCGGCCGCCACCCAGCGCAGCGTCGCGCCGAGCTTCTCCTGGCTGAGCGTGCCGGCCAGCTCGTCCAGCAGCTCGATCGTGACATCGGTCTCCGCGAGTGCCGCCGCGAACGCCGTGTCGGCGTCGTGATCCTCGAGCCAGTCGATCAGCGCCTCCTCACGATCCGATCGTTCGAGTGGCGTGCGCACCTGCACGCTTCGCGTCTCGAGGCAGGCACCGCGAATCCGCTCTCCCAGCGTCACCTCGGCCGGCGTGAGACCGGCGGCGCCCAATGCCCGCGACGCATTATCGGACTCGGCCAGCATGTCCGTGATGAGCCGTGCGCTTCGCGCCGCCGCAGACGCCGGATTGTTCAACTCGTGCGCCAGCCCCGCCGCCAGTTTCCCGAGCGATGCCAGTTTCTCGAACTGGAGATCGCTCGACTGAAACGTGCGTGCCCGATCGACCATCACGTGGACGAGTAACGCGGTCACCTGCGGGCACTGCGTGGGCAGATCGACGACGTCGCGCGGATCGATGCGCAGCGCGTCGGTGGCTTCTTCGACCAGCGAGTTGCCGGGCGACACGGTCATGCGCGAATAGGGAAGTCGCCCGGTGACGTCCCCATCACGCCACTCGATGACCTTGCGCCACGCGCCGCCCTGATCCGTGAAATGGGTGATATGGCCCTTCAGCACGATGTAGAGCCCCAGGACAGGTTCGCCCTTGTGCACGACGTACTGTCCGGCCTGGAACCGGTCGAGCGTGCCGTGCGCGGCGAGCCACTCGAGCTCTGGCCTCGGGGCGCTGCCGATCGTGCGATGCGCGGCGAGACGTGCGAGCAGGTCCTCGTTCACCGAATCACACCGTCTGCAGGTACTGGTGAATCACGCTGACCGTGGCGGAGCCTTCACCGACGGCCGCGGCTACACGCTTGCCGGAGCCGTAGCGCGCATCGCCGGCACAGAAGATCCCGGGTACGCTGGTCTCGAACACGAATGGCTCGCGCGACACGGTCCAGCCCGGCGGCACGTGCCCTTCCTTCATCAGGTCGCGCCCCGTGAGCACGAATCCCTGCGGGTCCAGCATCACCACGTTTGCGCACAGCTGCGTGCGCGGGGCGGCGCCGATGAAGATGAACATCGCGGCCGTGGGCAGCTCGCTCTCCGCGCCGGTCACCGCATCGCGAACCGTAACTGCCTCGAGCTTGCCGTTGCCGCGCGCTCCCGCCACGCTCGTATTCACCAGGATGTCGATATTCTGCGTTTCGTTTATCCGGTCGACGAGATAGCGTGATGCGCCCGCCGAAAGATCCGGTCCGCGCACCAACATCGTCACCTTGCGGGCATAGCGCGAGAAGAACATCGCTCCCTGCCCCGCCGAGTTCGCCCCGCCGACGATCAGCACGTCCTGCCCGCGGTACGTCGCGGCTTCGGTGAGGGCCGCGCCGTAGTACACGCCGGCGCCCATCAGTCCCTCCACCCCGGGAACGTCGAGCCGCCGCACCTCCATGCCCGGGGCGATGAGAATCGTGTACCCGGTCAGTTCCGATCCGTCGGACAGCGTCACCTTGCGATATGGGTCTTCCCGCGTGATCGCCGTGGCCTCGAGTGCCGTGATGATCTCCGCACCGAACTTGCGGGCCTGGCTCGCGGCCCGGCGTGCCAGGTCACCGCCGCTGATGCCGCCGGGAAAGCCGAGGTAGTTCTCGATCGACGAGCTCGTCCCGGCTTGCCCGCCCGGGGCGCTGCGTTCGATGAGGATGGTGCGCAGCCCTTCCGACGCGGCGTAGACCGCGGCCGCGAGACCCGCGGGGCCCCCGCCGACGATGATGAGATCATAGAACGGCTTTTGAGCCCGGGTCTGCATCCCCAGCTTCTCCGCCAGCTGGCGCGTCGAGGGCTGTACCAGAGTCGAGCCGTCCGGAAACAGCACCACCGGAATCCGCGTCGGGCCGCCGCTCGAGCCCGACAACAGCTGGCGCACCGCCTTGTCATTCTCGACATCGAGCAGTTGATACGGGACCTGGTTGAGCGCGAGGAAGTCCTTTACGGCAAACGTGCCCGGCTCGAGCGCGTGACCGGCCACCCTGATGCCCTCGAACGACGGTCGCGCGCGGGCAAACCAGTCCGAGAGCAGGTCCTCGAGTATCGGGTACAGCCGCACACTCGGCGGCTCCCAGGGTTTCAGGAGGTAGTGATCGAGTCCGACATCGTTGATTGCCCGGATTGCCGTGTCGGTGTCGGCGTAGGCGGTGAGCAACACCCGCCGGGCGTCAGGATAGAGCGTCATCGCCTGCACGAGAAATTGCGTGCCGCTCATCTGCGGCATGCGCTCGTCCACGAGAAACAATGCGATCTGCGCGCCGCGCTGCTTGAGCTGGCGCACGGTTTCGAGCGCCTGCGCGCCCGAAGGCGCCTTGATGATGCGGTAGTCGGACCGGAAGTGTTGCCGCAGGTCGCGCTCGATGGCGTTCAATACCTCCGGATCGTCATCGACGGTCAGGAGTACCGGTTTGCTCAGAGCCATCGTGCGGTCCTGCGCTTCATGGCGCCGCGGTCATTCCGCGGACTTCGCAGGTTCCTTCATTCGCCTGGATCGGCTCGGTGCATTCCAGGACGACTTCCTTGGGCGGGTCCCGGTGCGACTGTCCGCGGTACAGCTTGTGCCACTGCGAGCCGTCGTACGCGCAGACGTCGTACAGCACCATGAAATCGCCCACCAGCATCGTGAACGAATGGTGCACCTGGGTTTCGGGAAGTTCGAAGTGCCCCGTGGAGTCGGTCACGGTTTTGGTGAGGGTGCCGCTGCATGGCGGCCCTTTTTCGCCGGTGGACACCGCGAGCGATGCGCCGGCCACGGGGGTCCCATCGGCGCGCCGGTAATTGCCAAGCACGCGGGGCGACCCGCGGTCGGTGCGCGGAATGGGGAGGCAGGCGGAGAACCCGAGCAGGATCGGCAGGAATACGTGGGGCGTTTTCACAACCCCAATTGTATCACCTGCGCTTGCCGGGGGCACTGCGCTCAAGATTCCAGGCGAGCAATTCGTTCGGCGGCCGTTTCCGCGCCGAGCCGCGCGCGCTCATACTCCCGTCGGGCCGCCGCGACTTCCGCCTCAGCACCCCGCAGGCGGCTTTCCGCGAGCCGGAGCTTCGACTCCGCTTCACGCAGCGTCTCTCGCGCGAGCTCCAACCGGGTGCGGCCGTTCTCGAGAGCGACGCTCGTCGCGTTAGTGGTGGAGGGCGGCCGCGCCCGCGCCGGAAGCGAATCCGGAAGGGCCGCCAGGAAGTCGAGTCCGCCGCCCTCGGGAACGTCCACGAGCCGGCCGCGACGCAGGGCGTCGAGGCTTTCGGTTCGGCCCACGAGCGCCAGCACCGCGCTGACGAGCATTCCGGTCTCGAGATCGTGGCCCGCCTGCTGTGCCGCGGCGCTGGCATGGTCGGCGAATTCGCGCACCGCCTCGCGCAAGCTCGCCTGCGCCTTGCGGACATCGCCGCCCGCGGTCTGCGCCTCCAAGGTTGCGGCGACGCTCGCGTCCAGGCGGCGGACGTTTCGGGTCTCGCGCGCGGCGACGTTGAGCGCCCAGGCGGCGCGCGATGGCTTGCGGAGCCCCTTCACCTCCTCTGCCGCCTCGCGCTTTCCCGCCAACCGCAGCTCCTTCGCCAGGAAGTCGCGCTTCTTGATGAAGCCTTCCAGCGAGCCCGCGTACAGGCGGGCGATCGCGCCATTCAGCTGATTCTGATCCGATGTCGTCACGTGATTTCTCTCTACTTAGAAAAATCCTCGGGCGCAGGATTCGCGCGCGGCAGGCGCCGTACCGCGACCTCGAGCATTCCGGCGGTGAACTGGGCCGCCTCCTTCTCCCCGTCAGCCGCGCACCCGCGGCAGACCACGCGCACGTCGTACGGCCAGCCGAACACACTGAGGGTGCGGTCATCCGGATAGTAGTGTTGCTGGTGGATCCAGGCGAACACGTCCGTCGGGTACGGCCCGTGCCAGCCGAGACTGTGATACAGCAGGTTGCGTCGTGACGCGTTTGCCGACCGCTGTTCTACCGTGAGGTACCATCCCAGCGAGCCACCGGCGGCGGTGCGCTCCTGTACGATGCGCAGTACGAGCGAATCGCCCAGCGCGGTCGTGTGACCCGCCGCGGTGTCGGTGATCGGGAACGACAGGACGCGGCGGAAGCCCAGCGTGTCGGGATTCACCACATCCTGCGCGCTCGCTCGCGCTGGCCACGAGCCCTCGAGAAACGCATTGACCGCGGAGAAGAATGCCTCCGGCGCTTCGAGGTAGGGGAAATGGCCGGCTCCCGGCAACAGCACAAACCTGGCATCGGGCAGAGCGGCGGCCCACTCTCGGCCGCCTGCTACCGGAAGGACGTCCTCGGCGCCATGGATGACGAGCGCCGGTGCGTGCACCCGGCGTAGCGCGGGCCGCCAATCCCACTGACCGAGCGAGGCATAGACCAATCGGTCTATGTTGACAAACTTGTTATGTCGGGATTCCGGCGCGTCGGCGCAGAAGTCGCCCTGGCTGCGGTGCGGTGCGGAGGGATCGGCGAAGAAGGGTCGGAACCACAGCGCATAGTAGGCGCGACATGCGGCGGTGTCGGCCGGATTGGCGCGCATCGCGTCCAGCGCGCTCGCGATCTTGCGCCGAGTGGCGCTATCTCGCCTGGCGGCCAGGTCGCTGCGGAATTGCACGAGCTCCTCGTGCCGCAGCGGAATCGCATCGACGATCACCAGCCGAGCAATGCGATCGGGATATCGCGACGCGTACAGCGCGGCCACTCCAGCGCCCCACGAGTGCGCGAGCAGCGTCACACGGCGCAGCCCGAAGTGCTGTCGCAGCGTTTCCAGGTCCTCCGAGAATCGCCGCCCATCGAGCGCTGCCGAGTCCGCGACCAGTGAAGAGCGGCCCGCACCTCGTTGATCATAGAACAGCAGTGCGTGATGCGCGGTGAGCGGCGTGAGATCCCTGGCCAGGTAATCCATCGTGAGCCCTGGGCCACCGTGCAGCACGATCACGGTGTCCCGCCCTGCACCGACCACCCTATAGAACAATCGCACCCCGTCGCTCGCCTCGACGTAGCCCTGGCGCACTGAGGGGTGCTGGGATGCAACGGGGAGTGGAGACTGCGAGGCAAGACTGCTCGCCCACACGAGAGCGATCAGCGGGGCGCGGCACGCGATGCGCTCTAACAGCACAGCGAGTTGAAATCGCACTCAACTTCCTCCGAACGATCAGCCTCATTCCATAGTACTACCACTTTCTTTGAAGCCCCAGATCGTCAGGTACACCCCGAGCGAGAACTCCCACACCGCGATTGGCAGGGTTAGAGCCGCTGCCACGGGACTTACCGCTCCTGCCAATCCCGTCAGCACGGCGACCCACAACCCCACGAGCAGTGCCGCGCCGATCAATCCCAGTACCGGAAGCCAGCGTGGCACGAGCCGTGACTGATACAAGAGTGAGCCCAGCAGGACGCCGTTCACCGCCGGGATAAAACTCTGGGCGAAGAAGAACGTCCACTGATATTGGGCGGCCAGCCCCTGGGCGGTGTGCAGCGCTCCAGCTCCCACGCCGGACCGCCGCAAGCTGACGATCGACATGAGGCTCACGATGCCGACGTAGATGGTGGCGGCCTCGAGCACGCGTGAAGCAACCAAGCCCACGGCGCGTGCTTCGCCCTGTCGCCTGACGACCGGATACAAGGCCACGGCCGTTCCGATACCGGCGAGCGCCACGATCATCTCGAGCAGGACACCAACGATTACCGGAGTATCCGGACCCGGCCCCATGACGAAGTCCGGACCACGCACTGACTTGTAAAGCGTGAGGGTGGGGATCGACACAAACGTGAGCAGGTAAAAAATGCCGCCGGCCAGCGAGTATTTCCGCAGCGCGTTCACGGACCTCTGTACTCGAAGAACGGTGCGCGTATGTCGAGCGGCCAGTCCATGGCTCGGTTTGTCCGCTTGTCCACGCACGCCACGACCATGACGATGAAACGCATTGTTCTCTCCTCAATTCGGTTCGTGTCGGTTGCCGCGCCCGCCGCGGCTTCACTCACACGACGAACGAGACCGGTCCAAAT
>Ga0335079_10001373_pt1 | contig 27598 bp, 21 predicted proteins | sample Lox_Sample_33_FD_206719 | JGI IMG/M metagenome (GOLD analysis project Ga0335079, IMG submission 206719) | Soil microbial communities from Loxahatchee National Wildlife Refuge, Florida, United States - Lox_Sample_3.3 | ecosystem: Environmental > Terrestrial > Soil > Wetlands | place: USA...
ATCGTTGACAGACGAAATGTTGCGCTCGATCCCTGGTGTCAGGCGAAAATGGAGACTTATGGCAGGGTTATCACCTTTCCTGCCCATCCTCCGTTTGCGTTGGCTCCAAAGTTCAGGTCTGACAGATGTCATTGAGGAGGAATTCAGACAGAATGAGTCTCAATCTCATTCAAGACGAAGAAGCTTGGAAACAGCTAGAGGACCAGGAATTTCGGGCGGCGTGGCTCAAACTATTCGCCGTATGCCCCTGGTCCACTGCATTTCAAACGCCGGAGTTCCTAGTCACCTGGTACAAGAACTATCGGGCAGACTACAGCCCCTTGGTCGTTTGGAAAGAGCCAACGCATGACCAGGCCGGGGGACTTTTGTTCCTAGCGAGGCACGGCAAGACCGGCGAATTGGCACTTGCGGGAACGCATCAAGCCGAATATCAGGTTTGGTTGGCGGAGCCGAAGGAAGGTGAAAGGTTTGTCACCGAGGCCTTGGACGCAGTTAGGGCCAGGTTCCCGGGAAAAAGTCTGACCTTCCGTTATCTGCCAGCGGCCGCGCCCACAGGATGGGCGCGCGGCGCATCAGCGTGGTCTGCGAACTGTGCAATCGAAGCGTGGAGGCGGCCGATCGTCAGACTAAATGACGAAACATTTGTAAAGGACTACCTCGCGCAGAAGAGGAAAAGGAGAAGTACTAAAAGCTACTACAATCAACTTCGCAAGATAGGTGAACTGGAGTTCACAAGAGTGGAAGACCAAGCGGAGCTCCGCGAGGTTATAGACGAACTTATCAGCTACTACGATTCCCGTCAGTTGGCCATGCATGGCGAAGCACCGTTTCATGATGACTGCGTCAAAAGGGAATTTCATCTGGACATGATGCGGCAGCGCGGTCTGCTGCACGTTACGGTATTTCGAGCAGGTGGCAAGATCGTTTCGGCACAGTTCGGAATAGCCAGCGGAAAAGAGCTCATTCTAGCAATGCCGATCTTTTCGCCATTCTTCGCGGAGCAATCGCCGATTACGCTGCACTACCTGTTGCTCGTCGAAAAAGCCGTGGCAGAAGGCTACCAAGTGTTGGACATGACGCCAGGCGAGTCGGGATTCAAGGATCGCTTTGCGACCGACCAGGAGTATGTCCACGTCCTCCGCGTATATTTTTTGCCTTGGCAGCGCCAGCTCCGCACCACTCGATTGGCAGCGGAGGAATTGCTCCGGGCTGTACTGCGACGCGTGAAGATTTCACCTACAGAGGTTCGCGAACGCATTTCTTCGTGGAAAAAGAGCCTTGCTAAAATAAAGTGGCAAGAGGTGCCCAAGTATCTAGGCAACCGCTTCCAGCGAGTCGGCAGAAAAATCTACTCTTTGGATGAGTCGAGAATATATCTAATAGATAAAACAGAAATAGAGAAGGCAAAGAATCTGAGCCTAATGCGTAGAGACTCGGTGGAGGATCTGATTCACTTTGTCCCAGTGGAACACTGGCAGGATCGCCAAAACTTTGTGCGAGAGTCACTGCACCGCATGGAGCGCAAGCAGCACAGCTATACCTGCGTGGAAAACGATCGGCTAGTGCATTTTGGTTGGCTCGATGAGAACCAGAAAGAGGCGGTCTTCCCGGAAGTCGGGCAACGGCTGATGCTTCCACCGGGTACCGCGGTGCTGTACGACTTCTATACCGATCCCGCAGCACGCGGAAAAGGCTTGTACAAAACCGCGATGACGCAGATGCTGCATGATGCCGCTGAGACCGGAGGAGTCAAGCGGATGCTCATTGCAGTCCTGGCTGCAAATAGGGCTTCACGCCGCGCGATAGAGCACGTCGGGTTTGTCTATGCGTTTAGTCTGTACCGCTCCGTGTCTTTTGGGCGACAGCGAACCAGTACGTCCCCGCTACCGGAAGGTTGGACCGCCGTCCCGAATCTGGAGGCTCCGGAGGAATCGGAAACTGGTGAAACGTGAAGGAAGCCGGGCGTATGGACAAACGTCTTTCCATCGTGACCCTGGCAACTATCTTTCCCAGCTGTAAGGATCCTTCACACGGCGTGTTCATCTATCAACGAACAGCACACCTCGCACTACAACCGGGAGTACAACTCACTGTCGTGGTACCCGTCCCATATTTGCCGGGATGGCTGAAAGTCAAAAAATGGGGGAAATACGAGCAGGCCCCTGTTGAGAAAATTGGAGAACTGACAGTTCTCCGGCCTCGATACTTTCACCTTCCAAAAGTCTGGATGCCGTTGCACGGTCTCTTCATGTTCCTGGGTTGCATCTCGGTACTGCGGAAGTTGCAAACCCAGCGTTCGATTGACGTGATTGACTCCCATTTCGTGTATCCCGAGGGATTTGCTTCAGTGCTGCTCGGCAAGCTCTTGCGATGCCGCGTAGCGGTCTCAGCACGGGGAACAGACATCAACGTTTACCCTACGTTTGCGCTCATTCGGCCTCTGGTTTGCTGGACGCTCAAGAAAGCGGACCTCGTGGTTGCGGTCTCTAAAGCACTGAAGGAGAACATGACAGGGCTGGGGATTGCGGAAAGTAAAATCAAGGTCGTCCCCAACGGCGTGGATATCAGTCGTTTTCAGCCGGAAGATCGAGGAGAAGCCAGGCGCCGCTTGGGTATGTCAGAGATAGGCAAGCTAGTCATTTCGGTCGGGGCGCTCATTGCGGGCAAGGGACACGACATTGTGATCGGAGCCATCGCGGAACTCGTTCGCAAAATTCCCAACCTTCAGCTGTGTATTCTGGGCGCAGGTCCCGTTCGCCAAAACTTGGAAACTCTCATTCGGCAGCTAGGCTTGGCCGAGCGAGTGCGTCTGGTCGGAAGACAACGCAATGAAGACCTGAGGTATTGGTTTTCAGCTGCGGACGTTAGTTGCTTGGCCAGCGAACGAGAGGGATGGCCGAACGTCATTACCGAGTCATTGGCATGCGGCACCCCCGTCGTCGCTACGAAAGTCGGCGGTATTCCGGAAATCCTCTATTCCGAGGAACTGGGAATTCTCACGGAACGTTCAGTCGCGGGTTTTGCGTCCGGCATCAGCACAGCTCTCCAGCGGGACTGGGATCGCGCGGGGATAGCGGCGAAGGTACGAGAACGGACCTGGGATGTCGTAGCGTCGGAGATCCGGGGTCTGCTCGAGTTTGATGGTAGTTAGCTGCATACCGCATTGCGGGCGGCGGTTTCGTAAACGGTTTTGTAACGCGGGATCACGATATCCCAATCGCTAGTCTCCATGACCCACTCCCGCGCCAGACTACCGAGCCGCTCTCGCAACGCGGCATCGGCAAGCAACCTAGAAGCCTGTGAACAAAAATCCTCGAATGACTCCGATTGAAAGAGCATGCCGTTTTTTCCGGGTTCTATAAGTTCGCGTATCCCGCCAACGCTACTTGCGAGAATTGGCCGTCCGAGTGCCATAGCTTCTAGCGGCTTGAGCGGAGTAACGAGTTCCGTGATCCGCAGGCTCAGCCTGGGATAAACCAATAGATCCAGGATCGAATAGAACCGGGAAATCTCTTCGTGAGGCACGCGCCCCAAGAAGCTGACGTAGCCGGCTGCCCCGCATTCCGTGATGGCTCGACGGACCAGATCGGCATCGGCACCGTCACCGATGATCAGTAGCTTGAAGCGCTGTCCGCTGGCATGAAGGGCAGCTGCGGCGCGAACCAGCCACGGAATGCCTTCCCAGGGAAAGAGAGTTCCGATAAAGCCGATGGTAGGAATTCCTTTGAGTCCGAACTTCTGTGACAAACCTGAGTCGCGAGGCCCCGGGGAGAAACGCGTCGTATCCACACCGTTCGAAATGTGAAAAGCACGCGCAGGGTCAATGCCGCGAGACACTAAATCCGCGATGATACCTTTCGTAATTCCCACTAGAGCGTTCGCATGTGAAGCGACGTGGGTCTCGAGGGCGCGAGCAAGGCGATAGCGTGGCGATCTTGGCGATTGGCGCGATCCGTCTTCCCAGAAGGACCGAATTTCATATACAAACGGCAGTTTTCTCCTACGCGCCGCACGCAATGCGGCCAAGCCGCAGAGAGCAGGCGAGTGGGCATGTATTATGTCAAATGTTTGTTCGTTAAGGAGGGCATCGATTCGCTGTTCGAGCAACTCCGTGACGAAATGTTCGCGCGCGAGGGGCCATCGAGCTCGAATCGCGCGGCTTCCGAAATTCGAGTTCAAAGGAGTACGCCAATGCTGGATTCCACCGAGGACAGTGTCGTGCGACGTCGCGTCATCGAGGCCATGCAGCGGGCCGGTAACAACGAAAGGTTTCCAACCTAACTTTTGCTGACCGGTGACGATGCTATAGCTGCGATGGCTGTAGCCGTCCATGACCGGCAGGGAGTGATCCAATACGTGCAGAACGCGAAAGGGCAAGTCAGGACTCTTTCTTGGCCAAAGCAGCCGGGGTAGGCGAACTGGCAGGCTGGCCCATGGCACCCGGGTCGCGAATCGTCTGCCAGGTTGGGGCTAGTGAACCAAAGAAAAACTTGGAAATGCCGATTAAGGAAGCCAGGTTCACCAGGCAGAAGTAATACGGGAGGTAAAGAACCCTGCTTTGCCGTGGGCGATTTCTCCGAGAATAGCCGGTGAGCGCCAGCACATAGAAGAGCACTTGCACGACGATGAAAAAAAGATACAAGGGATGCCAGTAAAGGGCCGTTGCCGACAGGAACGCCAAAATCATCAGCAAAGGCACGCTCCAACGCAGCAACTTGTGGGACAGCAGAGAAACCCAATGGCGAACCTGCACCCACGGCAGCAAAACCTGTGGAGCGCGCCAAACGGCGTTCAGGCTGCGGCTTATGATGCGAATCTTTCTCTGAAATTCCTTTTCGAAGCTGTCGCCGGCGTCTTCAAAGCATTCAGCGGCGGGGTCATAGATTCCCCGAAAACCCTGAGAAATGATTTGCAGAGGATTGAGGAAGTCGTTGATATCCGTCGGGCGAAGAGGGCTGTACAGGCTCCGGCGAATGGCGTAGATAGCTCCGTCGCCACCTATTACCGACCCCCACAGCGACTCCTTCTTCTTAAGCCACGACTCCAGCTTCCAATAAAGCCCTTCGGATTGCGCGGAAGCTTGCGCATCGTTCGGTTCGCGATATCGGGCTCTGCCTACGACGTACCCGACTCTCGGGTCCGCAAAATGGCGAACTAGCTTGCGGATGGCATCAGGGGAATAGATAGCATTGGCATCCGAGAACAACAATAGGTCGCCGGACGTGCTCGTCACACCAAGGTTAAGGCCGGTACTCTTCCCCAACCGATTCTCCTGCCGGATTAGCCGCACGCCGCGGCCGGCGTACTCCTGGACAATCTCGTCGGTGCCGTCGAAAGAGGCGTCCGAAACGACGGCGATTTCTAGTAACTCCGACGGGTAATCCAAGGTTAGAGAATTCTCAATCTTTTCCCGGATCACCGCCTTTTCGTTGAATGCAGAAATCAGCATCGTAACCCGCGGAAGGATCTTGTCGTCGATGCGATGTCCGACAGGTAGGAGGCGAGCCCCTACCAGCAGGAACACGGGATAGCCCACGTATACGTAGACGATGATCAACACAGCGGCAAAGAACAGAATCTGCATAGAAGTGGTGAACATCGATGGTCAGCTAAACCGGTCTGTATCTTCCGAACGAAAAGTGCTCATGAAATCTAGCGAATCGTCGAGGCGGCGGCCCGAGATGCATCGGCAGCCGCCTGCGACTTGCCAATGAATAACTTCAACGTTCCTTCTGTCGCATCTTTATAAGCGATATATATATTGTCGCTTTTATCCATAACCATACTGCTGTCGAAAAACGTAACGCCCACCGGTACGATGAGCATGCGTGATCGCCATTCAGCGCCATCCCACCAAAGGTGCTCAAGGCCTTTCTTGCTTTCAAAAACGATGTGCAGATTGCCCTTGCTGTCCAGCGCCGTGCTGGTCCGGAACTGCTTCCACGCCCAGTCACCGAAATTCGGAAGCTGTTCAATCGTGGAGACAGTCCATTTGCCCTCAGACAGGCGAGCCAATTTCAGCGACTCCAGATCGTAGTAGACGGCGAGTGCCTCGCCGTCCCGATTAAAAATCAGCGAGGCACCAAATCCGCGCAGATACAGATCTCCCGGCTTGGCCCCGGGAGCATCGACGATGTTTCGTGTCCAGAGTTTGCCGTCGAAGGCCGTATACCGAAGTTGACCCAAAGGGAACTCGATGTAAGCGATGTGGGGATTCCCTTCGGAATCCAGCGCCAGGGAGTTCCATTTTCCAGGCAGGCCCTGCTGGTCGAGGGTTCGAGCGAGCCACGCGCCGTCTTTTAGTTCTGCGTAGCGGAGAAAAACACCACTCTCCACGTACCAACTTATGTGCGGACGATTTTTGGAGTCCATCTTTATTGAGCAAGTATAGGAGACGAGACCTCCGCCCTTGTCAATCTCTTGCGTCTGCCACTGCTTGCCGTCGAAATGGGCGTACTTCAAAACTCGCGGAGCATAGCAAATATGCGGATTCTGGTTGGAGTCGAGGGCGATCTGGCTGGAAAAGCCGCCAAGTCCGTGGTCCAGAGACATCGTGAACCATTTGCCGGATGTAGCAGATCGAAAACCGTACATTAGTTGCCCACCATCGGGTTTGTAGTAGGCCAGATGAAGATTGCTGTCCGCATCGATCGCCAACGAACCGTCGCTGGCCCCTAGATCGATTTGTTCGGAAGACCAGGTCCATTCCTGTGCGCGCGAAGGCTGGGAAAAAATGACCGCGCAGAGGAGAGACGCTGCAGAAGAAAGAATACGAGTCAGCAGCGCACGTCGATACCGGCAATTCGCCACTGACCTCGCGATAGCAGCTGAATCTAGTTCATGAAGCAACGGGCGATTCAATGGGAGCCTCCATCACCACGGCATTGAGACTGGGAATCTCTTCCCGAGCAAGCAACTCCTGCCGGAGCAGCACTTTCAGTATCACCGTGATGCCGATCATCTGATAGATCACATCGAGGTATACGAACCCCAAAAATGCACCGCTGACCATGAAGCCGAGAATAGAAATTTCAATCATGTGCGAATAGTCAACAAGATAAGCGGCGTTGGAAAAGCGGGCGGCCAGTCGTCGAATTCTCCACAAGCTCCAAAAGCATGACAGGATTAGCAGCAGGAAGATTCCAAGTCCAACAAAACCCTGGTCGGCCAGTAGTTGAAAATAAATGCTATGGGGTCCGCTAGAAAGAAATCCGAGAGGCAAAGGGCGGGGCTCGTATTTCTGAAAGACCTGAACATTGGGGAGCGCGTCGAACGATCCACCGGTCAACGGGTAATCGTGCGACAAATTCCATGCAGTTCCCCAGGAAACCAGGCGCTGTTCAGCGGAGGCGTCCAGATCGCCGTTTAGGAACCTGCTCATACGGCTCATCCAAGCGGTAGGCGCGAACGTGATTACAAAGAAGGCGGCGACGACCATCATGAAACCACCCACCAACTTGTGTTTTGTTCGGAAAAGAAGGGCGGCAAGGACTACGCCCAAGCCCAACAAGGCACCACGAGAGTAAGTCAAAAGGATAACAAGAATCGTGCACAAGAACGTAATGCGCAGAGCAATGCGCATCCACCGGCGGTTTTCTTGGCGGATAAGAAAAAACAACAGCGGGAGGCACATATTGAGGGCGAGACCGAATGCATTGTTGTCGGCAAGAAAGGAGTCCGGCGGACCCCAGACACGGGACTCCCCGGAAGTTCTGAGCCCAAACAGGGCGCCTTTGACGGCCAACAGTCCCAAACTTCCAGCTGTCACCAGAATGAGCCACCGCAAGCGGTCTTTGGTAGTTACGAGAATGATCATCACCACCGTGAAGAGGAAAATCTTGCTGACGTGGCTCATTTCGTAGCCTGCGTCGGCCATATTCCCAGTAAATAGCGGAATGCCTGTGGCGTGCAAATAGGTAAAGGCAAACCAAACCCAGAGGAGCAACAACAGGATACTTTCGCGAACAAGCAGAGAACTGAGGGACTTTCGTGCAAACACAGTGCCTGCGAGGGTAGGGACGGCTACAACCGCGGCAACGGGAAAGTCATATGCGAAAGACCAGCCGAAACGGTGCGGATTGAAATAGGTAACCCAATACCACATGAGCACCCCGCAGTACGGTTCCAGCAGGCAAACGGGGACGGAACCCAGAATGATCACGATGATGATGAAGTCTCGCATAGGAGTTGCAGCTAGAAAGGGCTCCGAGCCGGCACGGGCTCGTCCATCGACGGGCGGCGAAGGTTCTTCTCTGAGCGGAAGTCCTCAGTCGGCGACTCTTCATAAAACATGCGCGCCAACGCAAGGGCGAACGTAGACATGGGCTGTGCGCCGCCGATTTGGAGGCGATGCAATCGAAACGGATTTGTTCTGGCCGTATTGAATCCCTCAGTGGTGGTGACCGCCGTCTGAAATCCACACTGTCGCAGGTATTCCTCGGACGTGGCACTGCGATCGCTCGGTTTACCAAACGGGAATGCGAAGTGCTCCACTTCGCAACGGAGTCCCGCTTCCAGCGAGACTTTCGAGTCCAGCAGCTCCGTCTTGAGTTCCTGAGCAGAAAGCTGCGCAACGGAAGGATGGCTCATAGTGTGCGCGCCGAAAGACATGCCCAGAGTCTGCATCTCGCGCACTTGATCCCAAGTCAGCATTCGGTCTTGCAAGTCACTTTCGGGCACAGGAAGGACGGCCTCAAACTCTCGGCACCACGCTTTCCGTTGAACGTCGGGAATGGAACGAAGATAACAAACAATCTGCCAAGCGGCGGCGAGCCGGTTCAGATGTGAAGTCAGCGCGAACTTTTCGGTATGTTCCAAGTGGATCGTGAGTCTGCGCTGGGGGAAAGCCACAACGGCGGCGAAAATGCGATCGTACCAGGGAGCGGCGCCCGTCTCGACTGACTCCCCAATCAGATACACCGTGGCAGGTGCGTCGTACCGTCGCAGCACCGGAAAGGCATACTTGTAGAGGTCGCGGTATCCGTCATCGAAGGTGATCGCCACTGTAGGAGGCACGTTTGCCGACGAGCGCATTTCCTCGGCCAATTGGCACAGCGAGACGATACGGTGGTGTTGCTGCAGGTAGCGAATCTGTGCTTCGAAAACAGACGGATCGAGTTCGGAGTGATAGGGGACGCCGCCGTTCCCCACGCGATGGTAGCAAAGGATTCCAAATTTTGAGCCGGCTGACTTCCGTAACTTTGGCGAGCGCGTCTTTCGGTCCACTGTCAGCGAGTTGGCTCGCCGAACCAATGGAGTTAGCAACCCCGTGTGATACAGAAATGTTCCAAGTGCGGAACGTAGGATCCGTTTCCCCGTAGCGACGATGGATCGTGTAGTCGAGAGTGTTTCGTCGATCAGACCCGCCTTCGGCGTGGTGTCTCTGGACTCAGGAAACATGAACCGCCTCTCGAGCGCCGTCCAGATGCGACCGGTGCCACAACTCAAGGGCCAGCAAATACCAGACAATTTCGCCATAAAAATTAGGCTGTTGCTGATGGAGCTTGGTCAGGCGATCAAAAAACGCCGGTCGGAAGTACCCCCGCTGCCGCGTGCGCGCATCGGCAGTGAGATCATTCTTGAGTTCGAGCATCTTTGGATTTTGCAGAAGCCATTGCGCGAGCGGAACTCCAAATCCGTGTTTTTTCTTGTACAACACGGCGTGCGGCAGAATTCCTTTCATTGCTTCTTTGAAAATAAAACGTTTTTCAAAACCCCTCAGTTTCAGACCGCTGGGAATTCGCCCAGCGAATTCCGCGAGCCGGTCGTCCAGCAAGGGATAGCGCACATTTACGCCAGCCAACTCCGCCGTCCCCGAGACTTTCCGGATATCGTTGTCGGCCAACGTCATCTTGGCGTCAAGATAGAGAATACGGTTAAGTTCGGACGCGGCGGTCGGCCGATCGAAGTGAGCCTGAGGTACAGCGAGCCAGTCCGTCTCTTTGAACTGAGCAAGGAAACTATCCTCGAAGATTTCCGTGGCGGGATGGCTTAAGAAAAAGTTGTAAGACATGATGCGCCGCGGATTTGGAATATTCGCGCGGCGAATATAACGGCGCGGCAGGCCCCACCTTCCATCGTTTTCGGGAAGCAATCGGCTCAAAGGCTCGATCAGCCCGCGGCGAACCCAGTTCGGCACGGCTTGATAGAGGGCGAAACGCTTGTCTGTAGCGTACCGTTCGTTTCCGCCGAACAGTTCATCCCCGCCATCCCCGGCCAATAGAGTCGTTACACCGTTTTCGCGCGCCAGTTCAGCACAACAATACGAACCGATTGCGGAAGAGTTGGCAAACGGTTCGTCGTAGTACTCGAGAATCCTGTCCAGTACCCGCCAGGCGTCGTCAGGATTTAGAAACTTTTCCGTGTGTATGGTACTAAAGGCTCTCGCGGTCGTCCGCGCAAACCCAATTTCACTAAAGGCTTCCTCTTGAAAGGCGATTGAAAAGGAACGGGTAGGGTTCAGCTTCTCGCTGGTGAACGCGACCACAGAACTGCTGTCTGTCCCGCCGCTGAGAAAGCAGCCCGTGTGCTCTTGCCGGCAGGACTCCAAGTGGCGATGCACAGCACACCGAAGCTCGTCGCGAAGTCCACTTGACCACTGCTCGACGCTTCTCAGTTCCTCGTGATACTGCAAATCCCAATAACTTCGTTCGATGATTCCTCGGTGGGTTACGTCAAGGTAGGTTCCTGGACACAGCTTGCGCGTATTTGCATCGCTAGTCAGCGGTGCAGGCACCGAAGCAAAAAGCAAGAACTGAAGGATCGCGAAGGAATGAGCCCGAAGAGGTTCCTCCTGTGCTGCTCGCACGCATCGCAAACGGGAACCAAACAACAGCCGTGCACCCTCTTTTCGCCAATAAAGTGATCGAATCCCCATTTTGTCTATCGCCAGAATGAGCCGCTCCTGCTTCTCATCCCAAAGAGCAATCGAGAAGGCTCCTTGCAGCCGCGTCAAAAAGTCCACTCCGAGCTTGCGATAGAGTCGCGCCACAATCTCTGCGCTCGAAAGGGCAAGAGCCTCCTCCGTCGAGCAGCCCAAGTACGCGCCAAGTTCGCCGCGATTGACGAGATCCGCATCGACCATGACGTTGAAACCCAAAGATTCCGAAGCCGTCTGGAATTCCCAGCGACTCGACACGCCTAACGCGCAGGCCGGACCCGCATGCAACTGTTGATCTTCATCGTGCCCAGCCCGCACCCGCAGCGCCTCGAGCATGGAACTCAAGGCGCTGGCTTTAAACGTGCGGCCGGGTTCCCAAATTCCGCAAATTCCACTCATTTTGGCTGGTCGCTCGCAAAGACGTGCTGCCACTTCCGGAACATCAACGTAGCCCAAAGTTGTGCAGATCGATCATAGTGTCCCTTTTGATGTTGCTCCCAGATTTTGCGGAGGAAGTTTCTATCCAAGACTCCATCCTCCTTGCCAAAGATCGTTTCCTCCGCCATTTCTTTGAGGTCCGTTTTGAACCAGACGTTAAGCGGTATGGCAAACCCCTGTTTCGGCCGGTAGAGGATGTCTTTTGGAAGTATTGGTTCGAACGCCTTTTTCAGAATGTACTTGCCGGTACCGTTGGAAAGCTTGAGGCCGCTCGGAATGGACGCCGCGCACTCCAGGAACTTGTGATCCAACATCGGGGCGCGTACTTCCAACGACACCGCCATGCTGGCCCGATCAACTTTGGTCAGAATGTCGTCTGTTAAATAGGTCTTGATGTCTACGTACTGAATTCTCGACAGCAAATCGTCGGTCCCGGCGCGGTCATAGTAATGGCGCAGAACATCGAGCGAATCGTACCCAGCCAATCGCCGCTTGAATTCCGGCGTAAACAGCGACGTTTTATCACCGGGCCGGAAATACGAAATGGAATTGAAATAACCCTCGAGGGGCGACGCCGCCAAACTTTGAAAAGTGGCTTTCCCGCGAAAAACCCGGGGCGCCCAGGCCAAGGCGGGATAGTAACGGCCTAGGGGACCGAAGACTGCGCGTCGAAGCGAAGCAGGCAAAAAACTTCGCATTCGGTTTTCGTAGTGATCCAGCTTGTATCGACGGTAGCCTGCGAAGGATTCGTCTCCTCCATCTCCGCCTAGAGCAACTGTGACCTGCCGCCGTGCGACCTGTGAAACGTAGTAGGTTGGAATTGCGGACGAATCGGCGAACGGTTCGTCGTAGTGCCAGGCCAGTTTGTCCACTATCTCCAGGGCGTTGGGCTGAACGATCTCTTCATGGTGATCGGTCGAAAACTGCTGCGCGACGGATCTGGCGTATTCCGCCTCATTGAATTCCTTTTCTTCGAATCCGATTGAACAGGTCGTAACTGCCCGCTTCATCAATCGGGACATGAACGCGACCACCGCGGAAGAATCGATCCCGCCGCTCAAGAAGGCACCTAGCGGAACGTCGCTCATCAACCGAATGCGCGTAGCTTCGCAAAGCTCGTGGCGGAGTCGTTCGCACCATTCCTCTTCGCTCTTGTTTTCGACAACGCCGAAGGACAAGTCCCAATACGCTACTTCTTTGAGGGAAGAGCGTGTCGCCACCAGATAGGAACCCGGCATGACTTTGCGAACCGCACGATAGATAGTTTTTGGAGCCGGAATATATCCGTATGAGAAGTAGTCGCACAATGCTTGCTCGTCCATCTCTAGCGGCAACGACCCGGCCGCGAGCAATGCCTTGAGCTCGGAACCGAAAACAATTCGTTGGCCATCGGCCGCATAAAAGAGCGGTTTCTTCCCGACGCGATCTCTGGCCAACACTAACTTTCTTTCGCGGGAATCCCAGATCGCCACCGAAAACATGCCGCGTAAACGCGCAAAGCAGCCTTCGCCGTATTCTTCATACAGATGCACGATCGCTTCCGTGTCCGATTTAGTCTGGAACTGGTGCCCGCGTTGCAGCAGTTCACCCCGCAGTTCGGTATAGTTGTAAATCTCGCCATTCAGCAGCACCCAGATTGTTTCGTCTTCATTCGCCATGGGCTGATGGCCGCCGGCCAAGTCGATGATGCTCAGTCGGCGGTGGCCAAGTCCGATGCCCGGTCCAACAAACACGCCGCCGTCGTCTGGACCACGGTGAACCATGGTCTGATTCATACGCTGAACCAGGGCCGGCTCAATGTCGGTCGTTCGCTGATATTCGAAGACTCCGCAAATGCCGCACATGGCAAAAATGACTCGCTTTCTCAGTTGCCGCTTTCCTGAAGAGCCGCCTTCAGATAAAGGTCGCGATAGGTCGCTATCATTTGGGACAGGCTGAATCTGACCTCTACCTGTTGTCTGCCGGCTAGGCCCATAACTTCTCGCCGCGACAGGTCGCTCGCCAGACGGACTATCAGTTCGGCCAGACCAGCCGCATCGCCAGGTGAAAAGAAAAAGCCTTGCACGCCCTCTTGGACCAACTCCACGTTGCCGCCGGTACTCGTCAGCAAAACCGGCCGCTCCGTAGCCATAGCTTCCAGCACCGTGTTGGACATTCCCTCGCTGAACGACGGCAGGACAAATATGTCCATCGCGTTTAGTGCCTCCGCCACGTGCGGTGTAGCATCCACGAAAGTGGCGCGTCCATTCAACACACGTGAAGAACGAACGTATGCCTTCAGATTGGTTAGTTCAGGTCCCGAACCTACCAGCAATACGTGCAGGTTAGGTCCCTTCGCCAAAGCCAGTTCCGCGCCTTCGAGCAACGTCCCGTATCCTTTGATTGGAACGATCCTGCCGACAGAACCTACGACCAGGCGATCTTCGGGAATGTTGAACCTTTCACGGAAGCCACGCCCTAACTCTCGGTGGTTAGAAAAAGTCTCGATGTTGATGCCATTGCGAACTATGTGAAATTTCGTGCTGGACACCCAGGATTGCCGGGCGTGGAAGTCGCGCAGGTCTTCCGTAACCGTAAACAAGTAATTAGCTGCCGGATAAATCGCCCGATACATTAACCGCCGCCGTAACGGAAGACCGCGTAATATTTCGAGTTCGTATCCGTGCTCACTGTGAATGGCGAAAGGGACCCGCGCCAATCGGGCTGCGAGTACCGCGTCTAAGGCTCCAAAGTTTCTGGAATGTACGATGTTCGGTCGCACTTGCCGCATGATCCGCGCCAGCCGGAAGAGCGGAAACTGAAATCCGGGATCGGGGGTACCGGCGGAGAAAATCGGCAAACGCAACCCAGCCTCACGAAGGAATGCTTCATCCACCCCGCGGACCGCGCAGATGCTGTGCTGAAATTCCCGGTCGCCGAGCTCTCTGATGACACGAAGGAGCGTTCGTTCTGTGCCTCCTAGACCAAGCCGGGGCACGACGTGCAAGATCCGGATCGCCGTTTCGCCAAGATGACGTCCAGCGAGAGCCGCTGTCTGAAAGGCCGCCTGGCCTTCTTTTCGAATTTCTGAGACGGTCTGCATAAAGTTTGCTCTCGAAGGAAGAGAGCTGGTGCGATGCGATTCCGCAGTTTCTTAAGGGAACCAGCGAATCACACGCGGCCCAACAATCCGAGTCAGACTAAGCGGCATCTGTTTCCAAAGATCTGTCGCCATCTGAAATTTGGGATTGGCTGGCGAAAAATTGGGGACATCTTTTCTTTGAAACAGACGCACCTGATATTCAAGCGGTTCAATTGTCGGGTTCCACTTCTTTTTGAAATCAAAGTTGCCAGATTCATTCTTGCTACGACCGAAATCGAACCTCGTGCAACCACGTTCGGTAGCCAGTTTGATCAGTTCCCACCACAAAAAATTGTTCGCACCGACCTTCTTTGCGGCATCCAGCGATCCGATGTAATACGGCTGCATCCAATCGCGGAAAAGGAATGAAAGGCCCGCCGCCAGCGCAGTTCCTCCTTCATACACAACTGTGAGAGTTACCTGACCGCGGAACTCTTCCAGCAGGTTCTTAAACCATCGCTGCGGAAATGCCGGCGTACCAAGCCGGCGCAGATTAATGGTCATGAGGTGATAAAAGGAGGAGAATTGCTCCAGACCGTGACGAACGCGCAGACCCGCTTTCTCTGCTTTGCGAATCATGTAGCGGATATCCTTCGGGAGAGCGTTATAAGTTGCGATCGCGTCGCCGCACAGTGGCAGGGTAAAAGTTGAATACCGCGAGTTGCGGTGAAAATTGGGTCGGGACTGCGAACGGCGGCTGCGTAGTTCGAGATATTGCACCCGCTGTTCCTGACCCAGGCCCTGCAGCTCGGCGATGAGTCGCGATTCGGTTTCTTGGTCGTCCGCTAGAATCCCACCATACACAGCGAAAGGGTTGGAGATCAGACAGCGCCCTGTCATCCAGTTGGAGATCAGAAAAACGGGCGCGATTCCAGTAATACGGTCGTTGCGTTTGGCAAATACATATAGCGGCCGAAAACCAAATGTCTTTTCAATGGCTCGCTTCCATGCAGCTTGATGAAAGGGCGACCCGTCAGCACGGCCTAAGACGTAGGTGTCCCATTCGAGTTCATTCTGCGGCGTGTATGCATGGGTTGTAATCTCTCCACTCGATAGAACAGGGGCGGAGAAAGACACCGGAATTGTGGCAGGCTCAGGTACGGTCATCTTCGTTGGTGTGATTCTTGTTTACCGCGGCCAAGTCGCTGGCCGCCTGCATCTTGACGGCTTCAAAAGATTCGAATAGCCAGGCTTCATCGGCTCCCAGAAACGAGGCCAACATCTTTCGTTGCTCAGCAGTCGGGTCGCGATATCCGTGGATGATCTTGCTGAGAATCGTCTCGTCCATGCCAATGGCCCGGGCGAGCTTGTTCTGGTGGCTCCAAGTTCGAAATATTTGCAGCTTTAGATTCGGAAACATGTGTCTCACACTCACTCCCGCTAAACTCAGGCCCAGGGTTCGATCCAGCCAATGTTTCGAGCCTAGCTAGTCTCCGTTCCCGTATTTGTACGTGTAGTCCCCGGCCGAGCGGCCGCCTTCGGCGGCGTTGAAAACGACGCCGACGATCTTTTTCTGATCCAATTGCGCGGCGGATTTGCGGAGGACTTCGCGGGTCGTACGGCAGGCGCGAACTATGAACACAATTCCGTCGCAAAAGGAAGAAATCAGCTCGACGTCTGCCAGATTCAGCACCGGCGGCGAATCTACAATCAAAAGATCAAAAGATTCGCGGCTGAACTTCATCAGTTCGTTCCATTTGGGACTCGCATGCAGCTCGGCAGGAGGGAGAGGCGAAGAGCCGGCACCCATCACGTACAGGTTGTCGCTTTCCGTTCTGAACAATCCCTCGCGCGGCGCCGCACTGCCTTCCAGAACGTTGGCCAAACCGGACTTCCCATGCAGGCCGAGAAGGCGCGTCAAGCCATGGCTCCGAGTGTCGCCATCAATCAGCAGCACCCGCATGTCGTGCAGCTGGGCGCAGCACAATGCTAGGTTCGCCGAGGTCATCGTCTTGCCCTCACCCTGGCTTGCGCTGGTTACTACAAACGATTGCAAGCCCTCGGCTGACTTCCGGCGCAACAGCCGGGTCCGCAGTGCACGATAGGATTCCTGCGCCACCTGCAGCCGGTCTCCGTCCAGAAAATTCATACTAATCAGCCGGGCAAACGGCAGCTCCAGCCGCGGAGAGTCTTCGATTTTTGGTGCAGGTGCTACCGGTGCTGCTACCGCAACTTCCGGCTCCGCTACCTCCGAAATCACCGACGCGGATATCGCCTCCGGCGCGTCCTTAACCGACGAGGCCGTACCAGGTCGAGATGTCTGATTAAAGTATTTGCTCATCGAAACTTACCTTAGCTCCACACCGCGATTTTGCTTCATGGATTCGATCAGGGTATCAACAATCGAGGTCGGCCGGGCGGGTGTGCTCACCGTCGGCAGGTTCAGCACTCTCTCGGTCTTCCGGCGCGTGGTGTCTGCACTGACCAGCCCCAATTCCGTCGCCGCTTCCACAACAATATCTGGACCAATCGTATCGACTTGGAACTTGTGTCCCAGACTGAGCGAGGCATCGCAGACCAAATTCACGAGACGCGGCACACCGGTTGAATAGAGGAGCACCTCATCTAACGACTGTTGCGTGAACGGCGAAGTACCAGTTAATCCGGCGAACCGCAGTCTTTCCGCAACGTATGCACTCAGTTCGCTCGGTCCCAAGGGACGCAGATTTGCGCGGCCTGCAATACGCTGTCTCAGGGCGCTCAACTCTGGGCGCTCCATAATGCCGACGAGTTCCGGCTGCCCGCTTAGGACAATTTGCAGAAGTTTTTCGTGATGCGTATCAGCGTTCCCGAGCAGTCGAATCTCCTCCAGTAGCTCGCTGCTCAGCAAGTGCGCCTCGTCGATAAACAGGACGGCCGTGCCACCTCTCCGCTGCGTATCGAGTAACATCTGATGCAGAGCGGCCAAGCGCTTAGGCTTGCTGGTGGACGGACAGCTGACCTCAAAGTCGTCCAACATCATTTCTAGAAATTCGTCGCGAGTCAGTGTCGGGTTGAAGAGCAACGCACTGCGAATGAACATGTTCTGTTTGGCTACATCGGTCAGCATCTGCAGCGCGGTATGAACCAGCGTTGTCTTGCCGGTGCCGATCGGCCCGGTCACCATCACCAAGCCTTTGCGATACAGAATTCCCTCCAGGACCGTTGTAAGCGCGGTTTGGTACGCCGCCGAAAGGTGAAGATAGCGCGGATCTGGCGTCAGACGAAAAGGCTCGTCTTTCAGGCCATAGTGGTTAAGATACATCTTAGAATAAGCCTCCCGCGAGCGTCGAAAGCAGCAATCCCACTGCAAATGACGCCGCTACGGTACCCGCCAGCATGCCCACAGCTCGGAGCCGCGCGGCGGTTCTTTGCTGCGATGTGGCGATTAGCGGAATCCACGTTAGCACTGGCTTGCCGATGATCCGCGCCGCTTCCGCCTCTGACCGCACGCTCTCGTCGTTCATTTCGAAGATCACCGCCAGGGCCATACCCGCTAGCATCCCGCCAAACAGGCCCGCGAGACTGAACAGCTTCCGATTAGGCGCCGCTGGAAAATTCGGAGTGACCGCGGCGTCCAGCACCTCAAACTTCTCGCCCTTCTGGTGGACTTCCAAGGCATAGGAGATCTCCGACGACTTCTGCTTGTCTAGCAGCCCGGTGTATTGCAACCGAAGCGCGTCATAGTCTTGCTGCAGCCGCGCGATCTGTTGTTCGAAGGCAGGTATCTGCTGCAGCTTGGTTTCGTGTACGGCCATCTGCGCCTGCAGCGGTTGGAGCTGCCTCGTTTGCTCCCGAATCTCCTCGTCAAGGCGCTGTATTTGCGCCTCCAGCACGGGATTCCGCGGCGTCTTCGGAGCTTGTTGCACGACAGCCGGAGGTGCGGAGACCTGATCAGGAGTCTTCGCCTTCTCGGCCGCCGCCTTCGCCTTCAACTTGTTCAGCTCATTCTGGGTCCTCTTTACGTCCGGATGGCCCGGCCCGTAGCGCGTCCTCAATTCCGCTAGCCTTGCCTCCTGTTTGGCAATTTCCGCGTCGTAAGGATTGATAGCCCCTAACTCTCCGCCATCAAGATTTACAGTCGGAGCATCCTGGCCGGACAACAACATCGATTCCAAGACACCCTTCTCCCGCTGGTCCTGTTGGATCTTGTCCTGCATGGTCTGCAACTGCGCTCGCAGGTTCGCTAGCGCTTCCAGGTGGTACGGCTTGGACTCCGGTAGCTCGTCCAGGTTGCGAGACTTAATCGCCCGCAATTCGGTATCTTTCTGATCCAGCTCCTTCTTCGTCTCTTCGAGTTGGTCTCCCAAAAAGTTGGCGGTGTCTTTCGCCTGGTTTACACGCGCGGAGGTATTCTCATCGATAAACAACTGGGCTAACCTATTCGCGATCCGCGCGACCTCATCGCGCCGGGGACTGCTGTATGCAATGCGAAATGCGCTCAACTTTCCTGCTCCGGGATTGACCATTTCCACCACGATGGCATTCTGAATGGTACGGATTACCTGCTCTTCGGTTCTCTTGTGGGTTGGCTCCGGATACAGACCCTCGGCTTCAACCAACTTCTTCAAGCGCGTAGGTGAAAGAACTTGCTGCTGCAACGTAGGCAGCCGGCCAGCGATATCACCGGTGTTCATCGCGGGAACGATGTTGTTGGGGACTTGCGCAGAATCCACCAGAATTACCGTTTCTGCCTTATAGATATTAGGTAACCTGTAAGCGAAAACGGCGACGGCCACGGAGAATCCCAGAGCACAAAGAATGATGGGCCATTTGCGCCGTCGCGCAATATCAAGGTAGGCGGAGATTTGAAAATCGCCAAAAGCTTCCGGCCTTTGGATTAGATTTGCCGTCGGTTCAGCCACAGTCTCTCCCAGAATCGAGTTCCTTCGGTCTAGCTCAGCGGGACCCGAGAACAATTTGTTGCAAGCTCACTTCCAGATCAATCGGCCAGCAAAGGAGCTGATGTTGCAATAAGCTGTTTAAAATCATTATTTTATGGGTTGGCCAGCCCGGACGTATTTTCGGCGTCGGCATCTTCGGCGGTGCGAGGAAAACATCTTCCATTCTTGAACCCTTGACTCGACGCAAATGGGTAGATTCGACTCTATTGAGGCGGTGCCAAAACTAAACCGCCTGTTTTGAGTGTTTTATGGTGTCACAGAGGCTAGTGGGCCACGACCATCGCTTTGGGATCCCAGCGCAGGCCAACCACAAAAGTGTTGCGAATGCCTGAAAGTAATTGCTGGGTCGAAGACCTCTGAAAGGTATAGGTATAGGAAGAGTCGAGAAACAGGCTCCTCGCAAGGGCAAATGCGATTCCTCCAGATGCGTAGGATGCCTTGTTCTGGGGGTCTATTCCGGTTTCCCGGTAGATACCAGCGCCCATCGTATAGGTAAACCGAGTCGTCAGATGCAACGTGTACACGGCGTCGGCGCGGTTCCCGATGTCCGGTGTGACAAAGTTCGTATCGGCTCGGCCACGCTCGTAGGCAAGGGCGAGGGTGGAATTTGCGAAAGCCTTGACCACGGAACCTCCCCCCCCAACCGTACGCAGCGGAAGCAGGCCGCCACCATATATCGTTTGCTGGTATCCAATGTCCCCACGGAACCACCAAGTTTTCGAAACCTGGTAGCCATAGTAGAGACCCAGCGATTCGAAATCCGTACCGGCCGCATGAGCGACGCCCGTAGCACGCAACGTTTCGTAGTCGAAGACGCCGCCGATGTTTTGCCTCGGGGTTAGCGAATAGATCAGCGACGCCTTGCCCGCTATGGTCTGTCCGTTCGCCACGTAGTTGACGCCGTTTTGGTTGGTCACGTCCGTGTAGTTGTACGCCGGGGCTACCGTGAGCAGCAGCCGGGGCGTCATTTTGTATGTTCCCGTCACTGTTACTGTATCGGACCAATAGCTCCCGGCATTCTGCAGATAGTTGTTTTGAATGAGATTCCCCGCTTGTTCATCCACCGCGAGGACATCCGGGGGGTAAAGTTGTCTGGAATGAACTTGGGTGAAACCATTATTCAAGGAGATTGCAAAACGGGGAGACAATTGAAAAACCGTGCCCAACGCGAGCGTGTTGTTGAAACCGCCGTTCCCAGCCACGTCGCCGTTCAGAATTGCTAGCTGTGGGATGTATTGAAGAACGATGCCTTGGCCATTCTTCAGTGGATGATCGAAAATAATGGAAGTTCGAAAGACATCAAGATTCAGATCCGCGGAGGGCACCTGATCGAAGGGATGAAGCCGGTCGTAGATGTGGTCATAGGTGAAATCACCAATCGAGAAGTCCCACCATTTCAAAGGTGAGGATGTGCCATACCAAGGAATCGCCTTGCCAGCAGGGTGAATCTGCGTGTCGAGCGGATAACCCGGCGTGGTAGAGGCTGGGCTCTGATTCGTGTCGGCCTGCGTGTTCGCCGTGGTATCGGGAGGCTGCTGTTGCTCGTCCGGTTTGGCCGGGGAATTCGGCGGGTTTTGTGCTGATCCGGGCGCGGAAAAGCACAAAATCGCAAGGGCCGACAACAAGATTCGAGCGCCTGAGTTCAGTGAAATCATCGAGCTAACTCCATTTTTTCAGATACATCCACTTCTTGAGGTCCCGACTACGGCACAACCACCATGTCCCCGGGTTTCAACTCCGGATTGTCGCCTTTACCCGTCAAAGCCTTTTTGTAATTGAAAGGTAGATGCACTTCTTTGCCGTTCTCTTTGCGAAGTACGTAGATTGACTTCGTCTTTGCGAAAGGACCGAGCCCGCCTGCCTCGGCAATCAACTCCAAGACCGTCTTTCTGCCGGTGAGAACATAGGTGCCCTGTTTGGCTACGTTGCCGAGCAGGAACACTTTACGACTGTGAATGGCTTTGACCATGACCGTGACTTGCGGGTCATTCACCAAGGTTTTGAGCTTCTCGGTCAAGAGGACTTGCATCTCCTCGGTGGTCAAACCCACGACTTGGATGTCATTGAGAAGCGGCAGAGTGATCATCCCGTCTGACCGTACGGTCACGGGTTGCGAAAATTCAGGCTCGTGCCAAACCGAAATGGCCAGCTCATCCTCGACCCCAACCCGGTAGTCGCCGGGCGGCTGAGTCGAAGCAGGAGAAGGATCCGCCGACGCACGCTTGGGTTTGCCGTCGGTCGTGGTCTGCTGTGTTTCCAGCGCCGTCGTTGGCGCCACGGGAACGGCTCGTAGAGGAGTGCCCAAGCCGAGAAGAATCAGGCCTGTCACGATAGTCGACGAAACAGTCGACGAAGCTGCGACGCGCTGACTTTGCACCATTTCCTCCTGTATCACTTCAAGCAGGTTAGCGGTTGATTGCATAGGCAGAGCAATGTTCGTGCCAACGCAAAAGGCTTAAATCACTCAAAATAGGCGTGTTATTCCGCCCCTCTTGAATCGCAAATTTGAGCGGGAAGAGTGATTCTCAATTCGTGAAAACTTGTTCATGTGCTGAAGAACTTCCGATTGACCCGGTTCGTCAGTCATTTCGTCCGAGTCTTGGAAGCCTGCGAGCGGGCTTCCAGGCGACTTAAGAGCGCAAACATCTTCAGCATCGCGAAATAGAAAAATGTCCAGCTGGCGAGCAGGGCGCCGTCAAAGAGTCGTGTGGCACGCCGATTCTTTGAACTCGATGTTGGCAAAACCACGTCCACGTTATTTTGCACCCCGACCCGAAAGCATCACCTTCGCGGTTTCAAAAAGAACGGCGAGATCGAGCATGATTGAAAGATGCTTGATGTAGAACAGGTCGTATTCCAGTTTGGTTTTGGTTTCCTCCACGCTTCCGCCGTACTGATATTTCACTTGTGCCCACCCGGTGATTCCCGGACGCACCGAATGGCGGAGTCCATAGAAAGGGATTTGCTCCTCCAAGATGGAAACAAATTCAGGTCGTTCGGGCCGAGGTCCGACGATACTCATATGGCCGTTAAGAACATTAATGAACTGCGGCAACTCATCCATCCTAAATTTGCGGATCCACTTACCAACCCGCGTTACGCGCCTATCGCTAGTGGACGCCCACTGTGGACCATCTTTCTCAGCTTCCTGGTTCATGGAACGGAATTTCAGCATCTGAAAAGTCCGACCGTGCAACCCGGTCCGCTCCTGCCGGTACAGAATCGGAAAGCCCGTTTCTAGGGCGATGGCGATAGCCACGATGAGAAGCAGCGGAGCGAAAACAATGAGAGAGGCTAAGGAGACCAGCACGTCCAACCCGCGCTTGGTCCAGGTCAGCATCTTGGACTTGTTGAATCCGTCCGAGAGTATTAGCCAACTCGGAGAAAGCCTCTCGAGAATGATCTTGCCCGTCATCCTTTCGTAGAAACTGTGCGCATCCTCGACCTTCACGCCAGCGAACTTGAGGTGCAGAAGTTGGCGAACGGGCATGCGACCGCGTCGCTCCAACAGAGAAATCACAACGTGATCGATCTGCTGTTCGCGAACCAAAGCCTCCACATCTTCAACAGAGCCGATAATTCCCGGGTTTACCAAAGATTTACCGATGTTCTCGCCCTTCTCATCGAGAAAACCTACGACTTTGAATTGTAGTTCGGGACGGGACAGGAGATCGCGGGCCAGGCTAATTCCCGTCGGGCCAGTTCCCATGATCAGCAGCCGCTCTAGGCTTCCGAGCGATTGGGCGGGCTCGGCCAACGCTAGCCGCCAGCCTAAAGTCATAGCCACAACGAGAGGAGCACCGAGCGCGGCGATGCCACGGCCAAAACCTAGATCCGGGACGACGTAGTAGAAAACCGAAAGCGTAAGGCAAGAAACTCCAAATGCTTGCAAGAGCCGGATTACCAACTCGCTCTTTGTAGCAATGAGTCTGAAATCATAGAGATCGTTGAAATACAAACAGGTTTCAAAAACCAGCATGGCCACTGCAAAGCGGAGAACCGTTTGCCACGAATTCAGGTAATGAAAAACAGGATAGAAGCCCCCTATGCCCAAGCGCAGAGCGACGGCCAAAAGAAGGCCGGCCGAGATTAGTACGGTATCCGTTGCCACCAGTAGCAAGAGTGGAGTCGGAACTTTTTGGCCGCCGATTCTTAGCATCGCGTGGCTGGTTTCCTAGTCGTAGTCTCAGCTCTCAGGCCGTTGTGGTTACGCCAATCGCTCGATGGGATAGGTGCGCTCGCCCAATGCGAGAGCGTGACGAATGGAGCCCTGAGAGAGTCATCGGCTGTAGCGAGAGAATGGTATGCACTTTCCAGACCAAAAACCGACGCCGACAAAGCAGCGAAAAATCACCTGGTAAGTGGTTGGCCTCCCCGAAAGAGGTTTTCCCTAAACACCAGAAATCTTGGGAAGACCCGATCTAAGCCTATATTTATCTGGAGCTTGCAGCGTTTCCAGTGGTTCTTTGTGAGCCCCAACAAGAGGGTATGAGGTGAGAAACAAATTTCCCTGTTTTGCCCCTAGTCGGGCCAATTGCCGTTCGATGGGCGATGAAACGGGCCCGAGGCGAGTGAAATCCTACCAAAAGCATGAGAAAGGCCAGGTTTGGCGCACTAGCGTGTGGCAGTCAGGTTGCTCTCCATCTCGACGCAGACTAGGTCTGGGTTTCCACTTCAGGCGAAATGTCGAATGAAAAGAGTGCTCTCCGTCTCTTGCCCGCCGATTTAACGAGCGATCGACCCGCCCTCGTTGAGCTATTTCGCCGTTGCCTTTCCCCGACTTTCAGCGAGCGGAGGTTTGACTGGCTGTATCGGAAAAGCCCATTCGGGCCGGCGCGAGCCTGGGTTTTGTCGGTAGAAGCAACCCAAAAGGTAATCGGAGCTGGTGCGGCGTTTCGCAGGCACATGTACATTGGTGGAGTAGAACGAATCGGTTGCGTTCTTGCGGACTTCTGCGTGGTTCCGGAGTATCGGAGCCTTGGTCCGTCTTTGAAACTGCAGCGGGCGCTGGTGAAAGCGGCACAAGAAGAGTTCGAATTTTTCTACGATTTTCCGAGCCGCAGTATGCTAGCGATCTACGAAAGGCTGGCGATTCTTCAATCTGGTCAAATCGTTCGCTGGGCAAAACTGCTTCGCTCGGAGCAGAAACTCACGGCGATGGTTCGCAACCGCAGACTCGCTCGTGTCGCCGCCACGGTGGTAGATCCCTTTCTGGGTCGCAAACCTCGCACCGGCCCGTATGACATAGAAGTCCATGAAGGAGCATGTGAAGAGGAATTTACGCGCTTCGACCAGCAACTCCCGAAGACTTCTGGAATCCGAACCGTCCGGAATGCCGATTATCTTAATTGGCGATATCTGCAGGCGCCGGATGAAGCCTTTCGCGTCCTGACAGCCAGGCAAAAAGGCCAGTTGAAGGGTTATGCGGTGTGCGCAGTTGGTTCGGATCACGGAGCAATCACAGATCTTTGCGCTGCGGACGATCCGACCGTGGTGAGGAGTCTCCTCGACGCAAGCATAGCTCATCTCCGGACAGAGGGTGCTTCCGTCGTGGTTCTGAATGCGGTCAGTTCCCATCCGTGGTCGGAGGAATTTCGTCGCGTAGGCTTCAGCCAGCGAGATGCGTCACCGTTCATTGCTTTCGTCAAGCCTGGAGCCGGAATACCCGCGGATACCTTCCTGACTCGTTGGTACGGCATGCGCGGAGAGCGCGACAGTTAAATTCAAGGAGCGAAGATGCCAGGAATAGATTCCATGGAGGAACAGATCCGGGATTTCATAGTCAAACAGTTCCCGTTGGCAGCCAAGAAAGAAATTCGAGGCACAGAGAACTGGCTGGAAAACGGGCTGATAGACTCCCTCGGGATATTAGATTTGGTACATTTCTTGGAACAGAATTTTTCTCTGCAGATCTCCGACGACGAGTTGCTGCCGGAGAACTTCGAATCGCTGAACGCCGTTTGTTCATTTGTCAGCCGGAAAACCGAAATCATCCATGATTGAAATAGCGAAATACCGAAGCTTTGCGGAACTTCCGGCCGATTCCAAGAGACTTCTAGAGTCGGGGGGCAAGAACTCGTTCTTTTTTGGATTGCCGTGGTTTGAGACCTTGGTTAACTATGCCCTTGATCCGGGCGACGAGGTGTTTTTGTATCAGGCATTCGAATCGGAGACGCAATCGCCGCTAGCCATTCTCCCTTTGATATATAAGTCGAAGGGGCGGGATTGGTGGAAGCCGCGCACGCTCTCCTCACTTGCGAACTATTATTCGTCTTTGTTTGCGCCAATTTGTAAAACGCCGCTGCGAGAGCAAACAGCGGTAGCGCTCGCGAAGGCCATCGCGGCCGACGCCCGTCGCTGGAATGTACTGGACGTGCGGCCGTTGCCGCGCCCCAGTAACGTTTTCGATGCGCTGATACAAGGACTGGAAGCAGCGCGATTCACGGTGCAAACGTACTTCTGTTTTGGGAATTGGTATCTCGAGGTCGGCGGAAGGTCTTTCGACGAATACGCACAGAGCTTGCCTTCAACGCTGCGCAATACGTTAACCCGAAAGGAAAAGAGACTGACAAAGTCCGGTCGCTCGAAGCTCGAATTGATCTGCAATGAAGCTGGCCTGGAAAAAGGGATCCGAGCCTATGAGCAGGTTTACCGCTCCAGCTGGAAACATCAGGAGCCATACCCGCACTTTGTACCGGAGCTAATGCGTGTTTGCGCAAAACTCGGGGCACTTCGACTGGGTGTGATTTATGTTGATGACGTGCCCGCCGCGGCACAGTTTTGGATCGTGCAAAACCAGACGGCGATGATTTACAAGCTGGCGTATGACGAGCGCTTTGCGGATCTCTCGGTCGGTACGATCCTAACCGCGGCATTAATGAGACGGGTGATTGATATCGATAAGGTGGCGGAAGTCGACTACCTTACCGGAGACGACGCCTACAAACGGGATTGGATGTCTGGGCGTCGCGAACGCTGGGGCATTTTAGCCATGAATCCACGGACGATTGGTGGCAACTTGGCGATAGCGCGCCATGTCGGCGGAAGAGCGGCGAAGCGCTTACTGCAAAGAGCCTTCGGAAAACATGGACGAGCACCTGGTTTGCAAGAGTACGCGATTCTCGCGCGAGGTATGTCCTCGGATCGTTCGCAATAGGAGAACCCAAAAATGGATTTTCTCATTTGGCATCTGCTGCGCAACAGCACGCAAAGATTTCCAAACAAAGAGGCACTCGTACACAACGAGCAGCGGCTCACGTATGCCGAGGTTGCGCAAAAAGTGGAGTCACTGGCGCTGGGGCTGCGGAACCATGGCATTCGTAGAGGAGACCGAATCGGAATTTTTTTGGAGCCTTCCGTTCCGCAAGTCCTCTCGATCTTTGGAATTTCGCAGGCGGAAGGCGTATACGTTCCCATAAATTCGCTCCTCCACACAGACCAGGTGATTCACATCGCCCGCGACTGTGGAATGAAAGCCCTCATCACCACGGCCTCCCGAGCGCAAGGGCTGACGGATGCTCTGGCCCAAATTCCAGACCTGAAGCTCTTGATACTCATCGGCGAAGACGGTGCGGTCTCAGCCAAAGTGCCGATTGACAGCTTTGAGAGGCTCTGTACAACTCCGGCCACGGCGCCCTGGAAAGAGACGAGTATCGAAAAGGATCTCGCCGCAATTCTGTACACCTCAGGTTCGACGGGAAAGCCTAAGGGCGTGATGTTGAGTCACGCCAATGTGGTAGCAGGCAGTCGCATCGTGTCTACGTATCTGGAAATCACGGAAAGAGAGCGCATCCTTGCCGTGCTGCCGTTCAGCTTTGATGCGGGCATGAATCAGCTGATGACTGCCTTTGAGAAAGGCGGAACACTCGTGCTGATCAATTTCACTTTCGCGCGCGAAATTGTACAAATGCTGATTCGCGAATCAATTACCGGACTAGCTGGTGTACCGACACTCTGGAGCCTCCTCGCCCAACCAAACTCTACTCTGAACAAACAAGCACTCCCACATCTGCGCTACATCACCAACACCGGAGGCGCGATGCCGCAACCGGTTTTGAAAGTGCTTCGCGCAACGCTGACGACGACACGCATATTTCTGATGTACGGTCTCACCGAGGCTTTTCGGTCTACTTACCTTCCTCCGGAAGAGCTAGACAAGCGGCCCACGTCCATGGGGAAGGCGATCCCGGATAGCGAGATCCTGGTTGTGGATGAACATGGAAAGCTATGCGGCCCGGGCGAGGTCGGCGAGCTCGTTCATCGTGGTCCGACGGTCTC
>Ga0335079_10001374_pt1 | contig 27588 bp, 31 predicted proteins | sample Lox_Sample_33_FD_206719 | JGI IMG/M metagenome (GOLD analysis project Ga0335079, IMG submission 206719) | Soil microbial communities from Loxahatchee National Wildlife Refuge, Florida, United States - Lox_Sample_3.3 | ecosystem: Environmental > Terrestrial > Soil > Wetlands | place: USA...
TTACTCACCCGTGCGCCACTCCTGTATTGCTACAGGCGTTCGACTTGCATGTGTTAGGCATGCCGCCAGCGTTCGTTCTGAGCCAGGATCAAACTCTCACATTAGCTTTGCTCACCCATCCCCCTGAGGGGACAGGAAAAGCTCCCGGCCGCCGCACGAACTCAAAGCATTCGGAATTGACTTCCTGAATGCGCAGTACGTACGGCAAACCGCGCCGCCGCCTGCGCATCCCTTCTCCCTTTCAACGATGTCAAAGACCGACTGCCCGATTGGGCAGGGCGCGCCTTATAAGGACCCGCCATCGGACCGTCAAGCGCCGCAAACCGGACGACAAATTCTGACACCGCGACATGCGGCGGAAGCTTTCGTAACGTGCCCGGAGGCCGCGGCGAAGCGGCCGAAGGGAGAGAATATAAGAGCCGGGACCCGCTTGTCCAGCGTCTCGAGTTAAGATTTTTGGCGCCTCACAAAAGCCCCAGCTCGCGCAGCTCGCGCGCCATGCCGCTCGGCATTTCCGTGCCGCGCTTGCCCTTGGGCAGATCGTGCGGCGCTTCCTTCGGCGCGAGATAGCGCCAGCCCTGAAACGCGCGCCGCGGCTGATACTCCGTCGGCGTGACCTTCGCCTCGAGCTTCACCAGAACCGCCGGACGGCCGCGTCGGTTGACGATCGGCACGAACCCGCGGATGCGCTGGCGTGCTTGGATGAATCCCTTGATGACCCAGTAGACCGAACCGCCGTCCAGCACCTCGTCCTCGCGCCGCGGCGTGTTGCGCGTGTAGAAGCAGTAGAAGCCACGCTCCTTCTTCCGCGCGCGCTGCGCCTCGCGCAGCTCCGCAATGTCGTCAACCCCGACCGCAAGCTTAAGAATATGCACCGTCATTTCGTCACGCCGCCTTCACCGAAAGTGCGCGCGCCGCTTTCGAAGCGGGCTCGCGCCCGAGTTCCCGCGAGATGAAGCGCCCGGCCGCCGCGAGTTGCGCGAGATCGATGCCGGTGAGAATGCCGAGCCCGTGCAGCAGATAGACCACATCCTCGCTCGCGACATTGCCCGCGGCACCCGGCGCATAGGGACAGCCGCCAAGTCCCGCGACCGAGCTGTCGATCACGGCCACGCCCTTGCCGAGCGCCGCGAGAATGTTCGCGACCGCCTGGCCGTATGTGTCATGGAAATGCGCCGCGAGCTTTGCCACCGGCACGCGCGCGGCAACGGCGTCGATCATCGCTTCGACGCGCCCCGCCGTGCCGGTGCCGACCGTGTCTCCGAGCGAGATCTCGTAGCAGCCGAGCGACAGAAGCCGCACGGCCACGTCGGCGACCGCGGCAGGCGCCACCGGTCCTTCGTACGGGCAATCAATGACGCATGACACATAGCCGCGCATCTTGACGCCGTCGCGACGCGCGGCTTCCGCCACCGGCGCGAAGCGCTCGATGCTCTCGGCGATATTGCAGTTGATGTTGCGGCGGGAAAAGCTTTCCGTTGCGGCCGCAAAGACCGCGATCTCGCCGACATCGGCCGCGCGCGCGGCCTCGTATCCCTTCATGTTCGGCACGAGCACCACATAGCTGACGCCAGGCTTCCGCTTGAGGCCGGCGAGCACCGCCGCGGTATCCGCCATCTGTGGGACCCATTTCGGGGAGACGAAGGCCCCCGCCTCGATCGTCGTGACGCCGGCGTCGGCAAGCCGCTCGATCAGCGCAATCTTGACCGCGGTCGGCACAGTGCGTGCCTCGTTCTGCAAGCCGTCGCGCGGCGCCACCTCGACGACCCGCACCTCCTTCGGCCACCGCATCGCGCCTCCTTACTCGGCCGCGAAGGCGATGAGGAGCGCGCCCTCCTCCACAACATCGCCAGCCGCGAAATTCACCGCCTCCACCACCCCGTCGGCCGGAGCAGTGATGGCATGCTCCATTTTCATTGCCTCGAGCACAAGGAGCAACTGCCCGCGCGAGACCTTGGCACCGGGCGCGACGTGGACCGCCAGGATCTTGCCCGGCATGGGCGCCGCAAGCCGCGCGGTGAGCGCGCCCGCCGCCTCGGGGGGCGCCAGGACATCGCGCACGACGAGGCGGCGCGTCTCGTCCGGCAGGATGACCGTGATCTCGCTTTTCTGGCGCAGCACGAATGCGGAAATTCGCGCGCCGCCGATCTCGAGCTCGAATTCGCCCGGCCTGTTTCCCGTGAAACACTGTCCGACAGATATCTCGTCGACAGAGACGAAAAAACCTTGCCGCCCACGATTGAGGCGGACGGCACGTTCCGTCTCGCCCTCAAGGAAACGCAGCGTGCGCGCTTCGCTGCCGGCAAAGCGCCAGCCGTCGCGCGCGAGCCATGGCGAAAATGGGTCATGCCGCGCGGCCCCCTGCACTGCCGCCGCGTCCTCGTCGTTGGCGAGAGCGCACGCGGCCGCCGCCAGCGCGGCCGCAGACGCGCGCTCGGGCCCGCGTAGCGCATCGCCGTGACGTCCGAGAAAGCCGGTGTCGATCGCGCCCGCCGCGAAATCCTGCTGACGCAGCACGCGGATGAGATAGTCGCGGTTGGTGATGACGCCGGCAACACGCGTCGCACAAAGTGCCCCATCAAGCCGCGCGATTGCCGCTCCGCGGTCCTCGCCGTGCGCCACGAGCTTCATAAGCAGCCCGTCGTAATGAACACCGACCACGTCGCCCGTGCGTACTCCTGTCTCGATGCGCAGGTCCGCATCGCCTGCGGGCGTTTCGAAATGATGGAGCGTTCCCGCCTGCGGCAAGAACCCGCGTGCGGGATCCTCTGCGTAAAGCCGAACTTCGATCGCGTGGCCGTGTCGCGCGATCTCGTCCTGACGCAGCGGCAACGGCTCGCCCGCCGCCACCTTCAACTGCCATTCGACAAGGTCGAGGCCGGCGATCATTTCGCTCACCGGATGCTCGACCTGGAGCCGCGCATTCATCTCGATGAAGTAGAAGTCGCTTGCCTCGACCAGGAATTCGACGGTGCCGGCGCCGACATAGCCCGCGGCGCGAGCCGCCGCGACTGCGGTCGCGCAGAGGTTTTGCCGTATGTTCCCCGCGAGCGCGGTCGCTGGCGCCTCCTCCAGAATCTTCTGGTGCCTGCGCTGGAGCGAGCAATCGCGCTCGAAGATGTGGACGGCGCTGCCCTGTGTGTCAGCGAAGATCTGTACCTCGATGTGACGCGGCTGCGCGAGATACCGTTCGAGTATGAGGCGGCCGTCAGCGAAAGCGCCCTCGGCCTCACGCCGCGCCGTGGAAAGCGCGCCCGCAAGCTCGTCCGCGCGCGCAACAACCCGCATGCCGCGGCCACCGCCGCCCGCCGCTGCCTTCACCAGCAACGGATAGCCCAGGCGCTGCGCCTCGGCGGCAAAGCGTACGTCGTCCTGCTCGGTACCGTTATAGCCAGGAAGCACGGGCACGCCGGCCTTTTCCATGATCGACTTGGCGTAGGCCTTGTCTCCCATGGCGCGCATTGCTTCGGGCGGCGGGCCAACGAAGACGACCCCGGCCGCCGCACAGGCCTTCGCAAAATCGGCATTCTCGGAGAGAAAACCATAGCCGGGATGCACGGCCTCGGCACCGCTGCGGCGCGCGGAATCGATGATGCGGGCGATATCGAGATAGCTGTCACGGGCCGGCGCGGGGCCGATCTCGATTGCCTCATCCGCCATCTCCATATGAAGCGCGCCGCGATCAGCCGTGGAGTAAACCGCGATCGTGTGCAGGCCAAGGCGCCTCGCCGTGCGCATGACGCGGCAGGCAATCTCGCCGCGGTTGGCGATGAGGAGACGGCGGAACAAGGTCAACGGCGCCAGGCGGGCGACCGCTTGTCGAGAAAGGCGCCAACCCCCTCACGCCCCTCGGCCGAAGCGCGCGCCTCGGCGATGGTGCGGGCGGTGAGCGCCATCACCTCGGGATCGATCGCGCGTCCGTTCACTTCAGCGATGAGGCGCTTGGCGCGGCCCTGCGCGCCGGGTGCGCCTTGCAGCACCGAGGCGATGACGCGCTCGACCGCGGTATCAAGCGCATCGGCAGCCGCGACCTCGTGAACGAGACCGATCGCGTGCGCAACGTCCGCCGAGAATGTTTCCGCGGTGAGGCAATAGCGCCGCGCCGCACGCGCCCCGATCGCCGCAGCGACATAGGGGCCGATCGTTGCCGGCACGAGCCCGAGCCGGACCTCAGAGATCGAGAAGACGGCGCCTGCGGCAGCGATCGCCACGTCACAGCAGCAGATGAGGCCGACGCCGCCAGCGAACGCCGCGCCATTGATGCGCGCGACGGTCGGTTTCGGCAGGGTGTCGAGCGCGCGCAGCATGCCCGCGAGCGCCATCGCGTCGGCGTAGTTCTCGGCCTCGCCGTAGCCGGCCATGCGCCGCATCCAGTTGAGATCGCCGCCCGCCGAGAACGCCGTTCCGGCGCCGGTCAGAACGAGGAGGCGCACGGCGTCATCGGCCGCGACGCGGGCGAACGCTTCTGTCAGGTCGCGGATGAGGGCGTCGTCGAAGGCATTGCGCAGCGCCGGGCGGTTCAAGGTCAGTGTGGCGACGCCGCGCGCGTCGGTCGAAACGAGAATGTCGCTCATCAATTCACATCCGGAAGATGCCGAACTCGGTCTTGGCAATGGGCGCGTTGAGGCTCGCCGAGATCGCAAGCGCGAGCACGCGCCGCGTATCGGCCGGGTCGATCACCCCGTCATCCCACAGCCGAGCGCTCGCATAGTAGGGATGGCCCTGCGTTTCGTATTGCGCGCGAATAGGAGCTTTGAAGGCTTCCTCCGCCGCGGCGCTCCACTGCTCGCCGCGACGCTCGAGACCATCGCGATGGACCGTCGCGAGCACGGTCGCGGCTTGCTCCCCGCCCATCACGGAGATGCGCGCATTGGGCCACATCCACAGGAAGCGCGGCGCGAAGGCGCGCCCGCACATGCCGTAATTACCGGCGCCGAAACTGCCGCCGACGATCACTGTGAATTTCGGCACATTGGCGCAGGCGACGGCCGTCACCATTTTGGCGCCGTCCTTGGCGATGCCGCCCGCCTCGTATTTGCGGCCGACCATGAAGCCCGTGATGTTCTGGAGAAACACGAGCGGAATGCTCCGGCGTGCACACAGCTCGATGAAATGCGCGCCCTTCAGGGCGCTTTCGGAGAAGAGGATGCCGTTGTTGGCGACGATGCCGATCGGATAGCCCCAAAGTCGCGCGAAGCCGGTGACGAGCGTCTCGCCATAGAGCGGCTTGAACTCGTCGAGCCGGCTGCCGTCGACGAGGCGGGCGATCACCTCGCGCACGTCATAGGGCTTGCGCGGGTCGCTCGACACCGCGCCATAGATGCCGGCCGGATCGTAAAGCGGCTCCTCAGGCGCAACGACATCGATACTGCCCGGCTTGACGCGGTTGAGATTGGCGACGATGCGACGCGCGATCCCGAGGGCGTGCGCGTCGTCCATCGCATAATGGTCGGCGACACCCGAGACGCGCGCGTGAACCTCGGCGCCGCCGAGCTCTTCTGCGCTCACCACTTCGCCGGTCGCGGCTTTGACGAGCGGCGGCCCACCGAGGAAGATGGTGCCCTCGTTGCGCACGATCACGCATTCGTCCGACATCGCCGGCACATAGGCGCCGCCGGCCGTGCACGAGCCCATAACGACGGCCATCTGCGGGATACCGGCCGCCGAGAGCGTCGCCTGGTTATAGAAGATGCGGCCGAAATGCTCGCGGTCCGGGAACACGTCGTCCTGGTTCGGCAGATTGGCGCCGCCAGAATCGACGAGATAGATGCAGGGAAGATGATTGTCGCGCGCGATCTCCTGGGCGCGCAGGTGCTTCTTCACCGTGAGCGGGTAATAGGTCCCGCCTTTCACCGTCGCGTCATTGGCGACGACGACGCATTCCTTGCCCATGACGGGACCGATACCGGTAACGATGCCGGCGGCAGGAATATCCTCGCCATACATGCCATAGGCCGCGAGCGGCGACAGCTCGAGGAAGGGCGCGCCCGGATCGAGGAGGAGACGGATGCGCTCGCGCGGCAGCAGCTTGCCGCGCGCGAGATGACGCTCGCGCGCCGCCTCCCCGCCCCCGGCGCGCACGTGCTCGAGCTTTGTAGCAAGGTCGGCGACGAGGCTTCGCATCGCCTCGTCATTGGCCTTGTAGGATGCCGAATGCGGATCGAGCGAGCTGGCGAGGACGGACATCGCGCTACCAGGGCAACGCCGAGCCGTCATAGCGCAGGAAGGCGCCGCTTTCGGCCCGCGTGAGCCGCGCGATCACCCGGCATAGTCCGGCGACGCTCTCCTCCGGCGCAAGCGGCGCCTCTGGATTCATGTCGGTCCGGACGCGCGCCGGCGATAGGACCGTCGCGATGATCTCGGGATGATCGAAGGCGAGCGTGCGCCAGCACTCGTGCAGCGCCGCCTTCGACGCGCGATAGGCATAGCCGCCGCCATAACGGATCTGCGTGATCGAGGCGGCGGCGCTGCCGAGCGCCACCATCTTGCGCTCCCCGGAGCGCGCGACATGGGGCAGGAACGCTGCCGCGCATACCATCGGCCCAACAGAATTGACGGCGAAGCTCTCCTCCCACGCGGCGTCGTCGAGCCTCCCGAGCGGCAACCCCTTGTCGAGATAGACCCCGGCATTGGAGATGAAGACATCGATCGCTCTGTCCTCAAGCTCGCGCGCCAGCGCGGCAACACCGGCATGGTCCGTGACGTCGAGGCGGCGAAGCTCGGCACCCGCTGCGGCCGCGCGGAGCTTCTCCGCGCGTGCGGGATCGCGGCAGGTGGCGATGACGCGCCAGCCCTCGCGCGTGTATTGCCGCGCGAATTCGAGGCCGATGCCGCGACTGGCGCCGGTGATCAGCACCGTCGGCATTCAGCGCGTCTCCTCGAAGAGTTCGCGTCCGATCAGCATGCGCCTGATCTCGGACGTGCCGGCGCCGATCTCGTAGAGCTTCGCGTCGCGCAGGAGGCGGCCCGTCGGGAACTCGTTGATATAGCCGTTGCCGCCGAGGACCTGGATGGCATCCAGCGCCATCTGCGTCGCCTTTTCGGCCGCATAGAGAATGGCGCCGGCAGCGTCCTTGCGCGCGGTGCGGCCCTGGTCGCAGGCGCGCGCCACAGCATAGACATAGGCGCGCGCGGCGTTCATGCCGGTGTACATGTCGGCGAGCTTCCCCTGCAGAAGCTGAAACTCGCCGATCGGCCGGCCGAACTGGCGCCGCTCGTGGACATAAGGGATGACGATGTCGAGGCACGACTGCATGATGCCGAGCGGCCCGCCCGCAAGTACGGCGCGCTCGTAGTCGAGCCCGCTCATCAACACCTTCACGCCTTCGTTGATGCGGCCCAGCATGTTCGCCTCCGGCACCTCGCAATCCTCGAACACGAGCTCGGCCGTGGGCGAGCCGCGCATGCCGAGCTTGTCGAGTTTTTGGGCCGTGCGAAATCCCTTCATGCCTTTCTCGACGAGAAAGGCCGTGATGCCGCGCGGGCCCGCACCGGGATCGGTCTTGGCATAGACCACGAGCGTGTCGGCGTCGGAGCCGTTGGTGATCCACATCTTGCTGCCGTTGAGGACGTAGCGATCCCCCTTCTTCTCGGCACGCGTCGTCATCGAGACAACATCGGAGCCGGCGCCCGTCTCGCTCATCGCGAGCGCGCCCAGGTGCTCGCCCGAAATGAGGTTTGGCAGATAGCGGCGTTTCTGCGCGGGCGTGCCGTTGCGCCTGATCTGGTTGACGCACAGGTTCGAGTGCGCGCCGTAGGAAAGTCCGACGGCGGCAGACCCGCGGCTCACTTCCTCCATCGCCACGACATGTGCGAGATAGCCCATGCCTGCGCCGCCCAGCTCCTCTTCGACGGTAATGCCGAGGAGACCGATGGCGCCAAGCTTCGGCCACAGGTCGCGAGGGAAGGCATCGTCGCGGTCGATCGCGGCCGCGCGAGGCGCAATCTCGGCGTCGGCGAAATCGCGCACGCTGTCGCGCAGCATGTCGATCTCGGGACCGAGATCGAAATCGAGCATCGGGTAGCGATTGGCGGGCACACTGCCTCCGCGCCTGGAGCATCGCCAGTCTAACGGCGCGGCCGGGGCCCGCAAAGGGATGGCGGGCCGTGCACGGGCCTAGAATCAGCGAGCCCTCCACCGGCCCATCTATGGAGTAAGACCCCGTGTCTGACAGAAGTTTGAGACTCGCAGCCGCGCTTGCCGCCCTTCTCGGCGGCGCCAGCGCGATCGTGCTGCCCGCTGCAGCGCAACAGAGCCCCCCGCCCTCGGCGGCCGCGCCTGCAGCACCCGGACAGGAACAGCAGCGGCCGCCCCGCGCGCCGCGGCCCAACCACATTGAAGGCCGCCTCGCCTACCTCAAGACGGAGTTGCACATAACGCCGGCGCAGGAAGCGCAGTGGAGCAAGGTGGCTGACGCGATGCGCCAGAACTCGGTCGAGCGGCGCCAAGCGTTCGATCAGATGCGGCAGGCCCGCACTGCGCCGCCCAACGCCTTGCAGCGGCTCGAGACGGTATCGCGGCTCTCGGCCATGCGCTCGCAGCAGACCGATCGCCTTCTGGCGGCGTTCCGCCCGCTCTACGACACCCTGTCGGACCAGCAGAAACAGGCCGCCAACGATATCTTCGGGCCGCACGGCCACCGCTCCCACTTCCACCATCGCGGCTGAGCCAGCCTCCCCCTCCCGCTCGGCCGTGGCTCGTCTTGCCGCTCCCCCAGCGGCAAGACGAGCACGTTTATACACAATAATTATGTGATATAATTGGCCTCGTTTCGCAAAATACGTTTGCATGCGCACGTCGAGAGAAATTGGCTTCGTTCTGTAAATATGAAGATGTTGTGCGGGCGACCTTCACACCTTATATACGTAGTATGCGTTCGTTGTTTCGACAAGCCCTGGCGCCATGTCGACGACAAATCACCTCGTCAGGAGGCCGAGCTGTGCCAGCGTCTGCGAGATCTCATCCCGACCGCGCTGTCTGAGGTCTGTGCCTCGAAAATTCTCAAAGAGACGCAAACGGCCGGCGAAGGAACTGGACGTTTGCCGCTTCCAGTAGGCCTCGGCCCATTTGAGAAGGTCGGCGCCATCTTCGGCCGTCGCATCGTGCCGCGGACCGCGAGCGGTCAGACCTTCACAGCATAGCTGCCACGGGAGATCGAGCCACAGGAGCGCGGTCGCACGGGGAAGCGCTGCCTCGGCAAGCCAGTCATAGATGCCCTCGATGATCCAGCGCGGAGCGGCAGCCGCATCGCGGACCATGCGGCGCCGCCATGTCCTCGTCGCGCTTCGGGCCGTAGCCGTCACTCGTCCAGTGAAGCGTATCGAGATCGATGACCGGAAAGTCCGAGCGCATGACCAAGGCTCGTGGCAAGCGTGCTCTTGCCCGACCCGCCATTGCCAATGATGACGGTTCGTTGCCTCAGATCGTCGAGGCGCGGCAGCACGAGCGGCGCGGCCTGCTAGAGGGATGCCAACGCTGTATAGTGAGCGCGAAAAAGCGACGGCTTTCCGCGAGCTTTCAGGACAGATGGTGCGGTCGAGAAGACTCGAACTTCCACGGGGTTTCCCCCACAGCGACCTCAACGCTGCGCGTCTACCAGTTCCGCCACGACCGCGGGCGCGGCTCCTTACCAAATCCGCCGAAGGCTCGCAAGAATGACGGTCGAGTGGCGCATCGCAGCGTCGCCGGTCGCCTACGAGGACGCGGTCACGGCGATGGAGGAGCGCGTCGCCGCGATCCGCGCCGGCGCCGCGCGTGAGCTCGTATGGCTCCTCGAGCATCCGCCGCTCTACACCGCCGGCACGAGCGCGCGTGAAGGCGACCTCATCGACGCGATCTTTCCTGTCCATCGCAGCGGGCGCGGCGGCCAGTACACCTATCACGGGCCGGGCCAGCGCGTCGCATACATCATGCTCGACTTGAGGCAGCGCGGCCTCGATCTCATCTCCTATGTACGGACCCTCGAAGCCTGGCTCATCGCGACGCTCGCAGAATTCGGCGTCACCGGCGAGCGGCGCGCGGGACGCGTCGGCATCTGGATCGCCGAGGGCGGGCGCGAGGCCAAGATCGCGGCGATCGGCGTGCGCGTGCGCCAGGGCGTTAGCTACCACGGCGTCTCGCTGAACCTCGACCCCGAGCTTGCGCATTATCGCGGAATCGTGCCGTGCGGCATCAGCGAGCATGGCGTCACCTCGCTGCGCGCGCTTGGCAGCACGGCGACCATGGCCGAGCTCGACCGGGCGATGGAGCGCGCGTTCGCGGGGGTGTTCGGCTAATATAAGCTGCATGATCCGTACATTTGCCGTTGTCGCTCTCATCGCCGCGCTCGCCGGCCCAGCGCAGGCGCAGACGCGCGCGGTGCCGGAAAGCCGCGAGGCGGTCAAGCTTTCTTACGCGCCGATTGTCAAACGCGTCGCGCCAGCCGTCGTCAACGTCTACTCGCGCCGCGTCGTGCGGCAGCAGCCGCCGCCGCTCCTCGAAGATCCGTTCTTCCGCCGCTTCTTCGGTCAGAACGTGCCATTCGGCATGTCGCGCGAGCGCGTATTGAATTCGCTGGGTTCAGGCGTGATCGTCGATCCCAACGGCCTCATCGTCACGAACGGCCACGTCATCAACGAGGCGCAGGAGATCCGCGTCGTGCTGAGCGACCGGCGCGAGTTCGAGGCGAAAGTGAAGCTCCTCGACGAGCATGCCGACCTCGCGGTGCTGACGATCGACACGCACGGCGAGAAGCTGCCCGCACTCGAGCTCGGCGACAGCGATACGCTCGAAGTGGGCGACATCGTGCTCGCTATCGGCAATCCGTTCGGCGTGGGCCAGACGGTGACGACCGGCATCGTCTCGGCCGTGGCGCGCTCGATCGGCGCCTCGGATTTCCGCTCCTTCATCCAGACCGACGCGGCCATCAACCCCGGCAATTCGGGCGGAGCGCTCGTCGATCTCGACGGCAAGCTCGTCGGCATCAACACCGCGATCTTCTCGCGCTCGGGCGGATCGATGGGGCTGGGTTTCGCCATTCCCTCGGCGATGGTACGGGTCGAGATCGACGCCGCCCATCACGGCGGCAAGGTGACACGGCCATGGCTCGGCGCCGCGGGCCAGGAGGTGACACCCGAGCTTGCCGAAGGGCTGAAGCTCGAGCGTCCGGCCGGCGTGCTGGTGAAAGACATCGTCGCCGACAGCCCAGCCGCCGCGGCGGGCCTGCGCGTCGGCGACGTGATCCTCGCCGTCAACGGGCACCCGGTCGACGATCCCCAGGCGCTCAAATTCCGCATTGCCACGCTGCCGCCCAATGCGCCGGCGAAGGTTGTGTATTGGCGCAGCGGTGAAAGCCACAGCACAAGCGTGACGCTCGCGCTGCTGCCCGAAGACCCGCCACGCGCGTTGAAGGAGCTATCAGGCGCCAATCCGCTCGCAGGCGCGACCGTCGGCAACCTCAATCCCGCTTTCGACGACGATCTCGGCTTCGACACGACGGTGCGCGGCGTCGTCGTTGCCTCGCTCGAGCAAGGAAGCGCGGCGCAACGGCTCGGCCTCGAGCCGGGCGACGTGCTCGTCTCGCTCAACAAGCAGCCGGTCGATACGGTGGCGGGCCTCGAGAGCGTGCTCGGCTCCGCCGAGCCGCCGTGGACGATCGCGGTGCGGCGCAAGGGCAAGCTTCTCACCGTGACGGTGCGATGAGCCTCTTCGAGAAGAACGCGCCGCGGCCACTGGCCGACCGGCTGCGGCCGCGGCGGCTCAGCGAAGTGGTGGGACAGGATCATCTGCTGCAACCCGATCAGCCGATCGGACGCATGGTGGCGCAGCGGCGGCTCGCCTCGATGATCCTGTGGGGCCCGCCCGGCTGCGGCAAGACAACGATCGCGCGTCTCCTCGCCGAGGCGACGAACATGCAGTTCGAGCCGCTTTCGGCCGTGTTCTCGGGTGTGGCCGACCTGCGCAAGGTGTTCGACAATGCCAAGAAGCGGCGCGTCGGCGGCCAGGGCACCCTGCTCTTCGTCGACGAGATCCACCGCTTCAATCGCGCGCAGCAGGACAGCTTCCTGCCCTATGTCGAGGACGGGACCGTGGTGCTGATCGGGGCCACCACCGAGAACCCGTCGTTCGAGCTCAACGGCGCGCTTCTGTCGCGCTGCCAGGTGTTCGTGCTGAACCGGCTCGATGACGCCGCGCTCGATGTCCTGATCGCGCGCGCCGAGGCGGCGCTGAAGCGCAAGCTGCCGCTCGACGATGCCGCGCGCCAGGCCTTGAAGGCAATGGCCGACGGCGACGGGCGCTTCATCTTCAACCTTGCCGAGGAGCTGGCGGCGCTGCCGCCCGACACCGTGCTCGACACGGCCGGGCTCACGGCTGCGGTGCAGCGGCGCGCGCCGCTCTACGACAAGGCACAGGAAGGCCACTACAACCTCATCAGCGCGCTGCATAAGGCGGTGCGCGGCTCCGATGTCGATGCCGCACTCTATTGGCTTGCCCGCATGCTCGTGGGCGGCGAGCATCCGATCTACATAGCGCGCCGCATGGTGCGCATGGCGGTGGAGGATATCGGCCTTGCCGAGCCGCAGGCGCTTGTGCAGACGATCGCGGCCTGGGAGGCTTACGAGCGGCTTGGCTCGCCCGAGGGCGAGCTGGCGCTGGCGCAGGCGGTGATCTTCCTCGCCACCGCGCCCAAGTCGAACGCGGCCTACGTCGCGCTCGGCGCGGCGCAGCGCGCGGCTAAGGAGAGTGGCTCGCTCATGCCGCCGATGCACGCCGTCAATGCGCCCACCCGGCTCATGCGCGAGCTCGGCTACGGCGAAGGCTACGTTTACGACCCTCGTACCGAAGAGGGGTTCTCGGGCCTCAATTATTTCCCCGACGATCTGCCGCGGCAGGTCTTCTATCGGCCCGTTGAGCGCGGCTTCGAGCGCGAGATCAAAAAACGGCTCGATTACTGGTCGAAACTTCGCGAGGGAAGATAGTGCGGAAAACCGCGTATGATTATTATCCCGTTACGGCGCAGATCGAGCTGGAGCCCACGATGCGAACGAAATTCCTGACAGCGGCCGTGATCCTTCTTTTGCTGGCGGGCGGCGGCATGGCCGCGGCGCAGACTTATGCACCACCCCCGCCACAGGCGGAGATGGCTCCGCCCCCGCCGCCCTCGCCCGGCGCCTGGGTCTGGCGGCCCGGCTACTGGCGCTGGGACGGACGGGCCTATGTGTGGGTCGGCGGTCGCTATGTGCACCCGCCGCGCGCGCACGCCGTCTGGATACCGGGCCACTGGGACGCGCGGCCTCGCGGCTGGGTCTGGGTTCCCGGCCATTGGGGCTGAGGCGGGATGGCCGCGCCTGTGAGCGCCCGCTAGATTGGGCGCTCGCATGGCGGGCGCACACACCATCGCGGTAACCGAGGACGAGGCGGAACTCCGCCTCGACCGTTGGTTCAAGCGGCATTTCCCCGAACTGGCGCACGGGCGGCTCGAAAAGCTGTTGCGCACGGGCCAAGTGCGGCTCGACGGCCGGCGCGCCGCCGCGGGCGACCGGGTTGCGCCCGGGCAACAGGTGCGCGTACCACCGCTGGGCGAACCGTCGACACCGCGGCCCGCAACGGCCGACGTCGCCGTTCGCCCGGCCGACCGGGCGATGCTGCGGAATGCGCTCCTGTACCAGGACGATGACATCATCGTCATCGACAAGCCGGCAGGGCTCGCGGTGCAGGGCGGCACCGGCACAGGGCGCCATCTCGACGGCATGCTCGGCGCGCTCGCCGAGGGCGGCGAGCGGCCACGGCTGGTCCACCGCCTCGACCGCGACACGAGCGGCGCGCTCGCGCTTGCCCGCAATGCCCGCGCCGCCGCGTTCCTCGCCGCGGCCTTCCGCGGCAAAGATGTGCGCAAGGCCTACTGGGCGATCGTGGTGGGCGTGCCCAAGCCGCGCCAGGGCCGTATCGACCTTCCGCTCGCAAAGCTTATGGCGCGCGGCGCCGAGCGGGTGGTGAGCGACGAGGACGGGCAGCGCGCGGTCACCTTCTATCGCACGATCGCGCATGCCGGCGGCAAGCTCGCATGGCTCGCGCTCGAGCCGCTGACGGGGCGCACGCACCAGCTCCGCGCCCATCTCGCCGCGATCGGCACGCCGATCCTGGGCGACGGCAAATATGGCGGCGCCGCGGCGCACCCGCCCGGTGTACCCAACGCGCGGCGCCTCCATCTCCACGCGCGCGCGCTCGCCTTGCCCCGACGCGGCGGGCGCGCGATCACGGTGACGGCGCCCCTGCCGCAGCACATGCGCGAGACTTTCGCCTTCTTCGGCTTCAGCGAAGGCGACGAGCGCGATCCCTTCGCCGGGCTCGCCGGCGATGGCTGAGCGGCCACGGCGCCTCTACCGCGCCGCCGGAACTGTGGAGGCCGAGGGCGGCGGCTTCCTTGTCGTGCTCGACGACAAGCCGGTGCGCACGCCGGCGAAGGCGCCGCTCGCCGTGCCGAGCCGCGCGCTCGGCGAAGCGATCGCTGCCGAATGGGAGGCGCAGAGCGAGCGGATCGATCCCGACTCGATGCCGCTGACCCGCATCGCCAGCATCGCCATCGATCTCGTGGCGCCACGCCGTGCCAGCGTCATCGGCGAGATCGCGAAATATGCCGGCACCGATCTCGTCTGCTATCGCGCGGAGCGGCCGCAGGCTCTGGTCGAGCGCCAGCACGCAGCGTGGCAGCCGCTCGTCGATTGGACGCGAGAGCGCTATGGCGCCGAGCTCGCGGTGACGGCGGGAATCGTACCGCGGGAGCAGCCGGAGGCGGCGCTCGGCGCTCTTGCCGACGCGATCGCGGCGCACGATTCGATGCGGCTTGCGGCGCTTCATCTCGCTTGCGCCGCGTGCGGCTCGGTCGTGCTGGCACTGGCGCTCGTCGAGGGCCGGATCGACGCCGCGGCCGCGTTCGCAGCGGCGGAACTCGATCAGACCTTCGAGATCGAGCAATGGGGCGAAGACGCGGAGCAGACGCGCCGGCGCGCTTTACTGAGTGCGGAGATCGCCGCGGCCGCCCGCTTTCTCGAGCTTCTCGGCGCGTGATACTGGCGCCTCCGCGCCTGAGGTGATATCTCCGGCCGTCCCCAGGGAGAGCCCGATGCAAGACATCCTGCGGCGATTGGAGGAGAAGCGCGCGGCGGCGCGGCGCGGCGGCGGCGAGCGCCGCATCGCGCAGCAGCACGAGAAGGGCAAGCTCACTGCACGCGAGCGTCTCGACCTGCTCTTCGATCCGGGCTCGTTCGAGGAATGGGACATGTTCGTCGAGCACCGCAGCCACGATTTCGGTATGGCCGACGCGCGCGTCCCGGGCGACGGCGTCGTGACCGGCCACGGACTCGTCAACGGCCGGCGCGTCTTCGCCTTCAGCCAGGACTTCACCGTCTTCGGCGGCGCGCTCTCCGAGGCGCATGCCGAAAAGATCTGCAAGGTCATGGACAAGGCGATGCTCGTGGGCGCGCCGATCGTAGGGCTCAATGATTCCGGCGGCGCGCGCATCCAGGAAGGCGTCGCCTCGCTCGCGGGATATGCCGAAGTGTTCGAGCGTAACGTGCTCTCCTCCGGCGTCGTACCGCAGATCTCGCTCGTCATGGGGCCCTGCGCCGGAGGCGCCGTCTATTCGCCGGCGATGACGGACTTCATCTTCATGGTGAAGGACAGCGCCTACATGTTCGTGACCGGTCCCGACGTGGTGAAGACGGTGACGCACGAGACGGTGACGCACGAGGAGCTGGGCGGCGCGCTCACCCATGCGTCTCGCTCGGGCGTCGCCGACCTCGCCTTCGAGAACGATCTCGAGGCGATCGTGGAGCTGCGGCGCTTTCTCGGGTTCCTGCCGTCCTCGAACCGCGCTGGCGCGCCCGGACGACAATGCACCGATCCGCCGGACCGCGACGATGCCTCGCTCGACACGCTCGTCCCGGGCAATCCGAACAAGCCCTACGATATGAAGGAGCTCATCATCAAAGTCGTCGACGACGGCGAATTCTTCGAGCTTTCGCCGCTTTACGCCAAGAACATCGTCGTCGGCTTTGGGCGCATGAACGGCGCGCCCGTCGGCATCGTCGCCAACCAGCCGATGGTGCTTGCCGGCTGCCTCGACATCGACAGCTCGCGCAAGGCGGCGCGCTTCGTGCGCTTCTGCGACTGCTTCAACATCCCGATCCTGACCTTCGTCGACGTGCCCGGGTTCCTGCCCGGCACGGCGCAGGAATATGGCGGCATCATCAAGCACGGCGCGAAGCTGCTCTACGCCTATGCCGAAGCGACCGTGCCCAAGGTCACGGTCATCACGCGCAAGGCCTATGGCGGCGCCTACGATGTCATGAGCTCGAAGCATCTGCGCGGCGACGTCAACTACGCCTGGCCTACGGCCGAGATCGCGGTGATGGGGCCCAAGGGCGCGGTCGAGATCATCTTTCGCGGCGATCTCGGCGATCCCGCCAAGATCGAAAGCCGCGCCGAGGAATATCGCGAGAAATTCGCCAATCCCTTCATCGCCGCGAGCCGCGGCTTCATCGACGACGTCATCATGCCGCACGGCACGCGCCGGCGCATCAACCGCGCGCTCGCCATGCTGAACGGCAAGAAGCTCGAGAATCCCTGGAAGAAGCACGACAACATCCCGCTCTGAGCCATCGGATGTTCAACAAAATCCTCATCGCCAACCGCGGCGAGATCGCGTGCCGCATCGTGCGCGCGGCGCGGTGCATGGGGATCAAGACCGTCGCCGTTTTCAGCGACGCCGATGAGGATGCGCTCCACGTGCGGATGGCGGACGAGTCCGTGCGCATAGGCGCGGCTGCCTCGGCCGAGAGCTATCTCCGCATCGACCGCATCATCGAGGCGTGCCGCACGACCGGGGCTGAAGCGGTCCATCCGGGCTACGGGTTCCTCTCCGAGAATGCCGAGTTCGCGGCGGCGCTTGCCGCGGCCGGCATCGTCTTCATCGGGCCCGACGCGCCCGCCATCGCCGCGATGGGCGACAAGATCGAGGCGAAGAAGCTCGCCGAGGCGGCCGGCGTCGCGACCGTGCCGGGGCGGCTCGAGGCTATTGCCGACGCCGAGGCGGCGGTCGAGGCGGCACGAGAAACAGGGTTTCCGGTGATCCTCAAGGCCGCCGCTGGCGGCGGTGGCAAGGGCATGCGCGTGGCGCGCAGCGAGGCCGAGGTACGCGAAGGCTTTCGCCTGGCCGCGAGCGAGGCGCGCACGAGCTTCGGCGACGCGCGCGTCTTCATCGAGCGCTATGTCGAGGAGCCGCGCCATATCGAGATCCAGATTCTGGCCGACGGGCACGGCAACGTGGTCCACCTGTTCGAGCGCGAATGCTCGATCCAGCGCCGGCACCAGAAGGTGATCGAGGAGGCGCCAAGCCCATTTCTCGACGCCGCGACGCGGGCGGCGATGGGCGCGAAGGCGGTCGCGCTCGCCAAGGCCGCGAATTATCGATCTGCCGGCACGGTCGAGTTCATCGTCGACCGCGAGCGGCGCTTCTATTTCCTCGAAATGAACACGCGGCTCCAGGTCGAGCATCCGGTGACGGAACTCGTGACCGGGCTCGATCTCGTCGAGCTGATGATCCGCATCGCCGCCGGCGAGCCTTTGCCGTTCCGGCAGGAGGAGGTGCGCCTTGCGGGCGCGGCGATCGAAGCGCGCGTCTATGCGGAGGACCCATTCCGCAATTTCCTGCCCGCGATCGGGCGGCTCGTCCGCTATGTGCCGCCGGAGGGCGAAGGCGTGCGCATCGATACGAGCGTCTACGAGGGCGCCGAGATCAGCCTCTATTACGACCCGATGATCGCCAAGCTCGTGGCAAGCGCGCCAACGCGCGAGGGAGCGATCCGGCGCATGGCAGACGCGCTCGATGCCTTCTACATCGAGGGCCCGTCGCACAACCTGCCGTTTCTCGCGGCGCTCGTGCGGAGCGACCGCTTCCGCCAGGGCGCGCTCTCGACCGCCTTCATCGCCGAGGAATATCCGGCGGGCTTCGCCGGCGCGTCGATCGCGCCCGAGGACGAGGCGCCGGCCTTTGCGGTGGCGGCCGCGGCGCAGCGCATCCTCGACGAGCGCGATCGCGGCGATGCGGTGGGGGTCGAGTGGGTCGTGTGCCGCGGCGCGGAGCGGCATCCGGTGCAAGTCGAACCCGAGGGCGACGCCATCGTCGTCGTCTTCGCCAACGCCATGGTACGGCGAGTCGTGACCTCGTGGCGGCCGGGGCAACCGCTCCTGCGCGCGAGCGTCGATGGCACGCCAGGCGTGTGGCAGATCACACGGAAGGGGATAGGCTTCGTTTTATCGCGCGCAGGCTGGAGCCTTGAGCTCAAGGTTCTGCCGCCGCACGCGGCGGCGCTTCTCGAGCGCATGCCGGAGCGGCGCCCCGCCGACATGTCGCACCTGCTGCTCGCGCCGATGCCTGGGCTGCTCGTCTCGATCGCGGTCGCCGAAGGGCAGGAGGTGAAGCCGGGCGAGGAACTCGCCGTGATCGAGGCGATGAAGATGGAGAACGTGCTGCGCGCCGAGCGCGAGGGCAAGGTCGCCAAGATCCACGTGCGCAAGGGCGACAGCCTTGCCGCCGATCAGATCATTCTCGAATTCGCCTGAGCGATGGGCGAGACCGCCTGCCGCATCGTCATCACCGGCCGCGTCCAGGGCGTGGGGTTCCGCGCCTGGGCCCGTGCCGAAGCCGTTCGCCGGAACATTCGCGGCTGGGTCCGCAACCGGCGGGACGGCACGGTCGAGGCGCTCTTGATCGCGCCCGGCGACCGGATCGACGCGATGATCGAAGCGTGCCGGGAGGGCCCAAGCCTTGCGCGCGTGACCGCCATCGCGCGCGAGCCTGCACCGGATGACGGCAGCGCGGATTTTGAAGAGCGGCCGACGGTATGAGCACCGCGCCGACCACGCAACTTCGCCTTCTCGCCACGCGCCGGCTCCTGCCGCTTTTCGTCGCGCAATTCTTCGGCGCCGTGAACGACAATCTGTTCAAGAACGCCCTCATCATCCTCATCGCCTATCGCGACACCTCAAACGCACGCGCCACCGAAATCCTCGTGACGCTGGCCGGCGCCATCTTCATCCTGCCCTATTTCCTGTTCTCCGCGCCGGCCGGGCAGATCGCCGACAAGTTCGAGAAGCGCACGCTCGTGCGCATCGTCAAGCTGTGGGAGATCGGCATCATGCTGGTCGCCGCGGCCGGGTTCATGCTGAACAATATCTATTTCCAGCTTGCGGTTTTGTTCGGACTTGGCGTGCAGGCAACGTTCTTCGGTCCGGTCAAGTACGCGATCATCCCGGAGCTGTTGGCGCCCGAGGAGCTCATCGGCGGCAATGCGCTGATCGAGGCCGGCACATTCCTGGCGATCCTCATCGGCACGATCGCCGGCGGGCTCCTGATCCTCGCGCCGCACGGCTATCTCGTGGTCACCGCCGCGCTCCTCGTCATGGCGCTCATCGGCTGGAGCGCCGCCTTCTTCCTGCCCCCGGGACGCGCGGCCTCGCCCGGCCTACGGCTCGAGCCCAACATCTTCGCCGAGACGTGGCGCATCCTGACCTATGCTTATGCCCGCGCCGATTTGCGGATGCCGCTCATCGGTATTTCGTGGTTCTGGTTCCTCGGCATCGCCTATCTCGCGCAGTTCCCGAATTTCGCCAAAGAGATCCTTCACGCCGACAACGAGGTGGTGACGCTGTTCCTGACCTTGTTCTCGGTCGGGATCGGCGCCGGCTCGCTGCTGTGCGGACGAATTCAGAAGGGCGTGGTCAACGCGCGCCTCGTACCCTTGGGCGCGCTCGGGCTCACGATTTTCGGCCTCGATTTTTGGCTGGCCGGAGAGCCGGAAGGATCAGCCGCCGCCCTCATCGGCGCCGTGCCGTTCCTGCTAAATCCCGTGAACTGGCGCATCGTCGTCGATCTCTTCGTCATCGCGCTCGCGGGCGGCCTTTACTGCGTCCCGCTCTATGCCTTGATGCAAGTCCGCAGCGAGACGGCACATCGCGCGCGTGTCGTTGCCGCCAACAACATCATGAATGCGCTCTTCATGGTGGTGGCCGGCATCGCCAGCGCGGCCATGCTGGCGGCGGGATGGGGTATCGCGAGCATCTTCCTCGCGATCGGCATCGGCAATGCGATCGTGACAGTGGCGATGTGGAAGACTGCGCGGTGACGGCCGCGGGTCAGCTCGCAGCGGCTTCGGTCTCCTCGGCCGCGGCCTCGACGGGGCCCGAATCCTGACCCTTGGCGTCGGGATCGCGGTCGACCAACTCGATCACCGCCATCGCCGCCGCATCGCCGTGGCGGAAACCCGCCTTCAGAATGCGGCAATAGCCGCCCGGCCGCGCGGCATAACGCTCGGCCAAAGTTGTCATCACCTTGTCGGCGAGCTTCGCATCCTGAAGCGTCGCGATCACCTGACGCCGCGCATGAAGCCCGCCGCGCTTGCCGAGCGTGATGAGCTTCTCGACGACGGGGCGCAGATCCTTGGCCTTCGGCAGCGTCGTCGTGATCTGCTCATGCTTCAGGAGCGCATGCGCCATGTTGTCGAACATGGCCCTGCGGTGCGAGGAGGTGCGGCTGAAATTGCGGCCGCGCAGGCGATGGCGCATGATTGCTCTCTCAATACGGTTCCTCGAGGCGCTTCGCCAGCTCCTCGATGTTCTCGGGCGGCCAGTTCGGAATTTCCATGCCGAGATGGAGGCCCATCTGAGCCAGCACCTCCTTGATCTCGTTCAAGGACTTGCGGCCGAAATTCGGCGTCCGCAGCATTTCCGCTTCGGTCTTCTGCACGAGGTCGCCGATATAGACGATGTTGTCGTTCTTGAGGCAGTTGGCCGAGCGCACCGAGAGCTCGAGCTCGTCGACCTTGCGCAGCAGGTTCTTGTTGAAGGGCAGCTCGCTCGGCCGCTCTTCCTCCGTGGCGGCGCGCGGCTCCTCGAAATTGATGAAGATCTGCAGCTGGTCCTGGAGGATGCGAGCGGCGATCGCGACCGAATCCTCGGGCGTCACCGCACCGTTCGTCTCGATGTCCATCGAGAGCTTGTCGTAGTCCGTGCGCTGCCCGCGGCGCGTATTCTCGACCTTGTAGCTGACCTTGCGAACAGGGCTGAAGAGCGCATCGACCGGGATAAGGCCGATCGGTGCGTCCTCGGGCCGGTTGTCCGTGGCCGGACGATAGCCCTTGCCGTTTTCGACGGTGAGCTCCATCGCGATCTTCGCGCCGCTGTCGAGCGTGCAGATGAGATGGTCCGGGTTCATGATCTCGATATCGTGCCCGGTCTCGATCTTGTTGGCGCGCACCTCGCCCGGGCCATTGGCGCGGAGCCGCATGCGCTTCGGCCCGTCGCCGTGCATCCGAAGCGCAATTCCCTTCAGATTGAGCACGATGTCGGTGATGTCCTCGAGCACGCCCGGAAGGGACGAGAACTCGTGCAGTACGCCCTCGATCTGCGCCGACGTGATGGCGGCGCCCTGAAGCGAGGACAGGAGGATGCGCCGCAACGCATTCCCAAGCGTCAGGCCGAAGCCCCGCTCCAAAGCGCCGACGACAATGACGGCCTTGCGCTTCGGATCGTCACCGGCCTCGACCACCGGCTTGTCCGGGTGTTCCAGCGCCTGCCAATTCTTCTGAATCTGACTCACGAGCCGCACCTCATATTGCTTGGCGCGAAAGACCCCGACCGCCGCTTCGATCCGTTGTGCTGCCGATCCGGCAACTGGCCGAGCGGCCGCGGGGCTTCGCGGACTAAACCCGCCGCCGCTTGGGCGGCCGACATCCGTTATGCGGAATGGTCGTGACATCGCGGATCGACGTCACGGCAAATCCCACCGCCTGGAGCGCGCGCAGCGCCGATTCACGGCCCGAGCCCGGCCCCTTCACCTCGATCTCGAGCGTGCGCATGCCATGCTCCATGGCCTTGCGCCCTGCATCCTCGGCCGCGACCTGCGCGGCATAGGGCGTCGACTTGCGCGAGCCCTTGAAGCCGAGGCTCCCCGACGACGACCAGGCGATCGTGTTGCCCTGCGCATCAGTGATCGTGATCATCGTGTTGTTGAAGGTCGCATTCACATGCGCGACACCGGACGTGATGTTCTTGCGCTCGCGACGCCTGACGCGTGGCGCAGCTGCTGCCTTGGCCATCAGACGACCTTCTTCTTGCCGGCGATGGGACGCGCCGGCCCCTTGCGGGTGCGGGCGTTGGTATGCGTGCGCTGGCCACGCACCGGCAGGCCCTTGCGGTGACGCAGGCCGCGATAGCAACCCAAATCCATGAGCCGCTTGATATTCATGGCGACGAGCCGGCGGAGATCGCCCTCGACCGTGTATTCCTTGTCGATCAGCTCGCGGATACGCAGCACCTCGTCATCGGTGAGCTCGTGCGCGCGGCGCTGCGGCGGGATGCCGACGCGTTGGCAAATCTGGCTGGCCGTGGTGCGGCCGATCCCATGGATATAGGTCAGCGCGATCGGCACGCGCTTTTGATTCGGTATGTTCACGCCAGCGATGCGCGCCACTTGCGCTTCTCCTTCAAGTCACTGGATGTGGGACGACGCCACGAGCCCGGGTTTGGCCGAGGGCAAACATTATAGGAATCGTAAAGAAGAAGTCAACTCCGTGAAGCCCCTGATCCGCCCCGGAGAATCTTCTCGATTTCGGCGCTGACCTGGTCCAGCGGGGCCATGCCGTCGATCGTCCGCAAAAGGCCGCGGGCGCGGTAATAGGGCAGAATCGGGGCGGTCTGGTCGCGATAGGCCTTGAGGCGGGCCCGCACCGTCTCGGGCTTGTCGTCGGGGCGGTGCACGAGATCGGTCGCGCCGCACACGTCGCAGACCCCGTCCTGGCGCGGCCGGTTGAAGCGCTCGTGATAGCTCGCGCCGCACTTGGCGCAGCTGAACCGGCCGGCGATGCGCTCGACGAGCGCCGCCTCATCGACCGCCATCTCGATCACGAAATCGAGCTTCAAGCGCTTGGCCGCGAACATGCGGTCGAGCGCCTCGGCCTGCGGTACGGTGCGCGGGAAGCCGTCGAGGATGAAGCCCTTGGCCCCGTCGGGATGGTCCATGCGGCTGGCGATGAGGGCGATCATGATGTCGTCGGAGACGAGTTGGCCGGCATCCATGATGGCCTGGACCTGGCGGCCAAGATCGCTGCCCGAGGCGCGCTCGGCCCGCAGCATATCGCCGGTGGCTAGCTGTTTCAGTCCGTGACGCTCTTCAAGGCGCTTTGCCTGCGTTCCCTTCCCCGCGCCGGGGGGCCCGAGCAGGATGATGTTCACCCACGTCTCCCCCGCAGTTTCGACTTTTTGATGAGGCCCTCGTACTGATGCGCGAGGAGATGCGAGTGGATTTGCGCCACCGTGTCCATCGTGACGCTGACCACGATGAGAAGGCTCGTGCCGCCGAAATAGAACGGCACGTTGTATTGCGCGACGAGAATTTCAGGCAACACGCACACACCAGCGAGGTAGAGCGCGCCCACCATCGTCAGGCGTGTCAGCACATAGTCGAGATGGTCGGCGGTGTTCTTGCCGGGCCTGATACCCGGGACGAAGCCGCCATATTTCCTGAGATTGTCCGCGGTCTCGGTCGGGTTGAAGACGATCGCCGTATAGAAAAAGGCGAAGAAAACGATGAGCCCGACATAAAGCAGGATGTAGAGCGGTTTGCCGTGGCCGAGGTTGGCCGCGACCTCGGCGAGGATGCCGGACTGATTGGCGTTGAAGCTCGCCACCGTCGCCGGCAGGAGGAGGAGCGAGGACGCGAAGATCGGCGGGATGACGCCCGAGGTGTTGAGCTTCAAAGGCAAATGCGATGCCTCGCCGCCGAACATCTTGTTGCCGACCTGGCGCTTCGGATATTGCACCAGGATGCGGCGCTGGGCGCGCTCCATGAAGACGATGAAGGTGACGACCGCGACGGCGATGACGAGGAAGATGATGATGAAAAAGGTCGAGAGCGCGCCGGTGCGACCCAATTCGAGAAGCGCCGCGAGCGCCGAAGGCATGCGCGCAACGATGCCCGAGAAGATGATGAGCGAGATGCCGTTGCCAACGCCGCGCGCCGTGATCTGCTCGCCGAGCCACATGAGGAAGATGGTGCCGCCGGTGAGCGTCACGACGGTGGTGAGGCGGAAGAAGATCCCCGGGTCGATGACCGCGAGCCCCGACGGCCCGCGCAGCCCCTCGAGCCCGACCGATATGCCATAAGCCTGTACCGCGGCGAGCAGCACCGTGCCGAAGCGCGTGTACTGATTGAGCTTCTTGCGCCCGACCTCGCCCTCCTTCTTCAGCGCCTCGAGCTGCGGCGAGACCGCGGTCAGAAGCTGCACGATGATCGAGGACGAGATGTACGGCATGATGTTCAAGGCGAAGATCGTCATGCGCCCGAGCGCGCCGCCCGAGAACATGTCGAACATGCCGAGGATGCCGCCGGCGTTCTGCTGAAACACCTGCGCCAGGACCTGCGGATCGATGCCCGGCAAGGGGATGTAGGTCCCGAGCCGGTAGATCACGAGCGCACCGAGCGTGAACCAAATACGGTTCTTGAGGTCCGTCGCCTTGGCGAATGCGGAGAAATTGATGCTCGATGCGAGTTGTTCGGCGGCTGACGCCATTCACTCCATCCTCGGGGCCCGGGGCCCCTACCCGGTCACGCGGCGGCTTCGGGCTTCGCCGCGGCGGCCACGATGACCTTGCCGCCCAGTTTCTCGACCGCGTCGACCGCGGCCTTCGACGCGCCCGCCACCTCGATCGTGAGCGGCGACTTCAATTCGCCCTTGGCGAGAAGCCGAACGCCGTCACCCGTGCGGCGCAGGATGCCGGCGGCGACAAGCGCCGCGCCGTCCACGGTCGCGTCGGATTTAAGCATGCCCGCCTCGAGGGCGGCCTGCAGGCGCCCTAGATTGACGATGTGAAATACCTTGCGGAACGGCTTGTGGTTGAAGCCGCGCTTCGGCAAGCGGCGGTGGAGCGGCGTCTGCCCGCCCTCGAACCCGGCCAGGGCGACGCCCGAGCGCGCGGTCTGGCCCTTGCCGCCTCGGCCGCTCGTCTTGCCCTTACCCGAGCCAATGCCGCGGCCGACACGCTTCCCGCGGTAATGCGCGCCCGCGTTATCCCTGATCTCGTTGAGCTTCATCGTCCTTCGCGCCTTCGGACCCTGCCATTATCGCACTGCCACCGAGTACCGGGCAATCACGCCACCGACTCGATGCGGAGAAGATGTTTCACGCTTTCGATCATGCCGCGTACCGCAGGCGTGTCCTCGAGGACGCGGGAGCGGTGCAACTTGTTGAGGCCGAGCCCCTTCAGCGTGTCGCGCTGGTAGCCCTGGCGGCCGATCGGACTGCCGATCTGCGTCACCTTGACCTGCTTCGCCGCCGCCTTGGCCGGAGCCTTGCGCGTACGGCGCTTCGGCGCGCCTTCGCTTTCCGCCATCGTCTACTCCCGCGCCTCTGTGCCTTCACGCCGGCCCAGGATTTCCGACACTTTCTTGCCGCGCCGGGCCGCGACGGCGCGCGGATTGGTCGAGTGGCCGAGCGCCTCGAACGTCGCCTTCACCATGTTGTGCGGATTCGACGTGCCAACTGATTTCGCGACTACGTCCTGCACGCCCAATGCCTCGAATATCGCGCGCATCGGGCCGCCCGCGATGATGCCGGTGCCGGCGGGGGCCGCGCGCACCACCACTTCGCCGGCGCCGAAGCGGCCAATGATGTCATGATGGAGCGTGCGCCCGTCGCGGAGCGGCACGCGGATCATGCTGCGACGCGCTTGTTCGGTCGCCTTGCGGATTGCTTCCGGCACTTCGCGCGCCTTCCCCGAGCCGTGACCGACGCGGCCCTTGCTGTCGCCGGCGACGACGAGCGCGGCGAAGCCGAACCGCCGCCCGCCTTTCACCACCTTGGCGACGCGGTTGATGCTGACGAGCTTCTCGACGAATTCGCTCTCCTCGCGGTCGCGCCCCTGCCGGTCGCCATCGCCACGGCGCGAACGCTGCGGCCGATCGCCGCCTTCGCCGCGCGGCCCGCGCGGACCGCTGCCTGGAGCCCGCGGTCCGCCGCCCGGACCCCGTCCTCCGCCGCCCTGAGTGCGTGCCATCGCAGCTCCTTCCTAAAACTTGAGCCCGCCCTCGCGGGCGGCATCGGCCAGGGCCTTCACCCGGCCATGAAAGAGATAGCCGCCGCGGTCGAAGATGACGGCAGTAACACCCGCCGCAGCAGCACGCTCGGCAATGAGCTTGCCGACGAGGGCAGCGGCGGCCTTGTTGGCGCCACTCTTCACCTGCTCGCGCAGAGACTTGTCGAGCGAGGACGCCGCCGCGACCGTCTCCGCTTTCGCGTCGTCGATCACCTGCGCATAGATGTGCTGCGAGGAGCGGAACACGGAAAGCCGCAGCCGCCCCCGGGCGCTCAACTCGACGCGGTGTCGGACGCGCCGGCGGCGGCGCACAAACAGAGCTTTCGATTTGCTGGCCATCGCCCCGCGCTCCTACTTCTTCTTGCCTTCTTTGCGGCGGACATGCTCCTCGGCATATTTGATGCCCTTGCCCTTGTAGGGCTCGGGCAGGCGGAAGCCGCGGATGACCGCCGCGACTTGGCCGACACGCTGCTTGTCGGCACCCGTCACGGTGATTGCAGTGGGCTTCTCGCACGTGATCTTCACGTCGTCGGGGATGGGGAAATTGATGTCGTGGCTGTAGCCCAGCTGCAGCACGAGATTCTTGCCCTGGACCGCGGCGCGATAGCCGACGCCGTTGATCTCGAGGCTGCGGGTGAAGCCTTGCGAGACGCCGCGCACCATGTTGTTGACGAGCGCGCGGGTCGTACCCCACAGCATGCGCGCGCGTTTCGTCTCGTTTCGCGGGCTCACGACGAAACGGCCGTCGGCAACCTTGGCGTCGACCTCGGCACTTAGAGGTATCGTCAGATTGCCGAGCCGCCCCTTGACCGCCACGCTCGCGCCGCCGATCTGGACGGTCACGCCCTGCGGCAGCGTCACGGGATTTTTTCCGATGCGCGACATGGGCTCTTCCTCAGAACACTCGGCACAGCACCTCGCCGCCGACATTGGCGGCGCGGGCTTCGTTGTCGGACATGACGCCGTGCGGCGTCGACAGGATGGCGATGCCAAGACCATTATAAATACGCGGCAGATCGGCGATGCGCGAGTAGATGCGGCGGCCAGGCTTCGAGACGCGCGTGATCTCGCGGATGACCGGCTCGCCATCGAGATATTTCAGCTCGATCTTGAGCTCGGCCACGCCGGGGCGGACCTCGGCGCGCGAATAGCCGCGGATGTAGCCTTCACGCTGCAGCACTTCGAGCACGTTCGCGCGGATCTTGGAGGCGGGCGATTGCACCGACGGCTTCTTCGCGCGCTGGCCGTTTCTGATGCGCGTGAGCAAATCGCCCAATGGATCGGTCATGGTCATGCCGGGTGATCTCCTACCAACTCGACTTCACCATTCCGGGAATATTGCCGGACGAGGCCAGCGCCCGGAGCGCGATCCGCGACAGCTTGAACTTGCGGTAATAGCCGCGCGGCCGCCCGCTCAGCTCACAGCGATTGCGGATGCGCACGGCCGACGAATTGCGCGG
>Ga0335079_10001375_pt1 | contig 27562 bp, 26 predicted proteins | sample Lox_Sample_33_FD_206719 | JGI IMG/M metagenome (GOLD analysis project Ga0335079, IMG submission 206719) | Soil microbial communities from Loxahatchee National Wildlife Refuge, Florida, United States - Lox_Sample_3.3 | ecosystem: Environmental > Terrestrial > Soil > Wetlands | place: USA...
GTTCAGGAGGTGCGCAGCCAGGTCGATCGCGCAGCGATCGGCACGTTTATCCTCAGCATGACGCATTCGGTCGAGGACGTGCTCGGCTGCTACCTGCTCGCCAAGGAAGCGGGTCTGTTCGCGGATGCGCCGGGCGTGGAAAGCTGCACGCTTCCCATTGTGCCGCTGTTCGAATCGATCGAGGACCTGCGCCGCGCTCCGGAGATGATGCGCGATCTGCTGCAGATCCCCCTGGTGCGCCGGAGCGTGCGGGCGTACGGCTCCGGCAGCGGCGCGACGGCCGCCCACGAAGTCATGATCGGCTACTCGGATTCGAACAAGGACGGCGGTTTCCTCACGTCCAACTGGGAGCTCTCGAAGACGCAGCTCAAGCTCACCCGTCTGGGACGCGAGTGCGGCGTGCCGATCACGTTCTTTCATGGCCGCGGCGGCTCGGTGAGTCGTGGGGGTGCGCCCACCGGCCGCGCCATTGCCGCCCAGCCGGCGGGCTCGATCCAGGGGAGGCTCAGGCTCACCGAGCAGGGCGAGGTGGTCTCCTTCAAGTATGCGAACCGCGGCACGGCTGCCTATCAGATCGAGCTGCTCGCGGCGAGCGTGCTCGAGCACTCCCTGAACTCCGAGCGGGAAGACGCCCTCGTGCCCGCCGCGGAGTTCGAAGAAGCGATGGAAGCGCTGGCGGGCGCCGCGCACGCGGCGTATCGCCGCCTGGTGGAGCACCCCGACCTGCTCGCGTATTTCCAGTCCGCGAGCCCACTCGAGGAAATCGCGCTGCTCAATATCGGCTCGCGTCCCGCGCGGCGGTTCGGCGCCAAGACCCTCGCCGACCTGCGCGCGATCCCGTGGGTATTCGCCTGGACCCAGAATCGGCATTTCGTCCCGGGCTGGTTCGGCTTTGGGTCGGGCGTGATGACGTTTCTCGAAGTGCGCGGCGCGCGCGGGGAAACGCTGCTGCGGCGGATGTTCAGCGATTCGCGGCTGTTCCGGCTCACCGTGGACGAGGTGGAGAAGACGCTGGCGTACGTGGACCTCGAGATTGCGCGCGAGTACGCCGACCTCGTGGCCGACGCGCGAGTGCGCGACGCCATCTTCCCCATGATCGAAGCAGAGTTTCAGCGCACGCACGAAGCGGTCTTGCGGATCAACGGCGCCGAGCCCATAGTCGCCCGGTTCCCGCAGTTCCATAACCGCCTGGAGCGTCGCCTGCCGATCCTGGCACAGGTCAACCGCCAGCAGATCGAGTTGCTGCGCCACTACCGGGCGTCGAGCGGCAAGGAGCAGGAAGACTATCTGGCCCCGCTTTTGCTATCGATCAACTGCGTGGCGGCGGGGTTTGGGACGACCGGATAACTCGGGAAGGGGGAAGCGGGAAGGGGGAAGCCTAAGACGCATGCACGACTCTCTCTATTTCAGCGACAGCCATCTCCAAGTCCGCGAAATGGTTCGCGATCTGGCGCAATCGGTCATCAAGCCTACCGCGCGCCGCTACGACCTGGCGAGCGAGTTCCCCTGGACGAACGTGAAGCAGATGGCCGACCTCGGCCTGTTCGGAATTCCCTGGCCCGAGTCGCTCGGCGGGGCAGGCATGGATTACCTCGCCTACATGATCGTGATCCACGAGCTCGCGAAAGTCGACGCGAGCCATGCGATCACGGTCAGCGCGCACACGACGCTCGGCAGCTCACCCATCATGGATTTCGGGACGGATGCCCAGCGGAAGCAGTTCATCCCCCGGGTTGCTGCGGGGCGTGTGCTCGCCGGGTTCGGGCTGACCGAGCCGAGCGCGGGATCCGACGCGGGCGGGACGAAAACGGTCGCGGTCGATCGCGGCGACCATTACGTCATCAACGGCTCGAAGATCTTCATTACCCACGCGGGCGTCGGCGAGATTTTCATCGCCACGGCGCGAACCGACGCCGCCGCGAGCCGGACGCGCGGGATCACGGCGTTCATCGTCACCAAAGACACGGTCGATCTCGACGCGGCGCTCGCCGCCGGTATCGGCCACGATCCCTCGCTCCCGAAATGCCCCGGCGTGCACGCCGGCAAGAAGGAGGACAAGCTTGGCTGGCGCGCCTCGGACACCCGCGAGCTCGTGTTCCAGGACGCGGTCGTGCCGAAGGAGAACGTACTCGGCACGGTGAACGAGGGATTTCGGCAGATGCTCCAGACCCTCGACGCAGGGCGGATCGGCCTCGCGGCGCTGTCGCTCGGCATCGCCGAAGGCGCGCTCGAAGAATGCCTCACGTACACGAGCACCCGGCGCCAGTTCGGACGCGCCATCGCGAGCTTCCAGGGTGTGCACTTCGCCCTCGCCGACATGGCCACCGAGATCGAAGCCGCAAAGCACCTCGTCTATCACGCCGCCTGGCTCAAGCAGCACCACCATCCCTACAAGCGCGAGGCGGCCATGGCCAAGCTGTACGCTTCGGAATTGGCAATGCGCGCCACCACCAAAGCCGTCCAGCTGCACGGCGGCTACGGATACACCACCGAGTATCCCGTCGAGCGCATGATGCGCGATGCCAAGATCTGCGAAATCGGGGAGGGCACGAGCGAGATCCAGCGCATCGTCATCGCGAGGCAGATGTTGGGGGATCTGATAGACTAGGGCGGCGGTCGAAGACGTGGCGGTTACTGATGCGCCCTCGATCTACCGATGGTGTTGAGGAGAAATGCCCAGCGATCCGCTTCCTCTTCGATGACCTTGCTGGTCGGCTTGCCCGCGCCGTGACCCGCCTTGGTCTCGATCTGAATGAGCACAGGCTCGGGACCGCCCTGCGCCGCTTGAAGAGCCGCCGCGAACTTGAACGAATGTCCCGGGACCACGCGATCGTCGTGATCGGCGGTCGTGATCAGCGTGGCGGGATAGTGCACCCCCGGACGGATGCGGTGCAGGGGCGAGTAGGCGTAGAGATACGGAAACTGCGACGCGCTGTCCGCCGAGCCGTACTCCGTGACCCAGGCCCACCCGATGGTGAAGCGCTGAAACCGCAGCATGTCGAGCACGCCCACGCCCGGAAGCGCGGCTCCGAACAGGTCGGGACGCTGCGTCATCACCGCGCCGACCAGGAGTCCACCGTTCGAACGCCCGGCAACCGCGAGGTGCTCAGGAGACGTCCACCGCTCCCGGATGAGATATTCCGCGGCGGCGATGCAGTCGTCGAACACGTTCTGCTTCTTCTCGTGCATGCCCGCTTCGTGCCAGGCTTCACCGTACTCGCCTCCGCCACGAAGATTCGGAACCGCGTAGACGCCGCCCCGCTCGAGCCAGACCAGCGTGCTGACGGAAAAGGCCGGCGTCTCGTTGATGTTGAATCCGCCATAGCCATAGAGCAGGGTCGGATTGGCTCCATCACGGACCAGCCCTTTCTTGTACGTGAGGAACATGGGGATGCGCGTCCCGTCCTTGCTGTGATAAAACACCTGCTCGGTCTCGTATGCGCCTGGGTCGAACGCGATGCTCGCCGCCTTGAAGACTTCCGTGTTCCCCGAAGCGAAGTCGTGGCGGAAGATCGTGGTGGGGTGGAGAAACGACGTGAAGGCGAAGAACATCTCATCGCCCCCGCGCTCTCCCGTGATCGTGGTCACCGATCCCAACCCGGGCAGGGGGATCTCGCCCCGCCCACCACCGTCCAGCCCGGCGACGACCAGCCGGGAGTGGGCATCATGCAGGTAGTTGAGCACGAAGCTGTTGTGAATCATCATCGCGCCGTCGATCACGTCGGCGCCTTGCGGCACGATCTCGATCCAGTGCTCCGGCTCCGGTGAGCCTGTATCGATGGCGATGATCCGCTTGCGGGGGGCGTCCCGATCCGTCAGAAAGTAGAACTCCGGCCCATCGTTCCCGAGGAACACATAGCTCGCGTCAAAGCCGTCGAGCAGGGGAACGACGCGTCCCCCGAGGCGCGGCCGGCCCGCTTCTCCCAGATCGAGGTAGTAGATCCGATTGCGCCGATCCGTGCCGGTCCAGACGTTCACGATCAGATAGCGACCGTCGTCGGTGACATCCGCCCCGAAACCCCAGTCCGGTTGGTCCGGCCGTTCGTAGATCAGCTGGTCGCTCGACTGCGGAGAGCCAAGGCGATGGTAGTACAGCTTCTGGAACCGGGTGACGTCGCGCAGCGCGCCCCCCGTCGTGGCGGGCTCGGCATAGCGGCTGTAGAAGAACCCGGCCCCATCATGGGTCCAACTGGCGCCCGAGAACTTGATCCAGTGGAGCACGTCCGGGCGGTCCCGACCGGACGCCACGTCACGCACCCGGAACTCCTCCCAGTCCGACCCGCTCGACTGCAGGCCATAGACCAGCAGGCCACCGTCTTCAGACAGCGCCAGGGTGGAAAGGGCCAGCGTACCATCAGGCGAGAGCACGTTCAGGTCGAGCAGCTTGTCTGCCGGAGCGGAGAGCCCCCTCTGACGGTACAACACGGGCTGATTCTGCAGGCCGTCGTTCTTGAGAAAGAGATAATAGGGGCTCTGGCGCTTCCGAAACGGCGGCCCGAAGCGGGGATAGTTCCACAGCGCCGTGAGCCGGTGCCTGATCTCGAGCCGCTCAGGGATCCGCGCGAGATATGCCGTGGTGAGGGCATTTTCCGCATCGATCCACGTGCGGCTTTCCGCCGCGTCGGGATCCTCGAGCCATCGATACGGGTCGGCAACGAGCGTCCCATGGTAGTCGTCGACCTGGTCCGCCTTCCGGGCCGGTGGGTAGTGCAGGCGCCCCCCACCTCCGCCTTGGCCGGCTGCATCCACTGCCCCCAATGAGATCGCACCAGCCACGAGAACCCCTCCTACCGCGAGCCACTCGGGATGCCAAATCATAGCCACGCAATCTTGGGACTGTTGACCTAAGTTGCAAGCCCACTTATATTTACCTCTATGAATTGGATCCGGTCCTTGAGCACGCGCTGGGCTTGGCTCGCTGCCCTCCTCGAGGCGCTCTGTTCATGGACGCGGACCAATCGCTGGTTCGCTACACCTGCCTTGGCCGCTGCACACAGCATCCGTTCCAAAAACTACAAAAACCCGGTGCGCTCGAGGCGTTTCGGGTTCGAGGGATCGTGCTTTGAAGCGCGAAATACTCATAAGTGGTACTCCACGGGAAACCCGTGTGGCCATACTCGAGGACGATCGACTTGTTGAGCTGTTAGTTGATCGTCCTGACGCCCGCCGCACGGTGGGTGACATATATCTGGGAAAAGTCGAGGGGATTCTCCCCGGCATTCAGGCCGCCTTTGTAAACATCGGCGCCGAAAAGAGTGCTTTTCTCCACGCATCCGACCTGATCGAATCCGATGACGAAGACGAGCCCGGCGAACGCAACGGCGACGGGAATGGCAACGGCAAGGCGTCGGGCGCAGAGGACGAAGACGACGACATAGACCAGCCGCCCCCCCGCAGGGGCGGGGGCGGGGGACGACGACGCCTTCCGAACATCGCGGACGAGTTGAAGCGCGGCGAATCGAAGATCGTTCAGGTCACCAAAGAACCCATCGGTACCAAAGGACCTCGCGTCACCGCTCAGGTCTCCCTCGCCGGTCGTTTCCTCGTGTACATGCCGTTCGCCTCCAAAGTCGGCGTGTCCCGGAAGATCGAGAACCGCGAGCAGCGCGTCACGCTGCGCGAGCTCGTGTCCAAGCTCGTCCCATCCGACTCCGGCGGGTGGATTATCCGGACGGTCGCGGAGGACCTGACCCCCGAAAGCTGCAAGCGGGAAATCGAGCATCTCCACGGCACCTGGAAAAAGATCAAGCGGAAAGCCAGCTCGGCGCGCGCGCCGTCGCTGTTACAGCGGGAAACGAGCCTGATCCGCGGCATTACCCGCGATCTGTTCAGCGACAAAGTCGACTCGCTGCTCGTCGACTCCAAAATGCTGTACAACGAGATCGTGCAGTACCTGAAGCAGATCGACCCGGATCTCCTGAGCAGGGTCAGGCTGTACAACGACGAGACCTCGCTGTTCGACGAGTACGATATCGAAGCAGAGATCCGCAATCTGTTCAAGCCGCGGGTCGATCTCCCCTCCGGTGGCTACATCATCATTCAACCGACCGAGGCCCTGACGTCCATCGACGTCAACACGGGCCGCTACACCGGCAAGAAGGACCCCGAGAGCACCATTCTCAAGACGAACCTCGATGCCGCGCGCGAGGTGGCGCGCCAGCTGCGGCTCCGCGACATCGGCGGAATCATCGTGGTCGACTTCATCGACATGGAATCACGCGGCAATCGCGACAAGGTGCTGCACGAGCTGCGCGCCCATCTGGGCGCCGACCGCGCCCGGACAAAGGCGTTCGCCGTTTCCGAGCTCGGCCTGATCGAGATGACTCGCCAGCGCGTCCGGCCATCGTTGTGGCAGTCGATGACCGCCGAATGTCCCACCTGCACCGGCACCGGTCGGGTATTCCGTCCCGAGGTCGTGGTGCGCCGGATGGAGCGCTCGCTGCGGCGTGTCGGTGCCGAGCACAAGGAGCGGCAGCTCGCCGTGCGGCTCCACCCGGAAGTGGCGCTCTATCTCGTGGAACAGGAGCCCAACTTCCTGCGCCAGCTGGCCAAGCAGACGGGGCTCGAGCTCGAGGTCCGGGATGACCCCATGATGCGGCTCGATGAGTTCCGCATGATGGCGCAGCCGGCGGGGAGAGACGTGACGGAACACTACGCGGTGGCGTAGTTGCGATATTCGGGAAGCGGGAAGGGAGCAGCGCGACCGTAAATGCGCTTCCACCCACGCTTCCCGTTTCTCGCCTCCCGCTTTATCTTCCGTGCCCTTATGCCCTACGCGATTTTCTCCACCGGTGGCAAACAGTTCCGCGCCGAGCCCGGTGTGACGATCAAAGTCCCGCTGCTCGACGCCGCGCCGGGGACGAAGATCACGTTCGATCAGGTTTTGCTCGCGAGCGACGGCACCGCCATTCAGTCGGGCGCTCCGCTCGTGAAGGGCGCCAGCGTCACGGGCGAAGTCGTGCGCCATGCCAAGGGACGGAAGATCAAGATCTTTCGTTTCGCGCGGCGCACCGGCTACCGCCGCCACGCCGGCCATCGCCAGCAGTACACCGAAATCAGGATTGCCGACGTCACCGTCGGGTGAGCGACTAAATGGCACATAAAAAAGGGGTAGGCTCTTCGCGAAACGGCCGCGACTCAGGTCCCAAGGACCTGGGCGTGAAGCGCTTCGCCGGCGAGTTCGTGACTGCGGGCAGCATCATCGTCAAGCAGCGCGGCACCCGCTTTCACCCCGGCACCAACGTCCGCCGGGCATCGAATGACAGCCTGTTCACGGTGGTCGACGGAATTGTGAAGTTCGAGCACAAGGACAAGCGGAGACAGAAGGTGAGTGTGTATCCGAAAGGCTAGCGTCTCTTTCCGTCCTTTTCCGTCAGTACGTAGGGGGCAGACGCCGGTACCGTTCTAACAACTCCGTCTGGCGGCTCCGCAGCTCGACCTCCGTGCCCCGAACAAACACATGTTCCACCCGCGTCCCGAACTCGAACGGATCTCCCGACCACACCACCACATTCGCCACCTTGCCCGGGGCAAGCGAGCCGTACCGGTCCGCCACACCGAAGATCTCGGCGGGGCCAAGCGTGACGGCCCGGAGCGCCGCATCCCACGGCAGGCCCGCCGCCACCGCATTGCCGGCCTCCTGTCGCAGGTTGCGCGAGTTGTGCGTGTCGGTTTCGACCAACCCGAGACGCACGCCGGCCTTGGCGAGCAGCGCCGCATTCGCCTGGCGCACGCTCAGAGCATCGTAGCTCGGAAGGTTATCCAGCGGCTCCACCAGCACGGGTACCCCTGCACTGGCGATCTCGGGCGCGATCTGCCACGCCTCGGCCGCGCCGGCCAGAATGAGCTTGAGACGATACTCCCGCGCGATGCGCAGCGCCGTTTCGATATCGCTCCGGCGGTTCGTGATGATCATCAGTGGCAGCGTGCCGCGCAGCACCGGACCTAGTGCATCCAGGTCAGCGGCTTGCGCCGAGAGCGGATGGATCTGCGCGCGCGACCAGTCCGCGCGCCTGCGGCCGAATTCCCGCGCGTCATCGAGCACCCGCCGGAGCCGCGCCGAGCTGGCGGCGCGCGATCCGCCGCCCTCGTCCTTCGTGCGCTCCGATAGCTCGGCCACCATCGCGGCGGGTGACTTGACCAGCATCGTCTCGAGCGTCAAACCGGCCAAGTCGATGAGCACTGCCTGACCACGAATCAGGCCGGAATCGGGAACCGCGAGCGCCGTCGTGATGCCCGCGATGCGCGTGATCGGAATCAGCGTCGACGCCGGGTTGATGGCTTCCGCCACGTTGAACGCGGCGGCGATCGTATCGTTGCGCACCCCGGCGTCGTCAGTGCCCGGCACCGCGTCGATTTCGGTGAGCCCCATCGCGCCGGCGCCGTCGATGAGTCCGGGGGTCACCCACGTGCCCGATGCATCGATCCGCACCGCCCCCGCGGGGATCGATACGGACGTGCCCACCGCGGTGATCTTGCCGTTCTGGATGACGACCGTCGCGTGCTCGAGCTTGGGACCGGACACCGGATAAACAGTGCCCCCCACGATCGCGATCGCCTGCGCGAGAACAATGGCTCCGGGAATCATCGATCGTTCCCTGGCGGCGCTTCCTGCCCCAATTCGAAATCCGAGCGCGGCTGGTGGGCGGGGTCGGTGCGATCGTACACCAGCCAGCCGTCGTTGTAGACCTGGACGGCCTTGGTGTACACCGAGAAGGGATCGCCCGACCAGAGCACCACATCGGCCATCTTACCGGGTTCCAGTGTCCCGACCACGCTGTCGAGCCCGATCATCCACGCGGCGTTCGCCGTGATCCAGCGCAGCGCCTGGTCCCGCGTGATCGGAATGCCGGCCCGCTGTCCCGCAAACATCGCTTTGGCTGCTTCCTGATTGAGACGTTGAATCACGCCGGGATCGTCCGAATGCAGCGCCACACGCACGTGCCCCTGCTCGAGCAGCGCGGCGTTCTGCTCGATGCCATCCATCGTTTCTTCCTTGAAGCCGTACCAGTCGGACCACACGACCGCGCCCGTACCGGCAGCCGCGAGTAGATCGGGAATTTTGTAGGCCTCGACCGCGTGATGAAACGCGCGAATCTTGAACCCGAACTCGCGCGCGAGATCGAGCATCTGGGCCATGTCATCCGCGCGATAGCAGTGCACCAGGACGTACATGTCGCCGCGCAGCACTTCAGCAAGGGTTTCGAGCCGGAGATTTCGCTCGGGAGGATCACCCTTGGGGTCCTGGTTCCACTTGTCCCAGCGACGCCGATACGTCTCCGCCTGAATGAAGGCGCCGCGATAGCCCGCCATGTTGCCCATCCGCGTCGATGGAAACTGCCCGCGCCGTCCGTACACGCGCTTGGGATTCTCGCCGCACGCCATCTTCAAGTCGTACCGCGCCCCCGGAAATTTCATCGCCTGAACCGTACGCGCGGGCACCAGCTTGAGCACGGCGCTGCGGCCACCGATGAGGTCGGCCGATCCCGGCAGCGCTTCGATGACGGTCACGCCGCCGGCGATGGCGAGCGGGATCTGCGGATCCTGCGGCCAGAACGAATGCTCGGCCCAGACTTCAGCCATCACCGGCCCCGTCGCTTCGTTGCCGTCCGACTCGGCGTCCGTTCCCGGCGCGGCGTAAACGCCGAGATGCGAATGCACGTCGATGATGCCCGGCGTGACGTAGCGGTCCGTGCCGTCCACGCGAACGACGTCCGGCGGGAGCCCGCCGATATCACTTCCGACCGCGACGATGCGACCATCACGCAAGAGGATCGAGGCATGCGGCAGCTCCTGACCGGTCGCCGTCATGATGGTTGCGTTGCTGATCAGGACCGGAGGATACGAATGCCGCACATACGTCGAGGGATACTGCGGCCGCTCGACACTGGTGGACTCGCGCACCGCTGCTTGCGGAGCGGGCGGAGGCGGGGATGGCCGAGCCGAAGCCGGGGCCTGCGTTGCGGCAGGACTCACGGGAGCGGCCGCTTGATGACTCCCGCCGGCGCAGGCGGCACACAGCATGACCGGCAGCGCGCGCCAGTTCACTTGACCAACTGAAACTCGATCGGCGCGCCAACCACTTCGAGCTTCACAATGCGTCGCGGCGTGTCGCCTCCGATCCAGAAGACGAACGGTGCCTGGCCTCCCGTCACTTCGACCTTGAATGCCTGAAACACGCCGGCCGGTACCCTCACGCTATCGGATCCGGTGACCGTCACCGTGAGCACCTTGGACACTCCGTCTCCTGACGAGAACACGCGCACCGGGAACGTCTTTCCGACCGCGAGCGGCAGCGCGGGAACGATCACGTTGATCGCGTTGTCATCGTACGTGCCGGAGGCAATGGTCGTGTCGATCGTGAACGACCGGGGCTGTCCGGATTCCTGCGGCACCGTGACGCGTCCTTTGACTCGACCGTTGGCGTAATCGAGGCTCGCCTCGTCCTTCTGCCCGCCCACCGCTCCGGTTTTGTCGAGACTCCGCACCTCGAGCGTCCGGGGATCGAGCACGAGGGTGATCTGCTGCGCCCCCGTGTTCCCTAGATCCATGGTCTCGGTGTACACGAGTGAATCGGCCGTGCGCCGGAGCACCGTCGTGCGGTAGCCGAATGGCTGCCCTTTCAACAGCACCGCGAAGCTGTCCCGGTGCGACACGAGCTGTGTCGGGTCGAGCGGCAGCGGACCCGCCCGCGGCACGAGATCGTCGGGCGTGAGCGGATTGCCCTGAAGATCCACGATCCGGACCTGGCCCATCCCCTTGAGCTGGGGATAGAGCTGCGCGCCGTCGCCCGCCACCACGATCGAGAACGCGCCTTCGTGATACAAGCGGCTGGCGGCGCCCTGCGCTTGTGCCGGCGTCACCGCAGCGAGACGCTCGCGAAACAACCGCAAATAGTCGGGTCCCAATCCCAGGAGCTTTGCGGTCGCCACCTGGCTCCCGATCTGACTCGCGGTCTCGATGGACAGCGGGAACGATCCGACGAGATACCCCTTGGCCGCCGCGAGCTCCGCCTCGGGCACGGGCTGCATACGGATCATGTCGATCTGATGCAGTAGCCCGTGCAGCGCACTGTCGGTGGCCGACGTGCGCACTTCCACCGAGGCGACCCAGTAGCCCAGGCCACGCATCCGGCGCAGCGCGCAGTGGGCGTCATAGGTCCAGCTCTGCTCCTCCCGCAGCACGCGAAACAGGCGCGAATCCGCGCCGCCGCCCAGAACCTGCGTGACCACGCGCCCCGCGTAATATAGGGAATCGGTCGGCAAAATCGTCGTGTTGCCGACCAACACGTTCGACTGCGCAGAGCCGGGGCGGTGCACCAGCAGGATATCGTTGGCGTGCGACACCGGGCCCGCAACCGGGGCCGGGGTCGCTGGAGGCGCCCCCTGCCAACCAGTGAACGAGCTTTTCGCGAGTGAATCGACGGCGGCGGGAGTGATGTCGCCCGCCACCACGAGCAGCGCCCCACGCGGACGGATGTAGCGCTGCGCGAAGTCCGCCACATCCCGCTGCGCAATGGCGCGATACGACGCCTCGGTGGGACTGCGGCCGTAGGGATTGGTCCCGTAGATGTCGCGCCGGAACATGCGCGACGCCACGCTCCCGGGTTCGGAAAGCTCGAGCGCGAGCGCGGAGAGCTGGCGGGTACGCGCGAGCGCCAGCTCGGCATCGGGGAAGGTCGAGTTCTTCGTTACGTCGCCCAGCAGATCGAACAGCAGGCTCACATGATCCGAAAGCGCCTCACCCGAGATCGTGAGAAAGTCGTCACCAGAGCTCGCCGAGAGACTGCCACCCACGCCTTCGATGGTCGACGCGATCTGCTCGGCCGTGCGGGTCTTGGTCCCCTTGGTCAGGAGCTCGGCCACGAACGACGACAGCCCTTCCTCGCCCGCCGGATCGTGGACGTCGCCCGCGTTGAAACTCAGGCTGGCCGAGACGATCGGCACGTCGTGGCGCTCGATCACGATCACGTTCACGCCGTTGGGCAGCGCCGATTCCTTGAACGGCGGAAACCGCGCCGGCGCGAGCGCGGCAGGCTTGGGCGCCGCCGCCGGGAAGGAGTCCTTCGACTGAGCACACAGGCCCCCGGTCATGGTTAGTCCAACCACGATCAGGACTCGAGCGAGCCTCGTCATGGCTTATCCCCCGACCCTGATTGCTGACTCGAGCCACCCCCGGGACCGGTCCGGATGATCACGTCCACCGCGTTTCGCGGGTCGAGATACTTGCTGGCCACGCGCCGGACATCATCCGCCGTCACGGCAAGATAGCGACTCAGATCCGAATTGATCTCGGACAGCGTGTCGTGGAACATCTCGTAATGCTGCAGCTCCTCTGCCAGGCCGAGCGCCGTCTCGCGGGCGTGCACGACGCCCGCGCGATAGATGTTTTTCGCTTTCTCGAGCTCGGCAGGCGTGACGTTGATCGTGCGGATCGTGTCAATCTGGGCCGCGATCAGCGTATCGAGCCGCTCGGGATCGACGCCCTGATTCACGATGCCGAGCACGAGGAACACGCCGGGACCACGCCGGGAATCGTAGGGATTCATTCCCACCTGCACGCCCAAGGCGGCCTGCTCGCGCCGGACGATCGCGACGTTGAGCCGCGAGCTTTCGCCTTCTCCCAGAATCACGTTGAGGATCCCGAGCGGGGGCGTGTCGCGGTCTTCGTGGGGCGGAATGCGATACATGCGCACGACCGCCGGAAGATTGGCGTGCGCGTCCTGCACCGTCCGGCGCACGATCCCCGGCGACAGCTGATAGCGGCAGGTGACCGGCGGCGGATCAGGGCGGCGGGGAATCGCGGCGAAGTCCTGATTGACGAGCTGGCGCAGCGCGCTGGGCGAGACGTCTCCCGTCACGACCAGGGTGGCCCGGTTCGGCGCGTAATACTGCTCGTGGAACGCGCTCACATCCTGCACGGTCGCGGCGTCGAGATCGGCCATCGAGCCGATCACGCTGTGCGCGTACGGAAAGCACGACGCGGTGTCGTACGGCCAGGCGAGCCCCTCGGCAAACACGGTCCCGTATGGCTGGTTATCGACCCGGAGCCGCCGTTCCTCTTTGACCGTCTCGCGTTGATTGTGGAACGTCGCATCGGTGATCGCGAGCGATCGCATGCGGTCGGCTTCGAGCCACAACACCAGATTCAGATAGTTCGAGGGAATGGTGGCGTAGAAGTTGGTGCGATCCTCGGCCGTGGACGCGTTGTCCTGCCCGCCGGCACTCTGGATCAGATGCGAGTGCATTCCCTTGGGCGCGTGGGCGGAGCCCTCGAACATCATGTGCTCGAATAGGTGCGCGAAACCCGAGCGGCCCGGCCGCTCGTTGCGCGAGCCCACGTCGTACCAGACGTCCACGGCGACGACCGGCGTGGTATGATTCTCGGAATAGATCACGCGTAGTCCGTTCGGCAGCGTGAATGTTTGATACCGGACCACACTGGCCTGCGCCGCGAGCCGGCGCCCTGGCGTCGCCAGGGCGGCCGCGATTGCGCACAGGGCGGCTAACAGCTTCCGCATGTCGAGCGATGCTCCTTCAAGGCTGTGAGGGAACGACTGCTGCGCTGCGCAGCAGCTCGAAGCTGAAAACGCCGTCCAGGGTCTCACCCTTCACGACGCGGCGCGGGGCGGACCGCGTCACGTACACCCGGAATTGGTTGCTGCGCAGCGGCAGCACGTCGAATTGCCCCGCGGGCACGCGAATGGTCGTGGGCTGCTCCGCGATCACGGTCAGCACGCCGACCGAGTCACGGTCCTCGATGTAATCCGGTACCGAAAGCGAGTCGCCCGGAACGGCGTTCGTCACGGCGGCCGCATACAGCTGGTAGTTGAACCACACCGTGCCCGGCGCAATGGGCGTATTCACGTCCATTGTATGGATCTTGCCGTCCTTCGTTCCCACCCGGCGCCGGCCCACGACGCGACCGTCGTCGATGCGGATGTTGTGCTCTACCATGATGGTGTCGGTTGGGGTGAACAGCTCAACGTGGTAGTACGAGCTGAGCGGCAGTGCATTCAGCCGGTTCAACTCCACCCGAAACCGCTCCTCCTCGATTGGCTGCAGCTCGGAGGATTGGGTATACAGGACGATTTGGCGCTGCTCGGTTTGCTGGATCTCGTATTGCCATACGATGTAGCCGCGCAGCCCACGCCGAATGAAAATTCCGAACGAATCGCGGGTGGCGGGAATCAGGGCGAGGTCGAAGCGCAATGATTTGACGGGAGCGGTCGCCCCGCTCGACACGGGACCCTGCGCCGCGGCGCTGCTAGCGAGAAGGAAGCACAGCCAGCGCATTCGTCTCGAGAATCGCTCTCCGGTCGGCGTCGCCCAACGGCAACGCGAGAAATTGATCGATGTTGCGCCGCAGGTCCTTCACGCCAGGGCTCGGCCAGTCCGTCCCCCACAGGACGCGGTCGACCAGCTCGGCAAGTCGCGGAAAGTACTCCAACAGCTTCGCAGGCGGAATGCCGGAGATGTCGAGCCGGACCTGTGGGTGCCGGCGCAGGATGAACATCGCCTCGTCCATGTACAGTGGCCGGCCCCCATGCGCCATGAGAATCGCCAGGTCGGGAAAGTCGACCGCCACATCGTCGAGCTCCATCGGGTTGCCGTATTTCGAGCGCGCGCCGGGGAAGATGCTCGTGCCGGTATGAATCATGACGGGCAGCCCGCGCTCCTCACAGCGCCGGTAAATCGCGCCCAGCGCTTCGAGTCCCTGCGTGTAGGCGTTCGCGGGAAACAGCTGGTGGGGCGGGTGGATTTTCAGCACGCGAATGCCCAGGTCCACGAGCCGGTCCACGTCGCCCGCGGGATCACGTGTGAAGCGCGGGTGCACGCCGCCGTACGGCAGCAGCCGTTCGGGATTGGCCTGGGAGTAGCGAGCCGAGAACGCGTTGGTCGCGTCCGTAAACCCGAGCACGTCCGGGCAGGGGTAGTTCACGAGCCCTACGCGCCAGACGCCCGCGCCGTCCATGATCTCGAGCAGCGCGCGCGGGTCGTCCATCACGTGGCGAAGCAGCTCGAACTGATCCTCCTTGCCGCGACGCATGGTCTCGAGCACCGGTGGTTTGAGCTCGCGCCACGGCTGCACGTGAATGTGAACATCGGTGATCCGAAGGTCTGCCGGCGCCGCGGCGATCACGCGCGATCAGGCCAGGCGTAGAATCCGCGTCCGCTCTTCTTTCCGAGCTGCCCCTGCGCGACCTTGTCGCGCAAAATCCGCGGGGGCTCGAATTGCGGCTCTTCCAGCGCGCGATACAGGTACTCGGCCACCGCCAGGCGTACATCCAACCCCACGAGATCGGTCAGCTTGAGCGGACCCATCGGGTGATTGTATCCGAGCTCCATCGCCTTATCGATGTCCTCGGCCGACGCCACGCCTTCTTCGAGCATGCGCATGGCTTCGAGTCCCAGCGCCACGCCCAGCCGGCTCGACGCGAATCCCGGCGAATCCTTCACCACGATCGGCTCTTTCCCGAGCTGCCGCACAAACTCTACCGCGCGGCTCACGCTGGCATGACTGGTTTCCGCTTGCGTGATCACCTCGACCAGCCGCATCGCGGGCACCGGGTTGAAGAAATGCATCCCCACAACGCGAGCCGGCTCGCGCAGACCTCGCGCGATCGCGGCAATCGAGAGCGATGACGTGTTCGTGGCAAGCAGCGCGTCGCTCGGGGCCGCCTGCTCGAGTTTCGCGAATACTGCGCGTTTCGCGCTCACGTCTTCGACGATCGCCTCGACGACGAGCGCGACGCCGCCCGCGGCCGACTGGAGCGTGGCCGCGCGCACCACGCGATCCAGCACCCGGTCTCGGTCGGCGAGCTTCAGCTTGCCGCGCAGAATGCCCTGATCGACGAGCTCGGTCACGCGCGCCAACGCCGCACTCACCGCGTCCGGCCGCTCGTCGAACAGCTGCACCCGGCATCCGCTCACGGCCGCGACGTAGGCAATGTCCCGGCCCATCGTCCCGGCGCCAATGACGGCGATGGGAGCGACGGTCACGACCGCGAGTCCAGCGCCCGACGGGCCACGTCAGGGACATTCGTACACACTGCGTCGGCGCCGAGCCGCGCAAGCCACCGCATTTCGTCCGGGCGGTCCACCGTCCAGACAATCACACGCCGGTTGGTCCTGTGCATCAGATCGACGAGATCGCGATCGACCAGGCTTCGCTCCTGCCACAGCGCGTCCGCGCCCGTATCCGTCAGCTGCTCCTCCGGGTGGAGCGGATATGAGGCGGATAGCACGCCACGAGACAGTCCTGGACGAATCCGCCCGAGTCGCTGGATGATGCGGTGGTCGAAGCTGTGCACCGCGTAGCCTCGAGGATTGGGACCCGCATCGAGCGTCGCGAGGAGCGACGCGTCGTGCCGCGGGTCGAGGGCCTTCACTTCGACATAGACGGCAAGGGGCCCTGCGGCCTGGAGCGCGTCCGTCAACGTCGGAATCGGCTCATCGTTCGCGAGTCTCAGGCTGCGAACGGACCCGGCAGCCAGAGACGCAATGCGAAAGTTGGGCGGGACCGTCTCGTCGTGATGCACGAACAGGCAGCCGTCCGTGCTCGCGTGCACGTCGAGCTCGATGCCGTCGGCACGGAGGCGAACAGCCGCATGGAACGCCGCGAGCGAGTTCTCGAGCTCGTACGCCGACGCGCCGCGGTGCGCGATGACGAGCGGAGTGCCGGCGGCAGTCACCTCAGGCCGGCGGCTTGAGCAGACTGTCCGCCTTCTTTGCCTCGATCCAATCCGGCTCTTTTTCGAGATCGTGCACTCGCGCGTAGTCCGAGGGTTGTGGCAGGACGCTCGCGAGATATGCCTCGTAGCGCGCCGCATCGTCGATCGGCTGTCCGTCGACCGTGAAGCGCTGCCGGGCATAGGTGCCGATCTTGCGATTGAACTCGATCACCGGCACGCGCAGCTGCCGCTCGCGCTCCGGGATGAACATGTTGAGGCGCTCGACCAGCTTCGAGATCTCCTGGCGATACAGCTCGCGGCTGTGCTCGTTCAGCTTGGTTTTGTCCGGCTCGAGGGTGTTATCCCGCTCGTCGTAGCGGCCCTTGAGGCCCCAGATGTAGGCCCACTGAGCGGACGAGGAATTGTCGGTGCCAAACAGGTCGAACGCCGTGGGAATCCACTTATAGAAGAAGCGCTGGATCAGCTCGGGCGGCATCTTTCCCGCCTTGACGATCCTGAGCAGGCCGTTGTTGCCGGTGCCCAGGTGGAACGATTCCTCTTTCAGCATCGGCGACATTGAGCGTGACAGCGGATCGAATCCCGAGACCGCCAGCATGGTCAGCTGGAACTTGCCGTCGCGATCGATGAACTGGGTGTAGGTGAAGAAGTCGAGCCAATTGTCCACCAGCTCGTTGAACGAGCCGAGCAGCCGCTCGCCTTCGTCGGCACGCCGCTCGAGCAGTTTGGCCGCCTCGCGCCGCCCTTCGTCGCCGAAATGGCTGCACAACAGATACGACATCTGCCATCCGTGGCGCATCTCTTCCGTCATGACGCGCTGCAGCGCGAGCAGGTCGTAGTCCGTGGGCGCGTGTTTCAGCAGATTGCGCTGCTGCTCGACCGAGGCAAACTCCGTGTCGCCCTGATACACGATCAGATTGAGCAGGGCATCGCGGATGCGCTGATCGGGAATGTGCAGGACCGTGGGCCATTTGCGCTGGCCGCGATAATGCCCGAATTCAATGAACGGCACTTCCTGCTCGCCGAACTTGGCGTCGAACTTGAAATCGCGCAGCTCGCCCGCGGGCAGGCCGATCGATTCCTGCCAGTAGCGGAAATAATCGATCCAGTCGTCGAAGTTGCCGAGTTTGCGGACCATTAGTGGCTCCTCTTCCGAATCTCCTGCGCGATGCGCTCGCGCGCTTCCACGGTCATGAAGAGTTCACCTTGCTGTTCGATCTCGAGATCGAGGCTCGCCTCGAGCGACCCGTGCGTTCCACGGTAGACCGCACGCTTCGCGAGGCACACGGCGCGCGCCGGCTGAGCGGCCCACGCTTCCGCCAGGTCCCGCGTCTCCGCCGCGAGCGTCTCGTGGGGCACGACCCGATCGAACACCCCGATCCGAAGCGCCTCCTGCGCCTGCACCATGCGTGCGCTCCACATCAGCTCGAGCGCCGCGGACGGTCCCACGAGCCGGGGGAGAAAGTAGCTCCCGCCCCAATCCGGCCCGAGTCCAAGACGATTGAACACCTGGCCAGTCGAGGCGCGATCGGACGCGATACGGTAGTCACAGGCAATGGCAAGGTTCGCGCCGCCGCCCGCCGCGGGCCCATTCACCGACGCGAGCACGGGCTGCGGCGCTTCACGAATGGCGATCGCGATGTCGCGTCCCGCCGCGACCAGCGTCGGGCCGCCGCCGGCCCCGAGGACGGCCAGATCGGCGCCCGCCGAGAACGCGCGACCGGCTCCAGTAATCACGATCACTCGAACGCTCGCGGATCCCGCGAGCATCCGCACCGCCTCGAGCAGATCGCGGCACATGGCCGGATTGAACGCATTGAGCTTCTCCTGCCGGCTGAGCGTGATCGTGCCGATCGCGCCATCCATGGCGATCACCACGTGCTCGTAGTCGCTCACGCGACGCGCTCCACGATCGCGGCGATGCCCTGTCCCACGCCGATGCACATCGTGCAGAGCCCGTAGCGCGAGTTGGTGCGGTGCAGGGCGTGTACCAGGGTGGTCATCATGCGTGCGCCGGTCGCGCCCAGCGGATGTCCGAGCGCAATCGCGCCGCCATAGATGTTGACTCGGGCCGGATCGAGCTCGAGCTCCCGAATGCAGGCGATCGCCTGTGCAGCAAACGCTTCATTGAGTTCGGTGAGATCGATCTGCTCGATGGATAGTCCGGCTCGCTCGAGCGCCTTTTTCGTTGCGGGAATAGGGCCGAGCCCCATGACGCTCGGATCGACTCCCACCACGGCGGACGAGACTATCCTCGCGAGCGGCTCCGTGCGGCCGTCCGCCTGTCCGCCCGTCCGCCGCATGACGACCAACGCCGCAGCTCCGTCGTTGATGCCGCTCGACGATGCGGCCGTGACGGTTCCACCGGTGCGAAACGCGGGATTGAGCTTGGCCACGCCGTCGAGCGTGGTCCCGGCGCGCGGATATTCGTCGCGCTCGAACCGCGTGCCGTCGGGCAGGGAAACGGGTACGAGCTCTTCGCTGAATACGCACTCCCGGATGGCGCGCTCAGCGCGCCGCTGGCTCTCGACCACGAACGCATCCTGCTCGGCGCGGGTGATCTTGTAGCGGTCGGCCACGCGCTCGGCCGTCTCGCCCAGCGAGACCGTCCACTCCGGGTTGAGCTTCGGGTTCGTGAACCGCCAGCCCACGGTCGAATCCGCGATCTCCGGCGCCGCCCGGCGCCACACCTCGCCCGACTTGAGCATCACATACGGCGCACGCGTCATGCTCTCCACGCCGCCCGCAATGAACAGGTCGCCCTCGCCCGCCTCGATTGCGTGCGCGGCCGACACCACGGCCTGCAATCCCGATCCGCACAGCCGGTTGACGGTTTGTCCCGGAATCTCGACCGGTAATCCCGCGAGCAGCGCCGCCATCCGGGCCACGTTGCGATTGTCCTCGCCCGCCTGGTTGGCACACCCGAGAATCACGTCATCGATGGCGGTGGGGTCGACACCCGCCCGTCCCATCACCGCCCGGATCGGGATTGCAGCCAGGTCATCGGGGCGCACCGATGCCAACCCGCCCCCATGCTTCCCGACGGGGGTACGGAGCGCGGCATAGATGTGCGCTTCTTTCATAGTCCCACCCACACCGTCTTCGTCTCCACATATCCGTCCAACGCTTCGCGGCCCAGATCTCGACCGAAGCCCGAGAACTTCACGCCGCCAAACGGCGCCACGGGGTCGTAGAAGTTGTACGTGTTGACCCACACCGTGCCCGCCTGGAGCGCGCGCGCCACCCGATGCGCACGCTGGATATCCCTCGTCCAGATTCCCGCCGCGAGACCGTAGCGCGATGCGTTCGCCAGCTCGATCGCTTGCGGTTCGTTATCGAACGCGAGCACCGAAAGCACCGGTCCGAAGATCTCCTCGTCCACGATTGTCATGCCCGGCCGCGCGTCGTCGAACACCGTAGCCTCGACGAAGAAGCCTTTGCCGTTCACGCGTGCCGCATTCCCTCCCGTCACGAGGCGAGCCCCTTCGCGCTTCCCGGCCTCCACGTACGAGAGCACCTTCTCGTGCTGGCGCCGCGACACGATCGCACCCAGCCGAGTGGCTTTGTCGAACGGATCGCCGGGGGTGAGCTTCTTCGCGCGCTGCGCCAGCTGCTCGATCACCTGATCGTGCACCGCGCGCTCGACCAAGAGCCGCGACCCGGCCGCGCACACCTCGCCTTTTCCATAGAAGATTGCCGACTGCGCGCCGCGCACCGCGGCGGCGAGATCGGCGTCGGCGAAAATGATGTTGGGGCTCTTGCCGCCCAGCTCGAGTGACACGCGCTTCAACGACGTTGCCGCTGCACGCATGATCATCTGCCCAACCTCGCTCGAGCCCGTGAACGCGATCTTGTTCACCAGCGGATGGCGCACCAGCGCCGCGCCCGTGGTGGGGCCATCGCCGGGAACGACGTTCAGCGCACCCGCGGGCAATCCGGCTGCGGCGCCAAGCTCGCCCAGGAGCAGGGCAGTGAGCGGCGTCTCTTCCGCGGGCTTCAGGACAACCGTGCAGCCCGCCGCGAGCGCCGGCGCCACTTTCCAGCAGGCAATATTGAGCGGGAAATTCCACGGCACGATCGCTGCCACGACCCCGACCGGTTGCCGCAGCGTGTAGGTGAAGAAATCACCCGCGACCGGAAGCGTGGCGCCGCCGATCTTGTCGGCCCAACCGGCGTAGTAGCGCAGCGTTTCGATCGCCATCGCCACGTCGATCTGCGACTCGAACAGCGGCTTGCCGTTGTTTCGGGTCTCGAGCTCCGCGGCTTCGCGCGCGCGCGCCTCGAGTGCATCCGCCAGTTTCGACAGCAGCCGTCCGCGCGACCTCGGCGCCAGGCCGCCCCATTCCTTGGAACCGAAACATTGGGCCGCCGCCCGCACCGCCTCATCGACGTCCCGCTCGCCGGCCTGCGCCACATCGGCGAGCAACTCCTCCGTGGCCGGATTCGTGACGGGAAAACGAGTCTCTCCCGTTCGCCATTCTCCCCCGATCAGGAGATCGGTCTTCACCGACCCTTGAACTCCGCCATCCGCTTCTCGACGTATGCCGCGATGCCTTCCTTGGCATCGTCGCTCTGAAACAGCTGCTGCTGCAGCTCGCGCTCGAGCGTGAGCCCCGATTCGAACGGCACCTCGGCGCCCGACTGGACCGAGCGCTTGATCAGCCCCACGGCCTTCGAGGCTTTGTGCGGGGGGCAGAACTGCCGCGCGTACAGCAGGACCTGCTCCCAGAATCCGTCGGTCGGGTAGATCTCGTTCACTAGCCCCAGCTCCTTGGCGCGATCGAACGAGAACGTCTCGCCGGTGATCATCATTTCGATTGCCCGTGACTTGCCGACGATGCGCGCGAGGCGCTGCGTGCCGCCGGTACCAGGCAGCACGCCGAGGTTCACTTCCGGCAAGCCGATCTTTCCCGCATTCTCCCGGGCGAGGCGGATGTCACACGCCATGGCGATCTCGAGCCCGCCGCCCACTGTGTGCCCGTTCAACGCCGCGATCGTGAGTTTGGGCGTCTGCTCGAGCCGCGACAACGTTTCGTTGGCGTGGAGACAGAAGAAGTACTTGTAGCGCGGCGTGATGCTGTTCAGGTACCCGATGTTCGCGCCCGCCGAAAAGAATTTCTCCCCGTGGCCCCGCAGCACGAGCACGTGCACGCCATCGTCGAACCGCGCCTGCAAGATCGCTTCGTCCAGCTGGCGCATCATTTCGTGGGTGTACGTGTTCGCCGGCGGATCGTCCAACTCGATGATCGCGAGACCGTTGTCCACGGTGTAGCGAACGAGCGTCTTGACGCGAGTCGCGGGCTCTCCTTGGGTGTCCGTTGCGGTCGCCATGTCCGTCAACCTCCGTGTACCGGGAATCGCGCCTCGAGCAAGCCGTCCAGGAAAATTCCCGTGACGAGCCCGGCGAGACGCTCAGGATCGATCGTGCCACCCGGGTCATACCAGGTGTAGAGCCAATTCATCATGCCGAACAGCAGATACGCCGCCGCGGTGCGCTCAGCGGCCACTTCGTCAGGCGCTGTTTCCCCGAGCAGCCCGAGCAGCACGTTCACGTAGCGCTGCTTCAGCGCATTCACGCGTGCGAGCCGCTCTCCCGTGAGCGATCCCGCCTCGTGCGATAGCACCTTCATTTCATACATATGTGCGGCGAAGAACGTGACGTGATGCCGGATGAACGCGACCAACCGCTCGCGCGGCTCCGCTTGCCCGGCGATCGCCCGCTCGGCACCATCCAGCACGAGCGAAAAGGCGCGCTCCTGCACCTTCTCGAGCAGCTCTTCCTTGCCCTGGACGTAGTAATACATGCCCGCGAGCGACATCCCGCTCGCGCGCGAGAGGTCGCGCATGGTGGTGGCATGGTATCCCCGTTCGGCAAACACCCGGGCAGCCTGCGTGAGCAGATGATCGAGGCGTTCGTCGTAAGGGCGCATGGTCGGAGCGATTCGAACGTTTGTTCGAACGCTAGGGGAAGTGGGGAGGGAGGTCAAGGATGAGAAAGGGACGGAAAGCGACGGGTTCCGCGTCGTCCGTCTCTTTCAGCAGTTTCCGCCCTTAATTTTCCACTCATTCCCCCGTCTACCGGACCAGTGCATGGCCCAGCCTCCCAACCACGCGATACCGACCGATGTCGATCTGATCGCCGCGTGGCGGGATGGAGACGAACAAGCAGCCGCCGAATTGGTCCGCCGTCACACACGCGCCCTGGGCAGATTCCTGAGCGCGCTCGGTGCCGCCGAGGCGGACCTGGACGATTTCGTACAGGAAGCGTTCGTGCGCGCGTTTCGTGGTCTCGGGCGATTTCGCGGACAGTGTCAGTTCCGCACCTGGTTGTTCACGATCGGCAGCAACGTGGTGAAGGACGCGGGGCGTCGCGCAAAACGCGGGCGCACGGTTCCTTTGGATGAGGAATTCCAGGCGCATGGAGGGGATCCGCACGAGCAGGCGGTAGCCTCAGAAACCGCCCAGAAACTCGAACAGGGACTCGCCCAGCTGCCGCACATGCAGCGTGAGGTGTTCCTGCTGCGCGCGCAGCAAGGCCTCGAGTATTCCGAGATCGCCGCGGCCCTCGCTACGTCCGAGGGCGCGGCGCGGGTGCATTACCATCACGCAGTCAAACGATTGCGGGAGTACGTCCGGTGAAACACGACGACCAGGAAGATCTGGAGCTCAACGCGCTGGCCCAGCGGCTCGGTCAGGGGGGAGCGGCTGACCGGCTCGACCCCGCGCGCACGGCGCAGGCCGTGCTGGCCCGGTTACGCGAGCAGCCGGCCGCACGGCGGGTGCCCCGCTTCATTCGCCCCATGTTCTGGCTGCAAATCGCGGCCATGATCGCGGTGGTACTCGGGTCGAGTCTGATCGTGAAGCTCGTCCGCTCGCCGGCGCCTAGTGCGGCGGCGACCGCGCTCGCCGAGCCAGGGCTGAACGATCTGTCGGCCGGCGAGCTGCGCGACATGCTCCGCGCGGTGGACGATTCCACTCTCAGCGCGTCCGCGAGCGTCGACACGACCGTGGGGCTCGAGGATTTGAGCACGCCCGAGCTCAAGCGCCTGCTGCAGTCGTTGGAGGGGTGAGATGACGCGCGGTCTGTGGTTCGCCCTGCTCTGCGTGGTTCTGGCGCCCGGCGTCGCCCTGCATGCTCAGGCGGGGGCGGGTGCCGCAGGCCAGGAAGCCGAAGCGTTGCGGCAACAGGTGCTCGCCCGCTGGCGGGCACGCGTAAGAACCGAGCTCGCTCTCACCGACCAGCAGGCCGCGCGCCTCGAACAAACGGAGAATCGCTATCTCGCCGAGCGACGCCAGATCGCCCTACAGCAGCGCGGCGTCATGTCCGCCCTGCGCGATCAGCTCGACCGCGGTGGCAACGCGAACGCGGATAGCGTGCAGCAGTTGCTGGCAGCGCGTGATGCCGATCGCGCGGCGTTGCTCGATCTCGAGCGGCGTACCGATCGCGAGCTGGCGGCGTTCCTCACCCCGGTGCAACATGCCCGCTACCAGATCATGCGCCAGCGGTTGGAGGAGCGTATACAGGAGATGCTCAGACGCCGCCGTGCCCGCGGGATGGGGCCCTGAGAATCTGCGCATTTCGGCCAGCAAGGCTGAGCGTAACCTCGTAACTTCCCTGCGCTGAAATTCACGCCGGGGTGGCGGAACTGGCAGACGCGCCGGACTCAAAATCCGGTGGGGGCAACCCCATGCGGGTTCGATTCCCGCCCTCGGCATGGCGTTACGGTCTGCTAGATGAAGGCAGCTGACGCCGGACGCCAGCTTCTCACTCGAAGTCAATCCTTCATACTGACGGGCTACAGCACTCGACCGGCGACCGGTACCGTCCAGATCACCTCGTTCACCCATGAGCAGCGCGCGCGCCGCGCATTCGCGGAATTAGGCAAGTGGTGGGGCGCGTCGCTGCTTGCGGTGTTCATTCCGGTCGCCCATTTCGTGCTGGTGCCAGCGTTCCTGGTGTACGGCGCGGTCCAGTGCATTGAGCGGTGGCGCACCGCCGAGGGCGCGAGCAACGCGCGCGCCACGTGCCCTGATTGTGGCCACGAGCAAGTGTTCGATATCCCCGCGCGCTGGCGCGTACCCCAAGCCGTGACGTGCCGCGCGTGTCAGCGTGGCCTCGAGATCTCGATCTCTTGAGGCACGGCTTCAGTCCGTGAAGTTGTTGATCTCGCCTACCGAGTCGTCGATCAAGGGAATGCTCTTGATGACCTCCTTGAACGACTCCTCCGGGAATCCGGACTCGAGTGTGAACTGAAACCCCGCGAACAGGTCGCTATCGTCGGTCGTTCCCCAGAAGAAGAAGTTGTGATAGGACAGGCGCAGCAGCGTCCGCGCCAGGCCGTTGGGATCGCGCACCCGATCGAGATTGATGCGGTGGCCGCCCCACTCGGGGTAAACGCGGATCCATACCGTGTTCTGGGGGGTGATGGTGATTCGCACCTCGAACCGCTCCGCGTAGCGGAGCCGCTGATCAAAAATCCCGTAGAACTCGGTCGAGTCAGTGCGATACCAGTGGATGGCTCGGGCCGGCTCATACGAGGCGAGCACGGCCTGAATCCGGTCTCTAGTCGAGCGTGAAGTGAAATCGGACGCGGTTTGGGCCGACAACCCACCCACGACACACACCGCGTACAGAATAGTGAGAAAGAAATCCCCTCTCGCAACCGCGAGAGGGGATGCCTGATGACGTCGCGGACGGGCTGGCACGCTAGTGCTCGTGATCCTCGTGGTGCCGGTGATCGTCCCGCTCTTCGTACTTCGCCTGCTGGCTGCGCTGATACGCTTCCCAGTCGTGACCGCGATACACCGGCCGCTTTTCGGGATACCACTCGCGGCGGCGATTGGCCCACGTTTCCCGCCGCTCCGGATGCGCGACGAGATACGCATACTGCGGCCGCTCGATGTAGCCCCAGCCGTACACGAACACCTGGTGCTCCGAATACCAGCACGGCGCATCCCAGGTGCAGTAGTGATACCACGGGCCCGGGCCCCACGACATGCTGACGGTCGTCGTCGCCGGCGGCGCGCACGCCGCGAGCAGCACGAGGACGGCGCCGGTAAACAGCGTTTTCATGTCTGAACTCCGCTCTGAAGACGCCATCACATTGCGCAATCGAGACCGCCCTGACCCGTGAGATAGGTCACGGATCAGGGCGGTCAGACAACGAACATGTCGCGGCGTGAGGACTTACGAAACGGAGCTACTCCCCTCCGGGATGCCGCGTAGGCGCTCCAGCCATCGCGCCGCTCGGGATGCGGCTCCAAACGCTCGCACCACCTTCGGGGTTTTGGAGACGGTTCAGTGCCTCCCGACCACCAACGCCAGCACAATCTCGATGGCAATGAGCAGAATAATGACTCCCTCGAGCAGCTCGCTGCGGCGGGCCATCGCTTCGGCGTTGAGCATTCCATAGGCCTGTCGGATGATCGCCAGCTTGTGATCGAGCCCGCGGCGCCACGCGCGCCCGCGGAACAGATCCAGCGCGGCCGCATGCACGCGCGCCAGATACACGTCGTCGGTCACTTTGAGAGAATTTTCGGCACGCTCGACGATTTCCGTCGAATCCGCCACCAGCGTCTGGATGGCCGCGAGCAGGTCGGCGTAGGAGTGGCCGAAAATCCAGCGCCCGCGTCCGCGCCGCGCGCTCGCGATCCGGTCGTACATGCGCGGCAGCTCCGCGTCGAGCAGCGCGTCGTAGTAGCGGAGCTCAAGCAGCTGCGCGTTCGCGAATTCGAGCACCAGCTCGACATCGCTGTCCGACCCGAGCGGCTCCACCACAAGCGCGTTGTTCCAGGTCAGAATCGCGAGATCATCGACATAGTACGAGAACCAGTAGGGCAGGAGCTCCTGGCGCGCTTCCGCCGAGAGCGGACGCGACTCATCGAGTAACAGCGGCACCACGTCCACATCCCGGAGCGAGGACGGCGGGAGGGCAGTGCCCGCGGCGTCCGTGAGCCGATCGATGCGGTACACGACGTAGTCCTCCACGATCGTCGCGATCTCGGGCCGCACGACCGCCGGCCGAATCCGGGTGGTCAGGTCCCGCAGGTGCCGGTCGAACACGGCCTGAATTTCGGGAGCGAGCGCGAGCGCGTTCCCCAACGCCGAGTACGCCTGCCACGCGAGCATCCCCGGCGTCGCTACGCGGACGCGCAGCGACACGACGCCGAAATCAAAAATGCGCGCCGACACCTGCGCGGACCGGGCGACGCGATCACTGCTGAGCGTCACGCGCTCGGCCGCGAGCGAGATGGTGATCGGCGGGTTCTCAATGCGGATGGCCTGGCTTTCGGCGCGGGGCGGGCCCGGCGGCCGGAGCGATCCGCGTTCGCCGCGCGGCAGGCCGAGCAGGTCCTGGGCCTGATCGAGCTGGATCTCGTACCCCACGTCGTACAGGCGGTAGAGCACCACCGATCCCGCGACAGAGGGTTCCGCGACCGCGGGGACGGCGGGAGCCGATGTCGCGGATCGCGGGCGTGTGGTTGTCATACGTGTCCTATGGTTCTATTATGAACAGGTCCTGCTCCGAAGAGCGAGCTCCTTAATGGATACGAGCCGTCACGCATTTGCGCACTCCGACGCCCCAGAGCCGCACCGCGCCCGCACCAAGGAAATTCTGGCGCGGCATCCCGAAATTCGCGACCTGATCGGCCACAACCCGGTCACCTTTTTCTGGACGGTCGGGATTGTCGCGCTGCAGTACGTGATGGCGGCGTTCGTCTCGACGCAGCCCTGGTGGGTGCTATTCGTGGTCGCTTGGTGCGTCGGGGCGTTCGCGAATCACGCCCTGTTCGTGATGATCCACGAGTGTACGCACCGGCTCGTGTTCAAGCGCAAGGTGCCGAACCAGCTCACCGAGTTGATCGCGAATC